>Ga0209207_1000011_pt1 | contig 310880 bp, 326 predicted proteins | sample SaghotsprinmetaG_FD_184140 | JGI IMG/M metagenome (GOLD analysis project Ga0209207, IMG submission 184140) | Hot spring microbial communities from South Africa to study Microbial Dark Matter (Phase II) - Sagole hot spring metaG (SPAdes) (version 3) | ecosystem: Environmental > Aquatic >... | reverse complement strand
CGTCTGCAGCTTCGAGGCTTCCTTGAATGGAGTCATCCAAATCTGAGCCGACGACGATACGGCGGTCATGCCATGACTCGATGAGTCCTTGGTTTTTGAGCATCGCCAAGTGAGTTTCCAGCTGGTCACGGAGCGCCTCATCTTTATGGCTGTACGAGAAAAACAACTTCACCATTTCTGCATCCCCTGGCTTCGATTGAAGCCCTTCCACACCATCTTGGCCAGCATGTTCTGCACCACACCAAAAATACGGGGGTCTTTGAGCATTTGGTCTGCGATGGAGTTTTGGGCGTCCTGCGCGTCGATGACCACGTCCATGAAGGCGTCCTTGAACCCACCCATGGCGAACTGGTCTTCGGAGTTGTTCTTGGCTTGAGAGGCAAGGCCCTCGTTGGTCATCAGACGCCCTTGCCAATTGGTGACGACACCCAGGAAGTCCGCGTCTGTGATGTCGCCAGCAAACAGGTCGTTCATGCGCTTGATGATTTCCCGAAGCTCTTTCTTCTCATCCTCCCCGCCAGTGCCTGTGCCCGCCTCCTTGATGCCTGGAAGCTTGACGACGTCGCCAGACTCCAGGTCGAGGGTTCGCTCGCCCATCTTCTGCAGGCGGTAGTGAGTCAGTTGGACATCGGAGTCTAGGGCCAGAGCTTCCTTACGGCCATGCTCCGCCAGCCGCGGCATCAGGTTCTTGCCGAACACGAAGAGCTTCTCCAGCTCCGGGTCGTTGTACGGGATGATTTGCGACAGGAATTCGTACAGGCGCAGGAAGGAGCCCAGGTCCTTGCGGAACAGTTGTTGGGCGTCTTCTTCCAGTTCCGCGAACCTGTCAGCGGCAGGCTTCAGGACGCCGTGCAGGGCAGCCTGGGTCTTCACCTTCGGGTTGAAGAACGCCTCAGCAAACTGCTCGACCTCGGCCCAGAAGTACACGCCGACCTTGTTGAGTTTGGTCATCAGCTCGTGTACGACGTTCGGGTCGGTCACATCCTCTAGCGCAGCCGTGCGGTAGTACGGCATGAAGCTGTCGAGGATTTCGTCGGGCTTGTTGACGAAGTCCAGAACGAAGGTGTCCTCCTTGCCGGGCGCCGTGCGGTTCAGGCGCGACAGGGTTTGCACCGCCAGCACGCCTGACAATCGCTTGTCGACATACATGGTGTGCAGCAGAGGTTGGTCAAAGCCCACCTGGTACTTGTTGGCGACCAACAGGATGCGGTACTCGTCCTTCTTGAAGGCTTCGGCAGGCTCCTGGCCCTTCACCTCGGCGTTCATCGAGACTTCGGTGAACTCGTCAGAGCCGGAGTCTGGGTCAACCACCGAGCCAGAGAAGGCCACGAGCGTGCGCAGGTCCTTGTAGCCCTGTGCCTTGATGTACTTGTCGATGGCCAGCTTGTAGCGCACTGCAGCCTTGCGGCTGTCGGTGACCAGCATGGCCTTGGCCTTGCCGCCGATTTTCTTTGCGACGTGCTCACGGAAGTGCTCAACGATGACGACAACCTTCTGCGCGATGTTGTGTGCGTGGAGCTTGGCGAACTGGGCCAGCGCCTGCTTGGCCTTCTTCTGGGGCAGCAGCTTGTCGTTCGCCAGCGCAGACAGTTGGTAGAACGCGGCGTAGCTGGTGTAGTGCTTGAGCACGTCCAGGATGAAGCCTTCCTCGATGGCTTGGCGCATCGAGTAGACGTGGAAGGGAATGGGCAAGCCCTCGGGGCCCTTGCGGCCGAAGAGCTCCAATGTCTTGTTCTTCGGCGTCGCTGTGAACGCGAAGTAGCTGACGTTGTCCGGGCGTTGGCGGGACTGGATGACGTCGTTGATAATGTCTTCGGCGGTGATGTCTTCCGGGTCAATCTGGACGTCGCCCTCGACCTCCACGGTCTCACCCTCGATGATTTCCACGGCCTTTGGTTTGCCCTTGGTCAGGGCCTGCCGGAGCTTGCGAGCTGCCGCGCCGGACTGGCTGGAGTGCGCCTCGTCGATGATGAGCGCGAAGCGCTTCTTGCCCAGGTCGCCCACGGTCTGCAGGATGAAGCCGAACTTCTGTAGAGTGGTCACCACGACGGGCGTGCTGTCGTTCAGCGCCTTGGCCAGCTGGGCCGAGTTCTCGCTGATGGCTTGAACGACACCCTTCTTGTGCTCGAACTGGCTGATGGTGGCTTGCAGTTGCGAGTCCAGCACTCGGCGGTCGGTCACCACGATGACCGTGTCGAAAACCTTCTCGCCCTGGGCGTCGTGCAGGTTGGACAGGCGGTGCGCCGTCCAAGCAATGCTGTTGGATTTGCCTGAGCCTGCTGAGTGCTGGATGAGGTAGGTCTGGCCTGGCCCTTCGACGGCGGCGTATTTGATGAGCTCCTTGACCGCGACCATTTGATGGAAGCGCGGGAATATGAGCGATTCCTTGATGACCTTCTTGCCTGCCTGCTCAACCTCTTTGCTCTCCAGGTGCATGAAGTCGCCCAGGACCTCCAGCCAGGTGTCTGGTTGCCAGACGAACTCCCACAGGTAGTAAGTGGGGTAGCCTTTGCCGGCTGGGGCGGGGGGATTGCCTGCGCCGCAGCTCAGCAGGTCCACGCCGTCGGGCTTGCCGATGTTGAACGGGAGGAAGTAGGTTTCGTCGCCCGCCAGTTTGGTAGCCATGTAGACCACATCCGTGGACACGGCGAAGTGGACCAGGGCACGGGTCTTGAACTGCAGCAGAGCCTCGACTTCCTTTGTGACGGGGTCCTTGGGTAGTCGGTCTTTCTTGTACTGAGTAATGGCATCCGAGATGCCCTGCGTCAGGTCGGTCTTGAGTTCGGCAGTGGCAACAGGAAGCCCGTTGACGAACAGGACGAGGTCGATGCTCTTCTCGTTGTTGAGCGAGTAGTGCAGCTGCCGGATGACGGTCAGACGGTTCTTCTTGTAGAGCTCGACCAGCGTCGGATTCTTGTCGTGCGCAGGCTTGAATTGGCACAGGCTGAACTTGGCGTCCACGTCCTTGAAGCCGTGCCGCAGCAGGTGCAGCGTGCCGTGGGTGTCCAGCTGCTTTGCCACCCGCTTGACGAACATCGCCTCCGACTGGCCGTTATGCCACTTCTTGAACTTGGCCCATTCGGTCGGCTGGGTCTCCTGTACATAAGCAAGCAGGTCCTCGGCAAAGATGGCCTGGGCCCGGTCGTAGGACGTGGCATTCTTCAGATGCGTGAGCACGCGCCAGCCAGAGGCGGTCATCTGGGCGCAGAGCTCGTCTTCGAAGACTTTTTCGGTGTGTACGTTGGACAGTGTTGGCATGGCTCAATCCAAAAAGCGAGCAAAGAGCTTCGCAAAGAAGCTGGCGTCCTTTTGACCCTGGTAGCTCACCGATTCGTGAGTGACTGCCTTCCAGAGGGCAATAGCCGTGCACAGGAGCAATGCTGCGATGCCAGCCCACTCGGAGACGCGAATGAATCGGGTGTTGAAAATTTTGTCGAGCACTTGTCCCATGGCGGGGGCTGTAGGCCCCGACAGCTTGGCTTTGTTGTATTCCAGCCAGGCCTCCAGAGCCGCAGGAATCAAGAAGTAGAGGATGACAAATCCGATGACGCCGGCAATCAAGGCACCCTTGGGGCCGAACTTGTTGGCAATGGCACCCATGTCGCTCACTGTCGAACCCAAGTTGCTACCTGAGCGGCTGTGTCCGCGATACTTTCTTTTGTAGGCCAAGGGGTCTCCCGTTGTATTTGTATTTGTAGGCGCGGGCTTTAGCCTTACCGTCCCCCAGCAGGAAGTCGGATTTCAGTGAGCTTCCAGTCGGCAAAGCCATAGCGCTCAAACACAACACCTACCGCTTTTGTGTTGTCGGGAGCCTTGGGGTCTCGTGCGTAGGCGATAAGCTTGTCTGTGCCTTTGCGCTCGATGGTCCAACTGGGCTTTTCGTCTTGGGGTTTAGATGTGCTCTCGCCTGATGCTTTAGGAGAGAACTCCCCGCTCTGCATCGCCTTCATCACTATTTCGGGGCGAACGAAGGCGTCAACAAACTGATTGACCATGGCCCCGCCCAGCATGGCCCCCAAGGCTTCGGCTCCGCTGCCTCCGGACTTTCCTAGCTGCTCAGCCATGATGGCGGACATCTGGCCCTTAAAGCTTTCCCGAAGCTTTGGATAGTCCACGTGCTGATTGAACTTGTCAGCATCCTTCTGCTGCGCAGCAGCCTGCATGGATTTCAGCGCTAGGTGCGGCGAGTAGTACCAGTGGCCCCCCACCACGGCGGTAGTCAGCGCCAGTACGCCTGCAATTGTTTTCAGCTTCATTACGCGTTCCTTGGGATAGCTTCACGTTTCGAAAGGTCGTATCGCGTCGGCGTGAGCGACTTCCGCAGATACAACGGATGGCTGGGTTGGCTCGCCTTGGTCACTTTGAGACAGTGCAAATTGGGCAGCAAGGCAATGACTTGTCTGTCTCGCGCACCGTGGCTGCCGTGATTGCCCCAGGCCGCAACGACTACGCCGGCGTTTTTTGCCAACTCAACCAGCGCGGCGTCTGTGCCCGGTCCAATGGGCTCTGCGTGGGCCTTCATCACCGCTGGGTCGGTGGCCCTAAAGGCAAAGAGGTTCGTCATGCACAGGGCACCGTAGCCCCAGTCCTTGGCGTACTGGATGCACCGCCGGACTGTGGGGTCGTCCTCCACCTCGTCCGCTTTGCTGGGGTTCAAGCCGATGAACATGGCATAACCCTGCTCAGGCATACCCCAGCGACGCCAGAGGCTGTACCGGTAGGTTCGGCAGTGTGAGAAGGCGGCTGTGCTTTCCAGGAGCGTGCTCATGACGTCGCAGTGACTTGCCGCTTGAGCTCGTCAGGGGTTTTGTTTTGTTTGATTTTCCACGGGGCTCGACCATTGATGCGTGGACGTTCGGGCATGGTCATTTCTTGACCGCCTTTATGGCTTCCAAAACTGTCTCAAGAAATTTCTTGGTGACTGGGTTCTGTGGCGTCGCAGGTGGAGGCGCCTTGCGTGAGCCAGGGTTGTCTTGAATTTCCATGAATACACTGCCCACTATTTCTTGCCGGTACTCTGGTGCCTCGCGTTGGAAGCCATCGATGGCTTTAGCGAGTGCCGCCTTGTGCGCGTACTCTCGAGACAAATGGAACAGTTCCGCATAATTGGCGGCAAAAAAAGCCGTTGCCCATGTGCCTGGCAAAACGAGGATGAGCTTTCCAAACGCGGAGAGCCAAGGACCTGACCCAGAAGCGGCATTGTTTGCAACAGGCAAGAAATACTGTTGCCAAGGACCTGGAATGAGCTGCGCGGCTACGGGTAGTGCACTGACCAACAAAAACACGACTGAGCCCAAGAAAAACCACTGCGTCCGGTTCAAGCGGCGCTCGTATTCGTCTTTGGTGTCCTCCAGACTTTTGGAGAGCCCCGCTGTCGTGGCTCCACGAATCATCGTGTCCGCCTTGTCAATCAGCTCGGCAATCTTGTCCTCCCGCTCCTTGTTGATGCGCTGAGCTTCCTTGGTGGACGACTCGAACTCTGAGAAAAGTTCCAGTCTTGCTTTCATTTGTGACTCGAAGGCTTCAAACTGGGAAGAAAAGCTCGTAACGCGCTGCTGAAGGGTGTCGGCGTCTTTTGATACCTCGCGCACCTGGGCTAGCTTTTGAACGACCTCTGCGGCGTTCTGCTCTGTAGTCCCCTTCGTCGTGGTTACTGAAGTCAGCGTGTCCTCGACTTGCTTGGAAAGCTGGCTGGCGTTCTCAACCAGTGCCTTTAATTCGGCGACGACACGGGTGCTAGTTTTCAGCTCTGCTAGAGCTCCACGTGCAGACGTTTTCGTTTCTGCGAAATGGTTAGCGGCTGCACTAGCCAACTCGCCAAACAAGGAAACTGTCTCATCGCCAGCTGCCTGGGCGAGGTAGGGGAGTGCATCCAGAAGGGTAGCCGCTTGCTGGCTGATTGCAACAAGAGGAGCCCCAAGGTCATAATTTGCCGAACCCTTCTCGGGGAGACTCAGTTGAAGGTTCAGGTGGCCGTTCTGGTCAGAAGTGGATGCACCTTGCCATTGGCTCAACGTTCCTGATATCGCTTTTGCCTGTGCTTCTATAGCCTCTGTGGCTGTTTTCAGACTTGGAAGGCGATGAGCAATTAGCTCCAACTGCTCGTGGTCAGCTCCACGAAGCCTTGCAAGTGCGGACAGCCCCGCCGTGACTCGGAGGTCTATGTCTTTAATCTCAACATTCGGCGTGTGCGCGCTGACCTGTTTAACCTCGACACCGGCCCCCCGAATGTCTGCGTAGGCGGTTTGCCACCGCTCCAACGCAGCACCGGCCCTCTCCCCAAGCGACATAAGTTCTGGTTGCACCTGAAATCTCCCTCAAAAGTAGTTTAGTTATCGGGAATTGGATGTCGCTGTGCTCAGGTCCAACTGCCCAGTAACGGCAGCTGAAATCAGGGAAGAGCGGTACTCGCGCAGGCGGGCGATGTGCAACATGGCATGCTCTCGAAGGTTTTCGACAGCAGTGACACGCTCTCGATAGGTCGCAACAATCTCTTTCTGCTCATCGGGCGGTGGTAGGAGTACTCGCAGTTGATTCAGTTGTTCGCATGTCAACGCGCCTTTAGTACTGCCTTCACCATCACTGAGGTGGCGCAGGACTGAATACATGCCGGTCAAGTAAACCCAAAGGTATTCGTCACTCATGCGGGCGTCAAAGAGCGACACGTAGGCAAGGTGCTGATTGATGGTTGTCTCAATCTCAGTGAAGGACGCAGTCCCGCGAGTCTTGCCTTGCCCAGTCAAGGCAACAACGGTGCTTCCTTCGCGAACCATCGGAAGATGACACTCTTTAAGAGCAGTCGGCGTGACGAGGTCTGAAGCCTCCGTGATTCGCGCAGCATTGACTGCTCCGCTGTTCAGCCAGGGGATTTTTCCGCTTGACCAATAGCTTTCGTTGTCCCGTTTCGGCGTAGAGCCGTTTCCAACGGTTGCCAGTTGGCGGAGCTTTTGAAGACCCCAATGCGCGGGTGCTTCCCGTAGCCATTCTTCTCGATGGGCAGTGCGAGCAACGTTCCGATAAATTCCGCGAGTCACAAGGTCATAAGCGGTGACTTCTGCGATGTCTTGAAGAGACGAGGCCAATGCGTCCTTCTCTGCAATCAACGCATCAATCCGCGCCGTCTGCACGTCGAGGAAGTTGGCTATGCGTTCTTGCTCAGCAGGTGTGGGCCAAGGCGTTTTGAAATCCCTCGTGAACTCGTCAGGGACACGTTTGAGGCCACCTGCACCTGTCATCGCGCCAACACCATTTTGGCGAAACTGTTCTGAACGCAGAACGTAGTTCAGAAACCGTGGCTCGGTGCCTACTTTGGGCCGAAGCACTGTAATTTCCGTGGTACCAAAGCCCGCTCCAAGCTCCAAGCCACGCATGAGGGCACCCTTACCGTTTTCAAAGCAAGGGGTGACTTTTGCGAATGCGACATCTCCTTCTTCGAAGTAGGAGTAGCCATTGCGAACCTCTGCAACTGCCCGGTTTCGGCTTAGGTCGAGTGTGCCGTCTTCGCCAATTGCGTCCATCGGCAAGAAGGAAACCTCGACGTCAGGTGCTTGCAAAAGGTCAGCACGGATTCCCGGGTTGAGGTCGGTCACATAGCGCAGCCGAGTGGTAGGCCAATTCACACCAACACCCCCTTCATCAGCTCCACAAACCGCTCCTCCATCACACGAATCTCTGCGGCAATCACCTCCGGCTTGCGGGGGGCCTTGTAGACATAGAAGTAGCGGTTGAAGTTGATTTCGTAGCCCACCTTGCCTGGCTGGCCGTCCTTCTCGTCTTTGACATCAACGTTCACCCAGGCGTCCGGCACATGCGGCAGCACCTCGCGCTTCATGTACGTGTTGATGTCTTCGGTCAGCGGGATGTTCTCGGTGTCGCGCAGGTCCTTGTCGTAAGGCTTTTCACCCTTCTTGAACTTGCCCGTTTTGCCTTCGGCCAAATGGCGGTCCACAGTCACCTTGCGGTAGCCAAAGAACTTGGTATCGAAGATTTTGGAGACCACGCGGGCAGGCTCTTCCTCCTGAGTTCCTTTCTTGCTCGTGTCTTTGAATTCGTTGTCAAAGGTCGAGCCTTCCTCAAAGGCGGAATAGACCTGCGTGATTTCGTCAATCTGCTCGTCGGTGATGTAGACGCGCTTGTTGCCCAGGCTCTTCTTCATCTTGGCGTACATGCGGGTCGCGTCGATGAGCTGGACCTTGTTCTTGCGTTCCTTGCTCTTGTGGTTCGACAGCACCCAGATGTAGGTCGCAATACCGGTGTTGAAGAACAGGTCGTTGGGCAGCGCGATGATTGCTTCGAGCAGGTCTTGCTCCAGAATCCAGCGGCGGACTTCAGACTCGCCAGAGCCTGCATCACCTGTGAACAAGGGACTACCGTTGAGGACGATGCCCACACGGCCGCCGCCTTCTTCAGCAGGACGCATCTTGTCGATGAGGTGCATCAGGAACAGGAGAGAGCCGTCCGAGACACGGGGCAGTCCCGGGCCGAAGCGGCCGGCATAGCCGCGACGGGTGTGCTCATCGTCGACGAAGTCCTTGACCTTCTTCCAGTCCACGCCGAAGGGTGGGTTGGCTGCGCCGTAGTCGAACTTGGTGCCGGCATGGCCATCGGCCGACAGCGTGTTGCCCCGCTTGATGTTGGCCGGGTCCTGCCCTTTGATGAGCATGTCGGCCTTGCAGATGGCGTACGACTCGTCGTTCAGTTCTTGGCCAAACAGGCGAATGATGGCGCTGGAGTTGATGCCCTTGGCCGTGGCTTCGCCCACGGACAAGATGCCGCCTGTACCTGCGGTGGGGTCGTACATGGAGCGGACCACGCCAGGCTTGGAAAGCGCTTCATCGTCGCCCGAGAAAAGGCAGTGCACGATGAGGCGAACCACCTCGCGAGGGGTGAAGTGCTCACCGGCGGTTTCGTTGGAGAGCTCTGAAAACTTGCGGATGAGCTCTTCGAAAACCAGTCCCATAAGGTCGTTAGGCACGACGGTAGGGTGCAGGTCAACGTTGGCGAATGACTGGGTGACCTGAAAGAGCAGGTCCTTGTCGTCTAGTTCTGCGATGCGCTCCGTGAACTTAAAGCGCTCGAACACGTCCCGGGCATCCTCAGAGAACTCGCTGACATACGCAATCAGATTGGCGCGGATGTTCTTGGAGTCGGCCAGGACCTTCTCCAGGGTGAAGGCGCTCACGTTGTAGAACGGCAGGCCCGACTTCCGCTTCAGGATGGGGTCCAGCACCACTCCCGTGGCCTTGCGCTTCTCATACTCGGCGAGCACTGCCTCCTTGGAGGACTCAAGCACGCACTCCAGGCGTCGAAGAAGGGTGAAGGGCAAGATGACCTTGCCGTAGTCGGACTGCTTGTAGTCGCCGCGCAGCAGGTCGGCGACAGCCCAGATGAGGTTGGCAAGTTCGGAAAAGCTCTTGGTCATGCGAAATTTAAACTGGGAGAACTGGGGGCCGCTTACTACAGCGAGCGCGGTTTAGCCCGCTTGGGCGCGCTGGGCTTTGTGGTCCTGGACTCCAGGGATAGACCCACCTTTGATGCGTGTTCCATGATGAGAACCTCCAGCATGTTCGACAGGGTGCGGTGCTCCCGCTCAGCAGCGAGGCGCAACAGCTCCTTGGTCGAGGGAGACATGCGAAGATTGATGGCGTCAGTCTTGCGTTCAGCCGTGCTTGTCATGTCGGTGCAATGCCTTTACGATGCACTGAATGTAACAACAAACGCACTTCCAGAACACCCGCAGGTACTGCCCTTTTTTGCATCCGGGGGAGTCGAAAGGGGCAGGGCGTTTGCGCGTGGATGTACCGGAAATCGCGCCGCTATAAGAGGCCAGTCGAGCCGACCAGCAGACCGATGCAGTCCGGATGCCCCAGCGTTCAGCATTTAGCAGCAATGAAAACAGATGACGCGCGGGCCATTGCTCTGTTTGAACCTGAGCATGCGCTTACGTTTGGCGAGCAGCTGACCTTCTCTGCTCAGCGATTGCACTTTGAGGGTTCGAACGGCGACTACATGCGCTTGGGTGCTCAAAATGGCACCCTGCTTGCATTGAGTTTTCGGGACAGCGACGGGCATCACACCTACGGCTCGGGCGTGATGGTTGGCCCGGGATTGGCACTGTGCGCAGCTCATGTGCTCCATGAGCATGACTTTTACGCCAAGCTCCAACGCGATGAGGCAACGTTGGTCGTGCAAGCCCCATTGCCTGATGGGGGCATGCAGTTGTGGACGGTGCTGCGCATTTCAATCGTGCCGGATAGCGACCTAGCCGTCTTGTCGATGGTGCTGAGCTCGCACTACCCCCCGGACCGTTGTTTCATGACTGCATGGCTTACCACCCGCATGCCGACGTTGGGAGATGTGCTCACCGTAACAGGCTTTTCGGCCTCGGGCGATGGCACAGTAGCGCGAACGAGCAACATGCGCATCGAGATAGCTCCGCAATGTCAGCGTGGTCGAGTCATCGACCGATATGGTTGCTGGAGCTCATCGATGCAGTTGCGCCAGACCAAGCTGAATATAGGCCGAAGGGTTCGAGCGATGCGTCCGATGGTCTCGGAAATTCGGAAATTCAAAACCCAGCGAAGATGCTCTCCTACACGGAGTTCATCGCCGGACGGGAGGTGACCAAAGGTGTCGAGGTGGGGAGCCACCTGGCGACAACTCACCATGAATCGGTACGGGGTTTTCTCAATGAACTGCTGGGCCGCGATAGCCAGAAATTCCTGTCTGGTGAACCGGACCCAGTGGGCCCTGACTTAACCACGACAGGTGAGACCGACAACCCTCAGAAGTCGGTCGAAGACGGCGAGCAGCTCGAGGACGAGCCTCTTGCACCCAAGCCGGCCGACCTCAGCAACGACCAAAGGCAGCAGCTGCGCCGTCAACAGGCCTACTACAAGGACACTCAGAAGAGCATTGCCGACGCGGTGCAACGGTTCATTGCCGATGTTCAGAGGAGAACCACATCACAGCCGCTCGGGATAGATGACCTGCTACGCCTTCGGGTTTTGCTAATGGTCGTACTAGGCGCCGGAAGTAACAAGTCGGCTCTCCTACCGGCGGACCCGACCGCCAAAGTGTCGCGACGGCAGGTGTTGCCAAGTCAAGGTGAATTCGGCTGGCCCTACTTGGCTGGACGTCTTCTGTTTGCCTTCTTCCGGGCCCATGGTGGCTCACACGGTCCTTTGGTCGAAAAGCTGGCTATTGCGGCGGAAGGAATCGCAGGTATTCCTGATGACGTCTTAGAGTGCTGGGCGACGTGTTTCTGGGCTGCGTGCGCGATGCATGTCGCGATTGACGACAAGAAACAGCGCTTGAAACTTCCGCTGAAAAAGCAGGAAGCCGACGAAGACCTCTATCGAGGAACGCGTGTCGTCCGAGAAGAGGCATTGGGTGAACGCGTCACTGAACTCTTCTCTCGTCTGAACCAGAGGTTCGCAGAACGACTGGGCGTGTCTGCAAAGGAACTTGAAGCTCGTCACCACATGCTGGTGGAGGGCACGATGTCTCGTGGTACAGCGCTTGTCAATGCCTAATAGTCGTCACAGGACGGGAGCCTGCGAAGCAGGCTCCTCGTGAATGGGCGCCGGCAGGTGTTACGCTTTGTGGGAGTGCTACCAAGCGCATTCTGCACTTAGGCAGTACGACCATTCCTGGCCGACAGCGGCCGTAAGGCGCAAAACACTTGTAATGCAATTCTGGTGGGATTGGGAAGTCAGGGAGTGTGTGGTCAAGGTAGTGGAGCGGATGGTCATGAGGACTGGAACACGCAACGGGAGAGTGGAGCGGGACCCGATGGTATTTTGTACGCCTGCATCGAGGTCTCAGATTCGGCAATCACCTGAAGAGCCCAAATCGCAAGTTTGTCCGCCGCCGTGCTGGCTTGTTGCCAAAGCTCCTGGCCGTCAGTGTCCCGGCCTATCACGTCATCAGCACGAAGAGCGCCAGCGAGGATTTCTGCCGTGAGTGCTGAGCAGCCTATGTATGCGGCACAAGCTCTGTAGAACTCAGGCACCTGCGACGCTGCTTCGTGGTCACCTGCGACAAGCAGACGAATCCGCCCGTATCGCATTTCAAGGCACTTGCACATGACTTCGACGTCCTCATCGCGGGATAAGGCCGTGGCAAGGACAGCGTAAATGAGGGCATTGCTTTTCGCTGTAGCCGCGAGTTGAAGTACCTTGGTTGAGTTGGTATTCGAGACGTTTTGAGTGTTGGAATTCATATTTTTCCTTTTTGGCCATAGCGGCCGTAGTCGCCCGGGCAAAGCCGGGACGTTGATGTTTGGACTGGGGTGTTTGCAAAGGCGCCCCGAGCACAAGGTCAGCGGACCTTTCTGGGGACGAGGCTCACTCGTGGGAGAGTCCCGCTTGCGCGGCCATCTAACTCCGAGCAAAGTCGCGTGCCGAGCCTGGAGCATTCGGGTCTGGCTGGTACGGGCGTCGTGCACAGTTGGTGTACAGCAGAGCAGCCGGGTCTGGTGCTAGCAGGGATGCCGTTGATTTGCTGTGCGCGATTTGTGAAAGAACCAGACAGAATGTGGGCACACTTGTCCAACGGCCGCAATGGGGCACGTTGCCTGGTTCTTCACGCTATGGCGGAAGGCAGCTTTTTGCTGCTTGCTCGAACGCACATGAGTGTCGAGCTGCGAGTACTGACTCGCTAAGCCATCAGAGCTGCAAAGAGCTCGTCTGGCAAGTCGTTGCGACTGCGTGCATTATAGAAACGGCTTACAAAATCTCACAAGCGGAAATTTTGGGTCTTCATCAATCAAGAGTGTGCCGTGGGCGCTGATACATATGCGACAACTTGTCCTCCGTCGCTCGCTCAGTGTTGCACGGAGATGCCTGGCAAAAACTCAACGCCTGTCCGGTCGACAAGCTCGCCGTAACTGATGGGTCTACTCACGGCCTCACCTTCCCGGTTCTGTTGCCAATGCGCCCAGGCGCGATGGGTCGTGGCGTCGTACACGAGCTTGTACAGATAGGACGGAACCCTTACCCCATTGGCACCAATCTGGGGTGCGTCCTCAGCGAACACGGAGCCTGTGATGACAAACACGTCCCCTTTTGCACGCCGAACATAGTGCCGCGTGTTTTGCTCAATTTTTGACCAAGCGCCGCTGTTGTGTTGTGCGTTCTGTGGAACGACGTTTGCGAGACTGAAGCTTTGGACCATCGCAGACGGGGTGGGCATATCCCCGGCGGGGGCGAGGTGGCCACGGCTGTAGCCTGAGCCCTTGTAGTCCTCCAATTCAGCTCGTTCAGCGCTCGGTAGCCGTGCGTCGGCGAAGAACCGCTTCGCCCGTTTTTCGTCAGCGTCTTCGATGCTCTGGCGGTTGAGCCGCTGCACTACAAACACCGGTGTCCTGGTCTTGCCACTGTGCAATACCGCGAATGCTTCATAGCAGAGCTCTCGGAGCAGTGGTCGAGGCGCAATGACTGGGGGCTTGCCGTCAGCGAAGAACTGCGGGCACTGCGCGAAGCTGGTGGGCTGTGGCGTTAGTAGTGCTGAGCTGTCGAACTGATGCGAGCGAGCCCAGGCATCGATGGGAAGGCTGATGTTGGTGAGCGTCAGCGCGACAAGAAGGGCCAGCTGTGAACGAGTCGATGCGAGGGCAGTGTGGAAGGGCATTGGTTGTTTGCAGGCGGGCGTAGCTTATCCACGCCGAGGGTGACGGGCTGGAGCTTTGGCGCAGCCAGAGAAACTTTTTATTCCTGACATCATAGGAAATGTGAGGTACGGGGTCTGTCGATATGAAAATATTCCTACGAAGCAAGGAATTTTCTTGACGAATTGCATGGCTTGAGCTGATATTCCTGCATGCGTAGGAATATTTATGCTGGTTCCACTCACTTCTGTCTGTGATGCAGGCGTTGCGATTCGCACTATGCGCAAGCGCGCTGGCATACGCATCGACGACTTCGCCCTTATCGCTGGCGTGAGCAAGCAGTTTATGACTGACCTAGAAAATGGCAAAGATACGGTCCGAATGGGTATGGTGCTGAGTCTGCTGCAGCGTATGGCAATCGGCGTCAACCTTGACTTGTCTGACGACGCCGTGGACAGGTACAAGGCGGAACTAGAGAAGGTGAAGCGCCGGCGTACCCAGAACGTAGCACCGAACGGGCAGGGTACTGCTGGCGGCTCGAAGAAGCGCTCTGCGAGTGTGCCTAGCCTCAGGAGTGAGCAGGGTCCGGCAGACGAAGAAGCTCGCCCACAGGAACGTTGAGTGCTATGGCAAGACGCTCGATGTTGTCCAACGAAATGTTCCGCGCTTGGCGTTCAACGTGAGCAACGAAAGTCCGGTGTAGGCCGGCTTCAAAGGCAAGCGCTTCCTGACTCATCCCGCGTTCAGCACGTAGGCGCACCACGTTCTCGGCAAGAAGCGCGCGAGCGGCGTGATGATGAACTGACGGTTTCGGCGGCGTGCTTGACACGGGTGCCGAGTCTCTAGCTATGCTGCTTTTAAGTCAGCCGCTTTTAAGTCACAATCGAAATTTGCGTTCGAGTGGAGCACGTATGTTCATGACCTCACCGCACTTTGAGGTGCCGGTGCCTAGGAGTCTTTTGCCTAAAGGCGGGTCTTGTTTGCAGGCCGTCTCGTTGTCGACTGGGTCGGCTTGGTTTGTATTGACCACAGCGCATGAGGAAGAGAAGTCCACGATTTATCAGACGACGCTGGTGTCGTGGGTGACCACGCTCCGGGGGCTGCTGGAAAGCCTGGAGAGCTCTAGCGTCGTAGGTCTTCAATGGATGCGGCCAACAGGCGATGCAGGAGGGTGGAAGCTGACAGATGTCAGCGAAGTGTGGGCGCCCGACGAGCACGAAGAAGCCAGCACGGGGTCGTTGCTATTTAAGGAGTCAACACAGGGGTGGCTTCTGGATGAGCGAGGAGCACCTGTCGCAGATGAGAGGGGCGGGCGAAGGCAACTCGTTGTCGTTCGAGACTAGTTCTTCAGTTCTCGAATTATTGGGGGTGAGCCCGTTTCAGTTCTCAACTCATTGTCGGAACTGGGCAAATCAGGGGGGGGGCCTTCTGGGGCAAAGTAGCCCAGTTGCCAGCACTGTGAGCTCATCAGGCGACCGACCCGGATTCCCGTGTTTATCGCGCCTTCTATTCGGCCACGGTGCTGCCACAGCTCTAAGGGGCGCTCGGAGCGCCCCTGGCTAATCGGTTCGACCTCATCTGCGGCACGTCGGCAGGTGGCCGACTGGCCATTGGACTTGCTGCAGAGGTTCCAGCGACAAAACTTCAGGGTAGCTGCAGCACAGGGTCATCTTCGCCCGCCGCAAGCGGTTGCAGCGCCTCCTTTTGGGCGAGTTCCAACTGCACCGTTAGGTAGACCCAGGGCCAGCTCTCGCAAGCCCTACCAAATCAGGTGGCCAGAAGTACGGCCCACGGTAGGTGCACGAATCCACGCGTGAGATAGGGTGGGCGTGTGACTGCTACTCTAACGGCTCGTCTCGGGGACGATTGCCGCCAGCCGCTTCATCAAGTGTTTTCAGCCACGCGAGCTTTTCAGCTATCTTGGCCTCGAGTCCCCGGTCTGTCGGTTCGTACCAACTCTGGGACGTGATGCCCTCCGGTAAGTAGTTCTCGCCGGCGGCGTAGGCGTGAGGCTCGTCGTGTGCGTAGCGGTAGACCTTCCCGTAGCCCATCTGCTTCATCAGTTTGGTCGGGGCGTTGCGAAGATGGATAGGAACCTCGCGCGAGCCATCCTTCTTGATAAAGGCCTGCACCTCGTTCCAAGCGTTGTACACGGCGTTGCTCTTCGGCGCGATGCTAAGGTACACCGTGGCTTCCGCAAGGGCAAGTTCTCCCTCCGGAGAGCCAAGGCGGTCGTACACCTCCGCAGCGTTGAGCGCGACCTGCATAGCCCTAGGGTCGGCCAAGCCAATGTCCTCGACCGCCATCCGAACAAGTCGGCGCGCCAGGTAGCGCCCATCGGCTCCACCTTCGAGCATCCTGGCCAGCCAGTACATAGATGCATCGACATTGGAGCCTCTTACTGACTTGTGCAACGCTGAAATCAATTCGTAGTGGGCGTCTCCCCCTTTGTCGAAGCGTCGCAGCGAAGGGCTGGTCGAGCTCTTGGCGAACTCGAGGTCAACCTCTGGTGCTCCAGCTCCAGTCGCTGCATTGGATACTTGTTCCAGAAGGTTCAGGAAGCGCCTCCCGTCACCGTCGGCGAATCCTTTAAGGAGGTCGAGTGCGTCAGAACTGAGCGTTACACCGGACAGGTTTGGTAGGGCGCGTTCGTAGAGTTGCTGGAGCTCCTCGCTTGAGAACGGATGAAGCGTGTAGACCTGCGCCCGGGACAGTAGTGCGTTGTTAACCTCGATACCGGGGTGTTCGGTCGTGCCTCCGACTAGCGTAAGGAGGCCCGACTCGACATGCGGCAACAGGGCGTCCTGCTGCGCTTTGTTGAAGCGGTGGATTTCGTCAACGAATAGAACGGTCGCTTTGCCCTCCCGGTCCAGCGCTGCCTGAGCATCTTCGATGCCTTGTCTAATGTCCTTGACGCCTGCCAGCACTGCGGAAATGGCGATAAAGTTTGCGTTCGTTGCGCTGGCCGCCAAGCGACCAAGGGTCGTCTTGCCTACGCCCGGTGGGCCCCAGAGAATAAAGGAATGGAGCTTTTTGGACTCAAAAGCTAGACGTAGGGGCTTGCCCGGCCCGAGCAGGTGCTGCTGGCCAACAACTTCGTTGATTGTCTTTGGCCGGATGAGCTCGGCTAGAGGCGGCTTCGGTGATGCGGTGAAGAGGTCCATGCTGGAGAGCGAAGAAAGCCTGGCTTGGGGCGTCGAGGCCGTGGCCCGACAGTGCCCATGATTTCAGCCGTATAGCGCTTCAGTAAAGTTCAAGTCTAGCCAGATTCGAGTCTCAGCGAGGACGACCAATGTCAGCAGTGCCAATCGAGCAATCCGCGACCGGCGTGATTCACGTCGAGGCGTAGCCTGACCACCTAGAGAAGTTGGCTCGCTGGAAGCCAGTTAGTGCACTTGCCGAGCTTATCTAGAACGCACTTGATGCCGATGCGGGCAGATTGCATATCAGCGTCGAAGACAACTCCTTTGGCTAGCCGTCCCGAATCGAATTGGCCGACAACGGTAGTCAGGGTAAAGGCGGGGTTATGCACAGCGCGCCACGAATTATCCACAGAAGGGCGACTCTCCCCCCTGCACCCCCCTCTGATTCAACGAACATATACAAGAATCGATGCACGTCGAACCTGCATGGCTTCAATTTGCATGAACCTCAAGTGAGGAGCGATGTTTATTGAACGTAAATTTCCATATAAATTACGACACCATCAGCGCGCTGCACAAGTCGGTGCGCGGCTCTGACCCCGATGCGGCCTTGTACTGGCTGGTGCGCATGCTCGACGGCGGTGCCGACCCGCGCTACATGGCACGCCGTCTGGTGCGTATGGCGAGCGAGGACATCGGCCTGGCCGACCCGCGCGCGCTGCGCCTGGCGCTGGACGCCGCCGAGGTCTACGAGCGCCTGGGCAGCCCTGAGGGCGAACTGGCGCTGGCAGAGTGCGTGGTCTATCTGGCGGTGGCGCCCAAGTCCAACGCCGTCTACAAGGCCTACAACGCGGCCCGCGCCTTCGTGAAGCAGGATGGCACGCGGCCCGTGCCCATGCACCTGCGCAATGCGCCGACCAAGCTCATGAAAGAGCTGGACTACGGCAAGGGCTACCGCTACGCGCACGACGAGGAGGGCGGTTTTGCCGCAGGCGAGAACTACCTGCCCGAGGGGATGGCTGCGCCTGGGTTTTATCAGCCGGTGCGGCGCGGGCTGGAGATCCGCATCGCCGACAAGCTCGACGAACTGCGCACGCGCAACGCGGCGGTGCAGGCGCGGCAGGAAGCGGACCCGGGAGCGGGTTCCTGAATTTTCCTGCCGTTGCAGGGTGCGGGGTGCGGATGCTTCAGGGTTCCGAGCGGAGGGATTGATAAGTCTGCACACCAATAAACGCCAATGCATAACCCGTTCTTATGCATAACGAACCTCACTGATAGGCATAAAACCCAAGGGAAAACCCCTCCGTGCGCGCTGGGGGGTGTCCGTTTGCAAGTCGCTACAATTCCGACCTCAAACCCGCATGGCTGCATTCCCGGCGGGTTTTTTGCTAGATGGCAGGCGGGCTCAAAAGGCTGTACCGTTTCTGGTGCCTCCAGCGTATGCCCGTCACAAACGAAGGACTTTTCTTATGGAAATTTTGCTGCAGCAGATCATCAACGGTCTGGTTCTCGGCAGCATGTACGCCTTGATAGCCTTGGGCTACACCATGGTGTACGGCATTATTCAACTGATCAACTTCGCCCACGGCGAAGTGCTCATGATCGGTGCATTGACCAGCTGGAGCTGCATCGGAATGATGCAGGCCGCCATGCCCGGCGCGCCGGGGTGGTTGATCCTGCTGCTGGCCACGATCATCGCCTGCGTCGTTGCCGCCACGCTCAATTTCACGATCGAGAAGGTCGCGTACCGGCCGCTGCGCAACAGCCCGCGTCTGGCTCCCCTGATCACCGCCATCGGCATGTCGATCCTGCTGCAGACGCTGGCCATGATCATCTGGAAGCCCAACTACAAGCCCTATCCGACGCTGTTGTCCTCCACGCCGTTCGAGATCGGCGGCGCCTACATCACCCCCACGCAGGTCCTGATCCTGGGCGTGACGGCCGTGGCCCTGGCCTCGCTGATGTACCTGGTGAACCACACCAACCTGGGCCGCGCGATGCGCGCAACGGCAGAGAATCCGCGCGTGGCGGCCCTGATGGGTGTCAAGCCCGACATGGTGATTTCGGCCACCTTCATTATCGGCGCCGTTCTGGCGGCCGTGGCCGGCATCATGTATGCCTCCAACTACGGCACGGCCCAGCACACCATGGGTTTCCTGCCTGGTCTCAAGGCCTTCACGGCGGCCGTGTTCGGCGGCATCGGCAACCTGGCCGGCGCCGTGGTGGGCGGCATCCTGCTGGGCCTCATCGAAGCCATCGGCTCCGGCTACATCGGCGCACTCACGGGCGGCCTGCTCGGAAGCCATTACACCGACATCTTCGCGTTCATCGTGCTCATCATCATCCTGACGCTGCGCCCCTCGGGCCTGCTGGGTGAGCGTGTGGCCGATCGCGCCTGAGGAGAGCCACACCATGAAGAACACCAAAGTCAACTGGATCCTTGGCGGCCTGGCCCTGCTGATCCTCCCCCTGGTCCTGCAGTACTTCGGCAACGCCTGGGTGCGCATTGCCGACCTGGCGCTGCTGTATGTGCTGCTGGCCCTGGGCCTGAACATCGTCGTCGGCTACGCCGGCCTGCTGGACCTGGGCTACGTGGCGTTCTACGCCGTGGGTGCCTACCTGTTTGCCTTGATGGCCTCGCCCCACCTAGCGGAAAACTTCGCGGCCTTTGCCGCCATGTTTCCCGACGGGCTGCACACCTCGCTGTGGCTGGTGATTCCACTGGCGCTGTTATTGGCTGCGTTCTTTGGAGCCATGCTGGGGGCGCCCACGCTGAAACTGCGAGGGGACTACCTGGCCATCGTGACGCTGGGCTTTGGCGAAATCATTCGCATTTTCCTGAACAACCTGGACCACCCCGCCAATCTGACCAACGGCCCCAAGGGCATCGGCCAGATCGACTCGGTCAAGATCTTCGGTCTGGATCTGGGCAAGCGCCTGGAGCTGTTTGGCTTCGACATCAACTCCGTCACGCTGTATTACTACCTGTTCCTGGTGCTGGTGGTGGTCTCCGTCATCATCTGCTACCGCTTGCAGGACTCGCGCATCGGCCGCGCCTGGATGGCCATTCGTGAAGACGAGATCGCCGCCAAGGCCATGGGCATCAACACCCGCAACATGAAGCTGCTGGCTTTTGCCATGGGCGCATCGTTTGGTGGCATGTCGGGCGCCATGTTTGGTGCCTTCCAGGGCTTCGTATCGCCCGAATCGTTCAGCCTGATGGAGTCGGTCATGATCGTCGCCATGGTGGTGCTGGGCGGCATCGGCCACATTCCTGGCGTGATTCTGGGTGCGGTGCTGCTCTCGGCCCTGCCTGAAGTGCTGCGTTATGTGGCCGGCCCGCTGCAGGCCATGACCGACGGCCGCTTGGACTCGGCCATCCTGCGCCAGTTGCTCATTGCTCTGGCGATGATCATCGTCATGCTGCTCCGCCCCCGTGGTCTGTGGCCTTCGCCAGACCATGGCAAGAGCCTGACGCAGAAGACCTGAACACCGCAGAAAGTTAGAACATGGCAGAGAAATCCAACGATGTGGTGCTGAAGGTTGCCGGCATCTCCAAGCGCTTCGGCGGCCTGCAGGCCCTCTCCGACGTGGGCATCACCATTGAGCGTGGCCAGGTCTATGGCCTGATCGGCCCCAACGGCGCGGGCAAGACCACGTTCTTCAACGTGATCACCGGCCTGTACACGCCCGACAGCGGCACGTTCGAACTGGCAGGCAAGCCCTACGAGCCCACGGCCGTGCACGAAGTGGCCAAGGCGGGCATTGCCCGCACCTTCCAGAACATTCGCCTTTTCGCCGAAATGACGGCGCTGGAGAACGTGATGGTGGGCCGCCATATCCGTACCCACTCCGGCCTGATGGGCGCGGTGTTCCGCACCAAGAGCTTCAAGGAAGAGGAAGCCGCCATTCGCCGCCGCGCCCAGGAGTTGCTGGACTACGTGGGCATTGGCCGTTTCGCTGACTACAAGGCGCGCACACTCTCCTACGGCGACCAGCGCCGCCTGGAAATTGCCCGCGCGCTGGCCACCGATCCGCAGCTGATCGCGCTGGACGAGCCCGCCGCCGGCATGAACGCCACCGAGAAGGTGCAACTGCGCGAGCTGATCGACCAGATCCGCAAGGACAACCGCACCATCCTGCTCATCGAGCACGATGTGAAGCTGGTGATGGGCCTGTGCGACCGCGTGACGGTGCTGGACTACGGCAAGCAGATCGCCGAAGGCACGCCCGCCACCGTGCAGAAGAACGAAAAAGTGATTGAGGCCTATCTGGGCACCGGAGGACACTGAGCATGGCCGACAAGAACGTATTGCTGAAGGTCAAGGGCCTGAAGGTGTCCTATGGCGGCATCCAGGCCGTCAAGGGCGTGGACTTTGAAGTGCGCGAGGGCGAACTGGTCTCGCTGATCGGCTCCAACGGTGCGGGCAAGACCACCACCATGAAGGCCATCACCGGCACGCTGGCGATGAACGACGGCGACATTGAGTACCTGGGTGAGAGCATCCGGGGCAAGGGTGCCTGGGATCTGGTCAAGAAGGGCCTCGTGATGGTGCCCGAAGGCCGTGGCGTGTTCGCGCGCATGACCATCACCGAAAACCTGCAGATGGGCGCCTACACGCGCAGCGACAAGGCCGGCATCCTGGCCGATATCGAGAAGATGTTCACCATCTTCCCGCGCCTGCGCGAGCGCAAGGACCAGTTGGCCGGCACCATGTCCGGTGGCGAGCAGCAGATGCTGGCCATGGGCCGCGCGTTGATGAGCCAGCCCAAGGTGCTGCTGCTGGACGAGCCCTCCATGGGCCTGTCGCCCATCATGGTGGACAAGATCTTCGAGGTGGTGCGCGACGTGTACGCCCTGGGCGTGACCATCGTGCTGGTCGAGCAGAACGCCAGCCGCGCGCTGGCCATTGCCGATCGGGGCTACGTGATGGAGTCCGGCCTGATCACCATGACCGGCCCGGGCCAGGAACTGCTGAGCGACCCCAAGGTGCGCGCCGCCTACCTGGGCGAGTGATACCCTGGCTGTCGCGGAGAACCCCCGCGACACACCCGAAGGCACCGGCAGCAATGCGGTGCCTTTTTTGCATGCCAGACCGAGGGCGAAGGATGCTATTGATTTTGTAGCTTTTTGCGCTCGCTGGTATTGAAGATGAGCCAATTTTGCTTCAGAAAATGAGGGGCAAACGGCTTTTCTGCCCCGTGAACCATGAACACACTGCAATCCCTGCCCGTCTCCCTGCAAACCGTGCTGCTGCTGACGGCCAGCAACGTCTTCATGACCTTCGCCTGGTACGGCCACCTGAAGAATCTGGCGACCGCGCCCTGGTACACCGCCGCGCTGGTGAGCTGGGGCATTGCGTTGTTCGAGTACCTGCTGCAGGTGCCGGCCAACCGCATCGGGTTCACGCAGTTCGATGTGGGCCAGCTCAAGATCCTGCAGGAGGTCATCACGCTGACGGTGTTCGTGCCTTTCGCGGTTTTCTATCTGGACCAGCCGCTCAAGTGGGATTACCTCTGGGCGGGGCTGTGCATGGTGGGCGCGGTGTATTTCATCTTCCGGGCACCATGAAAAGATCATGAACAGGCTCTGAAGCGCGCCGCTGCGTCAGCTTCGCACAGGCAGCCGTCTGAAACAGGCGGTTAAACTTCCTCAATTCACGGAACTGTCACGGTTCCGTAACATTTTCATTTTTCGACACCACTTTGGGAGCCCCTATGCTGTTTGGCAAGCTTTTGCCGCGCGAAGGCAATTTTTTCGAGATGTTCAATCAGCATGCCGACCGCATCGTCGAGGCCGCACGGGCCTTTTCGCAACTGGTGGCCAACTACAACGACCCGCACCTGCGCGAAAAATATGCCCAGGACGTGGACAACGCCGAGCGTGCCGCCGACCGCGTGACCCACGACATCAACAAGGCGGTGCACAAGACCTTCATCACGCCGATCGACCGGGAGCAGATCCACTCGCTCATCAACACCATGGACGACGTGGCCGACCTGATCCAGGACTCGGCCGAGACCATGGCGCTCTACGACGTGCGCCACATGACGGAAGAAATCACGCGCCTGACGGACCTGAGCGTGAAGTGCTGCGAGCGCCTGCGCGACGCCGTCAAGCTGCTCAACAAGCTGGCCGATCCGGCCACGGCCGAGGCGGCGCTCAAGACCTGCGAAGAGATCGACAAGCTGGAAAGCGATGCCGACCGCGTGCTGCGCAGTGCCATGAGCAAGCTGTTCCGCGAGGAGCCCGATGTGCGCGAGCTGATCAAGCTCAAGGCGATCTACGAGCTGCTGGAGACCATCACCGACAAGTGCGAGGACGTCGCCAATCTGATCGAGGGCATCGTCCTCGAAAATTCCTGACCCGTCCGGAAGCGGTCCTCTCATGGAAACCGTACAAACCGCCCTGTGGGTCGTGGTGATGCTGGTGGCGCTGGCCATTCTGTTCGACTTCATGAACGGATTTCACGACGCGGCCAACTCGATTGCCACCGTGGTCTCCACCGGGGTGCTCAAACCCGGGCAGGCCGTGGTCTTCGCGGCCTTCTTCAACTTTATTGCCATTTTCGTCTTCCACCTCAGCGTGGCCGCCACCATCGGCAAGGGCATTGTCCAGCCCGGTGTGGTCGATACGCATGTGGTGTTCGGCGCGCTGGTGGGCGCCATCACCTGGAACGTGATTACCTGGTACTACGGTATCCCCAGCAGCTCGTCGCACGCGCTCATCGGCGGCATCGTGGGCGCTGTGATCGCCAAGGCCGGTGCGGGTGCCCTGGTGTCGGCAGGCATTCTCAAGACGGTGGCGTTCATCTTCGTTTCGCCGTTGCTGGGCTTCATGCTGGGCTCGCTCATGATGGTGGCCGTGGCCTGGATCTTCCGCCGGGCCCGTCCCAGCGGGGTGGACAAGTGGTTCCGGCGCCTGCAACTGGTCTCGGCCGGTGCCTACAGCCTGGGCCATGGCGGCAACGATGCGCAGAAAACCATCGGCATTATCTGGCTGCTGCTGATTGCCACGGGCTACACCTCGGCCGCCGACAGCTCCCCGCCGGGCTGGGTCATCGTGTCCTGCTATGCCGCCATTGGTCTGGGCACCATGTTCGGCGGCTGGCGCATCGTCAAGACCATGGGCCAGAAAATCACCAAGCTCAAGCCCGTGGGCGGTTTTTGCGCCGAAACCGGCGGCGCCATGACGCTGTTCATGGCCACCATGCTGGGCATCCCGGTGTCCACCACGCACACCATCACCGGTGCCATCGTCGGTGTGGGCTCCACGCAGCGGGCCAGCGCCGTGCGCTGGGGTGTGGCAGGCAACATCGTCTGGGCCTGGATCCTGACCATTCCGGCCAGCGCGTTCGTGGCGGCCGTCGCCTATTGGATCAGCCTGCAGATCTTCTGATTTGCTACTGAATCAATAGCTTCCAGCGCTTTCCTGTAAAGCGCTGGAGGCCATTTTCATGGACATTCCTTAAGGGCAAGTCACTGGGAGATCTTGCGCGCTTCCTCGATCTGGTATTCGAAGTAGCGCTGAAAGCTGAAGGCCAGGCTGGCCATCAAGATGGCCGTGCCGATCATCAGCGAAGCCACGATGGCCCCAATGGTGAGCCAGTTCGTGCAGCCGGGTGCGGCCTCCGGGCTGGCGCCCGGGTTGAAGCGGGCGTTCCATTGCTCTGGCGTGGCCAGACCATACAGAATGGCGCGCAGGGCGCAGCCTGCGATCGTGAAGCCCAGCAAGGGGATGAGCAGCCAGCTCCACAGATCGTCCTGACCATATTGCTGCACCCTTTCGATGCCGTAGAGCCCCAGCGCCGTGGGGATGGGCAGCAGCCAGCCCAGCAGGTCCGCCGGGCCGTGCAGGTAAAAGCGGTGCAAGCCCAGCGGGCCGCCGAGAAAGGCCAGCCAGGCAGCCAAGGTCTTGTTTTTCATGCCGGTGATTATTCCGGCGCCGTCGTGTCTCCGGGGCCCAGGGGTTTTTCCATGAGCACCACGTCACGCCAGGCGCCGAACTTCCAGCCCACCGAACGCATCACGCCAATGTGCGTGAACCCCGCGGCGCGGTGCACGCCCGTGGAGCCGGTGTTGGCTGAATCGCCGATCACGGCCAGCAGCTTGCGCACGCCCGCGGCCTCGGCGGCAGCGCACAGCGCATCGAGCAGTTGCCTCCCGATGCCCAGGCCGCGCGCGGCGTCTGCCACGTAGATCGAGTCCTCGGCCGAGAAGCGGTAGGCCGGGCGCGGCTTGAACCAGTTGCAATAGGCGAAGCCCAGCACCTGTCCATCCTGCTCGGCGACCAGGTAGGGCAGGCCCTTGCCGAGCACATCAGCGCGGCGTGCGGCCATGTCGGCCTCGGCGGGGGGATCGGTCTCGAAGGTGCCCGTGCCGTGGAGTACATGGTGGGCATAGATGGCGGTGATGGCGGGCAGGTCGCCGTCGGTGCTTGCGCGAATAAGTGGCATGAATGACAAACAAAGATATAATGGGCGGCTTTGCAGCGTGTCGCTGGCCGGGTGGCCTAGTCGCGTGTCTCAAACGCCGCAAAAAACCTGCAGCAGTTGCTGTGAACCACCCGAAGGATAAATCATGGTCGTCATTCGACTCTCCCGCGGCGGCTCCAAGGGCCGTCCCTTCTTCAACATCGTCGTTGCCGACAAGCGCGTGCGCCGCGACGGCCGCTTCATCGAGCGCCTGGGTTTCTACAACCCCACCGCCAAGGAAACCGAAGAAGGCCTGCGCATCGCACAGGACCGTCTGGCCTACTGGAAGGGCGTTGGCGCACAGACGTCTGCCACCGTGGACCGCCTGATCAGGCAAGCCGCCAAGAAGGCTGCCTGAGGTCCGGATAGCCCCGGCAAGGGCGGGTTGCGTCGGTTCATGACTGACGGAACCCGCCTTTTTTCATTTCTCCGCCGCTTCTTGCCATGACCCTTGAACTGAAACTCGAGTCCGCCGAACTGCCAGCCGATGCCATCGAGGTCGGGCGCATAGCCGATGCCTGGGGCGTCAAGGGCTGGTTCAAGGTGCTGCCCTACAGCAGTGACCCCGGGGCGCTGTTCAAAGCCAAGCGCTGGTTCCTGCAGCCCTCCGAGCGTGGCGCGCGCACCTTCAGCGGCACGGCGCTGCTGCCCATCCGGCAGGTGAAAGACCACTCCGATTCTGTCGTGGCATGGGCCCAGGGCATTGACGACCGCAGCGCCGCCGAGGCGCTGCGCGGTGCCCGCATCTTCATCGCGCGCTCGAACTTCCCGTCGGCCCAGGACGATGAGTACTACTGGGTCGATCTGATCGGCCTGCCAGTGGTGAACCGCGAGGGTGTGGCCCTCGGCCAGGTACGCGACCTGCTCTCCACCGGCCCGCAGACGGTGCTGGTGATCGCTTTCGAGCAGGACGGCAAGCCGCAGGAGCGCATGATTCCCTTCGTGTCGGCCTATGTCGACAAGGTGGATCTGCCCGGCCGCTGCATCACGGTTGACTGGCAGCCCGACTATTGACCAGGGGCCGCGCACCATGCGCTTTGACGTCATTACGCTGTTTCCCGAGCTGTTCGGCCCGTTTCTGGCCAGCGGTGTGACGCGCCGCGCCTACGCCTCGGGCCAGGTCGATGTGCGGTTGTGGAACCCGCGTGACCACGCCGAAGGCAACTACCGGCGCGTGGACGACCGCCCTTTTGGCGGTGGCCCGGGCATGGTGATGATGGTGCAGCCGCTGGCGCGCTGCCTGGCCGCCATCCGCGCCGACCGCGCCGAGGCTTTGGACGCGCAGGCGCCGCTGGTGCTGTTTTCACCGATTGGCGCTCCGCTGAACCATACCGCCGTGGAGTGCTGGTCGGCCAGTAGCGGCGCCATCCTGCTGTGCGGGCGCTACGAGGGCATCGACCAGCGCTTCATCGACGCGCATGTTGATGTGCAGCTCAGCCTGGGCGATTTCGTGCTTTCGGGCGGCGAGATCGCGGCACTGGCGTTGCTCGACGCTGTGGCGCGGCTCCAGCCGGGCGTCCTCAACGACGAGGGCAGCCACCAGCTCGACAGCTTCAACCCCGCGCTCGACGGGCTGCTCGACTGCCCGCATTACACGCGCCCCGAGGAGTGGGAGGGGCGCGCCGTGCCGCCCGAGCTGCTCTCGGGCCACCATGCCCAGATCGAGCGCTGGCGGCGCGCGCAGCGCCTGGCCGTGACGGCGCGCCACCGCCCAGACCTGATCGCCGCCGCGCGTGCTGTCGGCCGCCTGAGCGCGCTGGACGAGCAGGTGCTGGCCGGTTTGTTATAATCAAAAGCTTTTCGATCCTCTGGCCGGCCGCCTTGCAAACCATCTGCAGGGCCTGAATGTCAATCCCGACGCTGCCACTTATGGCGCGGACATGATCGCGAGATGTAACCATGAACCTGATCCAGACCCTCGAAGCGGAAGAAATCGCCCGCCTCGGCAAGACCATCCCTGAATTCGCACCCGGCGACACGGTCATCGTGAGCGTGAACGTGGTGGAAGGCAACCGCAAGCGCGTGCAGGCCTACGAAGGCGTCGTGATCGCCAAGCGCAACCGTGGCATCAACAGCGCGTTCATTGTGCGCAAGATCTCCAGCGGTGAAGGCGTGGAGCGTACGTTCCAGACCTACAGCCCCCTGATCGCCAAGATCGAAGTTAAGCGCCGTGGTGACGTGCGCCGTGCCAAGCTGTACTACCTGCGCGACCGCAGCGGCAAGTCGGCACGTATCAAGGAAAAGCTGCCCCAGCGCGTCAACAAGGCGGCCGCACCCGCCGCCGCAGCGTAAGCGTTTCTGCTTGCCTGCCCAAGCCGCTGCAGCTTCTGCCTGTAGCGGCTTTTTTTTTGTCCATTCCCTTTCGGAACCACCCGCTCCGTTGTCGCCCCTGCTGCCATGGCTCCCCCGCCCGCACCCGTGCCGCCGTTGTCCAAGCTGCCTGACTTTGACCCGCGCAGCGTTCCCGTCCTGGGGGTTGATGCGCACCTGCCTGCAGTGCCCGTGCAGCATCAAACCCCCGAGGCGCTCCGTCAGCGCTTCCTGCAGCCGCCCGTCTGGTCTCCCGAGGTCTCCTCCGAGAAGCGCTTCAGCAGTCGCGAGCCGGCCCATGCCTCGGTGCTGGTGCCCATCGTGCTGCGCGAGCAGCCCATGGTGTTGCTGACCGAGCGCACCGCGCATCTGTCCACGCATTCGGGGCAAGTGGCTTTTCCGGGCGGCCGCGCCGACCCCGAAGATGCCAGTCCGGCGGCCACGGCGTTGCGCGAAGCCGAGGAAGAAGTGGGACTCGATCGCCGCTTCGTCGAGGTACTGGGCACGCTGCCCATTTACCGCACAGGCTCCTCGTTCATCATCACGCCGGTGGTTGCCCTGGTGCAGCCCGGTTGCGTGCTGCGGCCCAACCCCTATGAAGTGGCGCAGATCTTCGAGGTGCCACTGGCATTCCTGCTCGACCCCGCCCACCACCAGCGCCATGCGGTGGAGTGGGAGGGGGTGCGGCGGGAATGGTTTTCCATGCCCTACCACGATGGGCACAAGAGCCATTTCATCTGGGGAGCCACGGCGGGCATGCTGCGCAATTTCTACCGTTTCATGCAGGCCTGAAGCACCGGCGCTTGCGCAAGGCCGGGGAGGTGCGCATGGCCGCTATCATCCTCACCCATGAGTTTCTTCGCCATCCTGTTTGCGTTGCTGATCGAGCAGGCGCGTCCACTGGCGCGCAGCAATCCGATCCATGCGGGTTTGCGTGCCTGGTCGTTGTCGGTGAGTCGCAATTTCGATGCGGGCAAGTCGCACCACGGCTGGGTGGCATGGTGTCTGGCCGTGCTGGTCCCCGCGGCGTTCGTCTTTGCGGTGCATGCCGCGCTGTCGTGGGGCGTGGGCTGGCCGGTGGCCGTGCTCTGGAATGTGGCGGTGCTTTACATCACACTGGGCTTTCGCCAGTTCAGCCACCACTTCACCGGCATTCGCGACGCGCTGGAAGAGGGCAACGAAGAGCGTGCGCGTGAGCGCCTGGCCGACTGGCAGCAGGTGGATGCGGGCGACCTTCCGCGCAGCGAGGTGGTGCGCCACGTGATCGAATACTCCGTGCTGGCTGCGCACCGCCATGTGTTTGGCGTGCTCGCCTGGTATTCGGTGCTGGCCGCTCTGGGCCTGGGCCCCATGGGTGCGGTGCTGTACCGCATGGCCGAGTTTGTGTCGCGCTACTGGGCTGATCGCGGCAGCGAGGCCGTGCAGCGCGCCAGCCCTTCCTTACAGGAGGCCACGGCCCAGGCATGGACGTTCATCGACTGGGGGCCCGCACGCCTCACGGCCCTGGTTTTTGCCGTGGTTGGCAGCTTCGAGGAGGCCATCGAGGGGTGGCGCTTCCATGCACAGCGCTTCCCGAACGACAACGATGGGGTGATCCTGGCGGCCACGGCGGGGGCGATCAATGTCCGCCTCGGAGGCGAGGCACTCAAGGCCCGCCCTGACCAGCAACCGGCCCAGGACTTCGAGGTCGATGCCAGCATCGGTGAGAGCGACAGCACCCCCGGGCGTGAGCCCGAGGTCGGGCACCTGCGCAGCGTGGTGGGCCTGGTGTGGCGCTCGGTGGTGGTGTGGATGCTGTTGCTGGCATTGCTGACGCTGGCGCGCTTGCTGGGCTGAACGTGGAGGTGCTGTCTTGAGTTTCCCGTCCTTCTGGAGTCCCGTGGTGGGCGCCCTGGTGCCCTATGTGCCTGGCGAGCAGCCGCGCATTCCCAACCTCGTCAAGCTCAATACCAACGAGAATCCCTACCCGCCGTCGCCGCGCGCCATCGCGGCCATTCAGACTGCCGCTGCGCAGGGGCTGGAGCTCTACCCCGACCCGCGCGCCGAGGCGCTGCGCGAGGCCGTGGCCGCCCACCATGGGCTGGATGTGGGCCGGGTGTTCGCGGGCAATGGCTCGGACGAAGTGCTCGCGCACGCCTTCTTTGCCTTCTTTCAGCAGGGCGCGCCGCTGGTCATGCCCGACGTGACCTACAGCTTCTACAAGGTCTACTGCCAGCTCTATGGCATCGCCGTGGACGCCGTGCCGCTGGACGCCCGCCTGCGCATCGACCTGGATGCCATGGTCCGGCGCGCGAGTTCCGGCAGTGCGGGCGTGGTGATCGCCAACCCCAACGCGCCCACCGGCGTCGCCCTGCCGCTGGAGGGCATCGAGCGCCTGTTGCGCGCCTGCCCGCAACGTGTGGTGCTGGTGGACGAGGCCTACGTGGACTTCGGCGCCGACAGTGCCGTGGCGTTGATCAACCGGCATCCGAACCTGCTGGTGGTGCACACGCTGTCCAAGTCGCGCTCGCTGGCGGGTTTGCGTGTGGGCGTGGCCCTGGGGCAGCGCCACCTGATCGAGGCGCTGGAGCGCGTCAAGGACAGCTTCAACTCCTACCCGCTTGGCCGTCTGGCCCTGGCGGGTGCCGTGGCGGCCTATGGTGACGTGGCGTATTTCGACCAGACCCGCCAGGCCGTCATGCACAGCCGCGAGGGGCTGGCGCTGCAGCTGCAAGACCTGGGCTTCGAGGTGCTGCCGTCGCAGGCCAATTTCGTGTTCGTGCGCCACCCGGCGCACGATGCGGCGCAGCTGGCACAGGCCCTGCGCGAGCGCGGCGTGCTGGTGCGGCATTTCAGCCGGCCCGAGCGCATCGCGCAGTACCTGCGCATCAGCGTGGGCACGCCCGCGCAGTGCGACGCGCTGGTGCAGGCGCTGGCGGCAGCGCTGGCTCAGTAGCGCGGCTGGTTCAGCTCGGCGAACAGTTCGCTATATATTTTGTAGCGATTTGCGCTGATTCCGTCAGCGTTGGAGCCATTTTTTACTGCATCGATCACGCCGCAGCCCGGCTCGTGCAGGTGCGTGCAGTTGTAGAACCGGCAATCCGTGGCATGGGCCGCGATGTCGGGCATGCAGGCGGCCAGTTGCGTGGGTGCGATGTGGTGCAGGCCGAATTCCTGGAAGCCTGGTGAGTCGATGAGCGCGGTCGTGCGCTCGCCGTCCACCCAGTACCAGGTGGTGGTGGTGGTGGTGTGCTTGCCCGAGTTGAGTGCCTGCGAGATCTCGCCCGTCAGCACCGAGGCACCAGGCACCAGCAGGTTGATCAGCGTGCTCTTGCCCGAACCCGAGGGGCCGAGTACCAGTGTGGTCTTGCCGCGCAGGTGCTCCATCAGTGTGGCGCGGTCCGCCTCGCCCGACTGGGCCAGCGACAGTGGCAGCACGCCGTAGTGGCGGCCTTCGCCCATCTGGCGGTAGGGGCGCAGGCGCTCCCAGGCGCGCGCAAAGGGTTCGGCCAGGTCGCTCTTGTTCAGCGCGATCAGCGGCGTGATGTGCGCGGCTTCGGCGGCGATCAGGGCGCGGGCGAGCTGGCTTTCGGAGAACACCGGCTCGGCGGCGATCAGGACGAGCACCTGATCGAGGTTGGCGGCGAACGACTTGGTGCGGATCTCGTCCTGACGGTAGAACAGGTTGCGCCGCTCCTGCACGCGCTCGATCGTGCCTTCGTCGCCTTGGCCCGGCGGGGCGGCCTGCCACAGCACGCGGTCGCCCACCACGGCTTGGCTCTTTTTGCCGCGCGGGTGGCAGATGCGCTGCGTGCCATCGGGCGACTCCACCACGCAGTGGCGGCCATGGCTGGCGACCACCAGGCCCTCAAGCAGGGCGCTGCGTCCGGCGGGGGCGCGTTGGACGGGCATCAGCCGAGCAGGGCGTCGAAGCGGGTGGCGCAGTCGAAGTCGCTGGCCGAGAGGCCGCCCACATCGTGCGTGTTCAGGCGTACCACGCAGCGGTCGTAGTGCACCGACAGGTCGGGGTGGTGGTCTTCGGCGTTGGCGATGAAGGCCACGGCGTTCACGAATGAAATCGTCTCGTGGTAATTGGCGAACCGGTAGGTCTTTTCGATGGCCACGTTGGCGCCGTCGCCACTCAGGCTCCAGCCGTCGAGCTGGGCCAGTTTTGCTACAACTTCAGTAGCTGTCAGCGCTCTCCGGGTCTGCGTTGACCAGTCTTTTTTCTTCAACATCGATGTCATGGGTGTGCGGGGGTGGGCATGCGCGCCAGCCGTTCGGTGGCGGGTGGATGCGAGTAGTGGAACTTCACGTACACCGGGTCGGGCGTGAGCGTGGAGGCGTTGTCCTCGTAGAGCTTGAGCAGGGCCGAGGCCAGATCCGCGCCGCTGGCCTGCTGCATGGCGTAGGCGTCGGCCTCGAACTCGTGGCGGCGCGAGAGCTGCGCGAACAGCGGTGCCAGGAATACCGTGAATACCGGCACCGCCAGCATGAACAGCAAAAGCGCCAGCGCGTCGTTCGGCGCGGCCGGAACGTCGGCCACCAGCAGCCCGAGGCTGGGGCGCACGCCCAGCCCGGTGTAGAACCAGGGTTGTGCCGACAGCCAGCCCAGCAGTGCAAAGCCCGCGAGGCTCAGCGCGAACATGGCGGCCATGCGCTTGACGATGTGGCGGTGGTGAAAATGCCCCAGTTCGTGCGCCAGCACGGCCTCGACCTCGCCGGGGGTGAGCTGCTTGAGCAGCGTGTCGTAGAACACCACGCGCTTGGCCGCGCCAAAGCCGGTGAAATAGGCGTTGGCGTGCGCGCTGCGGCGGCTGCCGTCCATCACGAACAGGCCCTTGGCCGCGAAGCCGCAGCGCTGCATCAGGGCGGTGACGCGCGCCTTGAGCGATTCGTCCTCCAGGGGCTGGAACTTGTTGAACAGCGGTGCAATGAAGGTGGGATACACCACCATGAGCAGCAGGTTGAAGCCCATCCACAGCGCCCAGGCCCAGAGCCACCACAGCGTGCCGGCGGTGCCCATGAGCCAAAGGATGGCCGCCGCGATCGGCAGCCCGATGAGCGCGCCCAGCAGCACCGATTTGAGCAGGTCGGACAGCCACAGGCGCGGTGTCATCTGGTTGAAGCCAAAACGCTGCTCCAGCACGAAGGTCTGGTACAGCGTGGCCGGCAGGTCGATCAGGCCACCCACCAGTGCAAAGGCCGCGAGCAGCGCCAGTTGCTGTGCCATGCCCCCGCCCAGCAGTTCCAGCAGGGCCTGGTTCAGCAGGTCCAGTCCGCCCAGCAGTGTCCAGCCCAGCAGCACGGCAGTGCCCAGCGCCATTTCCAGCAGGCCAAAGCGTGCCTTGGCGATGGTGTAGTCGGCGGCCTTCTGGTGGGCCTGCAGCGGAATGCGCCCGGCGAAGGCTGCGGGAACGCTTTGACGGTGGTTCGCCACATGGCGGATCTGGCGCGAAGTGAGCCAGAACTTGAGCAGAAACCCGGCGATCAGAGCCAGGGCAAAAGCCAGGGTGAGCGCGAGGGAGGGCGTGAGGGCGGCAGAAGTGTCGGCGGGCATTTCGCGCGAGTGTAGGGCATCGGCGACAATGCCGCCCATGTCTGAAACCCCTGCAACGCCAGCTGCCGTGCTGGCCAAATCCGACCAAAACCTGGTCTGGCTCGACTGTGAAATGACCGGTCTCGACCCCGAGGCCGAGCGCATCATTGAAATTGCCGTTGTCGTGACCGGCCCCACCCTGGAGCCGCGTGTCGAAGGCCCGGTGCTGGTCATCCACCAGTCCGACGAACTTCTGGGCAAGATGGATGCCTGGAACAAAGGCACGCATGGCCGCAGCGGTCTGATCGACAAGGTCAAGGCTTCCACGCTCACCGAGGAGGAGGCACAGCAGCAGATCATCGATTTTCTCTCGCGCTACGTGCCCAAAGGCAAGGTGCCGCTGTGCGGCAACAGCATCGGGCAGGACCGGCGCTTTCTGGCGCGCTACATGCCCAGACTCGAAGCCTTCTTCCACTACCGCAACGTGGATGTGAGCACCCTCAAGGAGCTGGCCAAGCGTTGGAAGCCCGAGGCTTACAACAGTTTCAAGAAGGCACAGAAGCACACCGCGCTGGCCGATGTGCATGAGTCCATCGAAGAGCTGGTGCACTACCGCCAGCATTTCCTGGCGCTGTAATGCCCCCGTCTTGGTGGCCGTGCTTGCGGGAAAACCCGAATTCGTGCGATAATCGCAGGCTTGCAATGCATGAGCACTGCAATTTGTGCATCTCCCTTCACACACCGGGTCCGCAAACTCGCGGCAGTGGCCATGCCACTGCACGGTTCCTGCGATGAATACCCACCCGCACCGGCGCGACGCTGGTGCAGGTTTCGTTTGATGGTTGATGTTTTTTGACCATTGACGAAACCACCGCAGGCAACGCCTGCGGGTGTTTTCGTGTGAGAAAAATATGACCGACACTTTTCAAGTGCAGGGCGATTTCGCGCCTGCCGATGTTTCCTTTACCGCCGAAGATTCCGCACTCGACACCCCTGAGCTGCTCGGAGCGGACGTTACTGCCGAGCCCAATGGGTTCATTGAACTGGGCCTGGCCCCCGAACTCGTGAGCGCCGTGGCAGACCTGGGCTACACCCAGCCCACCAGCGTGCAGCGCAAGGCCATTCCGCTGGCCATGGGCGAGGGTGCGCAGGGCGGCCGTTTCATTGACCTGATGGTTTCCAGCCAGACAGGCAGCGGCAAGACGGCCGCTTTCCTGTTGCCGGTGCTGCACACGCTGATCCGCCAGCAGGCGGAGGCCGAAGCGGCGTCCCGTGCTGAATTCGAGCGTGCCGTGGCCGAGGCTGCTGCACGCGGCGAGGCGCCCCCGAAGCGCCCCAAGCGCAAGGACCCTACCAACGCCCGCAACTTCAAGCCCGCCGTTCCTGGCGCGCTGATCGTCTGCCCCACGCGCGAACTGGCACAGCAGGTGGCGCACGACGCCATCGACCTGGTCAAGCATGCCCGTGGCCTGCGTGTGGCCAACGTGGTGGGCGGCATGCCTTACCAGCTGCAGATCGCCAAGCTGCAGAACGCCGACCTCGTGGTCGCCACTCCGGGCCGCCTGCTCGATCTGCAGCGCTCCATGCAGATCAAGCTCGACAAGGTGCAGTTCCTCGTGGTGGACGAGGCAGACCGCATGCTCGACCTGGGTTTCTCGGACGACCTGGCCGAGATCAACCAGCTCACGAGCCAGCGCAAGCAGACCATGATGTTCAGCGCCACGTTCGCGCCGCGCATCCAGCAGCTCGCCATGCGCGTGATGCACGACGGTGGCGCCTCGGTGCAAAAGGTCCAGATCGACACTCCCCAGGAAAAGCACGCCAACATCAAGCAGATGCTGTACTGGGCCGACAACGCGCAGCACAAGCGCAAGATGCTGGACCACTGGCTGCGCGATACCACGATCAACCAGGCCATCGTCTTCGCCAGCACGCAGGTCGAGTGCGACGGCCTCGCCACCGACTTGCAGCAGGACGGTTTCAGCGCCGTGGCGCTGCACGGCGCCCTGAGCCAGGGCCTGCGCAACCGCCGCCTGATGGCACTGCGCAACGGCCAGGTGCAGATTCTCGTGGCCACCGACGTGGCGGCGCGCGGCATCGACGTGCCCACCATCACGCACGTGTTCAACTTCGGCCTGCCGATGAAGGCCGAGGACTACACGCACCGCATCGGCCGCACCGGCCGTGCCGGCCGCGACGGTCTGGCCGTGACCTTTGCCGAGTTCCGCGACCGCCGCAAGATCTTCGACATCGAGGGGTACAGCCGCCAGCAGTTCAAGGCCGATGTCATTCCCGGCCTGGAGCCCGTGCAGCGCATGCCCACGTCGCGCCCCGCGCCCGACTACGCCAACCGTGGCGGCCGTGACTTCCAGTCGCGTGACCGCAAGTTCAGCGGCCCCGCACGCGGTGGTGATCGTGGTGATCGTGGCGGTTTTGGGGGCGGTGGCTTTGGTGGTGGCTTCAATGACCGCCATCGCGTCCAGGGCCGTCCGTCCGATGACCGCAGGCCCGCCACCGGTGGCTTTGGCGGCCGCGATGACCGCGCCCCCGGTGGTTTTGGTGGCCGCGACGACCGTGGCTTCGCCCCGCGCCGTGATGGCGAGGGCTACGGCCGCAAGCCGGGCTTTGGCGAGCCGGCCCGTGGTGGTTTCGGTGGCCGCCATGAAAGCGCCGCGCCGCGTGGCGACTTTGCTCCGCGCCAGCCTTCGTTCTCCAAGCCGGGTGCGGGCAAGTCCTTCGTGCCGCATGACGCTCGCAAGCGCCCGGCGCGCCCGGCCCGCTGACCGGCCCCGTACTGCCTGAAACCGGCCTCGGAAGAGGCCGGTTTTTTTTCGTCCGGCCCACACAAAGGCCCTTCAGTATGGGGACAATAGCTGTCCCAGGAGGGTTCAGCGTGCAGTCATCTCTGTCTTCAGGTGCCGACTTCGAGCACATGTTCGATCTTGCGCCGGTGTCGCTCTGGCTGGAAGACTACAGCGCGCTCAAATGCCTGTTCGACTCCTGGCGCGCCGAGGGCGTGACCGACCTCATGGCGCATTTTGCGGAGGATCCAGCCCGGATCCGGCAATGCACGGCCAGCCTGCAGGTGCTGAGCGTCAATCAGCGCACCCTGTCGCTTTTCGCCGCTTCCAGCCAGACCGAACTGCTGGACAATCTGGACCGGGTATTCCGCGACGATATGCTCGACCAGGTGGCCATCGAGCTGGGGCAGCTCTGGTCCGGGGCGCTGGAGTTCTCGAACCAGACGGTGAACTACACCCTCGATCGCCGTCGCCTTGACGTGCAGATCCATGCACGCATCCTGCCGGGGCATGAAGACACCTGGAGCCGGGTGCTGGTTTCTCTGGAGGACGTCACGCGCCAGGTGCAGGGGGCGCTGCAGCTGCAGCGCAGCGAGCGCTACGCACGCGGTCTGTTCGAGCATTCGCCAGTCTCGCTCTGGGTGGAGGATTTCTCGATCGTCAAGCGCCTCATGGACGAGGTGCGATCGCAAGGCATTCAGGATTTCAAGACCTTCATCAAGGTGCATCCGGAGTTTGTCTCACGCTGCATGCAAGAGATCCGGGTGATTGACGTCAACCAGCAGACGCTTCAGATGTTCGGCGCACAAAGCAAGGGAGAGCTGTTCAATCACATCGGCCGGGTCTTTCGTGGCGAGATGCACGATTCATTTGCCGAGCAGCTGCAGGACCTGTGGGAAGGCAAGCTTTTTCAGCAACGCGAGGTGGTCAACTATGCGTTGTCCGGGGAGCCGGTGTACATCCACATGCAGTTTTCAGTGCTGGCGGATCACCATGATCGCTGGGATCTGGTGCTGTTGTCGCTGGTGGACATCACGGCGCGCAAGAAGGCCGAGGCCTATCTGGAGTATCTGGGCAAGCACGATGTGCTTACGCAGTTGCGCAACCGGACCTTTTATGTCGAAGAGCTCAACCGCATTACGCGCAAGGGTCCCTGGCCCTTGAGCGTGATCACCATCGACCTCAATGGTCTCAAGGTCATCAACGATGAGCACGGGCATGCTGCGGGCGACGCCCTGCTGCGCCGCGTGGGGGAGGTGCTGACCAAGGCGGTCGAACCTACCGTGTGCGCTGCCCGCATCGGCGGTGATGAATTCACCGTGCTGCTTCCCGGCGTGGACGAACGGGGGGCACAGGCGGTGCAGGACCGCATCATTTCAATGGTTGAAATCAACAACCAGTTTTATCCGGGCCAGCCCCTGAGTCTCGCGATGGGACTGGCATGCTGCACCTCGGGCGATCAGGTGGAAGACACGCTGCACCGCGCCGATCAAACCATGTACGCCGAGAAACTGCGTTTTTACCAGGAGCGAGGCCTGGACCGCCGCAGGGCGGTTTGAGTCCGCTGCGGCATTTCAGTGTGCCACTCCGAAGCCGTAAAGGCGCTCGGGGGGTACACGAACCAGCAGACTGCGGTCGGGAGCGGGGCCGGTGATGGCGAACTCTGGCTGGGCGGTGTCCCGCTGCACGGTGGTGGTGACGCTGCGGCCCTGGCTGTCGGTGACGGCCGCCACCAGGGGCGTGCGGGCTTCAGCGCCTCTGCGGACGACAATGGCTTGTTCTCCGTTGGCGAGTTGAACGAAGTCCCCCGGAGGGAAAAGACCGAGCACCCGGATCAGCGCCCTGGCCATTGGCCCCCCCTGGTTATCGCGAAACGTCTGCCGTGTGGCCTCCTGAATGCTCATGGCGGGCCGCAGGGTGCGGGGGCTGATGCGGGCGATGAACTGATCCGCCATGCGCAGAACCTGGGCTGCCTCATCCACCACGGCCGCCCCTGTGGGGTAGCCTTTGCCGTCGGCCTGCTCATGGTGTTCCCGGACAGCTGCGAGCCAGGCGCAATCGGCGACGCCCGCGCGCTCCAGCAGGGCGGCGCTGTCAGCCGGATGCTTGCGGATCTGTGCACGTTGCCGATCCAGCACCGGGTAGTCCTGAAAGGCCATCTGGACCTGCAGGCTGGCGATGCTGGCATTCATGGTGAGGGCCGCCTGGGTCAGTGACTGCACCCGGCGTTCGGCCCAGCCCATGCGCCGTGCCATGAGGACACAGTGCAGGGCCGTGTATACCGGATGGCTGAAGCCATAGCGCAAATGGCGCGCCTGATCCTGCCGCATGGCCATGAAGAGGCCGATGTCGGGATCCTGGGAGGTCAGGTCCATGACCGTTTGGGCCAATGCTTCAATCCGCGGGCCCAGATCGGGCACGTCCTCCGGCGATGTCAGCAGGGCCTCCAGCGTGTCGACGGCCCCGGTCCAGCGAGCGAAGATGCTCTCGGGCACCTGTGGAGCCGCAGGCTTGAGCGCTTCCAGGGCGCGAACTTCTTCCAGGTCCACAAAGATGCCCCGGTCCAGGAGCATCTCCAGCTGGGCTTCATCCCGGACGACGTACCCCTTGGCCAGCAGCAAAGTGCTGTCCTGGTTGCGGACATTCCAGGGCAAAGGAATGCCAACCTGTACTTCGGACTCCACCAGCTTGAGCAATTGCATCCGAAATCCTCCTGGGGTATGAATGGGCGCCCGGGCCATGGGGTTGCAACAGCCAAGCCATATTACTGCGATGTGATGAAAATCGCACCTCTTATGTCAGAGTGCGGGCGGCGCCAGCCGGCCTCACGCATGGCGGCATGCCAAGGTGTGCCATGGGCCTGGCGGTGCTGCCGCCTCAGCCGTGTCCGGCTGTCCGGCCGATGTCTGGCCAACGGTGGTGCAGATAGACCCAGGCCAGCAGACCGATGCCCATCATCAGCAACGAGGCGGTGGCCAGAAGCAGGGTCGAATGCATGACCAGCGGCACCACGACGCCAGCCACCAGCCCGTTGGCGGTGGAGCCCACAAAGGCCTGCAGCGATGAAGCCATGCCGCGCCGCTCGGGATGCAGGTCAAGCACCAGCAGCGTGACTACCGGCACCATCAAGGCCCAGCCAAACGCAAACAGGGCGATGGGCAGCAGTGCCCAGGACACATGCACGGGCAGCCACAGGTTGGCGAGCAGGTTGAGCACGGACATGGTGAGCATCACCAGGAAGCCATGCCGTATCTGCCTTTTGGGTGGAATGCGGCCCGCCATGCGTCCGCTGACCCAGGCGCCGCCCATGATCCCCGAGATCGTCAGCACGAAGAACCAGAAGAACTGCGCGGGCGCCAGCGCCAGATGATTTCCGAGAAACGCAGGTGCTGCCAGCACATACAGAAACATGCCATTGAACGGCACACCGCTGGCCAGCGCCAGCAGCAAAAACCGGGGGCTTGAACCGAGTTGCCAGTAGCCGCGCATGAGATGCGGAGCATTGAAGGGCTGGCGGTGGTCTGCGTGCAGGGTTTCGGGCAGGAGCCGGTAGTTGGCGGCCCATAGTGCGACGCCGATCGCCGTGAGAAACCAGAAAATGCTGTGCCAGCCCGTATGCACATACAACCAGCCGCCAATGATCGGTGCCACTGCCGGAGCCACGCCGAAATAGATCGTGACCTGGCTCATCACCTTTTGCGCCTGGGCGGGCGGGAACATGTCCCGGATCACTGCCCGGGACACCACGATGCCTGCGCCCGTGGAGAGCCCCTGGAGTGCGCGAAACACAACCAGTTGCCCGATGTTCTGTGCCAGGGCGCACCCCGCCGATGCCAGGGTGAACATGGCAATGCCCCATAACACCACGGGCCGCCTGCCGAAACTGTCGGCCAGCGCGCCATGGAACAGGTTCATGAAGGCAAAGCCAAAAAGATAGGCTGACAGGGTCTGCTGCATCTCCACTGGTGTGGCGCCCAGCGCCGTGGCGATGCCTGAGAAAGCGGGCAGATAGGTGTCGATCGAGAACGGGCCCAGCATGCCGAGCAAGGCCAGCAAAACGGCCAGCGCCCAGCGGGGCGCGCGCCAGAGTTCATGGGCTTGGGGATGCATGTGCGTTGGGTTGCGAGGCGCTTGAGGGCCCAGAAACACAAAAGGACCTGGCTTTGGGGCCAGGTCCTTGAAAGTGGTGGGTCCTGAGTGACTCGAACACTCGACCTACGGATTAAGAGTCCGCTGCTCTACCAACTGAGCTAAGAACCCACTTTTAAAACCGTTTCTGCGTTGCAGCAGAGACTCGAATTATGCACTAATTTTCGGCCACTTCGCAAGTGGCGAGCGAAAATTTTTGGATCCCCACGTCATTGCATGGCATTGCGGCTGGCCAGTTCAACGAACAGGCCGCTGTGGTCGAGTTCACCCAGGCCATGTTCCACGCCCTGGGCATACAGGGTCTCAAAGAGGGCGGTCACGGGCGCGTCAAAGCCGATTTCCTGTGCGGTGGTCAGGGCGTTGCGCATGTCCTTGAGCTGCACGCTCATCCGGCCGCGCGGCGCGAAGTCGCGTTCGACCATGCGCTGGCCGTGCAACTGCAGGATGCGGCTGTCGGCAAAGCCGCCGGCAATGGCCTCGCGCACCTTGGCCATGTCGGCGCCGCCCTTTGCGGCGAACAGCAGCGCCTCGGCCACGGCGCCGATGGTGATGCCCACGATCATCTGGTTGGCCAGCTTGGCGAGTTGCCCAGCACCGTGGGGGCCTACATGGGTGGGGCGGCCGAGCACTGCGAAAACCGGCAGGGCACGCTGATAGTCGGCGGCCTTGCCGCCTGCCATGATGGCCAGCGAACCCGCCTCGGCACCCACCGTGCCGCCGGAGACGGGCGCGTCCAGGTGCGCGATGCCCATTTCCCCCAGGCGTGCCGCATGGTCACGGGCCTCGCGTGGCTGGATGGAGGCCATGTCGATGAACAGGCTGCCCTTGCGCATGGCCTGGGCTGCGCCCTGGGCGAACAGCACCTCACCGACCACCGGGCCGTTTTCCAGCATGCCGACGATGATGTCGGCCTGGCGGACGGCATCGGCGGCCTGGCTGTGCACGGTGGCGCCCGCAGCCACGAGAGGTTCCGCCTTGGCACGGGTGCGGTTCCAGACATGGACATGGTGCCCGGCCTCGCACAGGCGGCGGGCTATGGGCAAGCCCATCATGCCGATGCCCAGCACGGCAATCTGGAGGGGGGAGGTGGCGGTCATGGCTACGTCCTTGGCTGAGATGGAGGGTCTTTCGCCATCATGGGCTTTTTCGGGGGTGCACCCTGTCACCGAGCTTGCAGTGCAATGCATATCCCGGGATGATGTGTTTAAACCCAAACAGGTGGAATGAGGAGAGAACGGATGTCACAACCTCTTTACGACCCGGTGTGGCTGGAGCGCATGTACAACAACCGCGCCCTGGTGCCCGACCACATGAGTTACCTGGACCGCTGGGCGCAGGCTTCTGCCCAGGTGCGTGCCAGCCAGCCCTGCAGCCTGGATGTGCCGTATGGTGAGGGCGACGGGGAGCGGCTGGATATCTTTCCGGCCAGCAGCGCCCGGACCGGGGGTGTGCCGGTGATGGTGTTCATCCATGGAGGCTATTGGCGCTCTCTGGACAAATCCGATCACTCCTTCGTGGCGCCGGCCTTCACCCAGGCCGGAGTTTGCGTGGTGGTGCTCAACTACGCACTGTGCCCGGGCTCGCCCCAGGCGCCCGTGACGGTGGCGCATATCGTGCGGCAGATGGAGAAGGCGCTGGCCTGGGTGGGCCGCAATATTGCCCGCCATGGCGGCAATCCTCAATGCATCACGGCGGTGGGGCATTCCGCGGGTGGGCAACTGGCTGCGCTGCTGCTCACCAGCGTGTGGCCGCTGATCGGCGGTGACCTGCCCGATGGCCTGGTGCGCAGCGCGCTGTCGATCTCGGGGGTGCACGATCTGGAGCCGGTGATGCACACACCGTTCCTGCAGGAGAGCCTGCACCTGACCGAGCAGCAGGTGCTGCATTGCAGTCCCTCGCGGCTGCTGGAGCCGCCCGCAGGGGTGCTTTACTGCGCGGTGGGGGGGAATGAAAGCCCTGAATTCCTGCGCCAGAACCGGCTGGTGCAGGATGCCTGGGGTTCGCACACGGTGCCGCGTTGCCAGGTGCTGGAGGGGCTGAACCATTTCAGCATCCTCGACACCCTGGCGCAGCCGGGCAAGGACCTGCACCACATGGCGCTGAACCTGCTGCGCGCATGAGCTGGGGACAACCCCCTGCGGCGCTGCGCGCTGGAAGGGGGATGCCACCAGCGCGGCGGCGCGGCCCTTGCGCGGTGACCACTGGCTTTGGCAGCGCCGGCGACACGCGCCATGGCGTGGCGCATGGCCTTTGCGGCCGCAAGCGCTGCTACATCAGCAGGTGTTCGCCCGCGTTGTCGCCGCCCAGGATCACGTAATTCACCTTGCGGATGTCCATGAGCTTCTTGCCGCCGGCGTAGCTGATGGAGCTTTGCACGTCCTGCTCCATCTCGATCAGGGTGCTGGCCAGCGTGCCCTTGATGGGTTCGAGGATGCGCTTGCCTTCGACATGCTTGTATTCACCCTTGTTGAAGTCGCTGGCCGAGCCGTAGTACTCCTTGTAGAGCACGCCGTCCACTTCCACGGTCTGGCCGGGCGACTCCTCGTGGCCCGCGAACAGCGAGCCGATCATCACCATGCTGGCGCCGAAGCGGATGCTCTTGGCGATGTCGCCATGGCTGCGGATGCCGCCGTCGGCGATGATGGGTTTGGTGGCCACGCGCGCGCACCACTTCAGCGCCGACAGCTGCCAGCCACCCGTGCCAAAGCCCGTCTTGAGTTTGGTGATGCACACCTTGCCCGGGCCCACGCCCACCTTGGTGGCGTCGGCGCCCCAGTTCTCCAGGTCGATGATGGCCTCCGGCGTGGCCACGTTTCCCGCGATCACGAAGGCCTGGGGGAGCTTCTCCTTGAGGTAGCCGATCATGGCCTTCACGCTGTCGGCGTGGCCGTGGGCGATGTCGATGGTGATGTATTCGGGGCACAGGCCCTCGGCCACCAGCTGGTCCACGGTGTCGTAGTCGGGCTGCTTCACGCCCAGCGAGATCGAGGCGTAGCAGCCCTTGGCGCGCATGTCGCGCACGAACTGGAGATTGTCCAGGTCGAAACGGTGCATGACGTAGAAGTAGCCGTTCTGCGCCATCCAGGTGCAGATCTTCTCGTCCACCACCGTCTTCATGTTGGCGGGCACCACCGGCAGGCGAAAGCTCCGCCCGCCCAGTTCGACGCTCGCGTCGCACTCCGAGCGGCTCTCCACGCGGCACTTGCGCGGCAGCAGAAGGATGTTGTCGTAGTCGAAGATTTCCATGAGATTCCAAGCTCCTGTGAAAGGGTCGCGGCGGAAGGATGTCCGGCGCGATGGGCGCTTGGCTTGAAAACCGGTCTTGCGGGTGCTGGCGTGGCGGCCGCACCGGACCCCGCTGTGCGCGGGCACAAAAAACCGGGCTGCAAGAAACTTGGGCCCGGTGCTTGATTCTACTCGCCACCGCCCGTCACGGCATAACGCGGGCCGTATCACCGGCATACCGACTGTGCCGCCGCCACCACCCTTCCCTGTGCGTCCTGCACCCAGCCCACCGCGCGCAGGCGCTCGGGCCGGGCGCCGTCGGCGATGCGCATGGGGCGCAGTTCAGACCACGCGGGGTGCTCTCTGTTTGATAGCTTGTCGCGCTCTGTCCATAAGCCTTCAAGCATGTTTCTGACCAGATATCTGGTCACTGCCGTGCCCTCGGTACCCGCAGGAAGGGTTTCGACCAGCAGAAGGTAATACGTCCAGGCCTGCGGACGCCGCGCCGCAACCGGCGCCGTGCTGAAGGCCATGGTGGCGCCCACATAGTCGTTCACGGCAGGCCCCAGCCCCACCCGCAATTGCACGGCGGGGCGCCCGTGCACCGGGGCCGTGTGCACATCAGTGCCGACAGGAGGGGTGCGGCCCAGAGAGGCCAGCCGATCCAGCGCATCGCGTGTGGCCGCGGCAGACAGGGGCGCCTCGTCGCCCAGGGTGCCCGGAACCAGCCAGTCCAGCACCAGCGCCGAGGGGCCTGGGGCGGGCGTTGCGGGGTCGCTCCAGCAGGCCTCGCAATCGGCACTGATGAAGCGTTCAAACAGCGCGGCCGGGGCAGGGGTTCCGTCGCTGCTGCAATGGGCCTGCGCCAGTGCAAGCGGCGCGCTCCATGCCATCAGGCTGGCAAATGCACAGACAAAAGGGTTCATGGCATGGCCGCAGGTGTGGGGGAGAGGCCATGTTCTCACAAGCCGGGCTGCCTGTCCGCTGCCCGCAGGCCTGCTGCACAATACCTGCGCAGGAGTAACCGAATGAATCCGTCATCGCTGATCGGTATCGTGGCCAGCTTCTTGCTGCTGGGTATCGTGATTTTCTTTGCGGCGGAAGACCCCCGCCTGTATGTGGACTGGCCGGGCCTGGGCATCGTGCTCGGTGGCACGCTGGCCGCCACCTTCCTGAGCTATCCCCTCAAGGAGGTGCTGCGCGTCTTCGGCCTGATCGCCACGGTGCTGCGCAACGAGCGCACCTACATCAAGAACGACATCGAGGAACTCGTCCGCATTTCCAAGCTGTGGATCAACGACGACCTGCACGCCGTCGAAAAGGCACTGGAGAACGTGACCAACCCCTTCCTGCGTACCGGCGTGCAGCTGGTGATCGACCAGACGCCGGAAGAGGACATTCTGGACCTGCTGCAGTGGCGCATCCTGCGGCTGCGCGCGCGCGAGGCGGCCGAGGCGCAGCTTTTCCGCGTGATGGCCAACTTCGCGCCCGCGTTCGGCATGATCGGCACGCTGGTGGGCCTGATCAACCTGATGGGCGTGCTGGGCGACGGCAACATGCAGATCATCGGCCAGCAACTGGCGGTGGCCCTCATGACCACGTTCTACGGCATCCTGCTGGCCAACCTGCTGTTCAAGCCCGTGGCCGTCAAGCTGGAGCGCCGCACCGAGCAGCGTGTGGTGCTGATGAACATGGTGCTCCAGGGCATTTCGATGATGAGCGAGCGGCGCAGCCCGGCGCTGATGCGCGAGACGCTCAAGTCGTTCATCGTGCAGTTCGACGATGAAATTTTCGATGGGCGCAAGCCCGCACGCGCGGTGAAGGCGCACCAGGCGGGCGCGGGGCGCTGAGATGCAGGAAGCGTCGCCCGGACCAGAAGGCGGTCTGCCCGGCAGCCCGGAAACCCTCCACCGGCTGGCCCGCCTGGCAGCGCTGTCGGCCCGTGGCGGCCGCCCCCGCGCCGGGGGGCGCCAGGGTGGTGCCTCGGGGCGCTTTGCCCGCTGGCACCTGGACCTGACGCCCGCCACCGAGGAGGACGGCTGGCTGCTCACCTACCTCGACGTGGTCACGCTCATCCTGGTGATGATGGTGGTCATGCTCTCGTTCGCCGGCCCCGGCACCCGGGGGCTGCCCCTGATGTCCCCTTCGCCCGTGGTGGCCGTGGGCGAGCACCCTGAACACGCCCGCATCGTTCCACCGATCGCGCCCCCGGTTCCGCCGCCCCCGGCCGAGCCCGAGAAGAACCCCCTCGCGGGGTTGCCGCTCGACCGGCTGGACAAGAACATCGAAGTGATCGTGAACCAGGGCACGGTGAGCTTTCGCATCAGCAACGAGATTCTGTTTGCCTCGGGCGATGCCCGCCTCAGCAGCACTGGGCTGGCCGTGCTGGGGCGCCTGGTGCCGGTGCTGGGCAGCGTGGCGCAGCACTGCATCGTCGTCGAGGGGCATACCGACAACGTGCCCATCCAGACCGAGCGCTTCCCTTCCAACTGGGAGCTGTCCACCGGCCGCGCGGCCAGCGTGGTGCGCTACCTGCAAAGCCAGGGCATCGACCCGGCCCGCATGCGAGCCACCGGCTTTGCCGACACGCGGCCCCTGGCATCCAACGACACACCGCAGGGCCGCGCGCAGAACCGGCATGTGGAAGTGATCCTCGAAGCGCCGAAGTAGAGGCTCCACCGCACGTCCAGGGGCCGGGCTTCCTACAATCGTCCCATGTCCGAATCCCCCCTGCTCCAATCGCTCAACCCCGAGCAGCTCGCTGCCGTCACCCTGCCTGCGGGCCATGCGCTCATCCTGGCTGGCGCCGGTTCGGGCAAGACGCGCGTGCTCACCACGCGCATCGCCTGGCTGCTGCAAAACGGCCTGGCCACGCCCGGCGGCATTCTGGCCGTGACCTTCACCAACAAGGCCGCCAAGGAGATGGTGGCGCGGCTCTCCGCCATGCTGCCGGTGAACGTGCGCGGCATGTGGATCGGCACCTTCCACGGCCTGTGCAACCGCCTGCTGCGCGCGCACCACAAGGCGGCGGGCCTGACGCAGACCTTCCAGATCCTCGACACGCAGGACCAGCTCTCGGCCATCAAGCGCCTGTGCAAGCAGCACAACGTGGACGACGAGCGCTTTCCGCCCAAGCAATTGCAGTATTTCATCGCCGGTTGCAAGGAAGAAGGCCTGCGCCCGCGCGACGTGCAGGGGCAAGACCCGGACACGCGCAAGAAGGTCGAGATCTACCAGCTCTACGAAGACCAGTGCCAGCGCGAGGGCGTGGTCGATTTCGGCGAACTGATGCTGCGCAGCTACGAACTGCTGCGCGACAACGACCCCATTCGCGCGCACTACCAGCGGCGCTTCGCGCACATTCTGGTGGACGAGTTCCAGGACACCAACCGCCTGCAGTACCTGTGGCTCAAGCAGCTCGCGGGGGACGAGGTGAACGGCCGCTACGAGGCCCATGGCAGCGTGATCGCCGTGGGCGACGACGACCAGAGCATCTACGCCTTCCGGGGCGCGCGCGTGGGCAACATGCAGGACTTCGTGCGCGAGTTCGACGTGCAGCAGCAGATCAAGCTGGAGCAGAACTACCGCAGCTACAGCAACATCCTCGACTCGGCCAACCACCTCATCAGCCACAACAGCCGCCGCCTGGGCAAGAACCTGCGCACCACGCAGGGCGCGGGCGAGCCGGTGCGCGTGTACGAGGCCACGAGCGACTTCGCCGAGGCACAGTGGATGGTGGACGAGATCAAACAGCTGGTGAAGAACGACGGCTTCGCGCGCCATGAGATCGCCGTGCTCTACCGCAGCAACGCGCAAAGCCGCGTGATCGAAACCGCCCTGTTCAACGCCGCCGTCCCCTACCGCGTGTACGGTGGCCTGCGCTTTTTCGAGCGCGCCGAAATCAAGCACGCGCTGGCCTACCTGCGCCTTTTGGAGAACCCGCACGACGACACCAGCTTCACCCGCGTGGTCAACTTCCCGCCGCGCGGCATCGGCGCGCGCAGCATCGAGGTGCTGCAGGACGCAGCGCGCAGCGCGGGCTGCTCGCTGCACGACGCCGTGAGCAGCGTGCCCGGCAAGGCGGGCGCCAACCTGGGCGCCTTCGTGGCCATGGTCGATGTGCTGCGCGAGCAGACGCAGGGCCTGAACCTGCGCCGCATCATTGAGCAGATGCTCGACGCCAGCGGCCTGATCGAACACTTCCGCACCGAAAAGGAAGGCCAGGACCGCATCGAGAACCTGGAAGAACTGGTCAACGCCGCCGAGAGCTTCGTCACGCAGGAAGGCTTTGGCCGCGACGCCGTGGCCTTGCCGCTGGACGAGCATGGCAGTCCCCTCACGCAGAGCCCCTCCAGCCAGGGCCTGGACCCGAATGCACCCATGGCCTCCGCCGCCATGCCCGGGATTCTGGATGCCGACACTGGCGAAACCCTCTCGCCCCTGGCCGCCTTCCTCACGCACGCCGCGCTCGAAGCCGGCGACAACCAGGCCCAGGCCGGGCAGGAGGCCGTGCAGCTCATGACGGTGCACGCGAGCAAGGGCCTGGAGTTCGACGCCGTGTTCATCGGCGGCATCGAAGAGGGCCTGTTCCCGCACGAGAACGCCCTGAGCGACCAGGGCGGCCTGGAGGAAGAACGCCGCCTGATGTACGTGGCCATCACGCGCGCGCGCAAGCGCCTGTACCTGAGCCACTCGCAGACGCGCATGCTGCACGGCCAGACGCGCTACAACCTCAAGAGCCGGTTCTTCGACGAACTGCCCGAGAGCGCCCTCAAGTGGATCACGCCCAAGCAACAGGGCTTTGGTTCTTTTGCTCCTAATATGGGAGCTGGTGGCGCTTATGCATCAAGCGCCAGAGGCCAATTTGGCTTCAAACCTGAAACCTTCGCCAGCCCGCCCGTGCCGGTGCAGAAAGCACCGCCCGCGCACGGCCTGCGCGTGGGCCTGGCGGTGTTCCACAACAAGTTCGGCGAAGGCAAGGTGCTGGCGCTCGAAGGCCAGGGCGACGACGCGCGCGCCCAGGTCAACTTCCCGCGCCACGGCACCAAGTGGCTCGCGCTGTCGGTGGCCAAGCTGACGGTGGTGGAATAGGGCGGGCGCAGTGTGGCTTGAGGGGATGGAATATGGATTGGAAGTTGCTTTTATCCAGATTGGACGATTTAATAATCCAAATTGGACGATTTCACAATCCATAATAGACGTTTCAATTTTCCAGATTGGACGCACTCATGGGCCTGATTGAACGGCACATTGCCGGGCCGGTCAGAACAGCGCTGCAAGACACGCCAGCGGTCTTGATCAATGGCCCGCGCCAAAGTGGCAAGACCACGCTGGTTCGACAATTGGCCGGGGAAATGAGCTACTACACGCTGGACAATCCCACCACGTTGTCTGCGGCGCATAGCGACCCTGTAGGCTTTGTCAGCACGCTGGACCGGGCCGTCTTTGACGAAATCCAGCGAGCGCCCCAACTGATGCTGGCGCTCAAGATGGCCATCGACGAGGACCGCCGTCCCGGCCGCTTTCTGCTGACTGGCTCGGCCAACATTCTGGCCCTGCCGCAGATGGCCGACAGCCTGGCAGGACGCATGGAAACCCATGCTCTCCTGCCGCTGTCCCAGGCCGAACTACAAGGCCGTGCCAACGATTTCCTGCACCGCGCCCAGGTGCAAGACTGGCCCGCCCAGCAGGAACGCAGCGACGTGCTGCAAATGGCCCTGGCAGGGGGGTACCCCGAGATGCGTGCGCGCCCCACCCTGGCGCGGCGCCAGGCCTGGGCCAGGGCGTACATCGCCCACTTGGTTGAGCGCGACGTGCAGGACATTGCCCACATCGACCAGCTTGCGCAAATACCCACGCTGCTGGCCGTGCTGGCAACCCAATGCGCCCAGTTGCTCAACTACACCCAGTTGGGGGCGCAACTGGGGCTGAACGGCAAAACTGCCGATCGCTATATCGGCATTCTGGAACGCCTGTTTCTGGTGGCGCGCCTGCCCGCCTGGAGTCGCAACGAAAACAGCCGCCTCATCAAAACCCCCAAGCTCCATTTTCTCGATGCGGGCCTGCAAGCCACCCTCACGCGTCTCACGCCCGACATGCTCATCACCCACCGCGAGCGCTGGGGCGCCACCCTGGAAACCTGGGTGTACGCCGAGTTGCGCAAGGCCTTGGCGCTCAGCGACGAGGGCTGGTACCTCTCGTACTACCGCGACAAAGACCAGGTGGAGGTGGACTTCGTGCTCGAGAACTCTCAGCGCCAGCTCATCGGTATCGAGGTCAAGGCCGCCGCCACCGTGCAGGCGCAAGACTTCAAGGGCCTGCGAAAGCTCAAGGCTCAGACGGGCGCTGACTTTCTCACCGGCATCGTTCTTTACGACGGGGCACACGCCGTGCCTTTTGGTGAGGGGCTGTGGGCCGTGCCTCTTGGCGCGCTGTAGGCATCGCTAACCCCCAACGCAACACGGGGCGTGAAAGGCGCTCATCATGGCACGTTGATAGTCAGAAGAATCGGCCTTTTGCGCTTACAGGGAAAGCGTCACATGCTATCGAATTGGCAGCAAAAGCCAGGTGCTGCAGGCCGCAGCCAGCGGGTCTATCCACCCGCGTACCCCGTGCGCCCAGTCAGCGTGCGCAGCAGGTGCTCGGCCGTTTCGCGGCCGCGCAGGCTGTCGGCCACGGTGATGGCCTGGCCGTTGCGCAGTTCCACCTGAATGCGGTAGTAGGTGGTGCTGCGCGTGCTGGTCTGGGTGGTGTAGCTTTCTTTCAGGCGCAGGCGGGCGATGTCTTGCGGGGGCACCTGGCGCCAGTGCAGCATCAGGCCCAGGATGCGGCGTTCGGTGCGCAGGCCACGCGTGCCCAGCTCTACGCGCAGGCTGTTGCCCAGGCCGAAAAGTGCCAGCACCAGCAGCGCGCCGCCCAGGGTGCCGAAGGCGATGGAGAAGAGCCGCGGCGCACCTTCGCGGCCCGCGAGCCAGCCCATGGCCATGATGGCGCCACCCATCACGGCCAGCGGTGCCTGCGTGCGCCAGGCACGGCCGCAGGGCTGGTAAAGCCGCACGCCGCCGGGGATGGATTCCAGGTCGCTGATCTCGTCCAGCCGTGCCTCGCGCAGGGGGGGCAGGCCGGGGTGCCGGGCGGCGTCGGGCGCCATGCCGGGGATGGCCTCGCCCGTGGCATAGACCGGCACGTCGAAGCTGCGGTCCAGACCCAGGTCCGAGCCGGTGCTTTCGACCTGCAGGCGCCAGCTGTGGTACTCGGTCGCCGGGGCCTCGGAGGCGGGCAGGCCGCCGGGCACCGCAAAGCGAAAGCGCAGCCGGGTGCCGTTGCCGTGCGGCAGCACCTGGGGCATGCCCTCGGTCTGCCACACGGTGCGTTCGCGGGCCTCGGTGCTGTTTTCGCCGGCCGGGCGGGTGCGGTAGTGCTGAACGCAGCGCAGCGTGATCAGAAAGCGCTGGTCGCCCCGCCAGGGCACGGTGGGCAGGTCCAGCGTGGCGCCGAAGTCGCCGCCAATGGCACCGGGGAAGGGGTTGAGCACCAGGCGCAGGTCGCCAAAGCGACGCGCATCGCGGGTGGCGCGCACGGCCCACACCAGCAGGCCCAGGCCTGCGGCCGCAAAGGCGGCCAGCGCGGCTGCGGCGGGCCTGTTCGCCTGATGCCACAGCTGCGGCAGGTGGGCGACGGCCAGGGGCCATGACAGCAGGTTCCAGACAGTGGCGAAGACCCAGGCCACGGCCACCTCCAGCCGCTTGCCCGAGCGGATCTGGTTGTCCGCCCACGCGCGCCGCGCCAGCCAGGGGCTGCCGGCGTTCTTGCCGGGCGGGATGGCGGCCACGGGGCTGCGCCATGTGAACAGGATCAGGCCCAGCCCGAAGCCGCCGAACAGCAGCACGAACACCATCTTGAACGCCAGCAGTCCGCCGCGCAGGCTGCGGTCGATCACGGCGTCGGCCGGGTTGGCGGGGTTGACCCAGGCGCGCACCGTCTCGCCCCGGGCCAGGGCCTGCTGAAGCCGCGTGCCCAGGTGCTGCTGAAAGCGGCCAATGTTGTCGGCGCCTTCCGAGATGGCCACGCGCTGGCCCTCCAGCACCCGGCCCGCCACCTCGAAGCGGTAGCGGGCCGACACGCTGTAGGTGGACGAGTCGCCCGAGTGCTCGTCCAGGCTGGCGGCGAGCAGGGTGGCCTCCACCGGCTGCCAGGATTGCATGCGCGTCCAGTCGTACAGGGTGGGCAGCACGCTCAGCAGCAGCATCCCCACGCCCACGCCCGCGAAGGGCAGGGCGAACAGGGTGAGCAGCCAGCGGCTGGACCGGGCTTGCTGTGCGTTGCGCGGTGGTTTGCGGCGAGACATGCGGGTGGCGGTGTGGGGGATGCGCCCATTCTGTACGCTTGGCGGGCGCCGTGCCCATCGGCCGCGGCCCGCAGGCCATGCCGCAGCGCGTGCCGGGCGACCGGATGCAGGGGTAAATCAGCCTTGAAGTCAATCATGGCAAGCGTTGCAAGCTATAAAAATAATAGCTTTCGCACCGCTGCACGGGGTGGTGTGTGGGTTGTCATGGCTGTGTCACGCACTCTTCATGGCGCTGTCATGGCGGGTTTCTACGCTTTGCGGGTTTGCAACCACAACCCCACCAAGGAACCCCATGACGCATCGCGGCGAGCCCACGCAGGCCATCGACTTCAACGACGAGAACTCCAACACCTCCGCCAACCCCACCTTTGAATCGGTGCTGGGCGCGCGCCTTTCGCGCCGGGGCCTGCTGCGCGGCGGCGTGGGCACGGCCGGTACCGCCCTGCTGGGCGCCTTTGGCGTGAGTGCCTGCGGCGGCAGTGACGACCCCGTGGTGCCTGATGTGCCCGCAGAGAAGCTGCTGGCATTTACGGCCGTGGCCAAGGGTGTGCAGGACATGGTGCGTGTACCTGCTGGCTACACCGCAACGCCCATCTATGCGCTGGGCGATCCGATCATTGCGGGCGTTGCCGCCTACAAGAATGACGGCACGGACGGTGACTTTGACAAGCGCGCAGGCGACCACCACGACGGCATGGAATGGTTCGGCCTGAGCGCGACGGGCCAGCGTTCAGACACGTCGGTGGACCGTGGCTTGCTGGCTGTCAACCACGAGGCCACCACGGATGAAATGCTGTCTTCGTTCTTCATTCACGTCGACGGTGGCAAGGCTTCGCTGCCCCGTCCGGCCGCTGAAGTGGACAAGGAAACCGCCATTCACGGCATTTCCGTCGTCGAAGTGCGCAAGTCGGGTGGCAAGTGGGCCACGGTGCAGGACTCGGCCTTCAACTTCCGTCTGACCGCGTTGTCAGACATCGAAATTGCCGGCCCCGCGCGTGGCAATGCACTGATGGTGACCAAGTATTCGCCCACGGGCACCAAAACCCGCGGCACGCTGAACAACTGCGGCACCGGCAAGACACCCTGGGGCACTTTCCTGACCGGCGAAGAAAACTGGTTTGGCTACTTCTTCCGCAACGGCACGGATGATGCCGCTCGGGGCAACGACAAGAGCGTGACGGCGCTCAAGCGCTACGGCCGCGCGCAAGGCGCCGCATCGCGCCACGGCTGGGAAACGGGTGGCGCCGACGACAAGTACCAGCGCTGGAATAACAGCAAGCTGGGCGTGTCGGCTAACGGCAGCGATGACTACCGCAACGAAATGAACGGTCAGGGCTACATCGTCGAGATCGATCCCTACACCAAGACCACTCTGGCCAAGAAGCGCACCGGACTGGGCCGCTATGCCCATGAAAGCGCCGCTTTCAGCCTTGCTGTGGCGGGCAAGCCCCTGGCCGTGTACATGGGCGACGATGCGCGCAACGAATACATCTACAAGTGGGTGAGCGCCGCCAACTGGGATGCTGCCGACGCCAACGCCGCCAACCGCATGGCAGCCGGTGACAAGTACCTCGACAACGGCAAGCTGTATGTCGCCAAGTTCAAGTCGGACGGCACGGGCGAGTGGGCCGAACTGTCTCTGAACAACCCATTGGTCCAAGGCTATGCTGCCTACCCGTTTGCCGACCAGGCGGACGTGTCTGTCCATTCCCGTATTGCAGGCGACGCCGTGGGTGCGACCAAGATGGACCGCCCCGAGTGGTGCTCGGTGAACCCCGCCAACGGCGAGGTGTACTTCGCGCTGACGAACAACAGCAATCGCCGCGTGGACCCCACAGGCAGCAGTCAGCTGGCCCCGGACAGCGCCAACCCCCGTGTGTACACGGACATGAAGGGCACCACGGCCCAGGCCGGCAATCCCAACGGCCACATCCTGCGCATGAAGGAAGGCGCAGCAGGCGCTGCAGCGCTGACCTTTACCTGGGATGTGTACGCGTTTGGTGCGCAGTCCGACGCTGATTCGGGCAAGGTCAATCTCTCCAGCCTCACGGCAGACCAGGACTTTTCCAGCCCCGACGGCCTTGTGTTCAGCCCCTATACCGGCATCATGTGGGTTCAGACCGACGACGGTGCCTACACCGATGTCACCAACTGCATGATGCTGGCCGCCCTGCCCGGACAAGTGGGCGACGGCGGCAAGAAAACCCTGTCGTACACGAAGGCCGATGGCTCGGAGCTGAAGGTGGACACCTATGTGGGCAAGGCACCTACGGCGGCCACGCTCAAGCGCTTCCTGGTGGGCGCCAAAGACTGCGAAATCACCGGTCTGTGCGAAACGCCGGATGGCAAGGCGATGTTCGTGAACATCCAGCACCCGGGTGAGGGCACCAAGATGGCCGACATCGGCGACCCCAGCAAGTACACCAGCCAGTGGCCCGCCAACGCAGGCTACGGCGCGGGCAAGCGCCCGCGCTCGGCCACCATCGTCATCACCAAGAACGACGGCGGCCGCATCGGCAGCTGAACCGTCTGACCCGGCAGGGTTGGCGCTGTGACCACTCCACGCCCCCGCAGGCCTCCCGGCCCGTGGGGGCGTTGTCAGTTGGGGCTGAAGTGCGGCTCGTGAGCCGCCGGAGCGGGGGCCGCGCGCGGGGGGGCTGCCGGTGCCGGTGCCGCCGGGGCGGGGGGCGCCTGTTCCGGCCGGTAGCGGTACGGGCTGTACTGCTGGCCGCGCCCGTCCTTGGGGCCCCTCACGCCGCTGATCTGCCAGGCCGTGCGCTGCTGCAGCAGCGCCGCGAGCATTTCCATTTCTTCGTCGGTGTGGTTGATGGCCTCGGCCGGGAACAGGGTGCGCCCGTTGCGCGCCCTGGCCTCGGCCCAGAAGGACTGGTGGTAGCTCGATTCGCTGACCACCCGGTCCGCGCCCGCCGCGATGTCCACCGTGCCGTAGCAGTTGCAGAAGTAGCTGCGGAAGTCCTGCGCCGGGAACACCTCGGCATACACGCCCGTGCCCCGGATGCCTGCCGTCAGTGTGGGCGTGATGACCTGGCGGTCCGTGCCCCGGTTCCACACGCTGGCCACGGCGCCCGAGAGCAGGCGCAGCAGCCGCACGGCGGCGGGGCTGTCGCCTTCGAGCACCAGGCGGGTGTTCTCGCGCACCAGATAGGCGCTGTCGCCCACGGTGAACACGGCGCTGGCGCCGGGGCCGGTTTCGATCCGGTCGCCCGTGGCCACGGTGTCCCGCGGGGTGAGTGGCTGGCCATTGCGCCGCACGTCACCGCGCAGCTCGACCATGCGGCCCTGGGGCTGGGCCCGGGCGGAAGGCCCCGCGCCCACGGTGGCCCAGACGGCGGTGGCCTGCACCAGGCTGCGCCGCTGGAGCCCGGCGAGAGGGCGGTCAGTCCGGCGCGTCGGAGGGAAGAGGGGGCGTGGCAGCGTCATCGGCGGCTTTCGTGCCGGGCTGCTCCGGGGGTTCGAAGCAGTCACGGAAGGTGAAAACGATGGAACTGAACATCATGGTAGCCATGACCATCGCCAACCCCACCATGATGCCGCCCATGGTGGCAGGAGCGTTGCCCGGTGGCAAGAGTCCCACCATGGCCAGCACCCCCGACAGCAGGCTCACCAGCACGCCACCAATGGCAAACACCACCAGCCAGCCCAGCCCGTAGACGAGGAAGGCGCCAAAGTTGCGCAGGCAGGCCACGATGCTGAAGAACAGGCTCTTGACCGGCGGCACGCCGTGCCAGTGCACCAGCCCCGGCGCATGCCAGAACAGCAGCGACAGCGGCAGGTACAGCACCATGGCCACCCACATGGCGAGCTGGAAGTCGCTGTTCTCCACGGTTTCCTGGGTGAGTGGCGCGCCGCCCAGGTACACCTGGGCAAACAGGCCGCCATCGAACAGGGCCGAGATGGCAATGACGCCCAGAAAGCCCACGGCATAGAGGGCGCCCAGCTGCAGCATGTGGCGCAGGCGCTCGCGCCCGGTGCGAAACGCCACCAGCAGCACGGCCGGTGTGGGAAAGCGCCCCTGCATGGCCTCGGCCGAGGCCACCATCATGGCCAGCGTGGCCGAGGGCAGGAGCATGAGCGCCAGTGCCGGGCCGACCAGCGGCAGCACCGAGGCCAGCGACATCGCCGCCATGGTCATGAAGAACAGCGCCGCCATGGCCAAGGGCTGGCGCCGGAAGACGAAGATGCCGCTGCGCACCCAGGTGATGCCGGTGCGGGGGGGGACGATGCGTAGTTTCATGTGGGCGCCTATGGTAAGGGCTCGTTCGGAAATAACTGCACATTGGGCTCATCCGCTTTGGGAGCCCTGCATTGTTGCGAATCGCTTGTGTGGCAGAGTCACACGGCGCGCGTCACGCCGCGCATGGCATCCCAAACCGAATGGCCAAATGCACAGCCTATTCCCGAACGAGCCCTAGGGCGTCAGCGTGCGCGGTGACGGGGTGCTTGATGCGCTGGCGCAGCACGCGCTCGAAGTGCGTGGGGTCGTGCGGCGTGAGCATGGAGGCCTCGCGCGGCAGGTAGAAGTCCCACAGCCGCGAGATCCAGAAGCGCAGCGCGCCCGCGCGCGCCATGGCGGGCAGCAACTCGCGCTCGGCCGCGGTGAGCGGGCGCACGGCCTGGTAGGCGCCGAGCATGGCGGCGGCGCGCGCGGCGTCGTGCGCGCCCGTGGGCAGGTCGATGCACCAGTCGTTCAGGCACACGGCCAGGTCGAACAGGAAGGTGTCTACGCCAGCAAAGTAGAAGTCGAAGAAGCCCGTGAGCCGCTCGCCCTCGAACATCACGTTGTCGCGGAACAGGTCGGCGTGCACCGGGCCGCGCGGCAGCGCGGCGTAGGTGCTGCTGGCGGCAATGTGGTTCTGGTAGGCCAGCTCGGCGCGCAGCAGCGCTGCCTCGTCCTGCCCGATGTGCGGCAGCACCACGGGCACGGTCTCGTTCCACCAGGGCAGGCCGCGCAGGTTGGGCTGCTGGCGCTCGTAGTCGCGCCCGGCCAGGTGCATGCGCGCCAGCATGTCACCCACGGCGGCGCAGTGCACCGCCTCGGGGGCCAGCTGGCTGCGGCCCGCCAGGCGGTTGACCACGGCGGCCGGCTTGCCGCACACCGTGTGCAGGATGTCGCCGGCCTGGTCGGCGCGCGGGTCGGGCACGGGAATGCCCTTGTGCGCCAGGTGCTTCATCAGGTGCAGGTAGAACGGCAGCTGCTCGGCCGTGAGGCGCTCGAACAGCGTGAGCACGTACTCACCTTCGTCGCAGGTGACAAAGTAATTGGTGTTCTCGATGCCGCCCTCGATGCCGCGCAGCGCGTGCAGTTCGCCCAGTTGCAGGCGGTGCAGCAGCGCGCGCGCCTCGGTGTCGGAAACTTCAGTGAATACGGCCATCGGTCGGAGCGTGAAAAAAGCAGGTGACAGGAAAAAAGCACGGCGCCCGGCATGGCGGGCGGGAGAGACGTGGCGGGTCAGAACTTCAGCACGTTCCAGACGCGGGCGCCGGTGGTGGACTCGGCGCCGTTGCGCGCGCGGTTGCGCACGCCGTCCGAGTGCTGCAACTCGTACTCGGGCAGGTTGCCCACCTTGGGCTGCACGGTGATGCTTTGCGTCTGGCCGCCCACGCGCAGCTCGTCCACGCGGCTGCCGCCGTCCTCGACGCGGATGCGCTCGGTGCGCTGGTTCAGGCGGTCGGGTTTTTGCTCGCTTCTTGATAGCTGCTCGCGCCCGTCCGGTGCGCCTTGCGGTGCATTTTGGCTCGAAATCTGGGCGAGGGCGGGGGCGCTGGCCAGGGCCAGCAGCAGAAGGGAGTGAACGGCGCGCATGGCGCGATTGTAGGCGGCACGGGCTGGCGGGCGCGCCGTGGCGCCCGCCGTGGCGCGGCTCACCGGGCCGCTGCCGCCTCGGCGTCCACGGCCTGCTGCACCGACTTGTAGAAGGCTTCGCGCGCCTCGCTCTCCTGGGGCGAGCTGGCGCCTCCGGCCCAGTTGGCGTTGGAGGCAATCACCAGCTGGCGCTTGGGGTCGATGAAGATGCCTTGGCCGAAGATGCCGCGCGCGGCGAAGCTGCCGTCGTCGTAGGTCCACCACTGGTAGCCGTAGCCGCGCCCGGGCTTGCCGATGTCGGCGCGCTTGGTGGTGGCGTCCTGCAGCCAGCCCTCGGGCAGGATGCCCTGGCCCTGCACCTTGGCGCCTTCCAGGATGAATTGGCCCATGCGGGCGTAGTCGTGCGCCGCCGCCTGGATGCAGCAACCGCTGATCTCCTGGCCCGTCTTGCTCAGAATCCAGGTGGCCTGCTGCTCCATGCCCGCAGGCTTCCAGATCTTTTCTTCCAGGTACTGCGCCAGCGGACGTTTCGTGGCCTCGCTCACGAGGATGCCCACCAGGTTGGTCTCGCCCGTGCTGTAGTGCCAGCGCTCGCCCGCTGGCGCCTCGCGCGGCAACTGGCGCAGGTAGCTGACGATGGCGGGCACGCCGGCTTCGGGCGGGTGGTTGTTGAACTTGGCGACGTCGGAGTTGGGGTCGCCGTAGTCCTCGTTCCAGCGCACGCCCGAGGTCATGGTGAGTAGCTGGCGGATGCTCACATCGTCGTAGGCCGAACCCTTCATGCTGGTGATGTAGTCGCTCACCTTGTCGTCCATGCTCTTGATGTGGCCGTCTTTGAGCGCGGCGCCCACCAGGGTGGAGGTGAAGGACTTGGCCACGGAGAAGCTCGTCCAGCGGCCGTCCGGGCCGTAGTCCAGGCCGTAGCGCTCCACGCGCAACTTGCCGCCCTGCATGATGAGAATGGCGCTGCTGCGCTGGCCCGCCATGTAGGCGTCCAGGTCCAGCGGCAAGGCCAGTGGCGGCCCGGGGGGCAGGGAGCGCGGCGTGCCGCTGGGCTGCACCACGCGCCATTTCGCCAGCAGCGGAATGCGGTCAAGCGCGCGGAAGGCCGCGTCGCGCTGCGGCACGCTCCAGAACAGCAGGTCGCGGTTGGTGGGCACGGTCTTGAGCAGGCCGCGCGTTTCCTTGTCCAGGCTGAACCAGCCAGCGGCAGCGGCCACGCCAAGCGCCAGCAGGCTGCCCAGCGCGATTTTTTTCAGGGACTTCAACGGCACACTCCTCGGGCGGTGAAAAACACGAGGCGATTGGACACGAAGCAGCCCTGGCGGGACAGCGGGCTTTCCCGGCTGCCCCGGATGGAAAGCACGTCAGGGGCGGGGGCAGGCGCCGCCTTCGCACTTCACCGTGTACTGGTTGATGAAGGTGCGGTAGTTCTTGCCCATCTGCCCCATCTGCACGCAGACATCGCCGCGTGCGTCGAACGCGAAGCCCTGGGTGGCGCTGGTGTTGAACAGCTCCACCCGCGCCAGGTTCACGCCGGTGAAGCGCTCCGGGCTGCGCCACTGCTCGGCGCAAATGCCGTGGTAGATGAAGGTGGTGTACACCAGCTCGGAAATCTCGGGCTTGTCCATCTGCAGCCGCAGCACGCCGTTGTCCAGCTGCGCCGTCTTGAGCCCGTGGTGGCTCAGGGATTTTTGCAGCGGCGCGGGCACGTTCTTGAACTCGGGCGCCGCAGCGATCGCCAGCGTGGAGGCAGCGCCGATCAACAGGGCAAGCAGTTTTTTCATGGAATCACCTTTCGTGTGGGAAGCCGCCGCGCGGCAGGGCGGGGGCCTGGATGGGGGATATTTTGCCGGTTTCCAGGTGCCGCAACGCAGGTATGGGCATGGCGGCGACAGGGGCGCCCGGCGACGGCGGCTTCCTGTGACAATCGCCCGCATGAGCGACAAAAAGACCCTGCTGCTGGTGGATGGCTCCAGCTACCTCTACCGCGCCTTCTTCGCGGGCGGTGAAACCATGAGCACCACCTTGCCCGACGGCACGGTGCAGAAGACCGGCGCCATCCGCATCATCATCAACATGATGCAGAAGCTCCTCAAGGACGTCCCCTGCACCTACGCGGCCTGCGTGTTCGACGCCAAGGGCCCCACCTTCCGTGACGCCCTCTACCCCGAATACAAGGCGCAGCGCAGCCCCATGCCCGACGATCTGCGCAGCCAGATCACGCCCATCCACGAAGTGGTGCGCCTCATGGGCTGGCCGGTGCTCGACGTGCCCGGCGTGGAGGCCGACGACGTGATTGGCACCCTGGCCGTGACGGCCGCGCGCCAGGGCATCGACGTGGTCATCTCCAGCGGCGACAAGGACCTGGCCCAACTGGTGAACGAGCACATCTCCATCATCGACACCATGAGCGGCAAGGTGCGCGACCTGGCCGGGGTGGAGGCCGAGTTCGGCGTGCCCGCCCGCCTGATGCTGGATTACCAGATGCTGGTGGGTGACACCGTGGACAACGTGCCCGGCGTGCACAAGGTGGGGCCCAAGACCGCCGTGAAACTGCTGCAGGAATACGGCTCGGTGGATGCCCTGGTGGCGCAGGCCGACCAGGTGAAGGGGGCCGTGGGCGAGAACCTGCGCAAGGCGATCGACTGGCTGCCCACGAGCCGCCAACTGCTGACCATCAAGACCGACTGCGACCTGGACGGCTGGGTGCCCGGCATGCCCGCGCTGGAGGCCATCCGCATCGGCCAGCCCCAGGTCGAACCGCTCAAGGCCTTTTGCGACACCTACGGCTTCAAGGGCCTGGCGCGCACGCTGGGCGGTGATGCACCCGCCACGCCCGCGCCCGTGGTGGCCATGCCCGGCGAGAGCGGCGACCTGTTCGCCGACCATTCCGCCAGCCCCGTGGCCGAGGCCGCGCAGCACCGCACGGTGGTGTACGACACCATCCTCAACTGGACCGACTTTGACCACTGGCTGCAGCGCCTGCAAAAGGCCGAGCTGGTGGCGCTGGACACCGAGACCACCTCGCTCGACGAAATGCGCGCCGAGATCGTGGGCATCAGTTTCAGCGTGCAACCCGGCGAGGCCGCCTACATCCCGCTGGCCCACGCCGGGCCCGACGCCCCCGCGCAACTGCCGCGCGACGAAGTGCTGGCACGCCTCAAACCCTGGCTGGAAGACCCCAAGCGCCACAAACTGGGCCAGCACGTCAAGTACGACCGCCACGTGTTCGCCAACCACGGCATCGAGGTGCAGGGCTATGTGCACGACACCATGCTGCAGAGCTACGTGCTCGAAGTGCACAAGCCCCACGGCCTGGCCAGCCTGGCTGAGCGCCACACCGGCCGTACAGGCATCAGCTACGAAGACCTGTGTGGCAAGGGCGCGCACCAGATCCCGTTCGCCCAGGTGCCGGTGGACAAGGCAGCCGCCTATTCCTGCGAAGACTCGGACCAGACGCTGGACGTGCACCTGGCCCTGTGGCCGCTCTTGCAGGCCGACGAGAAGCTGCGCTTCATCTACGAGCTGGAGATCGCCAGCAGCGAGGCGCTCTACCGCATCGAGCGCAACGGCGTGCTGATCGACGCGCCCACGCTGGCCGCGCAAAGCCACGAACTGGGCCAGCGCATCCTGCAGCTGGAGACCGAGGCGTATGAAATCGCCGGCCAGCCCTTCAACCTCAGCAGCCCCAAGCAGCTGGGCGAAATCTTCTTCGACAAGCTGGGCATGCCCGTGGTCAAAAAGACGGCCACCGGCGCGCGCAGCACCGACGAGGAGGTGCTGGAGAAGCTGGCCGAGGACTACCCCCTGCCCGCCAAGCTGCTGGAGCACCGCAGCCTGGTCAAACTCAAAGGCACCTACACCGACAAGCTGGCGCAGCTGGCGCTGCCGCGCACCGGCCGCGTGCACACGCACTACGCGCAGGCCGTGGCCGTCACCGGCCGCCTGTCGAGCAACGACCCGAACCTGCAGAACATCCCCATCCGCACGGCCGAGGGCCGGCGTGTGCGCGAGGCCTTCGTGGCGCCTCCGGGCTGCGTGATCGCCAGCGCCGACTACAGCCAGATCGAATTGCGCATCATGGCCCACATCAGCGGCGACCACGCGCTCTTGCACGCCTTCCACGCCGGGCTGGACGTGCACCGCGCCACCGCCGCCGAGGTGTTTGGCGTGGCGCTGGACCAGGTGACCACCGAGCAGCGCCGCTATGCCAAGGTCATCAACTTCGGCCTCATCTATGGCATGAGCAGCTTCGGCCTGGCCAAGAACCTGGGCATTGAAACCAAGGCCGCCGCCGCCTACATCGACCGCTACTTCCAACGCTACCCCGGCGTGAAGCAGTACATGGACGAAACCAAGGCCACTGCCCGGTCCATGGGTTATGTGGAAACCGTGTTCGGCCGCCGCCTGTACCTGCCCGAAATCACCGCCAGCGGCCCGCGCCGCGCCGGTGCCGAGCGCGCCGCCATCAACGCGCCCATGCAGGGCACGGCGGCCGACCTCATCAAGATGGCAATGGTGGCCGTGCAGAAAGAGCTGGACGCGCACAAGCCCAGTATCAAGATGATCATGCAGGTGCACGACGAACTGGTGTTCGAGCTGCCCGAAGGCGAGGTGGACTGGCTGCGCAGCCACATCCCGCGCCTGATGGCCGATGTGGCAGCGCTCAAGGTGCCCCTGCTGGCCGAGGTGGGCGTGGGGCCGAACTGGGACAAGGCGCATTGAGTCCAGCTGCTCCTGAATCAGGAGCAGCTAGCGCTTGTTCCATAAGCAATTCAAAACTATTTGTGCTTGAAAGCCTCGTGAAACAAGCGCTGCAAGCTATCAAAAAATGAGTGTTATTGCGCTGTCTCCGCCGCAGGGCCGAACAATGCGGCCCGTTGCTTGACGGATGGGCGTCGCCAGCGGGGCCGGCGGATGGCGTTGGGGCTGCCGCGTCACTTCTCTTGCGCCGCCGCGGCAAGTCTGGCAACGATGGGCTTTGCCTTGTCGTAAATTTCCTGGGCGCCAAAACGGCGCTCCAGCCGCTCAAGCCCTGCGCCAAGCGTCGGGCCGAGCCTGATGCCCGCCTCCTCCAGCCCCAGGTTCGACCGCTGAAGAGATGCCAGCAGTTCACGCGAAGAGCCTTGGACGCCGTTTTCCAGCAGCGCATAAAAGACATTTCTGGGCATGCCGATGTGGGCCGCCACCCGGTTGCCGAAAGGGCGGCCGGACCCCGGGCCGTTGTGTACCCAGAAGAAAACCACCAGTCCAACAAGACCCAGCAAACCCACAAGGGCAGGAAAGAACATCAGATAGTCACCTTTTTTGCAATGCGTTCGCAATATGAACCTAAATACCGCAGGTGCATAGGGCCCTGGCTCCCAGGCCGGTCCTCGGGGCATGGCGCCGTTGGGCCGCCTGACACCGCCTGCGCCCGCAGCCCGCCGCAGCGCCTTTGCTGAATGTTTTGAGTGTTTTAGGCCCCCAGCGCTTGACCAGAAAGCGCTGGCAGCTATCAAATTTGAACCCAATGGAATCCATCCCACCCATCCTGCGCCCCGCCTCCTGGACCCCCGCCATCCGCATGGGCCTGTCAATTGCCGTCGCCACCGGGCTCTACGGCATCTCCTTCGGCGCGCTGGCCGTGGCGGCCGGGCTCACCGTGTGGCAGGCCATGGCGCTGAGCCTGCTCATGTTCACGGGCGGCTCGCAGTTCGCCTTCATCGGCGTCATCGCCGGTGGCGGTGCGGGTTCGGCAGCGCTGGGCGCCGCCGCGCTGCTGGGCGTGCGCAACGCGGTGTACGGCATGCAGCTCAACGCCATGATCGCCCCCACCGGCTGGCGCAAGGCCGTGGCCGCGCAGCTCACGATCGACGAATCCGCCGCCACCGCTGCGGGCCAGCAGGTGCCGGACGAGCAGCGGCGCGGCTTCTGGACGGCGGGCGTGGGTGTGTTCGTGCTCTGGAACCTGTTCACCCTGCTCGGCGCCGTGCTGGGCGACGCCCTGGGCGACCCGCGCCGCTGGGGCCTGGACGGCGCCGCCGTGGCGGCCTTCCTGGCCCTGCTGTGGCCGCGCCTGAAGCAGCGGGAGCCCGTGGCACTGGCCGTGCTGTGCGGCGTGGCCACCGCCCTGGCCGTGCCGCTGGTGCCGCCCGGCTTGCCCATTCTGCTGGCCGCCGGGGTCGGCGCCGCCTGGGGCTGGTGGGGCCACAACCCCGACGCCGACGCACCCGCGCAGAAGCCACGCGCAGCCACACCACCGGAGGCCCCATGACGCTCTGGACCGCCATCCTGCTGGCCTGCGCCGCCACCTACCTCACCAAACTGGCGGGCTACGCCGTGCCCGCCCGCTGGCTGCAAAACCCTCGCATGGCCCGCGTGGCCGGCGCCATCACCGTGGCCCTGCTGTCCGCGCTGACGGTGATGAACACCTTTGCCGCAGGCACCGCCCTGGTGATCGATGCCCGCCTGGCCGCATTGGCGGTGGCCGCGCTGGCCCTGTGGCTGCGGCTGCCGTTTTTGCTGGTGGTGGTGCTGGGGGCGGCAGCGGCGGGGGTGGTGCGGTGGTGGGGGTGAGGGGATGCGGGGCTGCTGTCGGCCAGCAGCAGACTTTCAACTTGAAGGCAGAATCCCAGGCATGAGTAACCACTTCAATGACGAGCATCCATGGGACACGAACCTTGCGATGCAGCTCCCAGGAAAATTAGTTCTCGTTGGACTGGCCTACTTCGAAGCGGGGGCCGAGGAGCCTTTCGAGCAGCAACAACTGTTCGGTCGCGTCGTTCATGCAGATGAGCGCAGCGGAATCCTTCTATCGCTGCAAGGCCTGCGGGCTGGCGAGCAGTTCAACTTACCTCCAGATACGCGTTCATTTCTAGAAGCCCCACCCGGGGAGTACCGGCTTCGGACCACCGGAGAAGTAGTGGACGACCCAGACTTCACGGTCACGTTCTCAATTCAGAAGCAAGCGACCACTCAGCGCGAGGGCTGAAAACGGCCACAACCGGACAATCAAGTTCGAATGAACCACTCTTCACTGCATGCTCTGTCACAGGATGTGATTAAGAGATTCGATACCGAAGTGTCGTGGTACATCGGCCACGTACGGTCTCTTGCTATGACGCCGGAAGAGTGTTGCGCCGATCAGGGCAACTATCTTGTCGCAGGGGAGTTGTTCTATTTACTGCTCCAGCCTACTTCTCTCCTGACAGACCCCGCCATGCCTCTTTCCGCGGAGCAAAAAGGCGCCATCGAAGTACTACGGCAAAGTGTCCGATCGGTACCTCTGGAAGCTCGCAGCGGCGGACCAACTGCAGCGGCCTCACTCAAGGACATGCGACACCCGTCATGGGAAGCTCCTCGACAACGTGCTGTCAAGGTGCTCACTGTTTTGGCGCCACTGCTGGAAGGTCGCGCGACGTGGGGCGTTTTTCCTTAGCTGCACCTCAAAAGATTTGCTCTCGCCAGTCCGCAAGATTGCTATCTGACCGCTTTGTAGAGGAGCGAATGACCGAGTTGGGTCGATTTCGGCCCGTCACACATCTTTTCCTCCCTGCACTGGTTACCAATGCAGTCCTCGCAGCCGGAAGGCCGCAGGCAAAGCAGATTCCGGCACGCGTCAGTACACTCGTTCAGCACCAGGCCGCACAGCCCGTGGCCCACCGATTTGCCTGAAAGAGCCCCTGCATGATCGATTCGTCCCCCTACACCCCGCCCGCCATCTGGCAGTGGAACAAAGAGAGCGGCGGCAAGTTCGCCAGCATCAACCGGCCCATTGCCGGTGCCACGCACAACAAGGACTTGCCGGTGGGCAAGCACCCGCTGCAGCTCTATTCGCTGGCCACGCCCAACGGCGTCAAGGTCACTGTCATGCTGGAAGAGCTGCTGGCGCTGGGCCACAGCGGCGCGGAGTACGACGCCTGGCTGGTGCCCATCCAGGAGGGCGCGCAGTTCAGCAGTGGCTTTGTGGCGGTCAACCCCAACTCGAAGATTCCGGCTCTGATGGACCGCAGCGGGCCGGAGCCGGTGCGCGTGTTCGAGTCGGGCGCCATCCTGCTGTACCTGGCAGAAAAGTTTGGCGCCTTTCTGCCCCAGGCGCTCGCCCAGCGAGCCGAGTGCCTGTCGTGGCTGTTCTGGCAGATGGGCAGCGGGCCGTTTCTGGGGGGCGGATTCGGGCATTTTTATGCCTATGCCCCCACCAAGATCGAATACGCCATCGATCGCTACGCGATGGAGGTCAAGCGCCAGATGGATGTGCTCAACCAGCGCCTGGCGGTGCACGAGTACATCGCAGGCAGCGACTACACCATCGCGGACATGGCCATCTGGCCCTGGTATGGCGCGCTGGCCAAGGGCCAGCTGTACGAGGCGGGCGAGTTTTTGCAGGTGCATGAATACACCCATGTGGTGCGCTGGGCCGACCAGATTGCCAGGCGCCCGGCCGTGCAGCGCGGCCGCAAGGTCAACCGCACCTGGGGCGAGCCGGCCAGCCAGTTGCATGAGCGCCACGACGCGAGTGACTTCGATACCCGCACGCAGGACAAGCTGGCGGCCCCCTGAGGGGGCGCGGCGCGCGGCGCGCGGCGCGCCCTCAGGTGTCGCACATTTTGATAGCTGCTTGCGCTGAATGGATAAGGGCTGGAGGCAGATTTGATCTGTAAAAAGCCTCAGCGCCACGCCCCTGCCACCAACTGGCTGTAATGCACCCCCGGCCGGCCCAGCAGTTGCTCAAAGGCCGCCGGGTCGCCCACGTTGTCGCTGTCCAGCATGGCCAACGATTCGCTGCACCAGGGCACCGAGGTGGGCAGCAGGTCGCCCATGCGGGCGCTCAGGCGGGTCAGCGGCAGGGGCAGGCGCAGCACCCGCGCGGGGCTGTGGCCCTGCTGCTGGCGCAGGCTGGCGACAAAGTCGGCCATGCGCAGGGGTTCGGGGCCGGTGCAGGCCACGGTGCCGGTGTGCTGCAGGGCCGGGCCGAGCAGGGCCACCACGGCGGCGGCCAGGTCGTGCACCGACACGGGCTGGATGCGCGCCGTGAGCATGGGTGCGGGGAACACCACCACGGGCAGGCGGGCCAGGTTCATGAACAGGGCGCTGCTGTCGCCGCCCTTGCCAAACACCACGCTGGGGCGCAGCACCACGGGGTCGAGCTGGGCAGCATCGGCCAGGCTGCGCAGGCAGGCCTCGGCGGCGAGCTTGGTGCGGGCGTAGCGCGTGGCGCTGCCCTCGATGCCCAGGGCGGAGATCTGCACCACGCGGCGCACGCCCGCCCGGGCGCAGGCCTGGAACAGCGCGCAGGGGGTGTGCTGGTGCACGGCATCGATGGGGCGCGCGCTGCTGTCGCGCAGCACGCCGACGGCGTTGACCACGGCGTCGATGCCCTGCAGGCGGGGCAACCAGGCCTCGGGCGTGGTGTCGCGGGCAAAGTCCATGGGCACCTGGCCGGGGGCAGCTGGGGCACGGTGGGGCGATACGCCGCCGTGCACCGCATGGCCCGCGCGCTCCAGCGCGCTGCGCAGGGTGTGGCCGATGAAACCGGTGGAGCCAGTCAGGAGGATGAGCATGGCGGGTGTTGCGGATCGGTGTGATGGCGGATCGGGGCGATGTGCGCAATCTAACCCGCTTTGCCTTGGCGCGCCGGTGGCGGCACGGCAGGCCTGGCTTTGCGCGGGCATGGCGTGGCGGCTCCTGCAGCCGTGCGCCAAAGCGCCTAGACTGCGGCCTCGCCTTTCATCCACCCGTTATTGCAGGAGACATGCCATGAAACTCGATGATGTCCGGTCCGATGTCAGTGCCTTGCTGCCCGGCCGCAGCACCGAAGCCGGTGCCACGCGCCGCACCGCCTTGCAGGCCGCCCTGGGCGCGGGCTATGCGGCAGCGGCGGCGCCGCTGATGGCGCAGACCGCCATTGCCACGCCCGCCGACGGGCTGGATGCCGGAACGGTGCACTTCTCCGTGGGCGGCTTCAGCGTGCCCGCGTACCGCGCCGCGCCTGCGGGCAAGACGGGGCTGCCGGTGGTGCTGGTCATTCAGGAGATTTTTGGCGTGCATGAGTACATCGCCGATACCTGCCGCCGCTTTGCGCGCGCGGGCTATCTGGCCATTGCGCCGCAGCTGTATGCGCGCCAGGGCGACCCATCCAGCTACACCGAGATCGCCAAGCTCATGGCCGAGGTGGTCTCCAAGGTGCCCGACGCCCAGGTGATGGCCGACCTGGACGGCGCCGTGCAGTGGGCCACCGCCCATGGCGGCGATGCCGCGCGCATCGGCATCACGGGCTTTTGCTGGGGCGGGCGCATCACCTGGCTGTATGCCGCGCATGGGCCGGTGAAGGCGGGCGTGGCCTGGTATGGCCGCCTGGTGGGCGAGGCCACGGCGAACACGCCCCGGCACCCCCTCGACATCGCGCCCACGCTCAAGGCGCCGGTGCTGGGCCTGTATGGTGAAAAAGATGGCGGCATACCGCTTGACACGGTTGATAAGATGAAAGCGGCCTTGGCCGGTGGCTCGCCCGCTGCCAAGGCATCGGAGTTTGTGGTCTATCCTGACGCACCGCACGCCTTTCATGCCGATTACCGCCCCAGCTACCGCAAGGGCCCGGCAGAAGATGGCTGGCAGCGCGCGCTGGCGTGGTTCAAGCAGCACGGCGTGGCCTGACCGCACTGCACGCTGATTGCACAAGCCGCCTGGTGTTTGCCGGGCGGCTTTTTTGGTGCGCGAAGACCGCGCATTTTTTGAGTAAAAAGTAACTCAAAGCCTGACTGAGAAAGCGCTAGTAGCTATGGTTTTGTTAGCAATCGTCGCGGCCACCCTGGCCACGGGCATTGGCAGCGTGTGGGTGGCGGCCCTGCTCATGCGCGCCGGCCTGGGCGGCAAGGAGGGCACGCAGCACCTGCTGAGCCTGGCGGCGGGCGCGCTGCTGGCCACGGCTTTCATGCACCTGCTGCCCGAGGCGTTCGAGAGCCAGGCGGGCGCGCACGATCTGTTTGCCACGCTGCTGGTGGGCGTGGTGTTCTTTTTTCTGCTCGACAAGGCCGAGCTGTGGCACCACGGGCACGAGCACAACCACACCGCGCACGGCCATTCCCATGCACACCACCATGACCACGGCCATGCCGGGCACCACCATGCGCATGGCCACAGCCACGGGCCGCGTCCGGCGGGCGGCTGGTCGCTGCTGGCGGGCGACAGCGTGCACTGCTTTGGCGACGGGGTGCTGATCGCATCGGCCTTCGTGGCCGATATGCGCCTGGGCCTGGTGGCCGCCGTTTCGGTGCTGGCGCACGAGGTGCCGCACCACATTGGCGACCTGGCCGTGCTGCAGCGGACCAGCGCCAGCCGTCGCATCGCGCTGGTCAAGGTGTCTCTGGCCGGGGCGGTGACGGCCATCGGCGGCCTGGTGGGCTACTTTCTGGTGGCCCAGTTGCACGACTGGCTGCCGTATTTCCTGGTGGTGGCGTCGAGCAGCTTCATCTACGTGGCGCTGGCTGATCTGATTCCGCAACTGCAAAAACGCCTGAGCGCCCGCGAGACCACGTTCCAGATCCTCTGGCTGGCGGGGGGGATGGGCGTGGTCGTTCTATTGAGCGGCCTGGCCCACGCGCACTAGTAGTGCAACCCCCTGAGCGGCTTCGCCGCTTCCCCCTTCTCTCGCATTGCTGCGCAATGCGGGAAGGGGGACGCCGCCAGTGCGGCGGGGCGGCCCTTGCACGGCGGCCCTGGCCTGGCCGTGCCAGTCTTTGAGGTCGTCAGTGTGCGTGCAGTGCTTGAGCTCAGCGGCCGAGCGCGAACACCACGGGCGTGTGCTTGTCCGGCGCCTCGGGGCGCTGGCGCCACTGTTGCACGCTCTGGCTGCGGATGCGGGCGTTCTCCAGCGTCAGGCCGCTGGCCAGGGCCAGCCGGGTGCCGGGCTGCAGCGTTTGCAGCAGGGCCTGGAGCAGGGCGGCGTTGCGGTAGGGTGTCTCGATGAAGAGCTGTGTCTGGCCGGTCTTGAGCGCCAGGGCCTCCAGCGCGCGGATGCGCTGGGTGCGCTCGTCGGCGTCCTGCGGCAGGTAGCCGACGAAGGCGAAGTTCTGCCCGTTGAGCCCGCTGGCCGCCAGGGCCAGCAGCAGCGACACGGGGCCCACCAGGGGCACCACCTCCACACCCAGGTCGTGCGCTGCGCGCACCACGGAGCTGCCGGGGTCGGCCACGGCGGGCATGCCGGCTTCGCTGACCAGGCCCATGTCGTGTCCGGCCAGGGCCGGGGCGAGCAGCGGCCGGGCGTCGAACACCGGCGCGCCCTTGCCGCCGTGGTCGCCTTTTTTGTGCACCTCGCGCGGCAGCTCGGTGATGTGTTGCTCCTGCAGCGGCAGGGCGAGCGGGTGCAGGGCGTCCACGCGCTTGAGGTAGGCGCGCGTGCTCTTGGCGTTCTCGCAGACCCAGTGCGTCAGGCGCGCGGCCGTGGCCAGGGTATGGGCGGGCAGGGCCTGTGGCAGCGCTGCCGTGGTTTCGCAGCCGAAATCGAGGGGCGCGGGCACCAGGTACAGGCGCCCGCGTGCGGGGACGGCGCTCATGGCAGCGTCAGCCCGGCGGCGCGCAGCATGCGGCAGGTGCGGATCAGTGGCAGGCCGACCAGCGCCGTGGGGTCGTCGCTGACGATGGCGTCGAGCAGGCTGATGCCCAGGCCCTCGCTCTTGGCGCTGCCCGCGCAGTCGTAGGGCTGCTCGGCACGCAGGTAGCGCTCGATCTCGTCATCTGCCAGCGCGCGAAAGCGCACCTCCACCGGAGCCAGGTCCACCTGCTCGAAGCCGGTGGCATGGCAGACCACGGCCAGCGCGGTCTGGAACACCACGGTCTGGCCGCTCATCAGGCGCAGCTGGGCCACGGCGCGTTCGTGCGCACCGGGCTTGCCCAGGGCTTCGCCAGCCAGGTCGGCCACCTGGTCGGAACCGATCACCACGGCCTCGGGGTGCTGCGCGGCCACGGCGCGGGCCTTGGCCAGCGCCAGGCGCAGGGCCAGGGTGCGCGGGGCTTCGCCGGGCAGGGGGGTTTCGTCCACTTCGGGGGCGGTAACGGTGAAGGGAAGGTGCAGGCGCTGCAGCAGTTCGCGCCGGTAGCGGGAGGTCGAACCCAAAACCAGGGTTCGCGGCATGGGGAGGGGTTGATGCATGCCTTGATTCTCTTACACTGCGCACATGACCAAGGAATTCAACCCCGACCGGCTTGACGCCAAGGCCTTCGTGCAGGCAGGAGCACGTCTGGCGGGGCACGATTCCCTGCTGAAATACGAGCGCCTGGCCCAGGAAGCCAAGGGCCTGCACCCCGACCTGCGCGTGGACTGGGAAGCACAGGGTGAATGGCGGGCCGAGGCCGGGACCGAGGGCGGCCAGATGTGGATGCACCTGCAGGTGCAGGCCACCTTCCCCATGCTGTGCCAGCGCTGCCTGGGGCCGGTGGATGTGCCACTGCAGGTGGACCGGTGGTTTCGCTTCGTGGCCGATGAGGCCACGGCCGAGGCGCTGGACGATGAGGTCGAGGAAGACCTGCTGGCGCTGAGCCGCGAGTTCGACCTGCATGAGCTGATCGAGGACGAACTGCTCATGACCCTGCCCGTGGTGCCGCGCCACGACGAGTGCCCGACCCAGGTGCCCATGGCGTCGAGCGACGAGGATTTCGAGGCCGCCACGGCCGAGCGCCCCAATCCCTTTGCCGCGCTGGCCAGCCTGCGTGTGGGCAAGCCGGACCAATAAAACGCTTTGGGCTATAATCGAGGGCTTCGCGCGAATCCCCTCGTGTCTTTTAATGGGCTGATCGCGTTTTTACCAACCCCTTTTCAAGACCAGGAGCCAACCATGGCCGTTCAGCAAAACAAGAAATCCCCGTCCAAGCGCGGCATGCACCGCTCGCACAACGCCCTGAATGTGCCCGGCATCGCTGTCGAGCCCACCACCGGCGAAACCCACCTGCGCCACCACATCAGCCCCAACGGCTTCTACCGTGGCCGCCAGGTGCTCAAGAACAAGTCCGAAGCCTGACACCCGTCAGAGGTAAAGACCCCGGGGCCCGTAGCTACTTCCCCGTAGCACGGGCCTTTGTCATGCGTGCTCCGCGCGCTTCATCAGGCCGCACAGCCGGCCACAACCTTATTCCATGATCACACTGGCTGTTGACTGCATGGGTGGCGATCACGGCCCCCATGTCACGCTGGCGGCATGCCGTCATTTCCTTGACCGGCACGCCGATGCCCACCTGCTGATGGTGGGCCTGCCCGAGGCACTGCAGGGCTTTTCCCATGATCGCGCCACCCTGGTGCCCGCCAGCGAGGTGGTGGCAATGGACGACCCGCTGGAGGTGGCGCTGCGCCGCAAGAAGGATTCGTCCATGCGTGTGGCCATCCAGCAGGTCAAGGACGGTGCGGCGGCGGCTGCAGTGTCCGCCGGCAATACTGGCGCGCTGATGGCCATCGCACGCTATGTGCTCAAGACGCTTGACGGCATCGACCGTCCTGCCATCGCCTACCCGTTGCCCAACTCCAAGGGGGGGGCCACCACGGTGCTGGACCTGGGCGCCAACGTCGATTGCAACGAGCGCCACCTGCTCGAATTCGCCGTCATGGGCTCGGCGCTGGACTCCGTGCTCAAGGGCAAGGAGCAGCCCACGGTGGGTTTGCTCAACATCGGTGCCGAGGCCATCAAGGGCAGTGAAGTGATCAAAAAAGCGGGTGATTTGCTGCGTTCTGCGGCCAACTCCGGTGATTTGAACTTTTTCGGCAATGTCGAGGGCAACGACATCTTCAAGGGCACGACGGACATCGTCGTGTGCGACGGCTTCGTTGGCAATGTGGCGCTCAAGACCAGCGAGGGCCTGGCGGCCATGGTGGGGGCTTTTCTCAAGCAGGAATTCTCACGCAATATTTTCACGAAAACTGCGGCCATCATTGCCTATCCGGTGTTATCGGCATTCAAAAAACGGGTTGATTACCGCCGTTACAACGGCGCGGCGCTGCTAGGTCTGCGCGGCCTGGTGTTCAAGAGTCACGGCTCGGCCGACGAGATGGCTTTTGAGACCGCTTTGAACCGGGCGTATGATGCAGCCCGCAACAACCTGCTGGACCGTGTCCGCCTCCGCATCGCCAGTGCAGCGCCCTTTCTGCTGCCTCCCGATGTCCCAGCCGACAGCGGCGCGGCGCCAGCGCCACATTGATGAAACGCTATTCCCGAATTACCGGTACCGGCAGCCACCTGCCGCCGCGCCGGGTGACGAATGCCGACCTGGTGGCCGAGCTCGCTGCCCGGGGCATCGAAACCTCGAATGACTGGATCGTCGAGCGCACGGGCATCCGCGCGCGCCATTTCGCCGCGCCCGATGTGGCCTGCAGCGACATGGCCCTGGACGCTTCGCGCCACGCCCTGCAGGCCGCCGGCCTGGAGGCGCAGGACATCGACCTGATCATCGTCGCCACGTCCACGCCGGACATGGTGTTTCCGTCCACGGCCTGCATCCTGCAGAACAAGCTGGGCGCCATCGGCTGCCCGGCCTTCGATGTGCAGGCGGTGTGCAGCGGCTTTGTCTATGCGCTGACCGTGGCCGACGCCATGATCCGCGCCGGCACGGCCAGGCGCGCGCTGGTGGTGGGTTCGGAGATCTTCAGCCGCCTGCTCGACTTCAACGACCGCACCACCTGCGTGCTGTTCGGCGACGGCGCGGGCGCCGTGGTGCTCGAAGCCTCGGACGAGCCCGGCATCCTGTCGACCGACCTGCACGCCGACGGCCGCCATGTGGGCATCCTGTGCGTGCCGGGCCATGTCTCGGGCGGGCAGGTCAGCGGCCTGCCACTGCTCACCATGGACGGCCCGGCCGTCTTCAAGCTGGCCGTGGGGGTGCTGGAGAGCGCTGCGCGCGCCACGCTCGAAAAAGCCGGGCTGACCGAATCCGACATCGACTGGCTGGTGCCGCACCAGGCCAACATCCGCATCATGCAGGGCACGGCGCGCAAGCTCAAGCTGCCCATGGACAAGGTGGTCGTTACCGTGGATCAGCATGGCAACACCTCGGCCGCGTCGATCCCGCTGGCGCTGGACCATGCCGTGCGTTCCGGCCAGGTCAACAAGGGCGAAACCGTGCTGCTCGAAGGCGTGGGCGGCGGTTTCACCTGGGGTGCCGTGCTCCTGAAAATGTAGCTGATAGCGCTTGCTGAATAAGCGCTCAGGCCGAATTTCATTCATATTCGAGACACCGCAATGAAAAACTTCGCATTTGTCTTTCCCGGCCAGGGTTCGCAGGCCGTGGGCATGCTTGACGGCTGGGGCAGCCACCCCGCTGCGGCGCAGGCGCTGCAGGAAGCGTCCGACGCCCTGGGAGAGGATGTGGGCCGCCTGATTCACGAGGGCCCCAAGGAGGCGCTGGCTCTGACCACCAACACCCAGCCGGTGATGCTGGTGGCCGGTGTGGCGGCCTGGCGCGTGTGGCGTGCCGAAGGCGGTGCGCTTCCCGCTGCCGTGGCGGGGCATTCGCTGGGTGAATACTCGGCGCTGGTGGCGTCCGGTGTGCTCACGCTGGCCCAGGCCGCGCCGCTGGTGCGTCTGCGCGCCGCCGCCATGCAGGAAGCCGTGCCCGTGGGCACGGGCGCCATGGCCGCGATTTTGGGCCTGGATGCAGCAAAAGTGATCGCTGGTTGCGCAGAGGTGACGGCCGCCATGGGCCAAAATGGCACTGAAGTCGTCGAGGCGGTGAATTTCAACGACCCGGCCCAGACCGTGATCGCGGGCAGCAAGGCGGCCGTCGAGAAGGCCTGTGAAGCCCTCAAGGCCGCAGGCGCCAAGCGCGCGCTGCCACTGCCGGTGTCGGCACCGTTCCACTCCAGCCTGATGAAGCCCGCCGCCGAGAAGCTGCGCGCGGCACTGGCCACGACGACACTGGCTGCGCCGCAGATTCCGGTGCTCAACAATATTGATGTGGCCGTGCAGCAGGATGCCGACGCCATCCGCGACGCGCTCTACCGCCAGGCCTTCGGCCCTGTGCGCTGGGTGGAGTGCGTGCAGGCGCTCAAGGCGCGCGGCATTACCCACATTGTCGAATGCGGCCCCGGCAAGGTGCTGGCGGGCATGACCAAGCGCATCGACGCCGAACTGACGGGCGCGGCACTGTACGACCCCGCCACCTTGAATGAAGTGAAGGAACTGCTGGCATGAGCGAATCCACCGCAACCCCGACCGTGGCGCTGGTCACGGGTGCCTCGCGCGGCATCGGCGCCGCCATCGCACTGGAACTGGCCGCGCGCGGCCACCAGGTCATCGGCACCGCCACCACCGACGAAGGCGCGGCGCGCATCACCCAGGCGCTGGCGGCCTACCCCGGCTGCCGGGGTGCCAACCTCAACGTGAACGACGCGGCGGCGGTCGATGCGCTGATCGACAGCATCGTCAAGGGCCAGGGTGGCCTGCATGTGCTGGTGAACAACGCCGGCATCACGCGCGACCAGCTCGCCATGCGCATGAAGGATGACGACTGGGACGCCGTACTGGACACCAACCTCAAGGCCGTGTTCCGCGTCAGCCGCGCCGCCATCAAGCCCATGATGAAGCAGCGCTACGGCCGCATCATCAGCATCACCAGCGTGGTGGGCGCCTCGGGCAACCCCGGCCAGGCGAACTACGCCGCCGCCAAGGCAGGCGTGGCGGGCATGACCCGTGCGCTGGCACGCGAGCTGGGCAGCCGCAACGTCACCGTGAACTGCGTGGCGCCGGGCTTCATCCAGACCGACATGACGGCCGAACTGTCCGAAGAGCAGCACAAGGCCCTGCAGGCGCAAATTCCGCTGGGCCACATGGGCCAGCCCGCCGACATCGCCCACGCCGTGGCCTACCTTGCATCGCGCGAGGCGGGGTACGTGACCGGACAGGAATTGCATGTCAATGGCGGCATGTATATGTAATTGACAGAAAATCACGCCGGTTCATCCGTGCGGCGGGCTGTTTCAGGGTGTTCTCTTAAACGGCTAGAATCGCGGATCCATTTACAACCCCCAGAGGGAAACCATGAGCGATATCGAAGCACGTGTCAAAAAAATCATTGCCGAACAACTCGGCGTTGAAGAGTCTCAAGTCACCAACGAAAAGGCCTTCGTGGCCGACCTGGGTGCCGACTCGCTCGACACGGTGGAACTGGTGATGGCGCTGGAAGACGAATTCGGCATCGAGATTCCGGACGAAGACGCCGAGAAGATCACGACGGTGCAAAACGCCATCGACTACGCTACCTCCCACCCGAAGGCCTGAGCGGCGCGCCTGGCGCCTTCCCTTCAGCGATCAGCACAAGGTTTTTACGCATGAGCCGTCGTCGCGTTGTCGTGACCGGCCTGGGTTGCGTCAGCCCCGTGGGCAACACGGTGCAGGACGCCTGGGCCAATATCCTCGCCGGTCAGTCCGGCATTGACCTCATCACCAAGTTCGATGCATCGAACTTTGCCTGCAAGATTGCGGGCGAGGTCAAGGGGTTTGACCTGGAGTCCTATATCAGCGCCAAGGATGCGCGTGCCATGGACTCCTTCATCCATTACGGCATCGCGGCGGCCTGCCAGGCCGTGCAGGACGCTGGCCTGCCCACAGGTGATGCGCTGAACGAGGAATTGGCCACCCGCATCGGCTGCGTGATCGGCTCGGGGATCGGCGGCTTGCCGCTGATCGAGGAAACCCATACCGAGTACGTCAACCGTGGGGCCAGGCGGATCACTCCCTTCTTTGTTCCGGCGTCCATCATCAACATGATCGCCGGGCATGTGTCCATGCGCTTCGGCTTCAAGGGGCCGAACCTGGCCGTCGTGACAGCCTGCACCACGGGCCTGCACTGCATCGGCGAAGCAGGCCGCATGATTGAATACGGTGATGCCGATGTGGTCATCGCTGGTGGCGCCGAAGCAACGGTGTCCCCGCTGGGCATTGGCGGCTTTGCCGCGATGCGTGCGCTCTCCACCCGCAACGACGACCCTAAGGCGGCCTCGCGCCCCTGGGACAAGGACCGCGACGGCTTCGTGCTGGGCGAGGGTGCCGGCGTGGTGGTGGTCGAGGAGTACGAGCACGCCAAGGCGCGCGGCGCCAAGATTTACGCGGAACTGAGCGGCTTCGGCATGAGCGCCGACGCTGGCCACATGACCGCGCCCAACATGGACGGCCCGCGCCGTGCCATGCTGGCGGCCCTGCGCAATGCCGGCGTCAATGCCGACGAGGTGGCTTACCTCAACGCGCACGGCACCTCCACCCCGCTGGGCGATGTCAACGAGAGCAATGCCATCAAGGCGGCCTTCGGCGACCACGCGCACAAGATGGTCGTGAGTTCGACCAAGTCCATGACCGGCCACCTGCTGGGCGGGGCGGGTGGTATCGAGAGCATCTTCACGATTCTCGCGCTCTACCACCAGAAGGTTCCGCCGACCATCAACCTGGACAACCAGGACCCCGACTGCGACCTCGACTACTGCGCCAACACGGCGCGGGACATGAAGATGGATGTCGCCATCAAGAACAACTTCGGCTTCGGCGGCACCAACGGCACACTGGTGTTCCGGCGCGTCTGAGTTGCGTTTGCGCGCACTACCGGCCTGCGCCCGCCGCGTGCAACCGGTTCGGGATGGTGGGGCGTGCGTTCGATGACGGCTTCGCCTCCACGCTTCCAGGCTCCGGCAGTCCAGTATCCCGTGTCCGGGCGTTCTGTCTGGATCGGTGCGGCGCTGGCGCTGGTGTCCCTGGCCAGTCTGTCGGCCCTGATCGCCTGGGCGGGCCTCGGGGCGTCCCGCCATCCTGCCTGGATCACCGGAGCTGCTTTTGCGCTGTGGCTGCTGACCGTGGGCATTGCCTGGCGTTTTGCGTTCACGCTGTCCTCGGGGGTGCTGGCCTGGGATGGACAGGCCTGGACGTTCCAGGGAGGGCCCGATGGCGTGCGGTGGGGCAGCCTGACCGTGTGCATTGATCTGCAGCACCGCATGGCTGTCCGTCTGGCCGGTGATGATGGCTTGGCCCGTTGGTTCTGGCTGGAGCGGTGCCGTGATTCCGCACGCTGGGGGGACTTGCGCCGTGCGGTATATTCGCGCCCCGGGCAAGGCGTTGCTGACGCCCCCGAAAAGGCTTCTGAGGGCGCTGGCCCGGTGTGACCCCATTTTTCATGACCGCAACCCCACCCGCCCCCCCTTCCGACGAATCACCGACGACCCACAGTGACCTCCTGCTCGTGGAGCGGACGGTGGCGGGTGACTTGCGTGCGTATGACTTGCTCGTCATCAAGTACCAGCGCCGTATTGAGCGGCTGATCGGCCGCATGGTGCGTGACACCGATCTGGTGCAGGACATTGCCCAGGAGACGTTTCTGCGGGCGTTCCGGGCGCTGCACCAGTTTCGGGGAGATGCACAGTTCTACACCTGGCTGTACCGTATCGCGGTGAACACGGCCAAGAAGTTCTTGATGGACCTCAAGCGTGATCCCGTGATCTATGAAGGGGCCATGCGCGCCGATGATGACGAGAATGAAACTTCGCGCATCGGGCAAGAACTAACCAACGACGAAACACCTGAAACCGTGCTTGCGGCCCAGGAAATTGCAGCAGCAGTCAATGCTGCGATGGAAGCTCTGCCGGACGACTTGCGCCAAGCTGTCACGCTGCGCGAAATCGAGGGTTTGAGCTACGAGGAAATTTCCACGGTCATGGCCTGTCCGATCGGGACGGTGCGCTCGCGGATTTTCCGGGCCCGGGAGGCCATTTCAGCGCGGGTGCGCCCGATGCTGGAAAACCGCACGGGCAAGCGCTGGTAGCGGGGCAGGTGCGGGAAAAATGTGTTTCCATACAGGATGGAATGGGCGGTGACACCATGAACGATGATCTGAAGAAACGCGAACAACTCTCGGCGTTGGCCGATGGGCAGTTGCACGGCGAAGAATTGGCTCAGGCTCTCCAGTGGGCCGTGGAAGATGATGGCCGCGAGACATGGCAGGCGTACCACCTGGTGGGTGATGTCATGCGCTCTGCCGACCTGGCGAGCGCGGACAATGGACGGGATTTTCTGGCGAAGCTGCACCAAAGAATGGCCCAGGAACCGTTGCCTGTGCGCCCGCTGCTGCAAACGCCTACGCAAATAGAACTGCCGCCGGTGATCACGGCGCAGGCAGCCAACGATTCTGCGTTCCGCTGGAAGATGGTGGCGGGGTTTGCGTCCCTCGCTGCCGTGGCGGCCATCGGCTGGAATGCGCTGGGGTTTGTGCGCGGTGACACCGCAGGGCCCCAATTGGCGTCGGCTCCTGCCTCGGCGCCAGGGCCCGTTGTGGCGGCTGGCAATCCCGACGCGCAGGTGATGATCCGGGATCCGAGGCTGGATGAACTGTTGGCGGCGCACAAGCAATACAGCGGTACCACGGCCTTGCAGATGCCCGCAGGCTTCTTGCGCAACGCCAATTTTGACTCGCCTTCGCGCTGACCCCGGTTTTCCGCAGGCAGACCGGCCCGTCATGGCGTTCCCGGTTTTTCTTATCGGGACCCGGGGCTCGGCCATGTGATTCTGCATGGAACCAATTCCATCTGAAACATTTCTCAGCCTGACGAGGCGTCATGTGCACGCCTTGCACGAAATGTGAACTCGAATTCTTGAAAGGTCGGAGATGAAAAAAAACGATTGGACGAGGCGGATGCTGGGTGGCGTGGCGGGTGCGCTGACCCTGGCCCTGGGTGTGGGCATGGTGGCGCCCGCGGTGGCGCAGGCGCCGTTGCAGGCACCGGCGGCCTCGGTCCGTGGTCTGCCGGATTTCACGGATCTGGTGGAGCAGGTGGGCCCTTCAGTGGTGAACATCCGCACCATGGAGAAAGTGGCGTCGCGCGGGGGAATGAGTGGCATGGACGAGGAGATGCTTGAGTTCTTCAAGCGCTTTGGCGTGCCCATTCCGAACATGCCCCGGCAGCAAAGGCCGCAGCGCCCCCATCAGGAAGACGAGCAGCCCCGTGGCGTCGGCTCGGGGTTCATCGTTAGCGCGGATGGCTATGTGATGACGAATGCCCATGTGGTCGATGGCGCGGATGAGGTGATCGTCACCTTGACCGACAAGCGCGAGTTCAAGGCCAAGATCGTCGGTACGGACAAGCGGACTGATGTGGCGGTGGTGAAGATCGAGGCCTCCGGCCTGCCTGCGGTGCGGATTGGTGACACCAGCCGCCTCCGGGTGGGTGAGTGGGTGATGGCCATTGGCTCGCCTTTTGGTCTGGAAAACACGGTCACCGCGGGAATCGTGAGTGCAAAGCAGCGTGACACGGGTGACTACCTGCCGTTCATCCAGACCGATGTGGCCATCAATCCGGGCAATTCCGGGGGGCCCCTGATCAATATGCGTGGCGAGGTGGTGGGTATCAATAGCCAGATTTATTCACGCTCGGGTGGTTTCATGGGCATTTCATTTGCGATTCCGATCGATGAAGCCATGCGCGTGAGTGAGCAGCTGCGCTCCAGCGGCCGCGTGACCCGTGGACGGATTGGCGTGCAGATCGGGCAGGTGACGCGCGATGTCGCCGAGTCGCTTGGCCTGGGCAAGCAGCAGGGGGCATTGGTGACGGGCGTGGAGGCAGGATCTCCGGCCGAAAAGGCAGGCATTGAAGCGGGCGACATCATCATGCGGTTCGATGGCAAGCCCATTGAAAAGATCGCCGATCTGCCGCGCATGGTGGGCAACACCAAGCCGGGAACCAAGAGCACGGTGACGGTATTTCGCAGGGGCAGCATGCGCGATTTGTCCATCCTGATTGCAGAGATCGAGCCTGATAAGCCGGCTCTCAAAACCTCGGACAAGGATGCCAAGCCGAAGACATCCACCGCCGCCCAGCAACTGGGACTGACGGTATCGGATCTGACCGATGCGCAGAAGAAAGAACTGAAGCTGCGTGGCGGGGTGCGCATCGACACGGCCACGGAGTCGGCGGCGCGCGCAGGCTTGCGCGAGGGCGATGTAATCCTGGCAATTGCCAACACGGAAGTCGCAGGGGTGAAGGATTTTGAAGCTGCCTTGGCCAAGGCCGACAAGGGCAAGCCGATCAATGTGCTCTTCCGCCGAGGGGAGTGGGCGCAGTACGCCCTGATTCGGCCTGCGCGCTGAAGCCTTCCGGGAGACGGGGAGGCGATCGGCCGATGCGGGGTGCAGGCCTCTGCAGATTGCGGCGGTCCCTCCGGGGCGCATCATTTTTTATCAATCCATTTAGGTAGAATGGATGCGCCCCTTGCGCTGCTGCCGGTATATCGCGCATCGAAAAATTCATGATGCAGAAAATCTGCAGATATTGAACAAGGGTTCCACAGGTCATTCACAGCTTTTTCCTGATGAGAGGGGTGGTTTGTGAGTAACTTGTGGATATTTGCTTTCTGCTGCCCTGAAACGTCCCTTGGCGGTCTGGGTGCAGTCTTTGATTTGCCGGCTTTTTGCCTACAATGAAGTCCCAACCATCGCAGTTGCCAAAGATTGTTGGTTCAGGGCGCGTCTCCCGCTGACGCGCCCTTTTTTCTTGCGTGCATTTTGGCCATTCCATCACTTGACGTTTTTCGTTGATGAACCACATCAGAAATTTTTCCATCATCGCGCACATTGACCACGGCAAGTCCACGCTGGCGGACCGGCTGATCCAGCGCTGCGGCGGACTGGCCGAGCGCGAGATGGAGGCGCAGGTGCTCGACTCGATGGACATCGAGAAAGAGCGCGGCATCACCATCAAGGCGCAGACCGCCGCGCTGCAATACAAGGCCAAGGATGGGCAGATCTACAACCTCAACCTGATCGACACGCCCGGCCATGTGGACTTCTCGTACGAAGTGAGCCGTTCGCTGTCAGCCTGCGAGGGCGCCTTGCTGGTGGTGGATGCCTCGCAGGGCGTGGAGGCCCAGACGGTGGCCAACTGCTACACCGCGCTCGATCTCGGCGTGGAAGTGCTGCCGGTGCTCAACAAGATGGACTTGCCACAGTCCGACCCGGAGAATGCCAAGGCCGAGATCGAGGATGTCATTGGCATCGACGCGGGTGATGCCATTCCATGCTCGGCCAAGACGGGCATGGGCATCGAAGAGATTCTTGAAATGATCGTGGCCAAGGTGCCGGCGCCCAAGGGCAACCCGGACGGTCCGCTGCGCGCCATGATCATCGACAGTTGGTTCGACACCTATGTGGGTGTGGTGATGCTGGTGCGTGTGGTCGATGGCCGCCTGCTCAAGGGTGAGCGCATCAAGATGATGGCCACAGGCGCGGCCTACGAGGCGGGCAGCCTGGGCGTGTTCACCCCTGCCAACGAGCCGCGCGAGGCGCTGCGGGCCGGCGAGGTGGGCTATGTGATCTGCGGCATCAAGGAGTTGCAGGCCGCGAAGGTGGGCGACACCATCACGCTGGAGAAGAAGCTGCCGAACAACGCCGGCCCCGCTGCGGAGGCGCTGCCGGGGTTCAAGGAAATCCAGCCGCAGGTGTTTGCCGGCCTGTACCCGACCGAAGCGAGTGAATACGACCAGTTGCGCGACGCGCTGGAGAAGCTCAAGCTCAACGATGCCTCGCTGCACTACGAGCCTGAGGTGAGCCAGGCACTGGGCTTTGGCTTCCGCTGCGGCTTCCTGGGCCTGCTGCACATGGAGATCGTGCAGGAGCGCCTGGAGCGCGAGTTCGACCAGGACCTCATCACCACCGCGCCCAGCGTTGTCTACCAGGTGGTCATGCCCGGCGGCGAGGTCACCATGGTGGAGAACCCGGCCAAGATGCCCGACCAGGGCAAGCTGCAGGAGATCCGCGAGCCCATCGTCACCGTGCACCTCTACATGCCGCAGGACTATGTGGGCCCGGTGATGACGCTGGCCAACCAGAAGCGTGGCGTGCAGATGAACATGCAGTACCACGGCCGCCAGGTCATGCTGACCTACGAGATGCCGCTCGGCGAGATCGTGCTGGACTTCTTCGACAAGCTCAAGTCGGTCTCGCGCGGTTATGCGTCGATGGACTACGAGTTCAAGGAGTACCGTGCCTCGGATGTGGTGAAGGTCGATATCCTGCTCAACGGCGAAAAGGTCGATGCGCTGTCCATCATCGTGCACCGCAGCCAGTCGCAGTACCGTGGCCGGGCCGTGGTCGCCAAGATGCGCGAGATCATCAGCCGCCAGATGTTTGACGTGGCCATCCAGGCGGCGATCGGTGCCAACATCATCGCGCGCGAGACCATCAAGGCCATGCGCAAGAACGTGCTGGCGAAGTGCTATGGCGGTGACATCACGCGCAAACGCAAGCTTCTCGAGAAGCAGAAGGCAGGCAAGAAACGCATGAAACAGATCGGATCGGTCGAGGTGCCCCAGGAGGCTTTCCTCGCCATTTTGCAGGTGGAAGACTGATGCAGGCCATGCAGATCCTCACTTCGCTGGTGCTGGCCGCGTTCGCGGGCTACATGAGCGCCTGGTACTTTGGCGCGATCGAGGGCAATTTTGCCTTGCTGCTGTTCCTGGCCACGGTCGTGACCGGCGCCTACTGGCTGGCAGAGCGCCTCTACTTTCTGCCGCAACGCCGTCGCGCGGCCCAGGCCATCGAGGATGCAGCTGCCCAGCGGCGCGCCGAACTCGACCGCATGGGCATCGCCAAGGTTGATATTGACGTGCAGGACTCCAAGGCGCGTCTGCTGATGCAGCCCTGGTGGCTGGACTGGACGGCCGGTCTGTTCCCGGTGATTGCCACGGTCTTCCTGCTGCGCTCCTTTTTGTTCGAGCCCTTCAAGATCCCGTCCGGCTCCATGATTCCTACCTTGCTGGTGGGGGACCTGATCCTGGTGAACAAATTCACTTACGGCGTGCGTCTGCCGGTCATTCATACAAAGATCATCGACGGCAACGCACCGCAGCGGGGAGATGTGATGGTGTTCCGCTATCCGCCTCAGCCCAATCTGGACTACATCAAGCGCGTGGTGGGTGTTCCGGGCGATGAGGTGGCCTATCTGAACAAGCGGCTGACCATCAACGGTCAGCCGGTACAGACGGCCCCTGCGGCGGATTTTTTTGACGACAGCGTCATGCGCTACTTCAAGCAGTACGAGGAGCAATTGGGCGCACGCCCCCACCGGCTCTTGAACAACCCCGAGTCGCCGGCGTTCATTCAGGGGGTGGGCAACTTTGCTTACCGCGACAACTGCCGTTACAGTGTCGAAGGCGTGGTGTGCAAGGTTCCCGAGGGGCACTTTTTCATGATGGGCGACAACCGCGACAATTCGCTCGACTCGCGTTTCTGGGGCTTTGTCCCGGAGTCGCACATCGTGGGCAAGGCTTTCTTTGTCTGGATGAATTTCGGCAACCTCAAGCGCATCGGATCCTTCAACTGAGCCGCCCAAGATGCGGTCAACCACCAAGAGGGGGTAGTTTATGCATGTTTACCGTACAGCCAGCCGGGCGCGTCAGCGCGGCCTGTCGTTCATTGGCGTGATTTTCATTGGGTTGTTTGCCGTGGCGGCGTTTGCCATTGGCGGCCAGTCGATACCGATTCTTCTGGAATACCAAGCGATTCAGAAGGCTGCAGCCAAGGCTGCAAAAGAAGGGGCTACCGTAGGGGAGGTTCGGGCACTTTTTGACAAAGCGGCTCAGATTGACGACATCTCATCCATTAAAGGCAAGGACCTCGAAGTGACCAAGCGCGGTGACAAAGTCGTCGTGTCTTTCAAGTATTCGCGCGAGATTCCCCTGGCGGGGCCAGCATACCTTGTCTACCGTTTTGAAGAGTCGACCAAATAGGTGCTTCCTGCTCTTGCTTCGCTGCAGTCCCGGCTGCAGCATCTGTTTTCCGACCCCGCGCTGCTGCAGCGCGCCGTGACGCACCGCAGCTTCAGTGCCGATCACAACGAGCGGCTGGAGTTTCTGGGCGATTCCGTGCTGAATCTGGCGGTTTCAAGCCTGCTGTACCAGCGGCTCAGTTCGTTGCCAGAGGGGGACTTGTCGCGCGTGCGTGCCAACCTGGTCAAGGAAGCAACCCTGCACCAGCTGGCCTTGGGTCTGCGCTTGCCCGAGGTGTTGCGTCTGGGCGAGGGGGAGGCCCGTTCCGGGGGGCAGAAGCGGCCGTCCATTCTGGCCGATGCCCTGGAAGCCCTGATCGGTGCCGTGTACCTTGATGCCGGGTATGGGGCTGCCGAGGCTCTGGTGCATCGGCTGTACGAGGCGGTTGAGATCAATCCGCAGATGCAGGCGGTGGCCAAGGATGCCAAGACGGCATTGCAGGAGTGGCTGCAGGGCCGCAAAATGCAGCTGCCCCAGTACCGCGTGGTGGGCACCGTAGGGGCGGCGCACAAGCAGACCTTTGACGTGGAATGCACCATCGCCGAACTGTCCCTGTCCGAGCGGGGCATCGGCGGTTCGCGACGCGCGGGCGAGCAGTCTGCCGCGACGGCCATGCTGGCCACATTGAAAGCAAGACATTCATGACAGAAAACGCTACTGAAAATGTAGCTGGCGGCGCAGATGAATCGGGCGCCAAAGGCCAAGATGACCTCGAATCCATGCTGGCGGCAGCCCGTCCGGCGGGTGCCCTTGCGGCTGGCGTGGAGGGCCAGCGCTGCGGCGTGATCGCCATTGTTGGCAAACCCAACGTGGGCAAGTCCACGTTGCTCAATGCCCTGGTCGGGCAGAAGATCAGCATCACCTCGCGCAAGGCGCAGACCACGCGCCACCGCATCACCGGCATTCGCACGCTGGGTGCCACGCAGTTCGTGTTCGTCGATACGCCGGGTTTTCAGACGCGCCATGCCACGGCCCTGAACAAGTCGCTCAACAAGACCGTGATGGGGGCCATCGGTGACGTGGACCTGATCCTGTTCGTGGTCGAGGCGGGCAGCTTCACGCTGGCCGATGCCAAGGTATTGAGCCTGTTCAAACCAGGCATCCCCACGCTGCTCATCGCCAACAAGCTCGACAACGTGCACCGCCGCGCCGAGATCGCGCCCTGGCTCAAGAGCATGCAGGAGCGCCACCCGTTCGCCGAGTTCGTGCCCATGTCCGCCAAAAACAAGGGCGACATCGAGCGGCTCTATGGCATCTGTGAAAAATACCTGCCCGAGCAGCCCTGGTGGTACGGCGAGGACGAACTGACCGACCGCAGCGAGAAGTTCCTGGCCTCCGAAACCGTGCGGGAGAAACTCTTTCGCTTCACCGGCGACGAGCTGCCCTACACCTCCACCGTCATCATCGACAAATTCGAGGAAGAGGCGAGCAAGCAGCACAAGCGCCTGGTGCGCATCGCGGCGACCATCGTGGTCGAGCGCGACAGCCACAAGGCCATGATCATTGGCGACAAGGGCGAGCGCCTCAAGCGCATCGGCACCGAGGCCCGGCAAGAGCTGGAGAAGCTCCTGGACGCCAAGGTCTTCCTGGAGCTGTGGGTCAAGGTGCGCTCGGGCTGGGCCGACGACGAGGCGCGCGTGCGTTCGTTCGGCTATGAGTGAGGGGCGCCCCTCCGAGGCGCCAATGGCCTGGCCAAGCCCTTTCCACGGTGTCTGTGGGTGCGGGCCGCGCGCCGTGGTGGCAGGTAATCGAATGAAATTGACCTCTAGCGCTTATTTATAAAGCGCCTGCAGCTATTGAAACAATAGCATCATGCCCGCCCGCCGCTTCTCGAATGAGCCCGCCTTCGTGCTGCACCGCTACGACTGGAGCGAGTCCAGCGTCATCCTTGAGGTGTTCACGCGCCACCACGGCCGCACCGCGCTGGTGGCCAAGGGCGCCAAGAAGCCCAGCTCCAACTTCCGCCCGGTGCTGCTGCCGCTGCAGCCGCTGCACCTGACCTGGACGCACAGCGATGCGGGTGCGGGCGACATCCACACCCTCAAGGGCGCGGAATGGGTGGGCGGCCACATCATGCCCACGGGCGATGCGCTGCTCTCGGGCATCTATCTCAACGAGCTGTTGCTGCGCCTGCTGGCGCGCGACGACCCGCATGCGGCCTTGTTCGACACCTATGCCGATGTGGTGCGCGTGCTGGCCAGCGAGCATGGTGAGGTGCTGGAGCCGGTGCTGCGCAGCTTCGAGTTGCTGCTGCTGCGCGAGATCGGCCTGTTGCCGGCGCTGGATGTGCAGACGCTCACCTTCACCGCGCTGGCGCCGCAGGCCCGCTATGCCCTGGTGGCCGAAGGCGGCTTGCGCGCCGCCACGGCCGCGGAGCGCGCCAGCCTGAGCGGTACCCAGTGGCGCACCCTGCACGAAGCTCTGCAGGAGGGCGTGCATTTCACCAGCCTGCTGCGGGCCTGTGCGCCGGTGGCCGCCGAACTCAAGCCGCAACTGCGCACCCTGTTGCAATACCATTGCGGCAGCCCGCTGCTGCGCACGCGCCAGTTCATGATGGACATGCAATCGCTATGACCGAACTTCCGCAAAACGCTCCAGCGTCGTTGCCGTTCCATGCCGTGCGCTTGCACTGCCCGTGTCTCAGCGCCCCGGAGTCTGGCGCACTTTTGCGTAAGTTCTTATGAATTCACCTCTTTCCAGGCACCGCACCGCGCTGTCGGTCAATGTCAACAAGGTCGCGCTGGTGCGCAACACGCGCCACCTGGGCATTCCCAGCGTCACGCGTGCGGCGCTGCTGTGCCTGCAGGCGGGGGCCCAGGGCATCACCGTGCACCCGCGTCCCGACGAGCGCCACATCCGGGCCCAGGATGTGCACGAACTGGCCGAACTGATGAAGGCCTGGCCCGGCCGCGAGTACAACATCGAGGGCAACCCTTCGCAGAACCTGATGGACTTCATCCGCCAGGTGCGGCCCCACCAGGCCACCTTCGTGCCCGACAGCGAAGACCAGTTCACCAGCGACCACGGCTGGAGCTTTCCGCAGGACGCCGAACGCCTGCAGCCGCTGATCGCCGAATGCCGGGCGCTGGGTGTGCGCGTGAGCCTGTTCATGGACCCGGTGCCTGAACAGATGGCGCAGGCCCGCGCCGTGGGTGCTGACCGCATCGAGCTCTACACCGAGCCCTATGCCGCCGCCTGGGGCACCGGCCGCCAGGCCGCCGAACTGGAGCGCTACCGGGCCGCCGCGCAGGCTGCGCTCGACGCCGGCCTGGGCGTGAACGCGGGCCACGACCTCAACCGCGACAACCTGGCCGCCTTTGTGCGCACGGTGCCCGGGCTGCTGGAAGTGTCCATTGGCCACGCCCTGATCTCCGACGCGCTGGAACTGGGCTATGCCGCCACGGTACAGGCCTACCAGGCGTGCATTGGTGCGGGTTGCTCCTGATTCAATAGCTGCTAACGCTTTCTGTGTAGGCGATTGCGGCCATTTTCATTCAAAATCATGATCTACGGTATCGGTACCGACATCTGTGACGTGCGCCGCATCCGGGCCAGTCTGGAGCGCCATGGCGACCGCTTTGCCGAAAGGGTGCTGAGCGATGCCGAGCTGGCCGTGTGGCGCGCGCGCGCTGCGCGCTGGCCCGAGCGGGGGGTGCGCTACCTGGCCACGCGCTTTTCCGCCAAGGAGGCCTTCAGCAAGGCCATCGGGCTGGGCATGCGCATGCCCATGACCTGGCGTGCGTGCGAGGTGGGGTCGCTGCCCAGCGGTCAGCCCGTCATCGTGCTGCATGGGGCGCTCCAGCAATGGTTCGAGGCGCGGGCACTCACGGTGCATCTCAGCGTGACCGACGAGTCTGACTACGCCGCGAGCTTTTGTGTTGTAGAAAAAATGGCTTCTGGCGCTTGATGGACAAGCGCAAGAAGCTATCAATTTAGTAGCTATTAACGTGTATTGGGTTCACGATGGAACACGCCCCCCTCATTCTCGACGTGGCAGGCACCGCGCTCACTGCCGCCGACCGCCGCCGTCTCGCCCACCCGCTGACCGGCGGGGTGATCCTGTTCGCGCGCAACTGGATCAGCCGTGCGCAGCTGCTCGAACTCACCAGCGCCATCAAGTCCGTGCGCGGCGACCTGCTGATTTGCGTGGACCACGAAGGCGGGCGCGTGCAGCGCTTTCGCAGCGATGGCTTCACCCACCTGCCACCCATGCGCGCCCTGGGGGAAATGTGGATGCGCGATGGCAAGGGCGGCCCGGGCAGCGGCGCCATGGCGGCCACCAATGCCGCCACGGCGGCGGGCTACGTGCTGGCCAGCGAGCTGCGCGCCTGCGGCGTGGACTTCTCCTTCACCCCCGTGCTCGACCTTGATTGGGGCGGCAGCGGCGTGATCGGCGACCGCGCCTTCCACGCCGATCCACGCGTGGTCGCGCTGCTGGCCAAGAGTCTGGCGCAGGGCCTGTTGCAGGCCGGCATGGCGCACTGCGGCAAGCATTTTCCGGGGCATGGTTTCGCTCTGGCCGATTCGCACACCGATGTGCCTGTGGACCGGCGCAGCCTCAAGGCCATCCTGCAGGACGATGCCGCGCCCTACGCCTGGCTGCGCAGCACGCTCACCGCCGTCATGCCCGCGCATGTGATCTACCCCAGGGTGGACAGCCGTCCGGCGGGCTTTTCGCGCAAGTGGCTGCAGGATGTTCTGCGCGAGCGCCTGGGCTTTGACGGTGCCATCATCAGCGACGACCTGAGCATGGAGGGCGCGCGCCGCATCGAGGGGCAGCTTGTCAGTCCTACCGACGCAGCCGTGGCCGCGCTGCAGGCCGGGTGCGATCTGGTGCTGCTGTGCAACCAGAGCCTGGGCGAAGGGCAGGTGCTGGACGATCTGCTCGACGGACTGGCCGGGCGGCAGGCCCAGGGCCAGTGGCATCCCAGCGCGGACAGCGAGTCGCGCCGCCTCGCCCTGCTGCCGGAAACCTTGCCGCAGGCGTGGGATGAGCTGATGTTCCAGCCCGCGTACCTGCAGGCGCTGGAGATGCTGCCCTGATCGGCGCGGCGCAGATGGCGGCCGTGCGTCAGGGAACGGGGGACGTGTTCTGTGACGGTGCCTCGGTGCTGCATGCCGGGGCGGTTCCGGGCTCCCAGCGCCGCAGGACGCGCTGAAAAACCAGCGTGTTGGGGATTTGCAGCAAAGCCCCGCCATGCCCTGCGGTCGCATCCTCCAGCGTGGTGTAGAGCAGATTGATGTCCACCACGCGGCCTTTGGCGCCGGGTTTTTCCGCGGTGTCGAGCAGTTCGATGGTGTCGCCCAGCCGGAAGGGCCCGACGGTGAAGATCAGGAACGCGCAGAACAGGTTGGACAGCACGCTCCACGCCGCGAAAAAAGCCACGGCACCTACTGTGGCAAAGCCGGTGAGGGCGGTCCACAGCACGGTGGCGGAGACCCCCAGGCGTTCGAGCACCAGCAGCAGGGCGGCGGCCAGAATGGTCCAGCGCACCAGTCCGTGGATGGGCATCTGCAACTCCAGGGGAATCTGGTAATGCCGCCCTGCACGGGCCAGCAACCGCCCCAGCAGGTGCTGCAGCAACCAGGCGGCCAGCAGGATGAAGACAATCTGCACGCCCGGGACGATGATTTCCAGCCAGTCCTGGGCCCAGTCGGGCAGGTAGAGGGCTAATGAGCGTCGCATGGAGCTTGCAGGGGGCATCCGTCAGCCGTGGCGCTGCTCCACGGTGTCCAGCTGCATTTCGAAGCTGAAGAAGCGGTCGCGCCCCTGCGCCTTGGCGGCGTACAGCGCCTGGTCGGCGCGCATGATCATGCTTTCGGCGCTGGTGTTTTCGTCGGGCACGCAGGTGGTGATACCACCCGAGAGCGTGAGCACGCCGCCCAGGGGGGAGTCGGGGTGGGCAATGGCGCGAGCCCTCAGCAACTGGCCCAGGGCGCGCGCGAAGGTCATGGCACCCGAGCGGGGCGTGTTGGGCAGGATCAGCGCGAACTCCTCGCCGCCGTAGCGCGAGGCGACATCGCGCGGGCGCACGCACACTTCGTGCAGCACGCGGCCAATATCCTTGAGGCAGCTGTCGCCCTGCACATGGCCCGCCGCGTCGTTGTAGCGCTTGAAGTGGTCCAGATCGCAGAGCATGAGCGTGAGGGGGGTGCCATCGCGCCGCGCCGCCACGATCTCGCTGTGCAGGATGCGGTCGAAGCCACGCCGGTTCACCAGGCCGGTGAGGGCGTCGACCTCGACCATTTCGTTGAGGCGCTGGTTGGCCAGGTGCAGTTCCTCGGTCAGGCCCACCAGGCGCCGACGCATGTCGAGCAGGCGGCGCATGGCGCGCAGCTTGGCCACGAGCACGATGGGCTTGACGGGTTTGACGAGGTAGTCGTCTCCCCCGGCCTCGATGCCGCGCCAGACGTCGAGGTCGTTGTCCAGGCCGGAGAGAAAGATGATGGGTGTCCAGTCGCCTGGCTCGGCCATGCGCATCTGCTGCGCCACCCAGTAGCCGTCGTTGCCTGGCAGCCGGATGTCGAGCAGCACCAGATCGGGCCGCCGCAGCTTGAAAAGCTGCAGGGCCACGTCGCCGTTGGGCGCTTCGAGCACGTCGGAGACCCCGGCGTGGCGCAGCTCGCCCACCAGTGCTGCCCGGACTGAATCCTGGTCCTCCACCACCAGCACGGAGAGCGGCCCCATGCCGATGGGCGGCAGCAGCGATGCAGAGGTTTCGATGGGCTGGGCGGAGGTCATGGCAGTCAGGGCCAGCGGGGCCGGGTCAGGTTTCGCGGCGCAGGGCGGGGAACAGGATCACGTCACGGATGCTCGGGCTGTCGGTCAGCAGCATCATCAGGCGGTCGATGCCGATGCCGCAGCCGCCGGCGGGCGGCATGCCGTATTCCAGCGCGCGCACAAAGTCATGGTCGTAGTACATGGCCTCGTCGTCACCGCTGTCCTTGGCAGATACCTGGGCATGGAAGCGCGCGGCCTGGTCCTCGGCGTCGTTCAGTTCGCTGAAACCGTTGCCGAACTCGCGGCCAGTGATGTAGAGCTCGAAGCGCTCAGTGACCTCGGGGCGCGCGTCGTTGGCGCGGGCCAGCGGCGAGATCTCGGTCGGGTGCTCCATGATGAACGTGGGCTGCCACAGCTTGTCTTCCACCGTCTCCTCGAAGTACAGCACCTGCAGGCTGGCCAGGCTGCGGCCCGAGAGCTTGTTCTTCTCTTCGCTCAGCCCCAGCTTCTTGAGGGCGCTGATGAGCCAGTCGGCATCGTCCACATGGGCGCCCGCCTCGGTGTGCTGGAAAATCGCCTCACGGATGGTCAGGCGTGCGAAAGGCTGGGCCAGATCGACCTCGCGGCCGCCGTAGGTCAGTTGCAGCGTACCCGTGGCCTTCACGGCAGCGTCGCGCACGAGCTGCTCGGTGAAGCCCATGAGGTCCTGGTAGTTCCAGTAGGCCGCATAGAACTCCATCATGGTGAACTCGGGGTTGTGGCGCACCGAGATGCCTTCGTTGCGGAAGTTGCGGTTGATCTCGAACACGCGCTCGAAGCCGCCCACGAGCAGGCGCTTCAAGTACAGCTCGGGCGCGATGCGCAGGTACATCTCCTGCTCCAGCGCGTTGTGGTGCGTGACGAAGGGCTTGGCGTTGGCGCCGCCCGGGATGGGATGGAGCATGGGCGTCTCGACCTCCAGGAAGCCATGCTGCACCATGAAGTCGCGGATGCCGCTCACGGCCTTGCTGCGCGCCACGAAGCGCTTGCGGGCCTGCTCGTCGGTCATCAGGTCCACGTAACGCTGGCGGTACTTCACCTCCTGGTCGTGGATGCCGTGGAACTTGTCGGGCATGGGCCGCAGGCTCTTGGTCAGCAGGCGCAGGCTGGTCACCTTGACCGACAGCTCGCCCGTCTTGGTCTTCATGAGCAGGCCTTCGGCGCCGACGATGTCGCCCAGGTCCCAATGCTTGAAAGCGGCATACAGCTCTTCGCCCAGCGCGTCGCGCGTGATGTAGAGCTGCAGGCGGCCCGAGGCGTCCTGCACCGTGGCAAAGCTGGCCTTGCCCATCACGCGCTTGAGCATCATGCGGCCGGCCACGCACACCGGCACGGGGGTGGCGTCCAGCGTCTCGGCCGAGGTCTCGCCATGCGCCAGGTGCAACGCATCCGCCTGGTGTGCGGGCTTGAAGTTGTTCGGAAATGCAACGCCCTTGCCCTGGGCCTGCGCCTCGCGCAGGGCGCGCAGTTTTTCGCGGCGCTCGGCGATGAGCTGGTTTTCGTCGTGGGGGGCGGGGGCGTGGTTCTGTTCAGACATAGGTGCCGTGGCTACGGGGCCGGAAAAAAGGGCTGTTGCCAGCCAAACCATTGATTTTATGGGCTATCGGCCCCATCCGGGTGGCGCGCTGCGCGCGAGCCCAGCACGGCCAGCACGGTGCGGACAATGATGCGCAGGTCCAGCCACAGCGAGCGCGTGCGCACATACTGCTGGGCATGGCGCAGCTTGGCGGGCAGGATCTGCTCCACGTAGGTGCGCTCCGGGTCCTGGCTGCGGGCCAGCAGCGCGCTCTCGTCGCGGAATTCGATGGAGGCAGGGTCGGTGATTCCGGGGCGCACGCTGAGCACGGTCTCGCGCACTTCGGCGGGATAGAGCGCCACGTAGCGCGGCACCTCGGGGCGCGGGCCCACCACGCTCATTTCGCCACGCAGCACGTTGAGGAACTGCGGCAACTCGTCGAGCTTGCTGCGGCGCAGCCAGGCCCCGGCGCGGGTGATGCGGGCGTCCTGCCCCACGGTGATTTGCGGGCCCAGGGCCTCGGCGCCGGTTCGCATGGTGCGGAACTTGTAGATGCCGAACAGCCGACCTTCGCGTCCCACGCGCTGCTGGCGGAAGAACACCGGCCCGGGTGAATCGAGCCGTACCCACAGCGCCACGGCCAGCAGCAGCGGACCCAACAGCAGCAGGGCCAGGGCGGCGAAGGCGATGTCGAACAAGCGCTTGGCCATCAGGCGAGGATGTCGTGCAGCGCGGCGATTACCCGGTCCTGGTCGGCGTCCGTCATCGCGGTGAACAGTGGCAGGCTCAGCATGGACTGGTAGGCCGCGTCGGCCTGCGGAAACTGTTCAGCGCGGAGTTGGTAGCGGTCGCGCCAATAGGGGTGGCGGTGCAGGGGCATGTAGTGCACGCTGGTTCCGATGCCCCGGTCCGACAGGGCCTGGATGACCTCGTCACGGCCCACGCTTGCTCCGGGCGCGAGGCGCACCACATACAGGTGCCAGGCATGCACATCGCCCGCTGGAGCGTTGGCCGGCAGCACCAGGGGCAGGCCCGCCAGCTGTGCGTGGTAGCGCGCGGCAAGGTGCTGGCGGCGCGCCAGGAACTGCGGCAGGCGCTGCAATTGCACCAGGCCCAGCGCGGCGGCGGTGTCGGTCAGGTTGTATTTGAAGCCGGGGGCCACGACCTCGTAGTACCAGGCGGGCGTTTTAGAGGTGAAGCGGTCGAAGGCGTCGCGGCTCATGCCATGCAGGCGCATCACGCGCATGCGCTCGGCCAATTGCGGATCGCGCGTCACGGCCATGCCGCCTTCGCCGGTGGTGATGGTCTTGTTGGCGTAGAAGCTGAACACCGTCACATCCGACGCCAGTTGCCCCACGAGCTGGCCCTGCCAGGTGGTGGGCAGGGCGTGCGCAGCGTCTTCCACCACCTTCAGGCCGTGTTCGCGCGCGATGGCCAGGATGGCGTCCATGCGGCAGGCCAGCCCCCCGTAGTGCACCGGCATGATGGCCTTGGTTTGCGGCGTGATGGCGGCGCGGATGGCCTCGGGGTCGATGTTCAGCGTCACCGGGTCCACGTCCACCAGCACCGGATCGGCGCCGAGGTAGCGCACCACCTCCACCGTGGCGGTGAAGGTCAGCGTGGGTGCGATCACCTCGTCGCCCGGGCCGATGCCCAGGGCCTCCAGCGCCAGGTGCAGGCCGGCCGTGGCGGAGTTGACGGCGATGGACTGCAGTCCGTTGCCCCCCAGGTAATCGGTAAAGGCCTGCTCGAAGGCCCGCGCCTGCGGGCCGGTGGTGACCCAGCCCGAGCGCAGGGCTTCGGTGACGGCAGCGATCTCGGCGTCGCCGATGTCAGGGCGGGCGAAGGGCAGGAAGGGGGGGGCAGTGTCGGGCATGGTGTTGGTTCAGGGGGTGCCACGGCCAATGGCATGGTATTCGAGCCCCAGCGCGCGCATGTTGGCAGGCTCGAACAGGTTGCGACCATCGAAGACCACCGGCTGGCGTAGCGTGGCGGCCAGATGGGCGAAGTCGGGGCTGCGGAACTCCTTCCATTCGGTCACGATGACAAGGGCATCCGCACCTTCGAGCGCGGCATCGGCCTGGTCCAGCAGGCGCAGGCCCGTGCGTTCGCCCAGCGCGATGCGCGCCTGCGCCAGCGCCACGGGGTCGTACGCGGCGACTTCGGCGCCCAGGGCCAGCAGGCGGTCGATGAGGGTCAGGCTCGGTGCCTCGCGCATGTCGTCCGTGCCCGGCTTGAAGGCCAGGCCCCAGAGCGCAAAGCGCCGGCCGCGCAGGTCGAGCCCGAAGCGGGCCACGATCTTGTCCACCAGCACCTGCTTCTGGCGCTCGTTCACGGCTTCCACGGCCTGCAGAATGCGCAGGTTCTGCCCGGCCTCGTGCGCGGTGTGAATCAGGGCCTTCACGTCCTTGGGAAAGCAGGACCCGCCATAGCCCGTGCCCGCGTAGAGGAAATGCGTGCCGATGCGTGGGTCGGTGCCAATGCCCGTGCGCACCTGCTCGATATCGGCCCCCAACTTCTCGGCCAGCAGGGCCAGCTCGTTCATGAAGCTGATGCGCGTGGCCAGCATGGCGTTGGCCGCGTACTTGGTGAATTCGGCGCTGCGCACGTCCATCAATATGAGGCGGTCGCGGTTGCGCATGAAGGGCGCGTAGAGCTGGTGCAGCGTCTGGGCCGTCTGGGGGTCGTCGGCGCCCACGACCACGCGGTCCGGGCGCATGAAGTCCTGTACGGCCGAGCCTTCCTTGAGGAACTCGGGGTTCGATGCCACCGAGAACGCCAGCGCCGGCATACTGCGTGCCTGCAGCACCTGCGTCACCAGCTCGCGCACGCGGTCGGCGGTGCCCACGGGCACGGTGCTCTTATTGACGATGAGCCGGGGCTCCTGCATGCGCTCGGCGATGGCCTGCGCGGCCGCGAGCACATGCTGCAGGTCGGCCGAGCCATCTTCGCCCGCAGGCGTGCCCACGGCGATGAACTGCACGCGGCCATGCGCCACGGCATGGTCCACGTCGCCGGTGAAAACCAAGCGTCCGCTGCGGGTGTTGCGCAGCACGATATCGAGCAGGCCGGGCTCGTGGATGGGCAGCTGACCATTCTGCAGCGTGGCGATGCGCTCGGGGTCGCGGTCCAGGCAGACCACCTGGTTGCCCATCTCCGCGAGGCAGGCGCCCGTGACCAGGCCCACGTAACCGGTTCCGACGACAGTGATTTTCATGCTCGATTCACAGAGGTTTGACCGCCCAGGTGAGGCGGTGCGTGCGCAAGGGGGGCAGCAGCAGCGAGGCCGGGGCGATGAGCCCGGAAGGCAGCCGCCGCGCGACCGGTGGCGCCAGCGTGATCCTGCGGGAATGCAGCAGCGCGCCGGGGAACAGGGCACGCAGTTCGGACAGCGGCAGCTTGCGCACATCCGGATTGTGCGGGTTGTTGACGACGAAGTCATACACCAGCACGCCGCCGCCTGGTGCCACCCAGCGCCACAGCGTGTGCGCAAACTGCTGGCGGTAGCTGGGGTCGAGCAGCGAACTGAACACGGTAAAGGCCAGCACAGCTTGCTGGCTGCCATCTGCCACGGGAGCGGCGCAGGCGTCGCCAGCGATGAGCTGTACGCCGCCCGGCAGCACGGCGCGCGCGGCGGCGGCACGCTCGGGCAGCAACTCGATGCCGGTCAACTGCGTGGGCGTGACACCCAGGCGCAGCAGGTCCAGCAGGTTGCCGCCGCTGCCGCAGCCCACTTCGAGCAGCGTGCGGCCCGACAGGTCGGTCCAGCCATGCGCGCGCCACAGGCGCGCCATGGCGCGCAGGCGCTCCTGCTGTGCCTGCAGTGCGGCCGCGTTGGCGTACAGGCTGTAGCGCTGTGCGTCGGCGCTGTTGTCGCGCCGGGCGTAGCGTGCCTGTACGGCCCGGGTTTCGGACGTGTTCATCGCGTGATTCTCGCGAAGCGCTGCGCGGGTTGCCGCTTGCGCAACACATCCCACAGGCCCTGCCAGGTGCCCCACCCATAGCCGAGGTGGAAGGCCGCGATCACTGCGGGCAGGCGCGGCAGCAGGCGCCAGGAACCGGCGGCGCGTGCGGCCGCCACGCTCGCCAGCGCCAGGTAGCCGCCGTAGAGCGCCAGCAGCGCGGCGGCGGGCCAGGCCGACCAAGGCAGCAGCAGGGCGCAGAGCATGAGCGCGGCGACGAACAGTGCGGGCACGAGCTGGCGCAGCGAACCCGGCTGGCCGTGCTTGCGCACCACGAAGGGCCGCCAGTAGCCGTACTGCTGCTGCTGGGCGTAGAGGTGGTGCAGCGAGCCGCGCGGGTGGTAGACCGAACGGATCGTGCCGCTCTGCCAGATGCGGCCGCCGCCTAGGCGCAGGCGCAGGTTGTGTTCGTCGTCCTGGTTGCGCACCAGTGCCTCGTCGAACAGGCCGAAGCGCGCGAACGCCTCGCGCCTCCAGCAGCCCAGGTACACGGTGTCGACCGTACCTTCGTAGACCGGGTCGCGCGAGCGCGCGCCGCCGACCACCCAGCGGCACTGGAAGGCCGCCGCGATGGCTTCGCCCATGGGGCCGGTGCCTTGCGCGATCCAGGGGCCGCCCACGTTGTCGGCGCCGCTGCGCTCCAGGGTGTCGATGCAGCGCGCCAGGTAGTCCGGGGCGAACTGGGTGTGGATGTCGAGCCGGGCAATCACTTCCCCTTGGGCGCGCGCGATGCAGGCATTGAGCCCGGTGGAGACGATGCGGCCCGGGTTGTCCACCAACAGCAGCCGCGCGTCGCGCGCGCAGCGCTCCTGCAGGCGCTCGCGCGTGCCGTCGTTGCTCAGGCCGTCGGCGATCCGCACCTCCATGCGCCAGCCCTGGGGGAGCTGCTGGCGCAGCACCGAGTCGCAGAATGCGTCGATGAAGGCGGCTTCGTTGCGGCAGGGGGCGATCACGCTGATCAGGCGCGGCTGGGTGGTAGCAGTCATTGCAGGAGTTGCCGGTAGAGCCGGTCGATATGGTCCATCTGCGTCTTGCGGTCGCCGTCCAGTGCGATGCGCTCGGCGTTGCGCTCGCCGGTCTGGCGTGCCCATGCATCGTCGCTGGCAAGTCGCTGCAGCACCTGGGCCAGCGCTGGCGCATTGCTCGCTGGCACTAGCAGTTCAGGGGCTATCCATTGCCGGTTGGCGGGCAGATCGCTGGCCACCACGGCCAAGCCGCAGGCCATGCTCTCCAACATGGCCACGGAGGTGGCGTCGCTCGCGGGCACGGTGACCGAAATTTTGCAGCGCGCCAGCACGGCGGCCATGCCTGCATCGTCTAGGCGGCCATGGAACGCCACGCTTGGCGCCAGTCCCAGCGCCTGCACCTGCGCGCGCAGCGTCGGTTCGAGCGAGCCGCCACCCAGCAGGTGCAGTTGCAGCGGCATGCCGGGCCACTGCTGGCGCAGCAGCGCGAAGGCCTCGATCAGCGTGGCGATCTGATAGTTGGGCTCCCAGGCGCGCAGGCTCACGATGTGCAGGCCGTCCTTGTGCTCCCAGGGCGTGGGGGCGAAGCGCGCGCGGTCCACGCCCCAGTGGATCTCGTGTACCGGGGCACGCGGGCGGTACTGCCGCGCAGCTTCGACGAGGCTGGCGGAGTCGCCGGTGATGAGGTCGGCGCGGCGCAGGATCCAGCCGGTGAGCCAATGCATCCACGGGCGGGTGTGCGGCGTGACGAGCAGGTCGCTGCCCCAGGCCGTCATCACCAGCGGATGGCGGCCGCAGCGCGCGGCCAGGTAACCGTAGGAGGTGACATAGTGCGCGTGCACGATGTCGGGCGCTAGCGCGTGCACGTGGCGGCGCGTCGCGCCCGCGCGCAGCAGCCAGTCGGCCTGGCGCCGCACGGGCGGCAGGATGCGCTGCTCCATGCCGTCGAGCGGCTCGGGCCGCGCCGTGACGAGGGAGACACGCCAGCCGCGCGCGCGCATCTCCAGTGCCCAGCGCCGGGTGTGCGGGCTGTTGGCGTCGCCCAGCAGGCACAGGTGGGGTGCGTCAGCCATGCCCAGCCTTTTTCAGGGGCAACTCACCCGCCAAGGCGGCGTAGTGGGGTGCCAGTTCGGGGTGCTGCGCCAGCAGGCGGGCGTCGCCCGTGCGCACGTCCCCGATGACGGCTGCGGGCGTGCCGGCCACGATGGCGAAGTCCGGCACGTCGCCGCGAACGCGCGAGTGGGAACACACCACCACGCCCTTGCCGATGCGGCTGCCTGCCTCGACCACGCTGTGCGGGCCGATGAAGCTGTAGGCGCCGATGGCGATGGGCGCGCGCACATAGCCGGGCACCTCGCCCTGGTGGCTGGCATAGGCGCGGCCGAGCAGCCGGAGGCTGCGGTGCGAGCTGTGCGTGACGATGCTGACAAAGTTGGTGATCTGCACGCCCTCGCCGATGCGCAACCCGGCGGTGGCGTCGAGGAAGTTGAACTGGCCGATGAACACGTGGTCGGCCAGCTCCAGCCCGGCTTCGCCCTCGATGCAGGTGCTGGGGGCGATGCGGGTGTGCGACAGCGCCTGGCCGGCATGGCCCTGTTCGCCGAACACCATGCGGTAGAAAAGCTGCCGCCAGAGCCAGCGGCGCCAGCGGTTAAGCAAGGCTCTCATGGGGGATATCGCTCCAGAACGCGAGGGCCCGGAAATAGTAGAGGAAGTACGCAGCCATGGACGCCGAGACGCCCCAGGCCGCGCCCGCGAGACCGCCCCAGTGGAGCCCGGCGGCCAGCCCGGTGAAGAACACGGCCTGCCCCACGAGGGAGAGCCGCAATGCCCAGGGCTGGGCTCGCCAGGCCAGCGTGACCACCGAGAGCGGCGAGGCGATGAAGTGCAGGCCGATGTACAGGCCCAGGCCGCGCGCCAGCGTCCCCGTGTCGCCCCACTGCGCGCCAAAGACCCAGGTAAACAACTCCGGCCCCCAGAGCAGCAGCACGGCCGCCAGCGGCGCCGCCAGCAGGGCCAGCGCCAGCATGGCGCGGCGCACCAGGGACCGCGCCTCGGCCGCGCTGCGCGCCTGCAGCAGCTGTGGGTAGAGCGCCTGCGACAGCGCGCCCCCCAGCAGCGTGGCAGGGGCCTTGAGGTAGCGCAGGGCCAGCGCCCAGAAGCCGGCGGCCGCGTCGCCGGCCCAGGCGGCCACGAGCAGCAGGGCCAGCGTGTCCTGCAGCGCGCCCATGAAGGCGTGCGGCGTGTTGTAGAGCGGAAAGTCGCGGTGGTGCGCGGCTATGGCTTTGAGGCGCGGCAGCCGCTGGCGCACCATGCGCCGCCAGCCGCCCTGCGGGGCGGGACGGGCCAGCAGCCAGGCGGCGCCCAGGCCCGCCACGATGGGGCCCAGCAGCAGGCCCACGGGCCCCGCCTTGAACAGGCCCAGCAGCACCTGCAACACGGCGCCGCCGCCCTGCTGCACCAGGCGCGCCGCCGACAGCAGACCGAAGCGCTGCGCCCGCGTGGCCCACAGCGTGAGCCACTGGGTGGCGCCTATGGCCAGAAAGCCCGCTGGCACCAGCCAGGCAAGGGCCATGCCTTGACCAAGAAACAGAGCGAGGGCCAGAAGGGTGGAGATGGCCGTGGCGGCCAGCAGCAGGCGTGCGCACAAGGCCATCAGCAGTGCCGCGCGCCGGGGTGATCTTTCGAGGGGCAGGGCGAATTCGTAGCGCGCGCAGGCCACCACGGCCAGGTTGGTGGCGATGGCCCAGAGCAGCGCGTACTGGCCGAAATCCCCTGGCGTGTACAGCCGCGTGAGCGCTGGCCCCAGCAGCAGGGGCAAGGCGTGGGCCAGCACGCCGCCGGTCAGCAACGTGAGCGTGGCGCGCAGCAGTCCCGAGCTCATGGGCTGGCCGGGCCGGCGGGTTGGTAGCCGGGCACCAGTTGGCGCAGGAGCTGCTTGATGGTGGGCGTGTCGTTGGCCAAGGCGGCCGCGCGCAGGGCTTCCAGCGTGGGCTGCATGCCCTCCCAGGGCGCGTGCTCCTCGCGCGCGCGCAGGATGCGCGGGTGCGCGGTGGGCAGGGGGTGGTCACCGATGAGCAACTCCTCGTAGAGCTTCTCGCCGGGGCGCAGGCCGGTGAACTCGATGGCGATGTCGCCGCCCGGGTGTTGTTCGTCGCGCACGGTCAGGCCCGACAGCGCCACCATGCGGCGCGCCAGGTCCACGATGCGGATGGGCTCGCCCATGTCGAGCAGGAACAGGTCGCCGCCCTCGGCCATGGCACCGGCCTGCAGCACGAGCTGGGCTGCCTCGGGAATGGTCATGAAATAACGTGTGACACCCGGGTGCGTGACCGTGACCGGGCCGCCTGCGGCGATCTGGCGCCGGAACAGCGGGATCACGCTGCCGCTCGAACCCAGTACGTTGCCGAAGCGCACCATGGAAAAGCGCGTGGGGCTCTGCCATGGCGCGGCGGAGGGTGTCAATGCCGTCCCGAACGGTGGCTGGTCGCTCGCCGCGATGGCTTGTAGCACCAACTCGGCCACGCGCTTGCTCGCGCCCATGACGTTGGTGGGGCGCACGGCCTTGTCGGTGGAGACGAGCACGAAATGCCGTGCGCCATGCTCCAGTGCCATGCGCACCATGTTGAGCGTGCCGAACACGTTGTTGAGCACGCCCTCGCCCGCGTTGGCCTCCACCATGGGCACATGCTTGTAGGCGGCCGCATGGTAGATGGAGCCGGGGCGGTGTGCGCGGCAGATGTCGGCCATGCGCTGCGGGTTGGCCACGCTGGACAGCAGCGGCACCAGCTCGCAGGCGTGTGTGCCCTGGTCGCGCAGCGCCTGCAGCTCGTGGTGGATCGCGTAGAGCGCGTATTCGCTGTGGTCCACGAGCAGCAGCCGAGCTGGGACTTCCTGCACGATCTGGCGGCACAGCTCGCTGCCGATGCTGCCGCCCGCGCCCGTGACCATGACCACCTGGTCCGCCAGGTTGCGGCCCAGCAGGCTGGCCTGGGGTGCCACGGGTTCGCGGCCGATCAGGTCCTCAATGTCCAGTTCCTGGAAGTCGGCCACTGTCACGCGCCCGCTGGCCAGATCCGATAGGCCGGGCAGGGTGCGGATGCGCACGGGCAGGTCACTCAGGCTCTCGATGATCTGGCGCCTGCGTTGGCGCGTGGTGCTGGGCACGGCCAGCAGCACATCGGTCACGGCCAGGCGCTGCACCACTTCGGGCAGGGCCTGTGGGGCGTACACGCGCACCCCGTTGATGCTGCGGCCGATTTTTGTGGTGTCGTCATCCACAAAGCCTTGCAATTGGTACTGATGCATCCCGACCAGGCCGGCTGCAGTTTGTGCACCGGCGCTGCCAGCACCGTAGATCAGCAGGCGCTGGTGTGCCGTGCCCGGGCTGCCGGCCAGCCACAGCCAGCCCAGCGCACGGCTGGCGCCTACGAGCAGCAGGAACATCAGCGGCTGCAGTACGCCCACGCTGCGGGGTACACCTTCCCATTGGGCCAGCAATAGGATGGCCAGCAGCAGCGCGCCATAAAGCGTGACGGCCTTGCCAGTGGTGATCAGGGCGCGGACGCCGGTGTAGCGGAAGATGGCGCGGTACAGCCCCTGGTTCACGAAGATCGGGAAGGCTAGCAGCGGGCCCAGAGCGTATACCAGCCACTGAAGGCCCTCGGGCCGGTGTAGGGCCTCCAGGCGCAGGGTGAATGCCAGCCACATGGCCAGCAGCCCCATGCCGGCGTCCAGCGCCACGACAAACAGGCGCTTGGCCGGGCGTGGCCATTCCAGGATGTGGTGGAGCAGGGTGCGTTGCACTGGCATCGGTGGCTTACAGTGGGGCAATGCCGGTGCGTTCCAGCACGTCGCCCACCAGTTCCAGGCGCACCAGCGGGGTGTCAAGTTGCATCAGGCGCTGTTTGAGTTCCAGTGGCACTGGTAGCAGCTCGCACCAGCGGTTGGCCACCCAGCCGCAGTCGTCGAGCTGGGCCGCCGTGGGGGTGATGGCCTGGGGGCTTCCGGGCGTGCGCTCGCGCAGCGAGGCCAGCACCTGCGACAGCGAGCGCGATGTGGCCGCCAGGTGCTGCGGGATGGGTACATGCTGGTCCTCCGCCAGCAGTTCCACGTCGGCGATCCACAGGCCATGCGGCAGCAGGTGGCTGTGCAGGACGCGAAAGCGCTGGTCGCCGCGGCATTCCAGCGTGATGAGGCCGGGCTGCGGACTCTCCAGATGCTCGATGGTGGCCAGCGTGCCTACGTCGTGCAACTGTTCCAGCGGTGCCCCGGCGCGGCGCACCTCCTGGCCGCTGCGCAGGCTCACGATACCAAACGGTGCGCCTGCCTGGTGGCATTTGCGCACCATGTCGAGGTAGCGCACCTCGAAAACGCGCAGCGCCAGCACGCCGCCCGGGAACAGCAACGAGGCGAGCGGAAACAGCGGCAGGCTGGTCAGGGTGAGGGTCTGCGACATGGTAATGGCTGGCGAGGGGCTATCATCCCATGCTCCAGGAATGACGTTGACCGATGCTCTATCAGATTGTTTCTTTTTTGCTGGATGTGGTGGCCGGGCTGTTGAGTGGCGCCTGCCTGCTGCGCATCTACATGCAATGGCAACGCGTGCCTTTTGGCAATCCTGTCGGGCGCCTCGTGTTCGCTTTCTGCGACTGGATGGTGCTGCCGCTGCGCCGCGTGGTGCCACCCCTCGGTCGCTGGGACGGTGCCAGCCTGCTGGCAGCCCTGCTGGTGGTGCTGGCGCAGTACGGCATCCTGTGGCTGCTGCTGGGGGTGGGCGATGGCTGGGTCTGGCTTCCGGTGCTGGCGCTGTTCGGACTGGCGCGCGTGGCCGTCACCGGGCTGATGGGGTTGCTCATCGTCTATGCGGTGATGTCCTGGGTGCAGGCGCGGTCCCCCATCTCTGAGGTTATCGCGCGTCTATGCGAACCCGTGCTGAGGCCGGTGCGGCGCATCCTTCCGCTGGCTGGAGGCATCGATCTGTCCCCGCTGGTGGTGCTGGTGCTGCTGCAGGTGGCCCTGATGGTGCTGGGCAACCTGCAGGCCAGCGTGCTGCGCTGAATTTTTAATCAAATAAGCTGCGAAAGCTTTCTGTGAAAGCGCAAGAAGCTATTTAATTAATAGCATTCGAGGGCGGCCGGGGCCGTTAGACCCCGGGTGTTTACATGACCGCATCGGCCGGCAGGCGCTGCAGCATGGCCAGGCTATTGGCCACGGTGGTGCGCAGTTCGCGGCGGTCGCAGATCAGGTCCACGGCGCCCTTTTGCATCAGGAACTCGGCACGCTGGAAGCCCTCTGGCAGGGTCACGCGCACGGTCGATTCGATCACGCGCGGGCCGGCGAAGCCGATCAGCGCCTTGGGCTCGGCGATCACGATGTCGCCCACGAAGGCGAAGCCCGCGCTCACGCCGCCCATGGTGGGGTCGGTCAGCACGCTGATGTAGGGCAGGCCCTTCTTGGCCAGGCGCGTGAGCGCGGCGTTGGTCTTGGCCATCTGCATCAGCGAGAGCAGGCCTTCCTGCATGCGCGCGCCGCCGGTGGCGGTGAAGCAGATAAAGGGCACCTTTTGCTCAATGGCGGTCTCGACGCCGCGCACGAAGCGCTCGCCGACCACGCTGCCCATGGAGCCGCCCATGAAATCGAACTCGAAGCAGGCCGCCACCACATTGATGCTCTTGACGGCGCCGCCCATGACGATGAGCGCGTCGGTCTCGCCCGTGCTCTCCAGGGCTTCTTTCAGGCGCTCGGGGTACTTGCGGCTGTCCTTGAATTTGAGGGCGTCGACCGGGATGACCTCCTGGCCGATCTCGTAGCGGCCTTCTGGATCGAGGAAGGCGTCAAGCCGCGCGCGCGCGCCGATGCGGTGGTGGTGGCTGCAGTGCGGGCAGACGTTCTGGTTCTGCTCCAGGTCGGCCTTGTAGAGCACGGTCTCGCAACTCGGGCACTTGACCCACAGGCCCTCGGGCATCTGGCGGCGCACCGTGGGATCGGTTTGCTGGATCTTGGAGGGCAGGAGTTTTTCAAGCCAGGACATTCGTCTTCCTTTGTATGAGTGGGCCAGCGGCGCGGCCTGTGAAACTGGCGTGGCCCGGATCAGGGCTCCCGCGCAAGGGCCGCCCCGCCGCGCTGGGAGCGTCCCCCTTCCCGCGCGCAGCGCGAGAGAAGGGGGAAGCGGCAAAGCCGCTCAGGGGGTCGCCCTCCATTTTATGCGTCGAGCGCCTTGCGCACGCCGCGCAGGAAGTCCATCGCCACAGGCACGATCTTTTCGTGGGGCTGGTCCTCCAGCAACTGGATGATGCGGCTACCGATGACCACTGCGTCGGCCACCTTGCCGATGGCCTGGGCCGTGGCCGCGTCGCGGATGCCGAAACCCACGCCCACGGGGATGTGCACATGCTGGCGGATGCGCGGCAGCATGGCCTCGACGGCGGTGGTGTCCAGCGCGCCCGAGCCGGTGACGCCCTTGAGCGACACGTAGTACACATAGCCGCTGGCCACGCGGGCCACTTCCTGCATGCGCTGCTCGGTGCTGGTGGGGGCCAGCAGGAAAATCAGGTCCATGCCGTGCGCGCGCAGCTTGGCGGCAAATTCAGTGCATTCCTCGGGCGGGTAGTCCACGATCAGCACGCCATCGACGCCCGCCTCGGCGGCGTCGCGCACGAAGGCATCCTTCCCGTGGATCTGGTCGTAGCGCTCCACGGGGTTGGCGTAGCCCATCAGCACCACGGGTGTTTCCTTGTTGCGGCCGCGGAATTCGCGCACATGGCCCAGCACCTGCTTGAGGCCGGTGCCCAGCGCCAGGGCTTTTTCGCCCGCCTTTTGGATGACCGGGCCGTCGGCCATGGGGTCGGAGAAGGGCACGCCCAGCTCGATGATGTCGGCGCCAGCCTCGACCATGCCGTGCATGAGTGCGGGCGTGATGTCGGCGAACGGGAAGCCGGCCGTGACATAGGGAATGAGCGCCTTGCGGCCCTTGGCCTGCAGGGCGGCGAAGGTGGCGGCGATGCGGTTCGGTGTGGTGTTCATGCTGCGGGCCCTCCCTTCACGGCGTGGCCGCGCATGGAAGGGCGGTCGTAAAAATCCTCGCCCGAGAGGTCGGCAACGGTGCCGATGTCCTTGTCGCCCCGGCCCGAGAGGTTGACCAGGATGGACTGGTCGGGGCGCATCTCCTTGGCGAGCTTCATGGCATAGGCGAAGGCGTGGCTCGATTCGAGCGCGGGAATGATGCCCTCGGTGCGGCACAGGTAGTGGAAGGCGGCCAGCGCCTCGCTGTCGGTGATGCCGACATACTGCGCGCGCCCGATCTCCTGCAGCCAGGCGTGCTCGGGGCCGACGCCGGGGTAGTCCAGGCCGGCGCTGATGCTGTGCGTCTCGGTGATCTGGCCGTTCTCGTCCTGCAGGATGTAGGTGCGGTTGCCGTGCAGCACGCCGCTGGAGCCGCGTTGCAGGCTGGCCGAGTGCTTGCCGCTGTCCAGGCCCTCGCCGGCGGCCTCGACGCCGATCAGGCGCGTCTTCTCGAACGGAATGTAGGGGTGGAAGATGCCCATGGCGTTGCTGCCGCCACCCACGCAGGCGACCACGGCGTCGGGCTGCTCGGCGGCGATCTTCTGCTCGGCCAGCATGGCGGGCATCTGCGTGAGGCATTCCTTGCCGATCACGCTCTGGAAGTCGCGCACCATCATGGGGTAGGGGTGCGGGCCGGCCACGGTGCCGATGATGTAGAAGGTGTCGTCCACGTTGGCCACCCAGTCGCGCATGGCCTCGTTGAGCGCGTCTTTCAGCGTCTTGCTGCCCGACTCCACGGGCACCACGGTGGCGCCCAGCAGCTTCATGCGGAACACGTTGGGGCTCTGGCGCTTGACGTCCTCCGAGCCCATGTAGACCACGCATTCGAGGCCGTAGCGCGCGCAGATGGTGGCCGTGGCCACGCCGTGCTGGCCCGCGCCGGTCTCGGCGATGATGCGCTTCTTGCCCATGCGGCGCGCCAGCATGGCCTGGCCGATCACGTTGTTGATCTTGTGCGCGCCGGTGTGGTTCAGGTCTTCGCGCTTGAGGTAGATCTGTGCACCGCCCATTTCGCGGCTGGTGCGCGCGGCGTGGTACACAGGCGAGGGGCGGCCGACGAAGTGCGCCAGCTCGTAGTTGAACTCGGCGATGAACTCCGGGTCGTTCTGGTAGCGGGCGTAGGCTTCCTGCAGTTCGCGCAGCGCGAAGGTCAGGGTTTCGCTGGCGAAACTGCCGCCGTAGGGGCCGAAATGGCCCGAGGAATCAGGTTGGTCGTACTGGAACATGGGATTGCCTTGCAAGGTGCTCGTCGGCCGCGCGCACGGCGGCCACGAAGCGCTGGATCTTGTCGGCGTCCTTGACGCCCTTGATGGGCTTGCCACCAGGGCCGTCAAGCTCGACGCCGGAACTTACATCAACCGCCAGCGAGAGACCTCGCGGGCGCACCTGCACGATGCCATCGGTCACGTTTGCAGGCGTGAGTCCACCACTTAAAACGAGGTGAGAGGCGACGCTTGGAGGAAGGAGTGACCAATGGAATGCCTTGCCGCCACCGCCATAGCCTTCGACATGGGCGTCGAGCAGGATGGCCCGGGCGCGGGAATGAACATGGGCATATTCTACGAGGTCGAATCCGATACCTTGCTCCCCCAGGGGAATGCGCGCGGCGCGCAGGTAGGGGCGTGCGCCACGGCCGCTGGCCGCCCAGCATTCCTCGGCCGTTTCATCTCCATGAAATTGCAGCATGGCGCCCGCAACCATTGCGCTGGAAGCTATCACATTAGGAGCGGTTTCGTTCACGAACAGCAACACGGGCGTGACGAAGGGCGGCAGGCGCGCTGCCAGCTGCGCGGCGCGCTGCGGCGTCACGGCGCGCGGGCTGGGGGCGTAGAGCACGAAGCCCACGGCGTCCACGCCAGCGGCGACAGCGGCGTCCACGTCCTGCTCGCGCGTGAGGCCGCAGACCTTGATGCGCGTGCGGGTGGCGGGGAATGGTGCGGCGGGGGGCTGAATTTGCGGGCTGCTCATGGCAGCGCATCATACGCAGCCGTGCGGCTGGGAAGACCCCAGGCGGCGTCGTAGAGCGGGCCCAGGAAGTACAGGCCGTCGGGCGAGAAGGTGGGTGCGGCCGCATCGCGCGACCGGGCTGCCAGCACGTCGGCCATCCATCCGGAAGGGCGCGTGCCTTTGCCAATTTCCACCAGGCAACCCATGATGTTGCGGATCATGTGGTGCAGGAAGGCATTGCCCTCGAACTCGAAGCGCCAGTAGCACGGGCTCCAGTCCTCGCCGGGCTCGGGTTGGGCCGGGCCTTTGCGGGTGATGTCGATGCGGTGCAGGGTCTTGACCGGCGTCAGCGCCTGGCAGGCCGAGGCGCGGAACGAGGTGAAGTCGTGTTCGCCGATCAGGGATGCCGCTGCAGCACGCATGGCCGCTTCGTCCAGTGGGCGGAACACCCAGCCCACACGCCCAGCCTCGACGCTCGGACGCACCGGGGATTGCAGCAGTACATAGGCATAGCGCCGCGCAACGGCACAGGCACGCGCATGAAAGCTGTCGGGCACGGGCCGTGCCCACTGCACTGCAATGTCGGGGGGCAGGAAAGTATTGGTGCCTCGGACCCAGGACATGGGAGCGCGCTGCACCGGGGCATCAAAGTGCACCACTTGCATAAGCCCGTGCACGCCGGCGTCGGTGCGGCCGGCGCACAGGGTGCTGACAGGCCGGGTGGCGAACTGTGCAAGTGCGGCCTCCAGCTTGTCTTGCACCGTCTGGCCCGAGGGCTGGCTTTGCCAGCCCAGATAGTTCTGACCGTTGTAGCTGACGCCCAGCGCCATTCGCATGCGCTGGCCCAAGTGGTGTTCAGCCCAGGTCGGCCAGCATGCGCTGTGCGCGTGCCTTGAGTTCGCCGGAAGATTCGGCGATCACTTCTTCCACCAGCGTGCGGGCTCCGTCGGTGTCGCCGATGGTGTTGAACTCCTGCGCCAGCGCGAGCTTGGTGGCCAGCGGGTCATCGGCCAGAGGAGCCGCTTCCGTGCCTTCAGCATCTGCCATGCCGCCGCCCAGGGGCGCCGGTGCGGAAGGGGTGTCGAGGTCCAGTGAAATGCTGTCGAGATCGAATTCCATCAGGCCCGAGTCGGACGGCGTGAACGGCTTCTCGGCTGGAGCGCTTGCCAGCTCGTCGGGCCGTGTGTCCAGGGTGGGCAGATCCAGCGGCATGTCCAGGCCTGCGAAGGCGGGTGAATCGCCCATCACGGGGGGGGCTGCAGACGCGGTAGGCATTTCCCACGACTGCGTGGCCGGAGCCTCCACGGCAGGGGCTTCTGGCTCGGGGGTGGGCTCTGCCTCGGGCTCGGTCAGACCGGCAATAGACGCTGCCTCGCTGTTGTCCTGTGCCTGTGCCTGTGGCTGGGTGCTGGCAGCGGCGGCTGCAGCCGCAAAATTCCCTGCGGGTGCAGCCGGGGCGTCTGTGAGTGCGTCATCGGGAAGGTCGAGATCAAGGTCCAGGTCCAGATCCAGATCGGGAGGCAGGGTGCTGGCGAGCACCGGGGTGGCCGCAGCAGCAGCTGCTGCTGCCGGCATGCTTGCCATGGGGCGGCCGCCTGGGCGGTAGAGTGCATTGTCCGGGTCCAGGTCACGGCCCAGCTCGGCAATGCGATTCCAGTCCGGGCCTTCGCCTTGTGTCAGATTGTGGATTTCGGTGGCGACCGCTTCCAGTGCCTTGCGGTCCTGGCGCTTGGCGTAAATTTCGCCCAGCTTGGCATGGACCGACACGCGGGTCGGGTTGTGCCGCACCGCTTCCTTGAGGATTTCCTCGGCCTGAAGGTCGCGTCCATAGGCCAGATACACATCGGCTTCGGCGACCGGGTCCACGTCACCCCCTGCGTCGAGCTGGCTGGGAGAGTACGCCAGAGACGATCCTCCCGTGGTGGAGTCGGTGCCCGCAGTGTCCACGCGCTGGCCGCCGCTGGCGCCAAAGAAGGAATCGGGCTGCAGGCGGCTTTCCAGGAAGGAGCTGTCCAGCGCCGCGCCACTGCGGCGGCGCTGGACCACGCGCCACGCGCCATAGCCGAGCAGCAGTGCCAGCAGGCCGCCGCCAGCCAGCGGAATCATGGGGTCCTCCATCAGCCCAGACAGGAAGCCGGGCTCTTCCATGGGCGCCGGTTGTGGTGCCGGTGCAGGCGCGACGGCCGGTTGCGCTGGAGCAGGTGCCGCCTCGCTGGCGGCCTCGCTGGCTGCGGCGGCGGGTTCACTGGCCGCCATGGCGGCAGGTTCTGCCTCTGCGGCGGTGCTTGCGGGCTCGGCCGGGGCGGGCGCCGCAGGTGCGGCCACACCGGGTACCGCCAAGCCTGGCGCGGCCGGCTCGCTGGCGGGTACTGCCGGTGCGGGCGTGGTGCCCGCAGCGGCAGATGCGGCACTGAGCTTGCTCAGCTCGCTGATGTTCTTGGACAGCTCCTCGACGCGGGCCGATGCTTCCTGGGTCTGCTTGCGCTTGGCCAGTTGCTCCTCGGTGGTCTTCTGGCCCTGGATGGCGCCCTTGGACAGCGTGAGCTTGTCGGGAGCGGTGCTGGCAGCACGCTGGTCGTCCACCTGGGTCTGCACCTTGCCAGTGGCGGCACGGCTGGAAGCCGCGACTTCGGCGGCAGGCGCGGCGCCCGCAAGTTTGCGACGGAACTCGTTGAAGTCACGGCTCTGGGCGGCCAGAATCTGGCGCGCCTCACCGGAGGGGGTGGCGCCCGCTTCGCTCGCGCTTGGCAACTGAAGGACCGCACCTGCCTTGATGCGGTTGACGTTGCCCTGGATAAAGGCATCGGGGTTGGCGCGCAGCAGCGCCACAAGCATCTGGTCAAGGGAGATGTCGGCGGGACGGTGGGCATTGGCAATGCGCCCGGCCGTTTCGCCTGCCTTGACGACCACGCTTTCACCGGACGCGCCCGGTGCGCTCACGGGGGTGGAGCGTTCCACGGCGGGCGGGCGGGGGGCGGGTGTTGCTCGGGCCGCAGCAGGTGCTGCCGCAGGTGCAGGAACTTGGGGTTCGGCCGTGACGGTGGCCGGAGCGCTGCGCATCGTTGGCGGATCGAACAGCATGGTGTAGCTGCGTGTGATCCGGCCTGCATTCCAGTTGGCATCGATCACCAGGTCGACAAAAGGCTCGTTGACGGGGCGGTCGCTGGAGACGCGCAGCACCGTGCGGCCATCGGCACGGCGCTGCAGCTGAACCTGAACCCGGGTGATCACCGGAGAATATTCCATGCCCTGGGCCCGGAAGGTTTCGGGGGGGGCGGGCGTGACGCGCAACGAGTCGGCTTCGGCGGGGGTGATCTGGGGCAGGGCAATCTCGGCGCGCAGTGGTTCACCCAGGGCCGATTGCACCGTGATGGGGCCCAATGCCAACGCGAAGGCGTTTGGCGCGTACAGGCCCGCAGTTGCCACGGCCGCAGCCGCCAGCGCAGAAAATTTCCAACGATGCATGGTTGCCATCAACTGAGAAGGATTTGAAGCTCGGTGGAGCGGACTGCTTTTTTTCATGGTCTGATGCCCGCTGCGCTCCAGCGTTAGAGAATGGGTAAAAGCACCATAGCAGCAATGTTTTGCACTGACAAGCTAACGTAGTGGCGAAGCTTCAGTGCGGCCCCGGAACGGCCTTTCCGGGTGCCAGCGGTGTTGTCCGGCGACAACGAGCGTAACAACTTGTTTTTCCTGGCTTTTCCCCCAGGAAAGGAGCGCGCGGCGCCCATGGGACGCCGCGCGCGGGTTTCGTCAGGCGTCCAGCAGGATGCGCAGCATGCGGCGCAGCGGCTCAGCGGCGCCCCACAGCAGCTGGTCGCCGATGGTGAAGGCGCCCACGTACTCGGGGCCCATGGCCAGCTTGCGGATGCGGCCCACGGGGATCGTCATGGTGCCGGTCACGGCCACGGGCGTCAGGTCCTTGATGGTGGCCTCGCGCGTGTTGGGCACCACCTTCACCCACTCATTGTCGGCGGCGATCATGGCTTCCAGGTCCGCCACGGGCACGTCCTTCTTCAGCTTGAAGGTCAGCGCCTGGCTGTGGCAGCGCATGGCGCCCACGCGCACGCAGAAGCCGTCCACCGGCACGGCGGCCGTGCCGAAGCCTTCGCCCATGCCGAGGATCTTGTTGGTCTCGGCCATGCCCTTCCATTCTTCCTTGGACATGCCGTTGCCCAGGTCCTTGTCGATCCAGGGGATCAGGCTGCCGCCCAGCGGCACGCCGAAGTTGGCGGTCTCGGCGGCCGAGAGGCTGCGCTGCTTGGCGATGACCTTGCGGTCGATTTCCAGAATGGCGCTCTTGGGGTCGTCCAGCAGGGCCTTCACTTCGGCGTTCAGCGTGCCGTACTGCGTCAGCAGTTCGCGCATGTGCTGTGCGCCGCCGCCCGAAGCGGCCTGGTAGGTCTGCGTGCTCATCCATTCGACCAGGCCCGCCTTGTACAGCGCGCCCACGCCCATCAGCATGCAGCTGACGGTGCAGTTGCCGCCGATCCAGTCCTTGCCGCCCTGGGCCAGCGCGTTCTTGATGACCGGCATGTTCACCGGATCGAGCACGATCACGGCGTTCTTCTCCATACGCAGCGCGGAGGCGGCATCGATCCAGTGGCCGTTCCAGCCTGCGGCGCGCAGCTTGGGGTACACCTCGTTGGTGTAGTCGCCGCCCTGGGCGGTGATGATGATCTCGCAGCGCTTGAGTTGTTCGATGTCGAACGCGTCCTGCAGCGTGGTTTCGTTCTTGGCCTGGGCAGGGGCCTTGCCGCCTGCGTTCGAGGTGGAGAAGAACAGGGGCTCGATCAGATCGAAGTCCTTTTCCTGCACCATGCGGTCCATCAGGACCGAGCCGACCATGCCGCGCCAGCCGACCAAACCTACCAACTTGCTCATTTCAAACGCCTTTCAAGTTAAGAAACAGTGCCAGACCGGACTGCTCGCCTGGCTCGTCTGGCCAGGGAGGGCGCACGACGAACCAGGCGTGGTTAGCCCTTAATGGTCGTGGTTTTGGTGGTGATTGCGCGCGCGGCCACGCCTGCCAGGGCGGCAGTAGCGGTGTTCAGGGTGAACGGGCGGGCGGCAAACATAAGGGCGAATTGTAGCGGCATGTGGCGGCAGGGCATGAAATGCGGGGAAAAGTCGCACGTTTGCCGACCGTGCTGTCGGCGCAGCGCCGACCCGAGCACAGAATGAGCAGCATGACTGTGGGAGGGTTGCAATGGTGTTTGTACGCCGATTGGCACTGGTGCTGGGTGCGCTGGGGTGCGTGTTCTTTTCGTTGGCATTTGCGGCCTCGTTTGCCTCGCCGGGCTTTGTCGAGCAGGCGGCCAAGCAGGTCATCCGCCAAGAGGTGGAAAAGCAGGTGCGGCAAAAGATCGACGCGTTCGACGAAAGTTTTTTGCTGCGCCAGGCCCAGGTGTTGGCGCGTGGACAGGCAGAGCGCATGGCGCAGGCCCAGCGAGCGTTGGCACAGCAGCTGCCTGAGCGGCTTTCGCGGGTGATTGCCGAGATGGCGGACCTTGATTGCGAATGCCGCATGAAGGTCGAGGCCGGGATTCGCGGCGGGTTGGAGGGAGAGGTTGCGGGCGCGTCCGCCATTCACGAGCGGCTGACGGTGCTCATCCGCACCAAATACCTGGAAACTGCCCGCCAGGTGGTGCGCGAGTTCCGCATCTTCACCGGCATCAACGCGCTGGTGTTTGCGCTCCTGCTGGTGGCCGTGCTGCTCAAGCCCCGCGCGGGGCTGCATCTGCTGCCTTCGGCCGCGCTGCTGCTGGTGGCAGCGCTGGTGACGGGGTATCTGTACCTCTTCGACCAAGACTGGCTGCACACCTTGGTGTTCAACGACTACGTGGGCTTTGGCTACCTGGCCTATCTGGGCGCAGCGTTTGCCTTGCTGGGTGACGTGGTGTTGAACAAGGCCCGCGTGACGACGGAGATGCTCCGCCTCGTGTTGGAGGCCGCGGGCAGCGCCGTGGAGGTGGTGCCCTGTTGAGGCATTGGAAAGAAAAAAAGGGGCCGTTTGGCCCCTTGCAAATGCGATACGGGCTGAATCAGCGCAGCGCTTGCACCACCGCATCGCCCATCTGCGCCGTGCCCACCTTCGTGGTGCCTTCGCTCCAGATGTCGGGCGTGCGCAGGCCCTGGGCCAGCACCTTCTGCACGGCGGCCTCGATGCGCTGGGCGGCGGCTTCCTGGTTCAGGCTGAAGCGCAGCATCATGGCGGCCGAGAGGATGGTGGCCAGCGGGTTGGCCACGCCCTTGCCCGCGATGTCGGGGGCGCTGCCGTGGCTGGGTTCGTACAGGCCCTGGCCCTTCGAGTTCAGGCTGGCCGAAGGCAGCATGCCAATCGACCCGGTGAGCATGGAGGCCTCGTCGCTCAGGATGTCGCCGAACATGTTACCGGTGACCACCACGTCGAACGCCTTGGGCGCCTTGACGAGCTGCATGGCGGCGTTGTCCACGTACATGTGCTGCAGTTCCACGTCGGGGTACTGCTGGTGCACCTCGGTGACCACGTCCTTCCAGAACTGGAAGGTCTCCAGCACATTGGCCTTGTCCACGCTGGTGACCTTCTTGTTGCGCTTGCGCGCGGCCTGGAAGGCGACGTGGGCGATGCGCTCGATCTCGGGTTTGGAGTAGCGCATGGTGTCATACGCTTCTTCGGCACCAGGGAAGTGGCCGTCGGTGGCCACGCGGCGGCCACGCGGCTGGCCGAAGTAGATGTCGCCCGTCAGCTCGCGGATGATGAGAATGTCGAGGCCCGCGATCAGCTCGGGCTTGAGGCTCGATGCGCCCACCAGTTGCTCATAGCAGATGGCGGGGCGGAAGTTGGCGAACAGGCCCAGGTTCTTGCGCAGGCCCAGGATGGCCTGCTCGGGGCGCAGGGGGCGGTCGAGTTTGTCGTATTTCCAGTCGCCCACGGCGCCGAACAGCACGGCGTCGGCCTCCTTGGCGAGCTTCAGGGTGGCTTCGGGCAGCGGGTGGCCGTGGGCTTCGTAGGCGGCACCGCCGACCAGGGCGGATTCCATCTCGAACTTCAGGTCCAGCACTTCCAGGACCTTGACGGCCTCGGCGACGATTTCGGTGCCAATGCCGTCACCCGGCAGAACTGCGATTTTCATGACTTCAATTAATTCAAAAATGATAGCTGCCAGCGCTTGTATATAAAGCGCTAGCGGCCAGTTTGACCTGAAATTTCGATTCAGGACACCATGGTGTGCGCCAGCCACGGCTTGGTCGCCAGGCGCTGTGCTTCGAAGGCGCGGATCTTGTCGGACTGGCGCAGGGTCAGGCCGATGTCGTCAAAGCCGTTGAGCAGGCAATACTTGCGGAAGGGCACGACGTCGAACGCAATCTCCTCACTCTGGGGCCGCACCACCACCTGGCGCTCCAGGTCGATGGTGAGCTGGTAGCCGGGGAAGGCGGCCACTTCATCGAACAACTGCGAGACGGTGGCCTCGGGCAGCACGATGGGCAGCAAGCCGTTCTTGAAGCAGTTGTTGAAGAAGATGTCGGCAAAGCTCGGCGCGATGACGGCGCGAAAGCCGTACTGGTCCAGCGCCCAGGGCGCGTGCTCGCGGCTGGAGCCGCAGCCAAAGTTCTTGCGGGCCAGCAGGATGCTGGCGCCCTGGTAGCGGGGCTGGTTCAGCACGAAGTCGGGGTTGGGCTTGCGCTGGCTTTCGGGAATGCCGGGCTCGCCTTTGTCCAGGTAGCGCCATTCGTCAAACAGGTTGGGGCCGAAGCCCGTCTTCTTGATCGACTTCAGGAACTGCTTGGGAATGATGGCGTCGGTATCGACGTTCTCGCGGTCCATCGGGGCCACCAGGCCCTTGTGCACGGTGAATTTCTGCATGGCTTGTTGTCTGTTTATTTGTTGGCCGCGCGCTCGATGGCGCCGCCTGCGCGCTGCACGTCCTGGCCCACGCCCTTGACGGTGTTGCAACCCGCCAGCACAAAGGCCAGCGCGAGGGTGATGAAGGCGACAGTCTTGTTCATGAAGGGCTCCTTGGTGGGTTGGCGATCAGGCGAACTGGCGGATGTCCACGAAATGGCCGTGCACGGCGGCAGCGGCAGCCATCGCGGGGCTGACGAGATGCGTGCGGCCGCCGGCGCCCTGGCGGCCTTCGAAGTTGCGGTTGCTGGTGGAGGCGCAGCGCTCGCCGGGCTCCAGCCGGTCGGCGTTCATGGCCAGGCACATGCTGCAGCCGGGCTCGCGCCATTCAAAGCCGGCGGCCTTGAAGATTTCGTGCAGGCCCTCGCGCTCTGCCTGTTCCTTGACCAGACCCGAGCCGGGCACCACCATGGCCAGCTTCACATTGCTCGCCACCTTGCGGCCCAGGTTCTTCACCACGGCGGCGGCTTCGCGCATGTCTTCGATGCGGCTGTTGGTGCAGCTGCCGATGAACACCTTGTCGATGGTGATGTCGTTGATCGCCTTGCCGGGCGTGAGGCCCATATAGGTCAGGGCGCGCTCGATGGCGCCGCGCTTGTTGGTGTCCTTTTCCTTGTCGGGGTCGGGCACGCGGGCGTCCACGCCCAGCACCATCTCAGGGCTGGTGCCCCAGGTGACCTGCGGCACGATCTCGGCCGCGTCGAGCTTGACCACGGCGTCGAATTGGGCGTCGGCGTCAGAGTGCAGCGTCTTCCAGTACGCCACGGCCTGGTCCCATTCCACCCCCGTGGGCGAGAGGGGGCGGCCTTTGACGTATTCGATGGTCTTGTCGTCCACGGCCACCAGGCCCGCGCGCGCGCCGCCTTCGATGGCCATGTTGCACACCGTCATGCGGCCTTCCATGCTCATCGCGCGGAAGACGGAGCCGGCGAATTCAATGGTGTAGCCCGTGCCGCCGGCCGTGCCGATCTTGCCGATGATGGCCAGCACCACATCCTTGGGTGTGACGCCTTTGGCGAGCTGGCCGTCCACCTGCACCAGCATGTTCTTGGCCTTCTTGGCCAGCAGGGTCTGCGTGGCCATCACATGTTCGACCTCGGAGGTGCCGATGCCGTGCGCCAGCGCGCCGAAGGCGCCGTGCGTGCTGGTGTGGCTGTCGCCGCAGACCACCGTCATGCCGGGCAGCGTGGCGCCGTTTTCGGGGCCGATCACATGCACGATGCCCTGGCGCTTGTGCATGAAGGGAAAGAACGCGGCCGGCGTGATGGTGGCGATGTTGTCGTTCAGCGTGGTGATCTGTTCCTTGCTGATCGGATCGGTGATGCCGTCGTAGCCGTTTTCCCAGCCGGTGGTGGGGGTGTTGTGGTCGGCCGTGGCCACGATGGAACTCATGCGCCACACCTTGCGGCCCGCCTCGCGCAGGCCTTCAAACGCCTGGGGGCTGGTGACCTCGTGCACCAGGTGGCGGTCGATGTAGAGGATGGACGTGCCGTCTTCCTCGGTGTGGACGACGTGTTCGTCCCAGATCTTGTCGTACAGGGTGCGTCCCATGGCGTGGTCTTCTTTCAGGTGGGGTGAAACAGATTCTAGTGAGGCTGCGCCAGCGCGGGCGTTGCAAGGTGTTCTGCCAGCAGCCGGGCGGTGACGGGCAGGGCGTCGAAGTCGCGCGCCACCAGGCGCAGTTCGCGGCGCGCCCAGGCGTCCTGCAACGGCACGGCGGCCAGGCGGCCCACGCCGTGCATCAGCGCAAAAGCGCGGTCGGGGAGCAGCCCCACGCCCAGGCCGTTGTCGATCATGCGGCACATGGCGTCCAGGCCCGTGACCTGGATGCGCTGGCGCAGCTGCCTTCCCGCGCTGGCGGCAGCGGCGCGCATGGCCAGGCTGATGCTGCTGTTGGCGTGCAGGCCGACAATGTCCCAGTCCAGCACTTCTTCAAAATAGATAGCTGCTCGCGCAGACAGGGCGTGCCCTGCGGGCACAATAAGCATCAGATTGTCGGAGCGGTAGGGACGGCTTTGCAGGGTGCTGGCGCCATGGCCGCCGGTGTTGCAGATGCCCAGATCGGCCGCCCCCTCCTGCACGGCGTGCAGCACGTCGGGGCTCAGGTGCTCCTGCAGATCAATCTTGATCTGATGGTGCTGGCGGGCAAATGCGCCCAGGTCTTCCGGCAGGAACTGCACGATGGCCGAGATGTTGGCATGCATGCGCACATGGCCGCGCACGCCGTCGGCGTATTCGCTCAGCTCTCCCTGCATGCGCTCCAGGCCAAACAGCACGGTGCGCGCATGGTGCAGCAGGCTCTCGCCCGCGGGGGTGAGCGTCACGCCCCGGCTGTGGCGGTAGAGCAGGGCGGTGTCCACGGCGGTTTCCAGATCGGACAGACGCTTGCTGACGGCCGAGGCGGCGATGAACTCCTGCTGTGCCGCGCGCCCGATGCTGCCGAGTTCGCACACCGCCACAAAGAGTTGCAGCGAAGTGAGGTCAATGCGGCGCGCAAAGCTGCGCTCGGAGCTTTTCATGGGGCGAATGGTTCGCGGTTGGAGAATCCTTTGTATTTTCTCAGAGCAAATTCTGTTTCGCCATCGTTATGTGCGATGGCTTGTGTGCCGTGATACGGCATCAGGCCGCGTAGGAGCCGCCGTGGTCCGGGACCAAAGCGTTCCAGCGCAGCTCATGCGCGATGCGCTGGCGCAGGATGTCGGCGGCCTGCATCTCGCCGTGCACCACATAGACTTGGTCGGGAGCATGTTCCATGCTGCGCAGCCAGGCCAGGGTCTGGTTGGCGTCGGCATGGGCCGAAGCGGACGTGAGCTGCACCACCTCGGCGCGCATCTCGACGTCCTGGCCGTGGATGCGGATGCTCTTTTCACCGTTGGCAATCCGCGCACCGCGCGTGCCCGGGGCCTGGTGCCCGGTGATGATGACCATGTTGCGGTGGTTGCCTGCGTGCAGCGCCAGGTGGTGCAGCACACGCCCCCCGGTGGCCATGCCGCTGGCCGACAGAATCACCATGGGGCCATGGCGCCGTCCCAGGGCCTTGGACTCTTCGGTGGTCTGCACCATGGTGGCACCGTGTGACAGGGCATGCACCTGGCGGGCGTCGAGCCGGTGTTCATTGGGGTAGTGTTCGAACAGGCCGGTGGTGCTGATGGCCATGGGGCTGTCAAGAAACACGGGCAGCTGTGTGGGGACCACGCCCTGCACCTTCAGCAGGTGAATGGCGTGCAGCACGGCCTGCGCGCGTCCCACGGCAAACACCGGCACCACGGCCACGCCGCCCCGTTTGGCCAGGCGCTGCAGGGCGGGGCCGAGTTCCTGCAGGATGTCTTCTTGCGGGTGCTGGCGGTCGCCGTAGGTGGCTTCGACCAGCACGGTGTCAGCCGCGGGCGGCGCCTCGGGGGGCGTCATCAGCAGATCGTCGTTGCGGCCCAGGTCACCGGAGAACAGGATGCGCCGCCCGCCCACTTCGAGCAGCACGCTGGCCGCGCCCAGGATATGGCCCGCCGGGGTGAAGCTCACGCGCCAGCCGGGAATGGGCTCGAACGCCTTGTAGAAGTTGTGGGTGCGGAACTGCTTGAGACAGTGCTGGGCGTCCAGCCGCGTGTAGAGCGGCAGCGCCGGAGCATGCTGCGAGAGGTGGTGGCGGTTGAGAAACGCGGCGTCTTCCTCCTGCAGATAGCCGCTGTCGGGCAGCAGGATGGCGCACAGGTCGCGCGTGCCGGGCGTGCAGTGGATGGCTTTGGTGTAGCCGTCGCGCGCCAGCAGGGGCAGGTAACCGCTGTGGTCCAGGTGGGCGTGGGTCAGCACCACGGCGTCGATCTGGCGGGGCGTGACGGGCAGGGGCTGCCAGTTGCGCAGGCGCAGCAGCTTGTAGCCCTGAAACAGGCCGCAGTCCACCAGCAGGCAGTGCCCCTTGTAGCGGACCAGGTACTTGGAGCCGGTGACGGTGCCGGCGCCTCCGAGGAACGTGATGGTGACGGTCATGCGAGGGCATCCTCCTTGTGCGTGGGGCCATCCTAACCCGGCAGGGGCCGCATGAAAAAAACCGCCTTTGCAACGGGTGCGCAGGCGGCTTCTTCCGGGGGGGTCAGCTGAAGAAATTCTTCAGACGGTCGGTCCAGCTCTCGCCGCTTGGCGAGTGGCGCGATCCCCCCTTTTTCAGCGACTCCTCCAGCTCGCGTAGCAGCTTGCGCTGGTGCTCGGTGAGCTTGACCGGGGTTTCCACGGCGATGTGGCAATACAGGTCGCCCGGGTAGCTGGAGCGCACGCCCTTGATCCCCTTGCCGCGCAGGCGGAACTGCTTGCCGGCCTGGGTGCCTTCGGGAATGTCGATGGCGGCCTTGCCGGCCAGCGTGGGCACCTCGATTTCGCCGCCCAGCGCCGCCGTGATGAAGCTCACAGGCACCTGGCAGTGCAGGTCGTCACCATCGCGCTCGAAAATGTCGTGCTTCTTGAGGCGGATCTCAATGTAGAGGTCGCCGGGCGGCCCACCATTGGTGCCGGGCTCGCCGTTGCCGGTGCTGCGGATGCGCATGCCGTCGTCGATGCCGGCGGGGATCTTCACCTCCAGCGTCTTCTGCTTTTTCAGTTTGCCCTGGCCCTGGCAGGTGGTGCAGGGCTCGGGAATGATCTTGCCCGTGCCGCGGCAGTGCGGGCAGGTCTGCTGCACGCTGAAGAAGCCCTGGCGCATCTGCACCGTGCCGGTGCCACTGCAGGTGCCGCAGGTCTTGGCACTGGTGCCGGGCTTGGCGCCGCTGCCGTGGCAGGTGTCGCACGACTCCCAGGAGGGGATGCGGATCTGCGCGTCCTTGCCGCGCGCGGCTTCTTCCAGCGTCACTTCCATGGCGTAGCTCAGATCGCTGCCACGGTAGACGCGGCCCGCGCCGCTGCGGCCCCGTCCGCCATTCTGGCCAAACATGTCGCCAAAGATGTCGCCAAACGCTTCGGCAAAGCCGCCAAACCCTTCCGCGCCCGGGCCGCCAGGGCCGCGCATGTTCGGGTCCACGCCAGCGTGGCCATACTGGTCGTAGGCGGCGCGCTTCTGCGCGTCGGACAGCATCTCGTAGGCCTCCTTGGCCTCCTTGAACTTGTCCTCCGCGACCTTGGCGGCATCCCCCTGGTTGCGGTCAGGGTGGTGCTTCATCGCCAGCTTGCGATAGGCCTTCTTGATTTCATCCTCGGAGGCGTTCTTGGGAACGCCGAGGATTTCGTAATAGTCTCTTTTGGACATGGATTGATGAGCCTGGTTGGAAGAGGAACGCCGCGCGGGCTCCCTGGACGGGGCTCCGCGCGGCGGCTCGGGTCGGCAACCGCTGCTTAGCCCTTCTTGACTTCCTTGACTTCGGCGTCCACCACGTTGTCATCGTCCGCCGGCTTGCCGGCCGACGAGGCGCCCGCGCCCGCATCGGCGGCGCCCGCACCGGCACTTGCAGCGGCCTGGGCGGCCTGCTGATCGGCGTACATCTTCTCGCCCAGCTTCTGGCTGGCGGCCATCAGGGCCGTGGTCTTTTCGTCGATGGCGGCCTTGTCGTCGCCCTTGAGGGCTTCTTCCAGATCCTTCACGGCGGCCGTGATGGCGTCTTTCTCGCCGGCATCGAGCTTGTCACCGTGCTCGGTCAGGCTCTTGTTCACGCTGTGCACGGCGGCTTCACCCTGGTTGCGGGCCTGCACCAGCTCCAGCTTCTTCTTGTCGTCGGCGGCGTTGATCTCGGCGTCCTTCACCATCTGCTGGATCTCGGCTTCCGAAAGGCCGGAGTTGGCCTTGATGGTGATCTTGTTTTCCTTGCCCGTGCCCTTGTCCTTGGCGCCCACGTGCAGGATGCCGTTGGCGTCGATGTCGAACGACACTTCGATCTGCGGAACGCCACGCGCTGCGGGTGGAATGCCCTCCAGGTTGAACTCGCCCAGCAGCTTGTTACCGCTCGCCAGCTCGCGTTCGCCCTGGAAGACCTTGATGGTCACGGCTGGCTGGTTGTCGTCGGCGGTCGAGAAGGTCTGTGCGAACTTCGTCGGGATCGTGGTGTTCTTCGTGATCATCTTGGTCATCACGCCGCCCAGGGTTTCAATGCCCAGGGAGAGCGGCGTCACGTCCAGCAGCAGCACGTCCTTGCGGTCGCCCGAGAGCACCTGACCCTGGATGGCGGCGCCCACGGCCACGGCTTCGTCAGGGTTCACGTCCTTGCGGGGCTCTTTGCCGAAGAACTCCTTGACCTTTTCCTGCACCTTGGGCATGCGGCTCATGCCGCCGACCAGAATGACGTCGTTGATGTCGTTCACGCTGACACCGGCATCCTTGATGGCGGTGCGGCAGGGGGCAATGGTGCGCTCGATCAGTTCGTCGACCAGGGCTTCGAGCTTGGCGCGCGTGAGCTTGATGTTCAGGTGCTTGGGGCCCGAGGCATCGGCGGTGACGTAAGGCAGGTTGATGTCGGTCGAGGCCGAGTTCGACAGTTCGATCTTGGCCTTTTCGGCAGCTTCCTTCAGGCGCTGCAAGGCCAGCACGTCCTTGGACAGGTCCACGCCCTGTTCCTTCTTGAACTCGGCGATGATGTAGTCGATCACGCGCTGGTCGAAGTCCTCGCCACCCAGGAAGGTGTCGCCGTTGGTGGACAGCACTTCGAACTGCTTTTCGCCATCGACGTCGGCGATCTCGATGATGGACACGTCGAACGTGCCGCCACCCAGGTCATACACGGCGATCTTGCGGTCGCCCTTGTCCTGCTTGTCCAGGCCGAAGGCCAGGGCCGCAGCGGTGGGCTCATTGATGATGCGCTTGACATCCAGGCCCGCGATGCGGCCGGCGTCCTTGGTGGCCTGGCGCTGGGCGTCATTGAAGTAGGCAGGCACCGTGATCACGGCTTCGGTCACTGGTTCGCCCAGATAGTCCTCGGCGGTCTTCTTCATCTTGCGCAGCACTTCGGCGCTGATCTGCGGCGGCGCCAGCTTTTGGCCACGCACTTCGATCCAGGCGTCTCCGTTGTCGGCCTTGGCGATGGAGTAGGGCATCAGGTCGATGTCCTTCTGCACTTCCTTTTCCTCGAATTTGCGGCCGATCAGGCGCTTGGCGGCATAAATCGTGTTCTTGGGGTTGGTGACGGCCTGGCGCTTGGCGGAGGCGCCGACGAGGATCTCGCCGTCTTCCTGGTACGCAATGATCGACGGCGTGGTGCGTGCACCTTCGCTGTTCTCGATCACGCGCGTGGTGTTGCCTTCCATGATGGCCACGCAGCTGTTGGTTGTGCCCAGGTCAATACCGATGATTTTTCCCATGTTGTTCTCCGCGATGCTGGTTGAATTTGGATAGCTGTAACTTGTGGATAACTTGGCCAGGTTCAAGCCAGGCCAGGCTTTTTTTATTTGGGGGCCGTCACGGTCACCAGGGCCGGGCGCAGGATGCGGTCGGCAATGGCATAGCCCTTTTGCAGCACACTGACCACGGTATTGGGCTCCTGCGCGGCCGCAACCACGCTGATGGCCTGGTGCTGGTGCGGGTCGAACTTCTCGCCGGCGGCCGGGTTGATGGCCAGCACCTTGTTGCGCTCCAGCGCGGCCTGCAGCTGACGCAGCGTGGCGTCTGAGCCCTCCCGCAGTTGCTGGGCCGTGGCGTTCTGGATGGCCAGGGCGGCGTCCAGGCTGTCGGCCACGGGCAGCATGCTTTCGGCAAAACTCTCGATGCCGAACTTGCGCGCCTTGGTCACCTCGTCCTCGGCACGGCGGCGGGCATTCTCGGCCTCGGCCTTGGCGCGCAGGAACTGGTCGGCCAGATCGGCGCTCTTGGCCTTGAGGTCGGCCAGTTCCTTGTGCAGGCGCTCCATCTCGTCGGAGGCGTGGGCCGCCATGGCAGCTTCCATTTCTTCGGGGGCGGGTGTGCCGTGCTCTGGGGCGGAGGGGGTGTTTTCGGACATGTCGATGGTTCTGGGTCTGAATGAATACGGGAGCCAGCCCGATGTGGGGGCACCGCCGTGCTTTTCAAGGCGGCTCCATGAAAGAGGCGCCAGCGGCGGGCAGGCGGGCGGCCGTGGCAGGGGGTGAGTGTACAGAAGCCATGGAAGAGGCTATAATTTTCGGCTTTGCCTTGTCACACTGCTAATAGGCGCAGCAGGTGGCTATAACCCAGAAGGAGTATGCATGCGTCATTACGAAATCATTTTGTTGATCCACCCGGATCAAAGCGAGCAGGTTCCCGCCATGCTCGAGCGCTACAAGGGCATGATCACCGCTGGCGGTGGCAAGGTGCACCGCGTGGAAGACTGGGGCCGCCGTCAACTGGCGTACCTGATCAACAAGCTGGCCAAGGCCCACTACCTGTGCGTGAACATCGAAGCCGACCAGGCTGTGATGGCTGAACTGGAGCACGCCTTCAAGTTCAACGACGCCGTGCTGCGCCACCTGACCGTCCAGAAGAAGAAGGCCGAGACCGGCCCCTCTTCGATGATGAAGACCGTCGAGCGCGAAGAAGCCCGCAAGGTCAGCCAGGCCGAATACGCCGCTGCCAACGAGCGCTGAGCCCAAGATTCAAGGGGAAGTGGAGAACCACGTTGCGTTGACGGCATGCATCGCTGAGGCTGCGGCCCTGCGGTTCACGCCAGCCGGTGTTCCTGCCATTGAACTGCGCCTTGAGCACGGTTCGCAGCAGATGGAAGCCGGACAGATGCGCGAAGTGAAAGCGGTCCTGAAAGCGGTGGCTTTTGGTGCCATGGCAGAGCGGCTGGCCCGCCTGCCCATCGGCAGCATCTGGCGATTCACCGGTTTTCTGGCCACGCCGCGCAACGGCAAGCACCCTGTGCTCCACGTCCAGGATATTCAACAAGATTAATTTTCGAGAGGTCCGAAATGGCCGCATTCAAGAAATTCAACAAAGACAAGCGCCCCAAGCGCAACACCCAATCGCTGCTGTTCAAGCGCAAGCGCTTCTGCCGCTTCACCGTCACGGGCGTCGAAGAAATCGACTACAAGGACGTGGACACGCTGCGCGATTTCATCGCTGAAAACGGCAAGATCATTCCCGCGCGCCTGACCGGCACGCGCGCCATCTTCCAGCGCCAGCTCAACACAGCCATCAAGCGCGCCCGCTTCCTGGCCCTGGTGCCGTACAGCGACCAGCACAAGATCTAAGGAGCACAACCCATGCAAATCATCCTGCTCGACAAGGTTGTGAACCTCGGTAACCTCGGCGAAATCGTCAAGGTCAAGGACGGCTACGCCCGCAACTTCCTGATCCCGTCTGGCCGCGCCCGCCGCGCCACGGCAGCTGCCAAGGCCGAGTTCGAAGCCAAGCGCGCCGAACTCGAAAAGGCCGCCGCCGAGAAGCTGGCTGCTGCCCAGGCCGAAGGCGAGAAGCTCGCTGGCGGTACCGTCAAGCTGACGCAGAAGTCCGGTGTGGACGGCCGCCTGTTCGGCTCCGTCACCAACCACGACATCGCCGACGAGCTGAACAAGCAAGGCTACAAGGTCGTGAAGTCGCAGATCCGCCTGCCCAACGGCCCGATCAAGATGGTCGGCGACAGCACCGTGAGCGTGGCCCTGCACACCGACGTGGTGGTGGACGTGACGGTTTCGGTCTACGGCGAAACCGCCTGATCGCGCCCTGCGCTCTTGCAAAAACCGCCTCCGGGCGGTTTTTGTATTTCTGGCCATGCACGGGCTGTGCACGCCTTGTCCAGCGCTTGTCCACAGGCTGCGCACAGGGTTGTGCGATGACGCATGCGCCCACCGTTGTTAGGATCAAAGGCTTGCCCTGAGGAACCCCATGTTTGATGTACCGATGCCCGTGGACGACGGGTTCGCGCCCTATGACCGCCAGATCGCGCAGCTGCGTGTGCCGCCGCACTCGATCGAGGCCGAGTCGAGCGTGCTCGGTGGCCTGCTGCTGGACAACCATGCCTGGGACCGCGTGGGCGACCTGCTGGTCGAGACGGATTTCTACCGGCATGAACACCAGCTGATCTACACCGCCATCGCAGCGCTGGTCAACACCAGCAAGCCTGCGGATGTGATCACCGTCTACGAGCAGCTGCAGAACCTGGGCAAATCGGAAGAAATCGGTGGCCTGGTGTATCTGAACTCGCTGGCGCAGTACGTGCCCAGCGCCAGCAACATCCGCCGCTACGCCGAAATCGTGCGCGAGCGCGCCATCCTGCGCAAGCTGGTCACGGCCAGCGACGAGATCGCCACCAACGCCTTCAACCCGCAAGGCAAGCCGGTGGACAAGATCCTCGACGAAGCCGAGCAGAAGATCTTCAATATCGGCGAGGAAGGCTCGCGCATGAAGCAGGGCTTCCAGGGCATGGACACCCTGGTGGTCGACCTGCTCGACCGTGTGCAGGAGATGGCCGACAACCCGAACGACATCACCGGCGTGCCCACGGGGTTCATCGACCTCGACCGCATGACCTCGGGCCTGCAGGCCGGCGACATGGTGGTGCTGGCGGCGCGTCCGTCCATGGGCAAGACGGCTTTTGCGGTCAATATCGCGGAGCATGTGGCGCTGAACGAAGGCCTGCCCGTGGCGATTTTCTCGATGGAAATGGGCGCGGCGCAGCTTGCCGTGCGTATCGTGGGTTCGATTGGCCGAATCGACCAGGGGCACCTGCGTACCGGCAAGCTGACGGACGACGAATGGCCGCGCCTGACCGAGGCCATCGAACGCCTGCGCAATGTGTCGCTGCACATCGATGAAACCCCGGGCCTCACGCCCAGCGAGCTGCGCGCCAACGCCCGGCGGCTGGCACGCCAGTGCGGCAAGCTCGGCCTGATCGTGGTGGACTACCTGCAGCTCATGAGCGGGTCCAGCGGCTCGCAGGGTGAGAACCGTGCCACCGAGCTGGGCGAAATTTCACGCGGCCTCAAGATGCTGGCCAAGGAACTGCAGTGCCCGGTGATCGCGCTCTCGCAGCTCAACCGCTCGGTGGAGCAGCGCACCGACAAGCGGCCGATGATGTCCGACCTGCGCGAATCCGGCGCCATCGAGCAGGATGCCGACATCATCATGTTCATCTACCGCGACGACTACTACAACAAGGACAGCAAGGAGCCGAACGTCGCCGAGGTCATCATCGGCAAACAGCGTAACGGCCCCACCGGCACGGTGAAACTGTTTTTTCAGAAGTCGCAGACCCGCTTCGAGAGCCTGGCCATGGGCTCAGGCGACGATTTTTAGTCAAAAAAGGCTGTAGCGCTTACTCAGTAAGCGCTACAAGCTATCGTTTTGGTAGCGCTACAGCACTTCGCTGGCAAAGTCCGCCAGGCGCGAGCGCTCGCCGCGCGCCAGCGTGATATGGCCGCTGTGCGGCCAGCCCTTGAAGCGGTCCACCGCAAAGGTCAGGCCCGACGAGCCCTCGGTGAGGTAGGGCGTGTCGATCTGCGCCAGGTTTCCCATGCAGATGATCTTGGTGCCCGGGCCGGCGCGCGTGATCAGCGTCTTCATCTGCTTGGGCGTGAGGTTCTGCGCCTCGTCGATGATCACGTACTTGTTCATGAACGTGCGTCCGCGCATGAAGTTCATGCTCTTGATCTTGATGCGGCTGCGGATCAGCTCGTTGGTGGCCGCGCGGCCCCATTCGCCGGCGTTGCCGCCATCGCCCTTGGCCAAGAATTCGAGGTTGTCGTCGAGTGCGCCCATCCAGGGGCCCATCTTTTCCTCCTCGGTGCCGGGAAGAAAGCCGATGTCCTCGCCCACGCTCACGGTGGCGCGGGTCATGATGATCTCGGTGTAGCGGCGGTCGTCCAGCACCTGCGTCAGGCCTGCGGCCAGCGCCATCAGCGTCTTGCCGGTGCCGGCCGTGCCGGCAAGGGTGACGAAATCGACCTCGGGGTCCATCAGCAGGTTGACGGCGAAGTTCTGCTCGCGGTTGCGCGTGGTCACACCCCAGACAGCGTTTTTGGCGTGGCCGTAGTCTTTCAGCGTCTTGAGCACGGCGGTCTTGTCGCGGATCTCGCTCACGCGCGCATACAGGCTGGGCTCGCCCGGGGCCTCGAAGTAGACGAACTGGTTGATCATCAACTGCGGCACGATCGGGCCGCTGATGCGGTAGAAGGTGTGGGCGCCGCTCTGCCAGCTTTCCACCGACTTGCCATTGCGGCTCCAGAAGTCGGGCGGCAACTGCAGCACGCCGGAGTAGAGCAGGTCGCCGTCCTCCAGGGCCTTGTCGTTCTGGTAGTCCTCGGTGGGCAGGCCCAGGGCGCGCGCCTTGACGCGCATGTTGATGTCCTTGGACACCAGCACCACCTCGCGTGGCGCATGCTGCTTGCGCAGCGCCTCGACCACGCCCAGGATCTGGTTGTCGGCCTTGCCCTGGGGCAGGCTGGTGGGCAGCTGGTAGTCAACGGCGGCGGTCTGGAAGAACAGGCTGCCGGTGGCGCCGCGCTGGCCGGTGGAGTCGAGCTTGAGGCCCTTGCCCATGTCGGCGCCCTGGGCGGCGGCCAGCGCGTCGAGCGCGCGGCTGACCTGGCGGCCGTTGCGCGCCACCTCGGTCATGCCCTTCTTGTGTGCGTCGAGCTCCTCCAGCACGATCATGGGCAGGTAGATGTCGTGTTCCTCGAAGCGGAACAGGCTGCTCGGGTCGTGCAGCAGCACATTGGTGTCGAGCACGAACAGCTTGGCCGGGCCGGTGCTCCGGGCCTTGCGGGCGCGTGGCGCGGGTGCTGGGGCAGGGGGCGTGGCGGCCGGTGGCACGTCGGGCGTGCGCGCGGCCACCGGCGGCAGCTCGGCCACGGGCGCCACTGGCTTGGCCGCGCGGCGGTTGCGGGCGGCCGGTGCCGTGTCGCCGTTGAGGGGTTTGGCGGCGCGAGCGCGGGCCGGAGCGGCCTCGGCCGGGGTGGCGGCCGCCGGAAGGGGATCGGCTTTGCGCGCGCCAGCGCGGCGGGGCGCTGCTTCGGTGGGCAAGAAGGCTTCAGGAGGGAGCTGGGCGGCGCGCCGGGTGGGTGCGGGGGGCAGGGGCATGGTGCGGAGGGCCTCGTTCGGAGTGTTCAGAAAGCAAAAAGCCGCCTGGAGGCCAAGGCGGCTTTACGGTGGAATAAGGGCGTTGCGCAGTGCAGCGGCATTGGACCATTATGCATGGCGATGGCGACAGCCATCGCAACTGCGCGTGGCCAGCCTCAGGCCGCTTTTTTCAGGGTCTTGAGCGACTTGACCGCCTTGAGCACTTCTTCGACATGGCCGGGCACCTTCAGGCCGCGCCATTCCTGGACCAGCACGCCATCGGGGCCGATGAGAAAGGTGCTGCGCTCGATGCCCTTGACCTTCTTGCCGTACATGATCTTGTTCTTGACCACGCCGAACATGTGGCACATCTTCTCTTCGGTGTCGGCGATCAGCTCGAAGGGCAGTTCGAGCTTTTCCTTGAATTCGTCGTGCGATTTCATGTTGTCGCGCGAGACGCCGAACACGGCGGCGCCGGCCTTGACGAAATCCTTGTACTTGTCGCGGAACTGCATCGCCTCGGTGGTGCAGCCGGGGGTGTTGTCCTTGGGATAGAAGTACAGGATCAGGACCTGACCGTTGTGGGAGGTGTTGGAAACCTTGACCCCGCTGGTCGCATTGGCTTCGAATTCGGGGAGGGGCTTGTTGACAACGATCGCCATATGTCTTCTATCTCTCAGGGTGAGGTCGTTGAAAAGCCGGTGGTACGTGAACGTTCTTCTTCTTGGGCGCCACCGGCCGCAACGCGCAATTTTACCCTGAAACACCCCCGCCGGGTCAGGAAGGCGGGGTTTCGAGGATCAGCGCCGCAATGACATTGCGCCCCTCGCCAGCGAGGATGTTGTAGGTGCGGCAGGCGGCGGCGGTGTCCATGGTCTCGATGCCGATGCGCCGCGCCATCAGGGGCTGCAGCCAGGCCGGCGGGACGAAGCGCAAGCGGCTGCCGCTGCCCAGGAGCACCAGCTCGGCATCGTGCTGCGCCAGCTGGTCGAAATGCTCGGGCGCCAGGTCCTCGAAGCGCGCGCAGGGCCAGGCCTGCCGCAGGCCGCGCGAGCCCAGCAACAGGCTGGTGTGAACCTTCTCCGGGCCCACACCGATCCAGCCCGGGCCGTATCCGGTGATGCTCTGGGCGTCGAAGCGGTCGGGCTGGAATTTCATGGTGGATGCGGGGAGGGGCAGAGGCGCCGGGGCGAACGGTGGAGGGTGGGGAACTGTGGTCAAATTATAGGTTTCGCCGCAGGCCCTGCCGGCGGCGGGCCTTTGCCACTGCACCACGACCGCGCATGAAAACCATCCTGAAGTCCACCAAGCTCAACAACGTTCTCTACGATGTTCGCGGCCCCATCGTGGACGCGGCCCGGCAGATGGAGGACGAGGGCCAGAAGATCATCAAGCTCAACATCGGCAACATGGCGCCGTTCGGCTTCGATCCTCCAGAGGAGGTGGTGCAGGACATGGCGCGCAACCTGCCCGATTCGGCCGGCTACTCCGACAGCAAGGGCATCTTCGCTGCGCGCAAGGCCGTCATGCACTACACCCAGCAGCAGGGCATTGCGGGCGTCACGCTGGACGACATCTACCTGGGCAACGGCGCGAGCGAGCTGATCGTCATGGCAACGCAGGCGCTGCTCAACGACGGCGACGAACTGCTGTTGCCCGCGCCCGACTATCCGCTGTGGACGGCGGCCACCAGTCTGGCGGGCGGCGTGCCTGTGCACTATGTGTGCGACGAGTCCAACGGCTGGATGCCCAGCCTGGAGGACATGCGCGCCAAGATCACGCCGCGCACGCGCGGCATCGTCGTCATCAACCCCAACAACCCCACGGGCGCACTGTATTCCGACGCGCTCTTGCGCGGCATCGTGCAGCTGGCGCGCGAGCACGATCTGGTGCTGCTGGTGGACGAGGTGTACGACAAGGTGCTGTACGAGGGCGCAAAGCACACGGCCATGGCCAGCCTGTCCACCGACGTGCTCACGCTCACCTTCAACTCGCTCTCCAAGGCCTACCGTTCGTGCGGCTTCCGCGCGGGCTGGATGGTGGTCTCGGGCGATAAGCGCGCCGCGCGTGACTACATCGAGGGGCTGAACATGCTGGCCAACCTCAAGCTCGGCTCCAACGTGCCGGGGCAGTGGGCCATCCAGACGGCGCTGGGCGGCTACCAGAGCATCAACGACTTGATCAAGGAAGGCGGCCGCCTGCGCCGCCAGCGCGACCTGGCCTACGAGCTAATCACGAAGATTCCGGGCGTCACCTGCGTCAAGCCCCAGGCCGCGCTGTACATGTTCCCGCGCCTGGACCCCGAGATGTACCCCATCGAGGACGACCGCCAGTTCTTCATGGAAGTGCTGCGCGCCACGCGCGTGATGCTGGTGCAGGGCTCGGGCTTCAACTACCCCGACAACCAGCACTTCCGCATCGTCTTCCTGCCGCACGAGGACGACCTGCGCGAGGCCATCGGCCGGCTGGCGGCCTTCCTGGCCCAGTACCGGCAGCGCCACGCGAAAGTTTGAGACTATTGTTTTTGTAGCTGCCGGCGCTTGATGGACGGGCGTTTAAGGCATTTTTTACTGAGAGTTTTCTGATGAAACCCATCCAAGTAGGCCTTCTGGGCATCGGCACCGTCGGCAGCGGCGTATTCAACGTACTGCAACGCAACCAGGAAGAGATCCGCCGCCGCGCGGGCCGTGGTATCGAGATCGCCATGGTGGCCGACCTGGACGTGGAGCGCGCCAAGGCCGTGGTGGGTGACGGCGTGCAGGTGGTCAACGACGCCCGTGCCGTCATCGCCAACCCGGACATCGATATCGTGATCGAGCTGATCGGCGGCTACGGCATCGCCAAGGCGCTGGTGCTCGAAGCCATTGCTGCAGGCAAGCATGTGGTCACCGCCAACAAGGCGCTGCTGGCCGTGCACGGCACCGAGATCTTCTCGGCCGCTTCGGCCAAGGGCGTGATGGTGGCTTTCGAGGCCGCCGTGGCCGGGGGCATCCCGATCATCAAGGCGCTGCGCGAAGGCCTCACGGCCAACCGCATCCAGTGGATCGCCGGCATCATCAACGGCACCACCAACTTCATCCTCTCCGAGATGCGCGACAAGGGCCTGGACTTCGACGTGGTGCTCAAGGAAGCCCAGCGCCTGGGCTATGCCGAGGCCGACCCCACCTTCGACATCGAGGGCGTGGACGCCGCGCACAAGGCCACCATCATGTCGGCCATCGCCTTCGGCATCCCGGTGCAGTTCGACAAGGCCTACGTGGAAGGCATCACCAAGCTGGGTGCTGCCGACATCAAGTACGCCGAGCAGCTGGGCTACCGCATCAAGCTGCTGGGCATCACCAAGCGCGCTGACAAGGGCGTGGAGCTGCGCGTGCACCCCAGCCTGGTGCCCGCCAAGCGCCTGATCGCCAACGTCGAAGGCGCCATGAACGCCGTGGTGGTGCAGGGCGATGCCGTGGGCAGCACGCTGTACTACGGCAAGGGCGCGGGCTCCGAGCCCACGGCCAGCGCCGTCATCGCCGACCTGGTGGACATCGCCCGCCTGCACACGGCCGACCCCGAGCACCGCGTGCCGCACCTGGCCTTCCAGCCGCACACCCTGACCGATGCCATGGATGCGCTGCCCGTGCTGCCCATGAGCGAAGTGGTCACCAGCTACTACCTGCGCCTGCGCGTGGCCGACCAGGCTGGCGTGCTGGCCAAGGTCACCGGCATCCTGGCCGACGCGGGCATCAGCATCGACGCCGTGCTGCAGCGCGAGGCCGACGAGGTGGGCGGCGAAGGCTCCACCCAGACCGACCTCATCATCCTCACGCACGACACGCGCGAAGGCACCATGAACGACGCCATCGCCCAGATGCAGCGGCTGCCCACGGTGCTGGCGCCCATCACCCGCATCCGCAAGGAAGAGCTGAACTAAGAGCCGAGAAGCAGGACGAACGCCATGCTGTACCTTTCCACGCGCGGTCACCCGGACCGCAAGCATTTCTGCGACATCCTGCTCGAAGGCCTGGCGCCCGACGGCGGGCTGTATCTGCCCGAGCGCTACCCCCGCATCGACGATGCCGCGCTCACGCGCCTGCGCAAGGCCTACCACGAGCAGGGCTACGCCGAGCTGGCGTTCCAGATCCTCTCGCTCTACATCGACGACATTCCCGCCGCCGACCTCAAGCGCCTGTGCGAGAAGACGTACACGGCCGAGGTGTTCGGCACTGGCGAGATCGTGCCGCTGCGCCACCTGGAAGACGGCCTGTGGCTCGAAGCCCTGTCCAACGGCCCCACGCTGGCCTTCAAGGACATGGCCATGCAGTTGCTGGGCAACCTGTTCGAATACGAACTGAAGCGCCGTGGCGAGCAGCTCAACATCCTGGGCGCGACGTCCGGCGACACCGGCAGCGCCGCCGAGTACGCCATGAAGGGCAAAGAGGGCGTGCGTGTCTTCATGACCAGCCCGCACGGCCGCATGAGCCCGTTCCAGCAGGCGCAGATGTTCTCGCTGCAGGATGAGAACATCCACAACATCGCCATCGAGGGCGTGTTCGACGACTGCCAGGACATCGTCAAGGCCGTGTCCAACGATCTGGAGTTCAAGCGCAAGTACAAGATCGGCACCGTCAACTCCATCAACTGGGCCCGCCTGCTGGCGCAGGTGGTGTACTACTTCGCCGGCTACGTGCAGGCCACCGAATCGAACGACCAGAAGGTCAGCTTCACCGTGCCCAGCGGCAACTTCGGCAACGTCTGCGCAGGCCACGTGGCGCGCATGATGGGCCTGCCGATCGACAAGCTGGTGGTGGCCACCAACGAGAACGATGTGCTCGACGAGTTCTTCCGCACTGGCGTGTACCGCGTGCGCGGCAGCGCCGACACGCATGAAACGTCGAGCCCCTCGATGGACATCAGCAAGGCCAGCAACTTCGAGCGCTTCGTGTTCGACCTGCTGGGCCGTGACGCGGCCAAGACCAAGGCGCTGTTCGGCGATGCGCTGTCCACGCAAGGCCGGTTCGACCTGAGCCAGGACCCGCGCTTTGCCGATGCCGCCGCCAAGTACGGTTTCGAGAGCGGCAAGAGCATGCATGCCGACCGTCTGGCCACCATCCGTGCCACCTATGAGCGCCATGGCGTGACCATCGACACCCACACCGCCGATGGTGTCAAGGTGGCGCGCGAGCACCGGGGCGACGCCAGCGTGCCCATGATCGTGCTGGAGACGGCCTTGCCCATCAAGTTCGCCGAAACCATTGTCGAGGCCCTGGGCCATGCGCCTGAGCGTCCGGCCAAGTTCGCCGGTATCGAAGACCTGCCCAAGCGCGTGCAGGTCATGCCCGCCGATGTGCAGCAGGTCAAGGCCTACATCGAGCGGCATTGTCAATAAAATTGGCTTTTGCACAAACCCAGTAAGCGCTGGTAGCTATTTAAACGATAGCAAATGAAGGGCTGACGGATGAAGGTTGCATGCTTTGCCGGGTATTCCAACTCCGGCAAGACGACGCTGATCGAGCAGGTCATCCCCCTGCTGCGCCAGCAGGGCTTGCGGGTGTCGGTGGTCAAGCACGCCCACCACCGCTTCGACATCGACCACCCCGGCAAGGACTCGCACCGCCACCGCGAGGCCGGCGCCTTCGAGGTGGTGATCGCCTCCGACCGGCGCCTGGCCCTGGTGCGCGAGTTCGAGCAGCCCGCGCAGCTCACCGTGCACCAGATGCTGGCCGAGCTGTACGACGGCGTGGACTGGGTGCTGGTGGAAGGTTTCAAGGAATGCGATCTGCTCAAGATCGAGGTCTGGCGCGCCCCGGCGCCGGGGCAGGAAGAGCGCCCGGTGCGCTATCCCGAGGACGATTTTGTCGTCGCCGTGGCCACCGACACGCCCGATGGCCTGCCCGTTCCCACGGGCCTGCCGGTGCTGGACCTGAACCAGCCCGCGCAGGTGGCGCAGTGGCTGCTGGCGCAGGGCGAGCGCTTTGAATACGACTGGGAACTGCACGGAGGCCTGCTGTGAGCCGCCCGGCCCTGATGGCGCTGGATGACGCGCTGGCCGCGCTGCTGTCCCAGGCCACCCCGCTGGCGCCGGAAGACGTGTCCACCTTCGACGCCGATGGACGCGTGCTCGCCCAAGACCTCGTTTCGGCCCTGCAGGTGCCCGCCTTCGACAACAGCGCCATGGACGGCTATGCCCTGCGCTGCGCCGATGTGGCCGCCGCAGGCACCGTGCTGCCCGTGGCGCAGCGTATCGCCGCCGGCAACAGCGGCGCGCCCCTGCAGAGCGGCACCGCCGCGCGCATCTTCACCGGCGCACCCGTGCCGCCTGGCGCTGACGCCGTGGTCATGCAGGAAGACTGCGCGGCCCAGGACGACGGCACGGTGCGCGTGCAGGCCGTGCCCCGCGGCGGCCAGAACATCCGCCGCGCGGGCGAGGACATCGCCCGGGGCGCCGTGGTGCTGCGCGCCGGCACGCGCCTGGCCCCCGCCGCGCTCGGCCTGGCCGCCAGCATCGGCCTGGCGCGCCTGCCCGTGGCGCGCCGCCCGCGCGTGGCCTTGTTCTCCACCGGCGACGAACTGGTCATGCCCGGCGAGGTGGCGCCCGAACAGCTGCCGCCCGGCGCCATCTACAACAGCAACCGCTTCTTCCTGCGCGCCCTGCTGCAACGCCTGGGCTGCGAGGTCTCCGACTGCGGCAACCTGCCCGACCAGCGCGATGCCACCACCGAGGCCCTGCGCGGCGCCAGCGCTAGCCACGACGTGGTGCTGACCAGCGGCGGCGTGTCCGTGGGCGAGGAAGACCACGTCAAGCCCGCCGTGCAGCAGCTCGGCCACCTCGACCTGTGGCAGATCGCCATCAAGCCCGGCAAGCCGTTTGCCTGCGGCAAGGTCGGCGGCGCGCACTTCATCGGCCTGCCGGGCAACCCGGTGTCCAGCCTCATCACCTTCCTGGTGCTGGTGCGGCCCTTCCTGCTGCGCCTGCAAGGGGTGCAGGATGTTGCTCCTGAAACCGTAGCTGCCAGCGCCCATTTCAACTGGCCAAAGCCCGAAAAACGCCGTGAATTCCTGCGCGTGCGCCGCAATGCGGCGGGCGGGCTGGACCTGTTTCCGCACCAGGGCTCGGGCGTGCTCACCTCCGCCGTCTGGGGCGACGGCCTGGTGGACCACCCGGCCGGCCAGACCATTGCGCACGGCGACACCGTGCGCTTCATCGCCTTCTCGGAGCTCATGTGAACATGAAGATCACCGTGCGCTATTTCGCCTCCATCCGCGAGGCCGTGGGGCAGGGCAGCGAAACCGTGGACACCGCTGCCGCCACCCTGGGCGCGTTGCGCGACGAGCTCATCGCGCGCGGGGGGGCGTATGCCACCAGCCTGGCGCATGGCCGGGCCGTGCGCATGGCGTTGAACCAGGTGCTCAGCGACGAATCCGCCGCCCTGGCCGACGGCGCCGAGGTGGCGTTCTTCCCGCCGGTCACGGGCGGGTAGTTCCTTACCTGAATGCGGGCGGCCGTGGGGCAGGGGAAAACCCCGCGCTGACGATTCTTCCGCGTCCGCTTGAAAAAACATCATCGGACCAGGGCGCCCATGCGCGCGGCCCCTCCGTTAGTCTTGCGCCTTCGTGCACGTTCCACGGCCCGCGCCCCATGACAGGTCTGGCAGGGCGGCCGCCGTGGCGGCGTGATGTCCGGTGGGTGCGCGGGATGCCAGCCCGCCATGAACCCGATGCAGGCGGCCCATGCGAATCCTCGACCTTGCCTTCCACCCTGCAGCCTGGCTGCTACGCTCCCTGGGCCTGCGCGCCCGGCTGGCCCTGCTGGCAGGTCTGATGCTCGCGCCCGGGCTGCTTGCCGGCGTGGCCGCCTGGGGCGGCGCGCAGCCGTGGCTGGGGCTGGGCGGCGCGCTGTGGTGCGTGCTGCTGTACCTGTTCGCCGGATTCGCCCGCGAACTGCTGTGGCAGGCTGGGGCGCTGGCCCGCATCGCCCGCAACAATGCGCTGGGCGACCTGTCCCAGACCGTGGTGGTGCCCGGCCGGGGTGAACTGGCCCAGGCAGGGCAGTACCTGGAGTCCATGAACGAGAACTTCTCGGGCCTGGTGGGCACGGTGCGCAACCAGGCCGTGCACGTGGCCCAGGCCGGCAACTCCCTGACGGCGAGCATGCAGGACCTGGCGCAGCGCACCGAGGCCCAGGCCGCCAGCCTGGAGCAGGGCAGCGCCAGCATCGGCGCGCTCAGCGAATCGGTGCAGGCCACGGCGCAGCGTGCCAAGGCGGTGGACGCGCTCACGCGCCGCGTGCGCGCCGAGGCGGATGCGGGCGCCGCGGCCATGGAAGCCGCCGTGGCGGCGATCGGCGACATCGCGGCGGGCTCGCGGCGCATGGGTGAGATTGTTGGCGTGATCGACGGCATCGCCTTCCAGACGAACATCCTCGCCCTCAATGCCGCCGTGGAGGCGGCACGGGCGGGCGAGAGCGGGCGGGGCTTCGCTGTCGTGGCCAACGAGGTGCGCACGCTGGCGCAGCGCTGCGCCACGTCGGCGGGAGAGATCCGCACCCTGATCGAGCACGCCGGCCGCCAGGTGGACACGGGCGTGGCGCGCACGGATGGCGTCAAGGAACGCCTGCGCACGGTGGTCCAGGGCGTGCGCGAAGTGGCCGACGGCCTGGCCGCCATCGCCACGGCCAGCGATGAGCAGAGCATGACCCTGGGCGAGGTGGCGCAGGCCGTGCGGGAGCTCGACCAGATCACGCAGCGCAACGGCAGCATGGTCGAAGAGGCCTTGCATTCCACGATGGGGCTGCGGGACCGGTCCTCCAGCCTCAGCGCCTCGGTGGCCGCCATCCGCCTGCGCCGGGGCACCGCCGACGAAGCCCATGCGCTGGTCTGCCGCGCCATGCGACTGGTGGAGCAGCAGGGGCTGGCGGCCGCCGCGCAGGCGTTCCACGACCCCGCCGGGGCGTTCCGCGACCGTGATCAGTACATCTTCGTGTTTGACCGGCAAGGCGTCTACCAGGTGTTCGGCTCCACGCCCGCAAGGGTGGGGAAAACCGTGCACGATGTTCCGGGCCTGGATGGCCCTCTGGTCTTGCGCGAGTTTTTCGCGGCGGCACAGCGCGGCGGCGACTGGGTGGACTACGAGGTGGTGAACCCGGTCACCGGTGCCGTGGATGAAAAAACCTCTTTCATCCTTCCGCTGGGTACGGACCGCGTCATAGGCTGCGGCGTCTTCAAGCCCAAGGGGGGCTTTCGGCTGCAGGCGTGAGCCCCACCCTGGCCGCGCGTTGCCTCAGCGTCCGTCGCGGATGCGCTGTTCCGACAGTTCGTGCAGGTACACCTCCAGGTTGGTGTAGCCGGGCACGCCGATCATGGGCATGGAAAGCTGTGTGCCGTTGTGGTCCTGCACCAGCGGGTTCAGGCCGTGGGCGGTTTCCCAGGCATCGGGCATGCCGTCGCCATCCGTGTCCGCGGGCGGTGCGGGAGGAGTGGTGAAGGGCAGGGCACTGCCGTCGCCCGCCGGGTTGATGTGGCGGGGCTGCAGGCTGATCTGCCCACGGGCGACGGCATCCATCAGCCGACGATCCATGGGGTCGCGCGGAAAGGCCCCGGCGCGTGCCACTGCCAGCGGGGCCAGGTGCTCCGCGCGGTCGTATCCGATGAACGGAAAGTTGTGCCGCTGCCCCACGGAAAAGCCGGGCAGGCTGGCCGGGGGCTGCGCATCGGGGTAGTCGTTGCAACAGTACATCAGGGCGTAGTCGCTGCGGTCGGGGTAGAGGTTGAGGCGGTTGCCCGAAAACCATGTGGCGGTGTGAGGCGGGGTGCCCAGGGGGGTGGCCATGTGGATCAGGCCGTAACGGAAGGGCTCGGGCTGGCTGGCATTGCGGACCACGGCCTGGTTGGCGGCCAGGTTCATGCGGTAGTAGATGGGCTGGCCCGCGTCCGATGCCGAGATGGTGGTGTTGTTCACGTCGATGAAGTAGCCCATGTCCCAGTACAGGTTGTTGGACAGCTCGATGTCCATCACCGAACCGGCCGCTGCGGCGCTTTCGCGTGACAGCTCGGGGTAGCGCCCGAGGATGCGGTTGAACACGTTGTGGTGCAGCGCCAGGCGCGTCAGCTCGTAGCCCTGGGTGGGGTTGCTGTAGTTGACCAGCACGCCGCCCCGGTCGGCATGGTCGCCCACGGTTTCGGCAATGAGGGTGTTCTGCAGCGTGATGTCCTGCGCATACGAAATTTCCACCGCTTCGTCGGTGGCGCCGCCAATGGAGACCTGGTCCACGATGGCGCGGCGTGTGTAGCGCAGGCGCAGGCCATCGTCGTGCTGCCCGTCGGGCCGGATGCGCACATGGCGCAGGATCCAGTTGTCGGCCTTGCGGCTGCCAGCGGCGCAGGCCACGTTCTGGTCGCAGTAGGGCTCCTCGGTGGTGTGAAACTGGCGGATCGTGATGCCGCCGGGCGATGTGTGGCCTGCGATGGTGACGTCGCCCCGTGTGAGGTGGATGGGGGCATCGATCAGTCCGCTGACCGCGAATACCACGGTGCGCGGGCCCTCCTGGTCCAGCGCGGCTTGCAGGGAGCCTGGACCGTTGGCGTTGAGGTTGGTCACCGTGATCACGCGGCCCCCGCGGCCGCCCGTGGCCTGTGCGCCAAAACCGGCTGCACCGGGGAAGGCCTGGGCAGATCCGTCAACCCAGGAGCCAACGTGAACCACTTCAAGCTGCGCACCTTCTACGCGGGCGCCTACATAAGCATGGCCTTCAAAAACCAAGGTTGGAAGATGGAGCGTGGCGGTTGCTGCATCAAGGCTGAACGTGTTGGCTCGTGGGTCGTTCAGGTGAACCGCAGAAAGGCCTAATACACGCAGAACCACATCGCGGTAACGGGTAGGATGGCCCGCCAAGCCTATCTCTGTGATCGTCAACTCACTCGAGGCGCTGTTGAATGACGATGAAGCCGCGTGGGCAGACAGACCGAACAGCAGTCCGACGAGGAAAAATGGAAAGCGTGGCATGGAAACTCCTCCAACCCGCGCGTTCCAGCGCGGCCAGCCCATCTTATTCTTGTCGCTGCAGAGTTGAAAGAGGTGTCGGTCACTCTGAATTGCACAGCCGGGGGCAAGGCCACTGCAGCAACTCGGCCAGCCGTGTCGTGACCCACGTGGCCTCCTCTGTCGCGAGACCCGCATCGTCCACGCACAGCCCGGCGTGGATGCGTCGCAGGATTTCTGCCTCTGACGGGGCCTGCACGTGGTACAGCGTCTGTGCGTGCTCCACCAGATGGTTGGCAAGGTCTTCACACAGCTCGTAGCGTTGGCGCACCACCTCGGCCCGTTCGCGCGGGCGGCCCCGCGTATCGCTGTGGACGGCGATGAAGGAGGGCGGGACGTGGATCTGGTTGTCGTCTTCCATGCCGTCAGTCCGGCTTGAACTGGCGCTCGAAGCGCGCCATGTCCTGCGGCAGCTCGAACGTCACGAGCTGGCCCATTTTCATGTCGGCGAGCCGGCAGGCGGCGAACAGGCTGGCCTTGCCCTCCAGGTGGTAGTCGGGCAGGTGGATCAGCGCGTAGGGGTGGGGCACAAAAAGCTGGTGCTCGAACACCGTGCGGTGTTCGTTGCGGGGGGACGGGTACAGCTTGTAGCCGTCGATGGTGAAGGTCTGGGTGGCCATGGCGGATAGTGTGGCTCGGGGGCGTTACAGTGCGGGCTCATCCTACCGGCAATCGGGCCGGGTTCGACGAGAAAGGTTTTCATGGCGCGGACGAAGAATGAATGGGCCACCAAGGTGTTCACGCTGATCCGCGCGGGCAACCTGGACGCGGCCCGGGCGCAGATCAAGGTCGCGCCCACGGTGGGCGACATCACCCGGCTGCAGGCCATGCTGGGCGACTTGCCGCCGTCTCCCGCACTGCGGCTGCTGGCCGCGTTCGTGGAGGAAGAGCGTGCCCTGCTGGCCGCGCCGCGCCTGCACCGTTCGCCATGACTTCCCCGGGCACCGCCATGACCCCACCGCGCGTTTCCATCCAGAACCCAGACTTTGACGTGTCCGCCGAGCTGGCCGCCCTGCGCGCCCAGGACAAGCGCGTGGGCGCCGTGTGCTGCTTCGTCGGCACCGTGCGCGACCGCAATGGGGCCGAGGGCGACGCCGTGGCCTCGATGGAGCTGGAGCACTATCCCGGCATGACCGAGAAATCCATCGAGGCCATGATCGACGCCGCCATGGCGCGCTTCGACATCTTCGGCGCGCGCGTCATCCACCGCGTGGGCCTGCTCGCGCCGCTCGACCAGATCGTGCTCGTGGCCGTGACCTCGGCGCACCGGGGCGCGAGCTTCGAGGCCTGCGAGTTCCTCATGGACTACCTGAAAACCCAGGCGCCGTTCTGGAAGAAGGAAGCAACCGCCCAGGGCGCGCGCTGGGTCGACGCGCGTGTGAGCGACGACGCCGCGCTGGCGCGCTGGGGCATCACGGCGGCGCCCAACGCCTGAGCCGGCTCAGGCTCAGCCGCCGGCGCGGATGCGCGCCACGTTGCGGTTCATCCAGCGGCGCACCACGGCCTGGAACAGCCAGCGCTTGAGTCCGGACAGGTTGGCGCCGTGGCGCGCGTAGAAGGCGTCGGGGTCGTCGAACACGCCAAAGTCGTGGTTGATGCCGTCCTTCTGGATGTAGGTGTTGCCGCCCCGCCAGTCGATGGGCGGGCGCTGCAGGTCGGGCGTGGCCGCGCCGTAGCCGCAAAACGGCCCCTGGTGGGTGGCGAAGCGCCGCTGCAGCGCCCGCAAATAGGCGCCGTCGAGGATGAAGCCTTCCAGCTCCAGCCAGCGGCCCTCGAACCACACCTCCACCCAGCTGTGCACGATGCTGCGCGGCGCGAGCTGGTAGGCGATGCCGGTGATGGCGCCCTTCTGCAGCGCCTTGTCGATGGTGAAGCCGTGCAGCCGGCACGGGATGCCGCAAGCGCGCAGCAGCGCCATGAACAGCGTGCCCTTGGTGTTGCATTGCCCGATGCCGTCGGCCAGCACGCGCGAGGCGGGCAGGTCGTCGGCCAGGTTGTAGCCGAAGGCGATTTCGTCGCGTACAAAGCCGTAAATGGCGTCGATGCGTTCGCGCTCGGGCAGCTGGCGCCAGCCGCGCTGCGCGACCAGCGCCTGGATGCGCGGGTGCGTGTGGTCGAGGATGGGGGTCTGGCGCAGCAGGGTCGGGGTGTCGATGGTGGTCATGGCGCCATTGAAAACCTTCAACAAACTTCAAGGTCAAGCGAAATTTAGAGGCCTGCGCCTTTCCATCGCGGCGCGCTGGTTGAAAAATGCGGCCTGGGCCTAAGCTGTGGGGCAACAGGAGAACCACACCCATGCGTCTCGACAAATTCACCACCAAGTTCCAGGAAGCCCTGGGCGACGCCCAGTCGCTCGCGCTGGGCAATGACAACGCCTACATCGAACCCGTCCACCTGCTGGTGGCCATGCTGCGCCAGGACGACGGCCCGCGCGCGCTGCTGGAGCGCGCCGGGGCCAACGTGCCGGGCTTGCTCGCCGCGGCCGAGGCGGCCGTCAAGCGCCTGCCGCAGGTGCAGGGCCACGAGCAGGTGCAGGGCGGCCCCGAGCTGGGCCGCGTGCTGCAGGCCACCGAGAAGGAGGCCATCAAGCGCGGCGACCAGTTCATCGCCAGCGAGCTGTTTTTGCTGGCGCTGACCGACAGCAAGGGCGAGGCCGCGCGCATCGCCAAGGAGAACGGCCTGACGCGCAAGAGCCTGGAGGCCGCCATCGAAGCCGTGCGCGGCGGCGCCAAGATGGACAGCGCTGAGGGCGAAGGCCAGCGCGAGGCGCTGAAGAAATACTGCATCGACCTGACCGAGCGCGCCCGCATCGGTAAGCTCGACCCCGTGATCGGCCGCGACGACGAGATCCGCCGCGCCATCCAGGTGCTGCAGCGCCGTACCAAAAACAACCCCGTGCTCATCGGCGAACCCGGCGTGGGCAAGACCGCCATCGTCGAGGGCCTGGCCCAGCGCATCGTGGCCGGCGAGGTGCCCGAATCGCTCAAGGGCAAGCGCGTGCTGTCGCTCGACATGGCGGCGCTGCTGGCGGGTGCCAAGTTCCGTGGCGAGTTCGAGGAACGCCTGAAAACCGTGCTGAACGAGCTGGCCAAGGACGAGGGCCAGACCATCGTCTTCATCGACGAGCTGCACACCATGGTGGGCGCGGGCAAGGCCGAGGGCGCCATGGACGCCGGCAACATGCTCAAGCCCGCGCTGGCGCGTGGCGAGCTGCACTGCGTGGGCGCCACCACGCTGGACGAATACCGCAAGTACATCGAGAAGGACGCCGCGCTGGAGCGCCGCTTCCAGAAGATCCTGGTGGGCGAACCTACCGTGGAGGCGACCATCGCCATTCTGCGCGGCCTGCAGGAAAAGTACGAGGTGCACCACGGCGTGGAGATCACCGACCCGGCCATCGTGGCCGCGGCCGAGCTGAGCCACCGCTACATCACCGACCGCTTCCTGCCCGACAAGGCCATCGACCTGATCGACGAGGCCGCGTCCAAGATCAAGATCGAGATCGACTCCAAGCCCGAGGTCATGGACAAGCTCGACCGCCGCCTGATCCAGCTGCAGATCGAACGCGAGGCCGTGCGCCGCGAGAAGGACGAGGCCTCGCAGAAGCGCTTTGGCCTGATCGAGGAAGAAATCACTTCGCTGCAGAAAGAGATTGCCGACCTCGACGAGATCTGGCAGTCCGAAAAAGCCCAGGCCCAGGGCAGCCAGCAGGTGCGCGAGCAGGTCGAGCAGGTCAAGTTGCAGATCGAGGAACTCAAGCGCAAGGGCGACTTCAACAAGGTGGCCGAGCTGCAGTACGGCAAGCTGCCCGAACTGGAGCGCCAGCTCAAGGAAGCCCAGGCCCAGGAAGAGGGCAAGGATGGCGTACCCGCCACCCGCCGCTTGCTGCGCACCCAGGTGGGCGCCGAGGAAATTGCCGAGGTGGTGAGCCGCGCCACTGGAATCCCCGTGGCCAAGATGATGCAGGGCGAGAAGGACAAGCTCTTGCAGATGGAAGGCAAGCTGCACGAGCGCGTGGTGGGCCAGAACGAGGCCATCGCCGCCGTAGCCAACGCCATCCGGCGTTCGCGCTCGGGCCTGTCGGACCCGAACCGTCCGACGGGTTCGTTCCTGTTCCTCGGCCCCACGGGCGTGGGCAAGACCGAGCTGTGCAAGGCGTTGGCGGGCTTTTTGTTCGACAGCGAAGAGCACCTGATCCGCATCGACATGAGCGAGTTCATGGAGAAGCATTCCGTGGCCCGCCTGATCGGCGCGCCACCCGGCTACGTGGGCTATGAAGAGGGCGGTTACCTGACCGAGGCCGTGCGCCGCAAGCCCTACAGCGTGCTGCTGCTCGACGAGGTGGAGAAGGCCCACCCCGACGTGTTCAATGTGTTGCTGCAGGTGCTCGACGACGGCCGTCTGACCGACGGCCAGGGCCGCACCGTGGACTTCAAGAACACCGTGATCGTGATGACGAGCAACATCGGCTCGCACCTGATCCAGGCCATGGTGGGGCAGGACTCGGACGACATCAAGGAGGCCGTGTGGGGCGAGCTGAAGAACCACTTCCGCCCCGAGTTCCTCAACCGCATCGACGAAACCGTGGTGTTCCACGCGCTCGACGCGGCGCACATCGAGGCCATCGCGCGCATCCAGCTGCAGCTGCTCGAATCGCGCCTGGCGAAGATGGACCTGGCGCTGGACGTGTCGCCCGCCGCCCTGGCCGAGCTGGCCAAGGTCGGCTTCGACCCGGTGTTTGGCGCGCGCCCGCTCAAGCGCGCCATCCAGCAGCGCATCGAGAACCCGCTGTCCAAGCTGCTGCTCGAAGGGCGTTTCCCGCCCAAGAGCGCCATTGCGGTCAGCGTGGACCCGGTGCTGGAGCCCGGCGTGTTCCGCTTCAGCGTGGAGCCAGTGGCCTGATGTGCTATGAATAAAATAGCTTGTGGCGCTTGCTGAATAAGCGCTGCAAGCTTTTTTCATTCAAACTTTCTGGAGGTTGCTTGAACGATCTGCTCGCGGGCTTGATCCGCTTTCTGGTCCGGCTGGTGCTGGTGGCCGTGGGCCTGGTGTTCTTCCTGAGCCTGCTCGCTGCGGGGCTGGTGCTGGCCCTGGCCTGGGGGGTGCGCCTCGCGTGGGCGCGGCTGACCGGGCGCCCGGTGACCCCGTGGGCTGCACGCATCGACCCGCGCACCGCGTGGAACACGGTGTACCGCTCCGGCGCCCGCTGGCGCCGCACGGACGACGCCCCGCCCGGCGCGCCGGAGGCCCGGCCGCAGACGCCGGTGCACCTGCGCCCCCTGCCCGGCGCGGACGAAGTGACCGATGTGCAGCCGCGCGAGCCCGGCGGCTCGTAGACGGTCTTCTCTAAACACGGCTTCCAGCCGCCGCCCTATGATGCGCGGATGAACACTGTCGACCTCCAAGCCCTGTTTGACGCCCAGTACCAGGCCAGCCGCGCCCAGGTGGACGTGCCCCTGGTCGTGCGCCGCGAGCGCCTGCTGCGCATGCGCAAGCTCCTCGACGAGCATGGCCCCACGCTGGCCGCCGCCGTGCAGGCCGACTTTGGCGTGCGCTCGCAGCGCCTGACCGAGGTGGCCGACATGTTCGTGCTGCGCTCCCTGATCGGCCACACCCTGCGCCACCTGGGCCGCTGGATGAAGCCTCAGAAGGTGCGTACCCCCATCTTCCTGCAGCCCGCCAGCGCCATGATCCAGCGCCAGCCGCTGGGTGTGGTGGGCGTGGTCTCGCCCTGGAACTACCCGGTGCAGCTCGCGCTGGCACCCGCCATCACCGCGCTGGCGGCGGGCAACCGCGTGATGATCAAGCCCAGTGAACTCACGCCCCACACCGCCGCGCAGATGGCGCTGCTGATCGGGCAGTTCTTCACCCCCGACGAGGTCTGCGTGGTGCAGGGCGACGCGGCACTCTCCAGCGCCTTCTGCGCGCTGCCGTTCGACCACCTGGTGTTCACCGGCTCCACCGCCGTGGGCCGCAAGGTGGCGCAGGCGGCGGCCGCCAACCTCACGCCCACCACGCTGGAGCTGGGCGGCAAGTCGCCCTGCATCGTCGACGCCAGCTGCGACCTGCAGGACGCGGCCATCAAGATCGCGCATGGCAAGCTGCTCAACGCTGGCCAGACCTGCATCGCGCCCGACTACGTGCTGCTGCCCCGGGGCCGCGAGGCCGCGTTCGCCGAAGCCTTCCGCGCCGCCGTGGCCAAGTTGTTTCCGCGCATCGCGGGCAACCCCGACTACGCTTCCATCATCAGCCCGCGCCATCTGGCGCGTCTGCGCACCATGCTGCAGCAGGCCCAGACCCAGGGCGCCGATGTGCAGAACATGGACCCGGCCCCAGGCAGCCAGCCTGATCCGTCCGCCGCCGTGCAGGATGGCGGCACCAGCCGCCAGATGGCCCCCGTGCTGGTGTTCGGCGCCACCTCGGGCATGCAGCTCATGCAGGAGGAAATTTTTGGCCCCATCCTGCCCGTCATCTCCTACGACCGGCTCGACGATGCCATCACCCACATCAATTCCGGACCGCGCCCGCTGGCGCTGTACTGGTTCGGCAACGACACTGGCGTGCGCGACGACGTGCTGCGCCGCACCGTGAGCGGCGGTGTGACGGTGAATGACACGCTGATGCACATTGCCCACGACGGCCTGCCGTTTGGCGGTGTGGGCGACAGCGGCTGGGGCGCCTACCACGGCGAGGCGGGCTTCCTGCGCTTTTGTCACCAGAAATCGGTGCTGGTCCAGTCGCGCTGGGCCATGGGGTACCTGTTCTACCCGCCCTACGGCCCCCGTTTCGACCAGGTCATGGGCCTGTTGCGGCGCTGGCTGTAGCGGTGGCCGCCACGGCCGCGCCGCCTTGCGGCGCGGGTTCCATCGGGGCCATGGCGCGATGCGGGGCCGAGAGCAGATGGACCATGGCCGTGCGCAACTGGCCCGTGCACACGGGTTTGTGCAGCAGCAGCGCCGACGTGGATTGCGCATCGCGCAGGCGCTGGGGCGATGTATCGCCCGTCATGATGATCGCGGGCACTGGCGTGCCCAGGTAGGCGCGCAGCGCCTGCAGCACCTGTTTGCCGGTCTCTTCGTGGCGCAGCCGGAAGTCGGTGATGATCAGGTCGGGCGTGAGGTCCTCCAGGCACTCCAGGGCGTCGGCGCTGGATTCGGCGGTGACGCATTGGCAGCCCCAGCTTTGCAGCAGCGATTGCATTCCGAGGCGCACGGCTTCGTCATCATCGATGGCCAGCACTTTCAGGCCCACGAGGCTTTGGGTGTCTGGCGCGGGGGCGGTTTCGTCCTCCAGCGCGCCCTGCCACCGGTCCAGCCACAACCGGAATACGGAGCCCCGCCCCGGCTGCGAGAGCACCTGGACGGAGGTCTTCATCTCGCGTGCCAGCCGCTGGACGATGGCCAGGCCCAGGCCCAGGCCCTTGCGCCGGTCGCGCTCGGGGTTTCCGAGTTGGTGGAACTCCTTGAAGATGGCTTCCCACTGGTGTTGCGGGATGCCTTGCCCCGTGTCCCATACCTCCAGCGCCAGGCGCTTGCCGCGTGTGCGGCAGGCGATCAGCACACCGCCCTGGCTGGTGTAGCGCAGTGCGTTGGAGATGAAGTTGTGCATTACCAGCCCGACCAGTGAACGGTCGGCGAACGCCGCGGCCGTGGTCTCCCGTGTGCGGTAGACGAGCCCGGCCGTATCAGCCTGCACGCCAAACTCCTGCTCCAGTGCGGTCAGCAGTGGCTGTACGGCAAAGGCGTGGGGCCGCACCTTGACGACACCGGCCTCCAGGCGCGAATAGTCGAGCAGGGTGGTCAGCATCTCGGCCGCGGCGCCCGAGGCAGCGTGGGCGTGCCCCAGCACCGCGATCTGGTGCTCATTGAGAGGGCTGCGCTGCAGCGACTCCAGAAACAGGCCCATGGCATGCAGAGGCTGGCGCAGGTCGTGACTTGCGGCGGCCAGGAAGCGGGACTTGTCGCGGTCGGCCTGCTCGGCCGCCTCTTGCGCGGCCAGGGCGCGCTGCGACTCTTCGCGCAGCTGGCCGACGAGCCGCTCATTCTCCAGTTTGAGCGCGATGCTGCGCCGCGTGGCCTGGTCGGCGGTGCGTGCCTGCATGCAGGTGAGCGCGTAGTAGACCCCCACCAGAAGCAGCGCGGGCCACATCACCGGACTGCCAGCCAGCGCCACCGCAATCATCACGCCGCCGATCGCGCAGGTGAGGTAGGCGACATAGGCACGGTACAGCGGCGCACCCAGCCCCAGCGCGCCCGAAGACACCGTGCTGATGATGCCGATAGCGTAGATCACGCTTTCCGATGTGCCCCAGTAGAGCACCACAAAGCCCAGGCTGCCCCAGTTCAGCCCCATGGCCGCCATGCAGGCAATCAGCTTGAGCGCCGCCTGCCGTGCCGGGTCGGTGAAAGGGGCAATGCTGCGCAGTGCGAGGTATACGCCGCCAACCACCAGCGAGTGGATGGCGAGCCACACCGCGACGGCCTGCGGGTCGGCCACACGCACCATGACCCACAGCGTCCCCAGCGCGGTGACCAGCGACGCCAGCAGCGTCATCGGGAAGTTCTGCCGCAGCAGCGCGACCTGCTCGCGCAGCACCTCGTCGCGCTCCCACGCCGGCCACCCCCAGCCGGTGGCGGGCCGGGGGGCATCGGGCGCTTTGGGAAAAACCTCAGAGGGTGTCATGGAACTGGGGCGTGGACAAACCCAGGCGCTGTGCTGCCAGCAAGGCCGCGCTGCGGCTATTGACCCCCAGTTGCGAAAAAATGGCCGCCACATGCACTCGCACGGTGTTTTCGCTCAGGCCCAGGTCGCGCGCAATCACCTTGTTGGGCTTGCCGGTGCACAGAAGCGACAGCACATCGAGCTGCCGCGCGGTCAGCGACGGTGTGTCGGGGCCGCGCGTGGTGGCGCTGTTGCCGCTGTTGGGGGGGAAGCAGGGCTGGCCCGCCAGCGCGCAGGTGATGGCGTCCAGAATGTCCTCCGCGCTGGCGGACTTGGGCAAAAAACCATCGGCGCCGCGCGCGCGGGCCTCATGCACGGCATCCGGTGCCGCACTGGCCGAAACCAGCACGATGCGGGCCTGCGGGCAGGCCTGGCGCAGCAGGCGCAGACCATCGAGGCCACTCATGCCGGGCAGCTGGATGTCCAGCAACACCAGATCGGCGTCGGCCAGCTGCAGCGCGCAGGCCTCCGCGATGGAGCCCGCCTCGGCAATCGTGCCCACGCGGGGGTGGTCCTGCACGATCAGGCGCAGCCCCGTGCGGAACAGGTTGTGGTCATCCACAAGCAACAGGCGGGCAGTCATCCGGCAAGTATCACGCACAACACGGGGCAGCGGACTAGTCTATTTGTGCGATGGACGCTTGGGCGTGCACTTTCTAGACTTTCTGTCAAGCATTGAAAGGCACGGCGGGTGCGCACCAATGCACAAGCCATTGTCCGGATCGTCCAACTACCAAAGTGCTCCCATGACTGCCAACGCTCTGCCCCGCGGTTCGTCCGCTGCCCGTGCACCCTCCTGCCGCAGTGACCGGCGGCCTGGGCCTTCCGATATGCCCGAGGACGGCGCCTGCCCGGGGGTTGGGGGCAACACCCTGGCCCGGATCGTGGAAGACAACTGCCCCGGCATGCTGGCTTCGGCCGGGGTGGTGATCGAGCACCTGGACGCCCAGGCCGGCATCTGGCAGCTTTCCATCGACGAGGGGCAGACCTGGCGCGCCATCCGCACAGACCTGATCAACCGCGACGGCAATCTGGGCCTGGCCCTGGACCGTGATGCCAGGCTGCGTGTGCTGCCCTACTGTGACCACCGCGTGACCGGTGCCCGTGTGGTATTTCATACCGTGCCGCGCAGCCATGGGCCGGGCAATGGCAGCTACCGCGCCTATGCCTGCGACGGGCGTGAGGACGGGTCCGGCACCATCGCGCTGGTGCTGAGTCTCGCGGCCATCAACGGCGCGCCACCGGCCGTGCATGTGCCGCGTCTGCGCAACAAGCGTGCCCTGGCGCAGCGGGCCGTGGCGGCGCCGCGCCAGGGCGCCGTGCCGCTTGCCTGACGGGGGCGGGCAAGCGGTGCCAGGGCGCGCCGCGAAGCGCACCGGCTTGCGCTGCCAAAAGACTGCGAAACCAGGTGTGCAAAGTAGACCGAAGAGACCCCCGGCATGGGCCTCCATGAGGGCGAAAACCGTTTGCGGCGACAATGCCGCTCCGTTTCGTTTTTTGTCAGTCCGTTTTCGGTCGGTTTTTTCATGTCCAGTATCCAGGTTCGTCCCGCCACGCTTCGCGATGCAAAAGCCATTGCCCAGATCCACACCATTGCCGCACAGGCAGCCTACAAAGGCCTGGTGCCCGACGATCAGTTGAAGAATCTCTCCGTTGAAAAGCGCCAGGCCTACTGGCGCGAAGCCATTGAATATTGCGAGCCCCAGGTGCAGGTGGCCGTGGAAGACGAGAAGATCGTCGGCTTCGTCGGCTTCGACCGCTCGCGCGACGAGAAATCCCGCCCCACCACCGGTGAAATCTGGGCCATCTACGCCGCTCCCACCCACTGGAACAAAGGCGTGGGCCTGGCCCTGTGGGACGCCGCGCGCGACGGCCTGCAGGAAGAAGGCTGCACCAACGTCACCGCCTGGGTGCCGCTGCGCAACGAGCGCGCGCTGCGCTTCCATGAGCTGGCAGGCTTCAAGCGCGAGATGACCACCGCCAAGACCGCCGTGGTCGGCGGCGTGAAGATCGAGGAAGTGCGCCTCAAGCGGCCGTTGAACTAGGAACAACCCCCTGTGTCGCTGCGCTCCTTCCCCCTTCTCTGGCATCGCTGCGCGCTGCGGGCAGGGGGACGCCCCCAGCGCGGCGAGGCGGCCCTTGCGCGGGGGGGCGCTGGCCTGGGCCGCGCCAGTGTTTTGCGGCGCGTGTGCTTCCCGGCGCCATGGTTTACTAAAAGGCTCCCATGATTGAATGGAACGAACAGGGCGAGGTGCGCAGTGCGCGCTGGCGTTCCGAGAGCGGCGCCGCCGCGCCGCGCCGTGTGGAGCTGGCCGACGACACCCTGTCGGCCGACACCGCCTACCGCCTGGCCTGCGCGGGCACCGGCCTGCTGTGGCGCGGTGACTTCCAGAACGCGCGCCAGCTGCTTCAGGCCCTGATGCGCCGCACCGACCGCAAGCCCGCCAAGGCAGCGGCCAAGGCCGCGCAGAAGATGGCCGCTGCCACCCCGGCCGAGCAGTTCCACCTGCACCGCCAGGCGCAGTCGCAGCGTGCCCGCACGCTGGGCACGCTGCTGATTCCGGTCGAGGGCGACTACTCCATCGCCCTGCGCCGCGCGCCCGACTGGCGTGCTGCCTGTACCGAGGCCTGGGGCCCCGCCAGCGGCGAGGCCAGCGTGGTGTCGCTGCGCGAGCTGCTGGGCATCGTGGGCGCGCACGAGTGGCGCAAGAAGGGCGTGGAAATCCCCGCCCTGGGCGCTGCCCCGAACAACCGCATCCACCCGCACTACGGCGTGTTCTCGCCCGTGCGCGGCGAATACATCGACCTGGTGGCGCAGGCGCCGCTGCCGTCCAAGGAACTCGCGTTCGACATCGGCACCGGCACCGGCGTGCTGGCCGCCGTACTGGCACGCCGCGGCGTGCGCCGCGTGGTGGCCACTGAACTGGCACCGCGCGCCCTGGCCTGCGCGCAAGACAATGTTCAGCGCCTGGGCCTGCAGGGCAGCGTAGAGCTGCTGGCGGCCGACCTGTTCCCGCCCGGGCGCGCGCCGCTCGTGGTTTGCAACCCGCCCTGGCTGCCCGCGCGGCCCAGCTCGGCCATCGAGCAGGCGGTGTACGACGAAGGCAGCCGCATGCTCAAGGGCTTTCTGGCCGGGCTGCGCGAGCACCTGGAGCCCGGCGGCGAAGGCTGGCTGTTGCTGTCCGACCTGGCCGAACACCTGGGCCTGCGCCCGCGCGACGAACTGCTGGGCTGGATTGCCGCTGCCGGCCTGCGCGTGCTGGGCCGCGAAGAAGTGCGCCCGCGCCACGGCAAGGCGCAGGACGCGGCCGAAGTTCTGCATGCGGCCCGTGCTGTCGAAGTGACCTCGCTCTGGCGGCTGGCTGTCGCCTGAGGCGTGCCGGTCATACGGTATTGCATTCCATCGGATAACCAGGCGGGGAGCCCACGATCAGTGCTTTAGCACGGCAGGGCGACCCAACGACGTTAACCGTTTGAAGGCAAGACCGTATCAGTGGCTGAGCGCCGGGGCCTCCTGGGGCAGCAGCTGCGCCATGCGTTCACGGATGGCCTCTGCCCGTTCGGCACCGGCCAGGTAGCCCACCTCTTCCAGCATCGCCTCGCCCACATCGAGCATGCTCCAGCGGTCGCGCGCATCGCGCAGGGCTGCGTGGTACTGCGTGGCCAACTGGGGGTTGCGCCGCGCAAACATGCGCTCGCAGATATCGAACAGGTACATGCGTGTGCCCGCCAGCGAGCGCAGCGGCGCATGCGGCGCCAGCACCATGGAGGGCATGGCCGCCGCAGGGGCCTGATCGCTGAGTTCGGGGCCTGCTGGCCGGAGGTAGCCGGCACGCATCAGGTCATCCACAATCTGGCGGCCCACGCCGTGGTACATGGCCTGCAACTCCTGCAGGGGCTTGCCGTCGGCGAGCAACAGCAGCGAGCGTTCGCGCAGGCTCAGGGATCGCACGCCGGGCATCAGTTCATGGCGGGCTTTTTCGGTCTTATGCAGCATCATGGGGCAGGGTGGAAAGGTTCTTGCCCAGTATTTCAGCAGCGCCGGATGACGCCTTGATGACCCTGCATTCGGTTGGACTTTCAGGCGCTGATGGATGCTGAAGACGGATCACATGCGCAGCCGGTGCTATGGTGCGCGCAGCTTGGCAGGTCCATGGCCTGGAAATAGCCCGTCGGGCGCACAAGTGTCCCCGGTTCGGACGCTATAGTTTCCCCGATGCAGGTGCGCCAAGTTTCACGGGATCTTGATATTGGGGCATTTGCACAGTGGGTCGTGCGCAAACCCAGATTGCCAGCTACTTTCAGGGGGAATCGTGTCCAGAATATCCCGCATCGTCCAACTTGTCCCGCAAGGCTTGCGGAATACATTCGTTAGGCATCAGGAGAAGAAGTGCGTCAGTACGTGCGATGGCTTGTGATAGAGCCGCGGTTCGCCTGGATATGCGTTGCAGGACTCGGTCTGGGTGTGGCCTGCGCCTTTGCCTACGGACCGTCGGAGCAGTCCATCCGCATCAGTGGGATGTTCCTCCAGCTTGGCGGGATTGTCACGGTCGTCTGGGGCATCGTCTCTACAAGACAATTCTTCGGCTTACCTCGACTTCGGGACGGCTTGCGCGCCTGGTGGGCGCGGGCACCGTTCAAGTCGCGAAAGGTAGTTATTGGCGTGGGTAGTGGGCAGCTTGGTTTCTTTGGCGAGGGGCATGCGTACTCCACATTTCCCGTAGACCACTCGGCAGCCATCGATGATCAGATCAAGGCGCTGGAACGGAACATCGCGCTTGTGCATGAGAGGATCACCACAGTTCACTCTGACGCTCGTACGAAGCACGACGAATTAAAGACCAAGGTGACCGAACATACCGGGCGGCTCAAGGAGCTCGATACGAAGTTGATGAACGACATGCGTAGCTTCGGAACTAGTGGCCTGCATATTTCTGGTATTGGTGCTGCCTGGCTATTCTTGGGAACGATCATGGGTAGTGCAAGCCAGGAGATTGTGAAGTGGTTGCGCTGAGGGTTAACGGGGCGTTCGACACGGACGCCCGGCAACTGTCTTTCGCGTCGCTACAGTTTTTTCTGCCGACTGCACGTTAATTCCGATCAGCGCTATTGAGTGGGCTGACGGAATCGCATTGACGCTATTAAAATAGTAGCTGCAAGCGCTTGTATTTATTGGGCTAGATGCCATTTTCAATGTAAATTTTCAGCCCAGTCCGTACCTTCCTCCGCCTGAATCACCCGCAATGACCCTGCTGCTCGCCCCCATGGAGGGCCTTCTCGATTTTGTGCTGCGCGATGTGCTGACCCGGGTGGGCGGCGTGGACCGGTGTGTGTCGGAGTTCATCCGCATCACCGGCACGCTGCTGCCCGACAAGGTGTTCTTGCGCTACGTGCCCGAACTGAACCACGGCGGGCGCACGCTGGCCGGCGTGCCGGTGCGCGCGCAGTTGCTGGGTTCCGACCCGGTGTGCATGGCCGAGAACGCGGCGCGGCTGGCCGCGCTGGGGCCCGAGGGCATTGACCTGAACTTTGGCTGCCCGGCCAAGGTGGTGAACCGCCATGGCGGCGGCGCGGCGCTGCTGCGCGAGCCCGAGCGCATTGCCGCTGTGGTGGGTGCGGTGCGCCGTGTGGTGCCGGCGCACCTGCCGGTGTCGGCCAAGATGCGACTGGGTTACGACGACGCCAGCCTGGCGCGCGAATGCGCCCAGGCCATGGAGGCGGGGGGCGCGTGCGAGATCGTGGTACATGCGCGCACCAAGGTGGACGGCTACCGGCCGCCCGCGTACTGGGAGCAGATTCCGGCCATCCGCGCGGCGGTGACGGTGCCGGTGGTGGCCAATGGCGAGATCTGGACGGTGGAGGACGCGCAGCGCTGCCGCGCGGTCTCGGGCTGCGAGGCGCTGATGCTGGGGCGCGGCATCGTGGCCGACCCCGGACTGGCGCGTGCCCTGCGCGCGGCCGATGCCGGTCGGCCGGGCAGCGACGAGGTGCTGTGGGCCGATCTGCTGCCGCACCTGGGCGACTTCTGGCGGCTGGTGTGCGACGGCCTGGAGCCGCGCCAACGCGCCGGGCGGCTCAAGCAGTGGCTCAACCTGCTGCGCCGGCGCTTCCCCGAGGCCGAGCGGGCCTACCAGCAGGTGCGCACGATGACGGACCAGCAGGCCATCACGCTGTGGCTGGCGGCCCAGCAGCCGGGCCGCGTGCCGACCGCCTGAGTTACCAGCTCACCTCGCGGTCGGGCGTTGCGCTGATCTTGTGGATGGAGAGGTCGGCGCCGTCGTATTCCTCTTCCTGCGTAAGGCGCAGGCCCAGTGTGGCCTTGAGGGCGCCGTAGACCATGGCTCCCCCGAGCAGTGCCCAGGCAATGCCCATGAGGGTGCCGATGAGCTGGCCGGTGAACGCGACACCGCCCAGGCCGCCCAGGGCCTTGCTGCCGAAGATGCCCGCCGCCAGGCCGCCCCAGGTGCCGCAGAGGCCGTGCAGGGGCCAGACACCGAGCACGTCGTCGATCTTCCAGCGGTTCTGCGTGAGCGTGAACATGGCCACGAAGATGGCGCCTGCCACCGCGCCCACCACCAGGGCGCCCAGCGGGTGCATCAGGTCGGAGCCTGCGCACACGGCCACCAGGCCGGCCAGGGGGCCGTTGTGCACGAAGCCGGGGTCGTTCCGGCCCAGCACCAGCGCCGCCAGCGTGCCGCCCACCATGGCCATGAGGGAGTTCACGGCGACGAGGCCGGAGATCTTGTCCAGCGTCTGTGCGCTCATCACGTTGAAGCCGAACCAGCCCACCACCAGAACCCACGAGCCCAGCGCCAGGAAGGGGATGCTCGACGGCGGGTGTGCCGAGATGGCGCCGTCCTTGCGGTAGCGGTTGGCGCGCGAGCCCAGCAGCAGCACGGCGGGCAGGGCGATCCAGCCGCCCACGGCATGCACCACGATGGAGCCTGCGAAGTCGTGGAACTCTTCGCCCGTGAGTGCCTTGATCCAGGCCTGCACGCCAAAATGCTGGTTCCAGGCAATGCCCTCGAAGAAGGGGTAGACAAAGCCAACGATGGCGGCCGTTGCCAGCAGTTGCGGCCAGAATTTTGCGCGCTCGGCGATGCCGCCCGACACGATGGCCGGAATGGCGGCGGCGAAGGTGAGCAAGAAGAAGAACTTCACCAGGCCGTAGCCGCTCTGCAGGGCCAGGGTGTCCGCGCCCACAAAGAAATGCGTGCCGTAGGCCACGCCATAGCCGACGGTGAAATAGACCACCGTGGACACTGAGAAATCGACGAGGATTTTCACCAGGGCATTCACCTGGTTCTTCTTGCGCACCGTGCCCAGCTCCAGAAACGCGAACCCGGCGTGCATGGCCAGGACCATGATGGCGCCGAGCAGGATGAAAAGCGTGTCCGTGCCCTGTTTGAGTGATTCCATGACTTCCCTTGAGGCGTGAATTGAACCGTTCTGGTGCGCCCGGGTAGGGGGCGCCAGTCTTGCACTGAAATAAAGCAAAAATTGCGCCATCGCGGGGCGGCTGGCACGGCCGTGCCCCGGGCCTGGGCATGTGCGCCGCCTAGTGTTTCGCTTTTTGCTATTTAATTGATAGCTTGTGAGGCATGACCGGTAAGCGAAAACCCCGAAAAATGCTAATATTCGCCGTGGTGCACTTCCCGGTGCATGCGTTCCTGGCTGGCGGGTGCCCGCACAGGCCCCTGACCCCCCGAACGCTGTCCGCCTTCCATGAGCGCTGTCATGCCATCCACCCCTGCCCGCAACCCGTTGATTGACGTGCTCAAGGGGCTGGCCTGCGCCGCCATCGTCGGGCACCACCTGGCTTTCTACGGCCCCATGTCCGATGCGGCGCTGCCGCTGTTTCCGGGGCTGCTGGCCTGGTTGTACGACTACGGGCGCATGGCCGTGCAGCTGTTTCTGGTGCTGGGGGGCTACCTGGCGGCGGCCAGCCTGGCGCCGCAGGGGCTGGCGCGCTTTGACAGCGCGCCGCAGCAGGTGGCACGGCGTTTCGTGCGTCTGGTGGTCCCGTATGCCGTGGCGCTGGTGCTGGCCATCGCCGTGGCGGCGCTGGTGCGGCCCTGGTTCGGGCACCCCAGCGTGCCCGCCGAGCCCAGCCTGCCCCAGTTGCTGGCCAATGCCCTGCTGCTGCAGGACGTCGTGGGCGAGGAGGCGCTGTCGGCCGGTGTCTGGTACGTGGCCATCGACTTCCAGCTTTTCGCCCTGGCCGTGCTGTTGCTGGCGGGTGTGCGGGCGGTGCCGGGACTGGCGCCGGAGCAGCGCATGCGGCTGCTGCGCGCGCTGGTGGTGGCGGGCACGGCGGCCTCGTTGCTGGTCTTCAACCGCCAGCCCGGGCTGGACATGTGGGCCCTTTATTTCATGGGGTCCTACGGCCTGGGCATGATGGCCTGCTGGGCCGTGCGTTCCGGGCGCCCGGTGCCGTGGCTGGCGGGCATGGCCTTGCTGGGGGGGCTGGCGCTGGCGCTGGATTTCCGTGCGCGCATTCTGGTGGCGCTGGTGAGCGCGCTGGGCCTGGTCTGGGCGCTGCGGAGCCCGCAGCTACTGCCTGGCGGGCGTGTGGCGGTGCGGCTGCAGCGGCTGGGACAGATGTCGTATTCCGTCTTTCTGGTGCACTTTCCGGTTTGCCTGCTGGTGAATGCCTTGGTACACCTGCTGTGGCCGCAGGATCCGCTGCCCAACGCTCTGGGCATGCTGGCGGCGTTTGCACTCTCGCTGGCCGCCGGGCGCCAGCTTTACCTGGCGGTGGAACGCCCCACGCCCACCTGGGCGCTGGCATGGCGCTGGCAGGCCACCCTGGTGGGTGCAGGCGTTCTGGCCGCACTGGCCGATGGCGTGTTGTGACACGCCGTGGGGTTCGTCAGGTCTCGGTAGGCGCGCGGCCCTTGCGCCGGGAGTCAATGAACCACGCCATGAATGGCAGCAGCAGCATGGACCCTGGAATGACCCAGATGATCAGGTAAGGGCTGACCGAAGACGCCGAGCGCATGACCTGGCGCAGGTGCGCACGCTCCTGTGCGCTCCACTGCCCCTGGCGCCGCTGGCGCACCAGCCATACCACGGAGCCCTTCATCACGGCCATCTCGCTGCGCAGGCGTGTCTTCTCGCGGCTGTTGCCGGCGAGAAAGGAGCAGAACCACTCCGGCGCCCGCTCCATGCGCCGCTGGAAGGCGGTGGTGGAGTTGGGGTCGAACGCTGGGGCGTTGCTCAATGGATCACGGGGCAGAGGAGTGGGCATGGGAGACTATTTTCGCTCCAAGCCGCTTTTTCTGCACAGGAACAATTGCACGGATGCGCGGCGTCAATGGGGGCGGCCGTCAGCGGTGCAGCTCTCCGGCGGCCTCGGGCTGGTAGACGATCTGCTTGACCTTCACGGTCATGGCCTTGCCACCGGGGCCGGGCCAGGCCAGTTCATCGCCGACTGACAGGCCCAGCAGGGCGCTGCCCACGGGTGCGAAGATCGACAGGCGGTCGGTGCTGCCGTCCAGGTCGCGTGGGTACACCAGCGTCAGGCAGAACTCCTTGCCGGTTTCCAGAATGGTGAACTGCACGGTGGAATTCATGGTGACCACGGTGGGTGGAATTTCTTCCGGCGCCACCACGTCGGCGCGGTCCAGCTCTGCCTGGAGGTCCGCCTTGCCAGGAAAGACACTGGCGGGAATGGCCGCCAGCAGGGCTTCGATACGGTCAAGGTCGAGCGACGACAGGATGATCTGGGGCTTGCGCGCCATGGGGTTACCTCTGCGGATGGGTTGAAAGGGCGGGACTGTAGTCCATCGTGAATCCCGCACTGCCCCGCACGGGCAATCTGTCGGCAGGGTTATTCATGAATATGTATATTTATACAGTATGCATGGGCATTTTCCCCCCGTCGATCCGCCGCCCGGCCCCGTGCCCGAGGTGCGGGTGCCACTGCAGGCCCTCCGGGGCCGGGGCGCCGCAACGGCGCTGGCGCACCGCTTCGCGCGGGACGAGCGCGCGGCGTTTGACGATGGCTGGGGGGCACCCGGCCTGGCGGCCGAGACGCCCGCGCCGCAGGCCACCACCGTGCATTTCGAGACCGCGCGCAGCGCCCTGTGCACGAACGATTCGCCCGATGTGGGCTTCGAGTATTCCGTCAACCCCTACCGGGGCTGTGAGCATGGCTGCATCTACTGCTATGCCCGGCCCACGCACAGCTACCTCAACCTGTCTCCGGGGCTGGATTTCGAGACGCAGATCATCGCCAAGCGCAACATCGCCGCGCTGCTGCGGCGGGAGCTGGCCCGGCCCGGCCATGCCGTGCGCGGGCTGTGCATCGGTTCGGCAACGGACTGCTACCAGCCCATCGAGCGCGAGCTGCGGCTCACGCGTGGCGTGATCGAGGTTCTGGGCGATGCGCGGCATCCGTTCTACCTCATCACCAAGTCCAGCGGTGTGGAGCGCGACCTCGACCTTCTTGCGCCGCTGGCGGCGCAGCGGCTTGCGGCGGCGTATGTGACCATCACCACGCTGGACCCGTTGCTGGCCCGCCGCCTGGAGCCCCGGGCGGCGGCACCGCACCGGCGGCTGCGCACCATCCGTGCGCTGGCCGAGGCGGGTGTGCCTGTGGGAGTGAGCGTGGCGCCGCAGATCCCCTTTCTCAATGAGGACATGGAGCAGGTGCTGGAAGCCGCCGCCGGGGCGGGCGCGCGCAGCGCCTTCTACACCGTGCTGCGCCTGCCCTGGGAGCTGGACCCGCTGTTCCGCGAATGGCTGGCGCTGCACTACCCGCAGCGCGCGCAGCGGGTGATGGCGCGGGTGCAGGACCTGCATGCGCAGCGCGCGGCTGGCACGGTCTACGACAGCCGTTTCGTGCAGCGCATGCAGGGCAGCGGCCTGTGGGCCGATCTGCTGCGCCAGCGCTTTGCCATGGCTTGCCGACGCCTGGGGCTGAACCGCGAACGGGTGGAACTCGATACCTCGCAGTTCCGCCCGGGCTTGGCGGGCGGGCAGGGCTGTCTGTTTTGAGCGGGCAAGAAAAAACCCGCCGGTTCGCGGCGGGTTTTTCGGGGCAGGGCGGCGCCAGGGCGCCGCTGCATCAGTTGCCCAGCGGCTTGACGTCGCGGCGCACGGAGCCCGTGAACAGTTGGCGGGGACGGCCGATCTTGTACTCGGGGTCGCTGATCATTTCGTTCAGCTGGGCGATCCAGCCCACGGTGCGGGCCAGGGCGAAGATGCCGGTGAACAGGTTCACCGGGATGCCGATGGCGCGCTGCACGATGCCGGAGTAGAAGTCCACGTTCGGGTAGAGCTTGCGCTGCACGAAGTAGTCGTCTTCCAGGGCGATCTTTTCGAGTTCCTTGGCCAGCTTGAACAGCGGGTCGTTTTCCAGGCCCAGTTCGGCCAGCACTTCGTTGCAGGTTTCCTGCATGAGCTTGGCACGGGGGTCGTAGTTCTTGTACACGCGGTGACCGAAGCCCATCAGCTTGACGCCGGAGTTCTTGTCCTTGACCTTTTCCATGAACTCGCCGACCTTGGACACGCCGCCCATGGCCTGGATTTCTTCCAGCATGTTCAGGCAGGCCTCGTTGGCACCGCCGTGGGCAGGGCCCCACAGGCAGGCCACGCCAGCGGAGATGGCGGCGAACGGGTTGGTGCCCGAGGAGCCGCACAGGCGCACGGTGGAGGTGGATGCGTTCTGCTCGTGGTCGGCGTGCAGGATGAAGATGCGGTCCATCGCGCGCTCGATCACCGGGTTGACCTTGTAGTCCTCGCAGGGCGTGCCGAACATCATGCGCAGGAAGTTGCCAGCGTACGAGAGGTCGTTGCGGGGGTACATGTAGGGCTCGCCCTTGCCGTACTTGTAGGCCATGGCCACCAGCGTGGGCATCTTGGCGATCAGGCGGATCGCGGCGATGTCGCGGTGCTGCGGGTTGTTGATGTCGGTGCTGTCATGGTAGAAGGCCGACATGGCGCCCACCAGGCCGGTCAGCACGGCCATGGGGTGCGCGTCGCGGCGGAAACCACGCAGGAAGAACTGCATCTGCTCGTTCACCATGGTGTGCTGCAGCACACGCTTGTGGAAGTCGGCGCGCTCGGCTGTGTTGGGCAGTTCGCCCTTGAGCAGCAGGTAGCAGGTGTCGAGGTAGTCGCAGTGGGTGGCCAGCTGCTCGATGGGGTAGCCGCGGTAGAGCAGTTCGCCCTTGTCACCGTCGATGTAGGTGATGGCGGACTGGCACGAGGCCGTCGACAGGAAGCCCGGGTCGTAGGTGAACATGCCGGTCTGTGCGTACAGCTTGCGGATGTCGATCACGTCGGGGCCGATGTTGCCGTGGTAGACCGGCATTTCCACGCTGGGGCTGCCGTTACTGAACGACAGGGTGGCTTTGTTGTCAGCGAGCTTCATTGTTGCGTCCTTGTTGAGGTTTCCGATGATCCGGTCTGGTTAATCCACTGCCACAGGTCAGGCGTGTGCCGCACGGGCGCCGCTCTGTCTGAGCATGCCGAGTACTTCGCATACCGGCGGGGTGTTGAGTACGCCTTCCGGTTCACGCCTGCGAAGCAGGAGGTCCAGCAGGTCGTTGTCCGAAAGATCCATCAGCGCCGTCAGCCCGTCGGCATGGCGTTGCGTCAGTCCGGACTCGAAACGGGTGAAGAACTGCTCGATGAACAGATCGTTCTCCAGCAGGCCGCGCCGGCAGCGCCAGTGCAGCTTGCTGAGCGCGCGTGCATCCAGCAGCGGCGAGGCCGCTGGCAGGTCGTTGGTCGAGGGGTCACCCATGGCGGTCTTGCTGGCGCGGTCAGATGGCGCGGCGCACCATCAGTTCCTTGATCTTGCCAATCGCCCGGGTGGGGTTCAGGCCCTTGGGGCACACGTCAACGCAGTTCATGATCGTGTGGCAACGGAACAGACGGTAGGGGTCTTCCAGGTTGTCCAGGCGCTCGGCGGTGGCCTCGTCGCGGCTGTCGGCCAGGAAGCGGTAGGCCTGCAGCAAACCGGCGGGGCCGACGAACTTGTCGGGGTTCCACCAGAAGCTGGGGCAGCTCGTGGAGCAGCTGGCGCACAGAATGCACTCGTACAGGCCGTCGAGTTCCTCGCGCTGCTCGGGTGACTGCAGGCGTTCCTTTTCGGGGGGGATGCCTTCGTTGATCAGGTAGGGCTTGATCGAGTTGTACTGCTTGAAGAACAGCGTCATGTCCACGATCAGGTCGCGGATCACGGGCAGGCCGGGCAGGGGCTTGAGCACGATGGTGCCCGGCAGCGTGTTCATGTTGGTCAGGCAGGCCAGGCCGTTCTTGCCATTGATATTCATCGCGTCCGAGCCGCAAACGCCTTCGCGGCAGGAGCGGCGGAACGACAGGGTCGGGTCCTGCTCCTTGAGCTTGAGCAGGGCGTCCAGCAGCATGCGCTCATGGCCGTCGAGCTCGATCTCGATGGTCTGCATGTAGGGCTTGGCGTCCTTGTCCGGATCGTAGCGGTAGATTTGGAATGTGCGTTTTTGCATGGTTCAGCTCTCGTGGGGCTACTGTTTAGAACGTCCGGACCTTGGGAGGAACGCTGTCCACTGTCAGGGGCTTGAGGTTCACCGGCTTGTAGGTCAGGCTGTTGCTGGCGCTGTGCCACAGGGTGTGCTTCATCCACTCGGCGTCGTTGCGGCCCAGCGGTGCCGTCGGATCGTCGGCGGGCTTCTCGTAGTCGTACACCGTGTGTGCACCACGGCATTCCTTGCGGGCTGCTGCCGACACCATGGTGGCCTGGGCCACTTCGATCAGGTTGTCCACTTCGAGGGCCTCGATACGGGCCGTGTTGAACACCTTGGACTTGTCCTGCAGGGTCACACCGGCGACGCGCTCACGCAGCGCGGCGATCTTGGTAACGCCTTCATCCATGCCGGCCTGGGTGCGGAACACACCGGCGTGCTGCTGCATGGCTGCACGGATCTCGCCGGCCAGGGCCTGCGAGTAGGTGCCACCGGTGGACTTTTCGAGCTGGTTCAGGCGTTCCAGCGTGCGGTCGGCCGCGTCCTTGGGCAGGGGTTTGTGTTCCTTCTGCTTGTTGTTGAATTCGACGATGTGGCGGCCTGCAGCCTTGCCGAACACCAGCAGGTCGAGCAGCGAGTTCGTGCCCAGACGGTTGGCACCGTGCACGCTCACGCAGGCGCATTCGCCCACGGCGTAGAGGCCGTTGACCACGTTGTTGCGCGTGCCGTCGTGCGTGACGACCTGGCCGTGAATGTTGGTCGGCACGCCGCCCATCTGGTAGTGGATGGTGGGCACCACGGGGATCGGCTCCTTGGTGATGTCCACGTTGGCGAAGTTGACGCCGATCTCGTACACCGAGGGCAGGCGCTTGTGGATGGTCTCGGCGCCCAGGTGGTCCAGCTTGAGCAGCACATAGTCCTTGTTCGGACCGCAGCCACGGCCTTCCTTGATTTCCTGGTCCATCGAGCGGGACACGAAGTCGCGCGGGGCCAGGTCCTTCAGCGTGGGCGCGTAGCGCTCCATGAAGCGCTCGCCATTGCTGTTGAGCAGGATGGCGCCTTCGCCGCGGCAGCCTTCGGTCAGCAGCACGCCGGCACCGGCCACGCCGGTGGGGTGGAACTGCCAGAACTCCATGTCCTGCAGCGGGATGCCGGCGCGCGCCGCCATGCCCAGGCCGTCGCCAGTGTTGATGAAGGCGTTGGTCGAGGCGGCGAAGATGCGGCCTGCACCACCCGTGGCCAGCAGCACGGTCTTGGCTTCCAGTACATACAGATCGCCGGTTTCCATTTCAATGGCGGTCACGCCGACCACGTCGCCGTCCTGGTCGCGGATCAGGTCCAGGGCCATCCACTCGACGAAGAAGTTCGTCTTGGCCTTCACGTTCTGCTGGTACAGCGTGTGCAGCATGGCGTGGCCGGTGCGGTCGGCGGCGGCGCAGGCGCGTTGCACGGGCTTCTCGCCGTAGTTGGCGGTGTGGCCGCCGAAGGGACGCTGGTAGATGGTGCCGTCGGGGTTGCGGTCGAACGGCATGCCGAAGTGTTCCAGCTCGTACACCACATTGGGTGCTTCGCGGCACATGAACTCGATGGCGTCCTGGTCGCCCAGCCAGTCGGAGCCCTTGATGGTGTCGTAGAAGTGGTAGTGCCAGTTGTCCTCGGACATGTTGCCCAGGGATGCAGACACGCCGCCCTGTGCAGCGACGGTGTGCGAGCGGGTGGGGAACACCTTGGACAGCGAGGCCACGTTCAGGCCTGCACGGGAGAGTTCGAGGGCGGCGCGCATGCCGGAGCCGCCGGCGCCGATGATGACGACGTCGAACTTGCGCTTGGTGATGTTGGCGTTGGTGTAGCTCATGGATTTAGCCTTTGTTCGCGGTATTTGGCGTGGGGTTCACAGACGCCACAGAACCTGGAAGCCCCAGCCCGCGCAGCCGACGAGCCAGACGATGGTGAAGACTTGCAGAACCAGGCGCAGTCCCACGGGCTTGATGTAGTCCATCCAGATGTTGCGCATGCCGACCCAGGCGTGGTAGGCCAGCGCGATGATCACCGAGAAGGTCAGGAACTTCATCCATTGCGCGGCAAAGATGCCGGCCCACAGGTCGTAGCCGACGGGGCCCTTGCTGAAGATGATCTGCGCGATCACGGCCAGCGTGAACAGGACCATGATGGCGGCCGTGACGCGCTGGCTCAGCCAGTCGCGAAGGCCGTAATGGGCACCCACGACGGTGCGCTTGTATCCGTAGTTGGACATGGTGTTTTCCTCTCAGTCGTCGGAGGGTTCTGTCCGTTGCGGCAGAACCACGGGTTATCAGTACAGGCCGAACAGCTTGGCGCCGAGCACGACCGTCAGGCCAATGCTGACGATGAGCGTGAAGATGGCGGACGACTTGCCGAATTGCTTGGTCACGGCGTCGTGGCTGATGTCCATCCAGAGGTGGCGCATGCCGGCGATCATGTGGTGCAGGTAGCCCCAGATCAGGCCCAGCACCACCAGTTTGAGGAACCAGCCGGGTACGAAACCCAGGCCGGTTTCGAAGGCAGCCTTGAAGCGCCCGAATGAAATTTCGGAAGACACCGAGGTGTCGAACAGCCACAGCACCAGCGGCAGCAGCAGGAACAGGATGGCTCCGCTGGCCCGGTGCAGGATGGAGACCCAGGCCGCTGGTGTCATGCGGTAGGTCGTGAGGTCCTTGAAGGCGTTGATGTTGCGGAATTCAGGCCGCTTTTTGGCTAGCTCGGTCATGGCAAGTGCTTTCGTGGATGTAACTGCTTTGTAATTTTGTGCGCTACGAAGTGCAAAATTCTATTGCAATGCAGCAAGGGGACGTTTGACTCAGGCGGTATTTTCCGATTTTTTCCGGTCTGAAAACCTGAATGGGGCTGTTATCTTCAGTTCAGTTCGTTGTGGTAATGGTGGGTGTCGGTGCGGTAGAGGCCGCGTCGTAACTCCATGGGAACATCGTTGTAGGTGTAGGCAATGCGCTCGACGCTCAGCAGCGGTGTTTCGGGCGGAACCTGCAGCAGCCGGGCCTGTTCCGGGTCAGGCAGCACGGCGCGGATCTTTTCGTCGGCGCGTACCATGCGCACGCCGAAATCCAGCTCCAGCATGGCGTAGGTCGGGCCGGGGTAGTTGGCCATCTGTGCAGCCGTAAGGCCCTTGAAGGCCTGGCCAGGGAGCCAGATGTCTTCCAGAATGGTGGGGACGCCGCTGAACGACAGAATGCGGCGCGCCTGCACCATCGGGTCGCCCGTGCGCAGGCCCAGCGCGCGCGCCACCTCGGCGCTGGCGCGCACGCGCTTGCAATCGATGATGTTGCGCTCGGCGGGGCCTTCGACGCTGGCATCGCCGCTGTCCGGCATCAGTTTGAGGAAACGGTACTGCACATGCCGTTCGGCATGGGTGGCCACGAAAGTGCCTTTCCCCTGGCGGCGGGTGACGAGATTTTCCGCCGCCAGCTCGTCGATGGCCTTGCGCACCGTGCCCTGGCTCACGCGAAAGCGCGCCGCCAGTTCCATCTCACTCGGAATGGCCTCGCCCGGTTTCCATTCGCCGGCCTGCAGGCTTTGCAGGATCAGCCCTTTGATCTGCTGGTACAGCGGGCTGAACGCGGGGGCGGGCAGTCCCGCTGTGGCCTGCAGTGCGTCAGGGGGATCGATCGTGGAAGGTGGTTGTGACGACATGGGCGGGAAACAGGTGCGGGGCTGGTGTCCGGTTTGTAAGCGAGTGTCGCGAAGCTATGATCATATCTTATATAAGACATAAGACAAATTGACGCACTGCGGAAAACGGCGGTAAAATCTCCCGCTGTTCGCGGGGCACGTGTTGCTGGTAACAGGCGCAAGTGGCAACCGCTGCACACTCACCTGTTTCCTTCACTTCCTGGAGTTCTCACCATGAGCAAAAAGCCCGTCCGCGTGGCCGTCACCGGCGCCGCAGGTCAAATTGGCTACGCCCTTCTGTTCCGCATCGCCTCGGGCGAAATGCTGGGCAAGGACCAACCTGTCATCCTGCAACTGCTCGAAATCCCGGACGAAAAGGCCCAGAACGCGCTCAAGGGCGTGATCATGGAACTGGAAGACTGCGCCTTCCCGCTGCTGGCTGGCATCGAAGCCCACAGCGACCCGATGACCGCCTTCAAGGACACCGACTACGCCCTGCTGGTCGGTGCCCGTCCTCGCGGCCCTGGCATGGAGCGTGCCGACCTGCTGGCCGCCAACGCCCAGATCTTCACCGCCCAGGGCAAGGCCCTGAACGCCGTGGCTTCGCGCAATGTGCGTGTGCTGGTGGTCGGCAACCCCGCCAACACCAACGCCTACATCGCCATGAAGTCGGCCCCCGATCTGCCCGCCAAGAACTTCACCGCCATGCTGCGCCTGGACCACAACCGCGCTGCCTCGCAGATCGCCACCAAGATCGGCTGCGCCGTGGGCGACATCGAGAAGCTGGCCGTGTGGGGCAACCACTCGCCCACCATGTACGCCGACTACCGTTTCGCCACGGTGAACGGCAAGTCCGTCAAGGACACCATCAACGACCAGGTCTGGAATGCTGAAGTGTTCCTGCCCACCGTGGGCAAGCGTGGTGCCGCCATCATCGCAGCCCGTGGCCTGTCCTCGGCTGCTTCGGCCGCCAACGCCGCCATCGACCACATGCGCGACTGGGCCCTGGGCACCAACGGCAAGTGGGTCACCATGGGGATCCCGTCCAACGGCGAATACGGCATTCCCAAGGATGTCATGTTCGGCTACCCCGTCACCTGCGAAGGCGGTGAGTACAAGATCGTCGAAGGTCTGCCGATCGACGCCTTCTCGCAAGAGTGCATCAACAAGACCCTGGCCGAACTGCAGGGTGAGCAGGACGGCGTCAAGCACCTGCTGTAAGCAGCGGCCATCATGACGACGCATCCGCGCGACATCCTGCTGGGTGCCCAGGCGGCGGCGGGGCTGCTGCCGGTCTGTGACCACTACAGCGGCGCCCCTGCGCGGATGCGCAAAAGCCTGCAGTTGCAGGCCGAGATGATGAAGGAGTTCGGCGCCTGCGTCTTCGACGTGACGCTGGACTGCGAAGACGGCGCCCCCGTGGGCGCCGAGGCCGAGCACGCGGCGCTGGTCGCACAACTCGCCTGCGAAGCCGCACCCGGTGCCCGGGTCGCGGCACGCGTGCACCCGGTGGATCACCCGGCGTTCGCCAACGACATGGCGACCATCGCCAGCGAGGCCAGCCACCGGCTGTGCCACATCATGATTCCCAAGGTCGAGTCGGTGGACGACATCCTGGTGGCAGAGCGCGCGCTGGAGCTTGCAGGCGCAGCCCATCTGCCGCTGCATGCCCTGATCGAATCCCCGGGCGCGGTGCACCGCGCCTTCGACATTGCCGCACACCCGAGCGTGCAAAGTCTGAGCTTCGGGCTCATGGACTTTGTCTCGGCCCACGGCGGTGCCATTCCTGCGTCGGCCATGACCTCGGCCGGGCAGTTCACGCACCCGCTGGTGGTGCGTGCCAAGCTGGAGATTGCCTCGGCCTGCCACGCGTATGGCAAGGTGCCGTCGCATTGCGTGGTGACTGAATTCAGCGACATGGCCGCCATGCAGGCGGCCGCTGGCCGCGCCGCGCGCGAGCTGGGCTACACGCGCATGTGGAGCATCCACCCGGCGCAGATCCGTCCCATCCTCGACGCCCTGTCGCCTGCCCAGGATGAAGTGCTGGGTGCTTCAAAAATCATAGCTTCTGCCGCTTGTGCAGATTGGGCTCCGATCAGTTTTGATGGTGTGCTTCATGACCGTGCCAGTTACCGTTACTACTGGCAGGTGATCGAGCGCGCGCACCAGACAGGGCGGCCTTTGCCGCAGGATGTGCAACACTGGTTCACGTCACCCTGTACCTGAACCATTCCTACTGCTGGAGGTCTTCCATGAAAACGCTGCTTGTAACCGCCCTGATGGCTCTGATGCCCGGTCTGGCTCTGGCACAGGCGCAGACTGCGCCCGCCAAGCCGAAGGCCTCCACCAAGGCCTCCGTGGCCCAGAAGACCCCCGCCAAAAGCAGCGCCCCAACCGTGGTGGCGAAGGCCGAACCCACCAGCAGCCGCGTGCAGCTCAAGAGCACGGCCAACCAGCTCGCGGCGGGTTTCGTGGCGGCGCGGGCCGCGCTTTCCACCGAGGAGCTGGCCATCGCTGAACGGGTGCATGTGGGGCAGATTCCCTGCGAACTGGGCGCCACGGTCAGCATTGCTGCCGACCCCGATGCCCCGGGCCATTTCCATATTGGCGGCAAAGGCTTCCGCTACCACATGGCGCCGGTGACCACCACCACCGGCGCGGTGCGCCTGGAAGACCCCAAGGCCGGTGCCGTATGGCTGCAGATTGCCAACAAGTCCATGCTCATGGACCAGAAGAAAGGCCAGCGCCTGGCCGACGAATGCATGAGCCCCGAACAGGTCGCCGTGGCCGAGGCCATCAAGAAAACCCCCCCTCCCAGCCTGCTGGATGCACCACCTGCCAAGTGATGCACGCGCATGCCGTGAGATCCCCCTCGTTGAACTAGATCAAAGTAACCGGAGAAAGAACTAAATGCTGCAAGCCTATCGCGCCCACGTTGCCGAACGCGCTGCCCTGGGTATCCCGCCGCTGGCGTTGGATGCCAAGCAGGTCGAAGCGCTGATCGAGTTGATCAAGAACCCGCCCGCTGGTGAAGAGGCGTTCCTGATGGACTTGCTAACCCACCGCGTGCCCCCGGGCGTGGACGACGCCGCCAAGGTCAAGGCCAGCTTCCTGGCCGCCGTGGCGCACGGTGACATCAAGGTCGGTCTGATCTCCAAGGCCAAGGCCACCGAGCTGTTGGGCACCATGGTGGGTGGCTACAACGTCCACCCCCTGATCGAATTGCTGGACGACGCAGAAGTGGCTGGCGTTGCCGCCAATGCGCTCAAGAAGACGCTGTTGATGTTTGACTTCTTCAACGACGTGGCCGCCAAGGCCAAGGCCGGCAATGCCAAGGCCAAGGAAGTGATGCAGAGCTGGGCCGATGCCGAGTGGTTCACCAGCCGCCCCGAAGTCGAGAAGAAGATCACCGTCACCGTGTTCAAGGTGCCCGGCGAGACCAACACCGACGACCTGTCGCCCGCGCCTGACGCCTGGAGCCGCCCCGACATCCCCATGCACTACCTCGCCATGCTGAAGAACACGCGCCCCGACGCGGCCTTCAAGCCTGAGGAAGACGGCAAGCGCGGCCCGATGCAGTTCATTGAAGACCTGAAGAAGAAGGGCCACCTGGTCGCCTACGTGGGCGATGTGGTCGGCACCGGCTCCAGCCGCAAGTCCGCCACCAACTCCGTGATCTGGGCCACCGGCCAGGACATCCCCTTCGTGCCGAACAAGCGTTTCGGCGGCGTCACGCTGGGCGGCAAGATCGCCCCCATCTTCTTCAACACGCAGGAAGACTCCGGTTCCCTGCCGATCGAAGTGGACGTGTCCAAGCTGGAAATGGGCGACGTCATCGATGTGCTGCCCTACGACGGCAAGATCGTGAAGAACGGCGAGACCGTGGCCGAGTTTGCGCTCAAGAGCCAGGTGCTGCTGGACGAAGTGCGCGCCGGCGGCCGTATCAACCTGATCATCGGCCGCAGCCTGACCGCCAAGGCCCGTGAGTTCCTGGGCCTGGCCGCTTCCACTGCGTTCCGCCTGCCCCAGGCGCCCGTGGACACCGGCAAGGGCTTCACCCTGGTGCAGAAGATGGTTGGCCGCGCCTGTGGCCTGCCCGAAGGCCAGGGCGTGCGCCCCGGTACCTACTGCGAGCCGCGCATGACCACCGTGGGTTCGCAAGACACCACCGGCCCCATGACCCGCGACGAGCTGAAGGACCTGGCCTGCCTGGGCTTCTCGGCCGACATGGTGATGCAGTCCTTCTGCCACACGGCCGCCTACCCCAAGCCCGTGGACGCCAAGATGCACCGCGAGCTGCCCACCTTCATCGCCAACCGTGGCGGCGTGGCGCTGCGCCCGGGTGACGGCGTGATCCACAGCTGGCTCAACCGCCTGCTGCTGCCCGACACCGTGGGCACCGGTGGCGACAGCCACACCCGCTTCCCCATTGGCGTGTCCTTCCCTGCAGGCTCCGGCCTGGTGGCCTTCGGTGCCGCCACCGGCGTGATGCCCCTGGACATGCCCGAATCGGTGCTGGTGCGTTTCAAGGGCCAGATGCAGCCCGGCGTCACCCTGCGTGACCTGGTGCATGCCATCCCGCTGTACGCCATCAAGGCGGGCCTGCTGACCGTGGCCAAGGCCGGCAAGAAGAACATCTTCTCGGGCCGCGTGCTGGAAATCGAAGGTCTGCCCGACCTGAAGGTCGAGCAGGCGTTCGAGCTGTCCGACGCCTCGGCCGAACGCTCCGCCGCCGGCTGCACGATCAAGCTCAACCCCGAGCCGATCAAGGAGTACCTGCGCTCCAACATCGTGCTGATGAAGAACATGATCGCCGACGGCTACCAGGACGCCAAGACCCTGGCGCGCCGCATCGAGAAGGTCGAAGCCTGGCTGGCCAAGCCCGACCTGCTCGAAGCCGACAAGGACGCCGAGTACGCCGCCGTGATCGAGATCGACCTGGCCGACATCACCGAGCCCATCGTCTGCTGCCCCAACGACCCCGACGACGCCAAGTTCCTGTCCGAAGTGGCCGGTACGAAGATTGACGAGGCCTTCATCGGTTCGTGCATGACCAATATCGGCCACTTCCGCGCCGCCGCCACCGTGCTGGGCGGCGCGCGTGACATCCCTGTCAAGCTGTGGGTGGCACCGCCGACCAAGATGGATGCCTCCGAGCTGATGAAGGAAGGCCACTACGCCAACTTCGGCGCCGCCGGTGCGCGCACCGAGATGCCCGGCTGCTCGCTGTGCATGGGCAACCAGGCCCAGGTGCGCGAAGGCGCAACGGTCATCTCCACCAGTACCCGCAACTTCCCCAACCGTCTGGGCAAGAACACCAACGTGTTCCTGGGCTCGGCCGAGCTGGCCGCTGTGGCATCCAAGCTGGGCAAGCTGCCCACCAAGGAAGAGTACCTGGCTGGCACCGGCGTGATCACCGCCAAGGCCGACCAGATCTACAAGTACATGAACTTCGACCAGATCGAAGAGTACGCCGAAGTGGCCAAGGGCGTCACCGTCTGAGGCCCCTGCCGCGCACAGCAAAAAACCCGCCTCGGCGGGTTTTTTTGTTGCCTGGTTTCCGCCAGGGCCGCGCAGCCGCGCGAGCTGCCGCACCAGCCCCAGCCTGGACAGGGGCGGTGCATCCGTCTATCGGCGCGCCTGGACGTAGGGGGGAATCAGGTTCAGATCCAGCGGATGGCCGTGGGCGTCTCGGATGTACGTGATGACCTTGAAGGCCGATGCCTGTACGCGGTCCGGCAGGCGCACGAAGTTGTTTTCCTGGACGAGGGTATCGCCATGCAGAAACGACCAGACGATGAACTTGAGTGCCTGGGTTGTCTGCTCCGCATTTTTCGTGATTCTGGGAAAAACCACAAACGTACCCATGGTAATGGGCCATGCGGATTTTCCAGGCTGTTGCGTCAATGTGCGATGAAAATCCCCGGCAGTCGCCCATTCGCTGTTGGCCAGGGCGGACCGGAAGGCTCCGACGGATGGTTTGATGAAATGCCCATCGGCATTTTTCATCTGCACCGAAGCCAGACCATATTCGGCAACATAACCAAAGTCCACATAGCCGATTGCTCCCACGGTGTCACGCACGCCCTTGGCAACGCCTTCGCTGCCCTTGAAAGCCAGATGCCCCTCGGGCCACTGGATGCGGGTGTTGGCCCCGTGGGCGGACTTCCATTGCGCGCTGACCTTGCCCAGATAGTCTGCGAAGTTGTAGGTGGTGCCGGAGCCGTCGGCACGGACCACCAGCCGGATCGGCAGGTCGGGCAGCGCAGTATCCGGGTTCAGCGCCACGATTTCGGGTGCGTTCCAATGAACAACCTGGCCCATGAAGATGCGGCTCAGCACCTCGCCCGTCAGGCGCAGTTGTGCATCCTGAACTTTTGGCAGGTTGACGATGGGGCTGATCCCCGTGATGGCCACCGGCAGGGCGACCAGTCTGTTGTCGCCGAGCTCCCGCTCGGACGGGTAGACATCGGTGGCGCCGAAGCCCACCGCCTGCTGCTGAATCCTTTGCATGCCCGCACTGGAGCCCACCGGCTCGTAGCCGACGGTGGAGCCGGTGGCCTTCGTGTAGGCCCTGGCCCAGCTGCGGTAGATGGGGGCCGCGGCGGAGGACCCGGCGCCGGTCACGGCTTGCGCGGCCACATCGCCCGCCTGGGCGAGTGTGAGGGTCAGCATGATGACAAGGGCGTGAATAGTCTTCATGTATTGATGGTGATTATTTGTTTGAATGTCTTTGTCGTTATGAATGGATTTTTCCGCAGGACAGATTAGCAAGGAAATATGTCATTTTGATGGAGGGCAATGGGGCTTTCTGTTCCACGTTATTTCATGGTTCTGTCATTTGAGGCGATTAGCATTTTTATCTCTGGACGGGCTTGCTGCCGCGCTGGCAGCGGGGGCGTGCCTATTTGGGAGGATTATTCTGATGCTTCAAAAAATGAAAATTGGAACCAGGCTGGCCCTGGCGTTTGCTGTGCTGCTGCTGCTGATTTCCGCCCTGGCGGCGGGCGGCATCAGCGGCGCCAAGCGCCTGACGGAGCGCAGCGCCGCGTTGTATGGCGAGCGCACGGTGCCCCTGGGTGTGCTGGCGGAAATCAGCCACCTGACCCAGCGCAACCGCGTGCTGGTCATGGACATGCTGATGGACCCCGGTACCAGCAACCTGCAGGCCAGCCACGCGGCCCTCACCGCGAATGTCGAGCGCATCCGCACGCTGTGGCAGGGCTATGCGGCCAGGCCGCACGGCGATGAAGAACGGGCTCTCGCGCAGGTCTTTGCCGCCGCCAACGACACCTATCTCAACCAGGGGCTGATCCCGGCATCGGCTGCGCTGGTAGCGGGCAAATACGACGACGGCTCCGAGCTGTATATCGGCCAGATCCGTCCCAACGCCGCAAAGGTGCAGGCGGCGATCGAGCGGCTGGTGGCCTTGCAGATCAACGTGGCCGCCGAGGAGTCCGGCGCGGCCCGGCAGATGAGCGAGACCATCCACATCTGGATGCTGGCGGCCACCGCGCTGGCGCTGCTGGCCGGCGCTGCGATGGCCTGGGTGATCACCCGCTCCATTTCGCGGCCCCTGCGCCAGGCCGTGGCGCTGGCCCACCGGGTCGCCGGGGGCGATCTGAGTGCGCGGATCGAGGTCTGTGGCAGCGACGAAACTGCGGAACTGCTGGGCGCACTGCGCGAAATGAACCACCAGCTGGTGCGGGTGATCACCGAGGTGCGCGAAAGCACCGCGACGGTGGCCAGGGAGGCCGTCCAGATTGCCGGAGGCACCGAAGACCTGTCACGGCGCACCGAGGTGCAGGCCTCCAATCTGCAGGAGACGGCCGCATCGATGGAGCAGCTCACCATCACCGTGCAGCAAAACACCGACAACGCCAGCCGCGCCAACGCATTCGCCCAGGAGGCCAGCAAGGTGGCCAACGAGGGCGGCAGCGTGATGCGTGACGTGATTGCGACCATGCAGGAGATCAACGCCCAGTCGCAGAAGATCGCCGACATCATCAAGGTGATCGACGGCATTGCATTCCAGACCAACCTGCTGGCGCTCAATGCCGCCGTGGAGGCCGCCCGTGCCGGAGAGCAGGGCCGGGGCTTCGCGGTGGTGGCGGGTGAAGTGCGCGGGCTCTCGCAGCGCAGCAGCTCGGCGGCCCGGGAAATCCGCAGCCTGATCACGGACAGCGTGCGCAGCGTGGAACGCGGATCGGCGCTGGTGGGTCAGGCTGGCGAGCGCATGGTCCATACCGTGCAGCATGTCGACCATGTCATGCAGCTCATCGGCGAGATCAAGAACGCGGGCCAGGAGCAGGCCCGTGGCATCGCGCAGATTGGCGAGGCCGTGCGCCAACTGGACGCCGCGACACAGCAGAACGCCGCGCTGGTGGACGACAGCTCCTCGGCCGCCAGCGGCATGAAGAATCAGGTGCGCCGGCTGGTGGAGGTCATTCACCAGTTCCGGCTGGCGCCCGAAGGCGCGGGGGTCTTGCGGATAGAGGCGCCCGCCGCCAACCCCTGAAGGCTGGCAACGCGCTGTCAGGCGCCAGCGGCTGGTGGCGCCGCAGCGCCTTGGGGCGCGGTCTCGGCGGCAGGCGCCAGCCGGGATGCCAGGAAGTCGTCGTAGCCCTTCATCACCAGCTCGTAGGTCTTCTGGATGCCCGAGGCCACCGGGCTGCCCTCGCCCAGCACGCCCAGGCCCGAAAGAATGTCGCGCGCCTCGTTGAAGCCTGTCTCGAAGCCGCCCCGGATCAGCGCGACAAAGTCGCGCGCCACGGTGCCCGCGTCCTTGCCGGGGTGGCGGGCCGCATAGGCATCGTAGAGCGCGGTGGACAGCGCCAGAATGCGCCCGGCCGTGCCCTCGGGGGAGTTGTCCTGGCTGCTTGCGTTACCAATGGCGTTGGGCCCCAGCTCGGGGCCGAGAAGTTCGTTGATGCGGTCGATGGCCGTGCGGTAGAGCAGCGCCAGGGACGAATCGCCCGACTGGATGGACACATCCATCGACGCCTGCAGGATCTGCACGTTCTGCTGCTGCCGCAGGCTGGGCTCGCCCTGCGCCTTGGCGGCCCGGGTCTCGTCAGCGGACGGGGCGCGGTGGGTGCGCGAGGCCTCCTGGGCGGGCGGCGCCGCGTGGGAGGGGAGGATTCCGACGGAAGAAGTGGCCATGGCAGTCTCCTCAGAGGGTTGGATGGCGTGGCATACCTCCCCGGATTATCGGCAGCCGTGGGTAAAAGTTGAATCTGGGCGGTGAAATGGGTTCTTATCAGGCTTTAGAAAGGCGCTGGCTGACCGGGACGGGATGAGCGAGGCTGCACGAAGCTCCCCAGCCCGAAAGAATGGGACAGGGCAGACAATAAAAAAGAGGAGCTGGAAGCGCTTATCCAGCAATGGCTTCAGATATTTTTTATTCTGAAACCCAATCAATTCAAGCGCTAACAGCTATCTTTTCAATAGCTGACAGCGGTATGCATCAAAGCAGCCGCGCAATCAGCGCCCCTTCCGCCGGGCCTTCGAGCGGGATGCGCACGCGCAGCGGGCTGCCCGAGGCGAACTGCAGTTCCTCGCCCTCCAGGCCGCGCATCTGCGTGAGCTGCACCAGGCGGTTGCCCTGGGGGTGGATGATTTCCAGCGTGTCGCCCACATTGAAGCGGTTTTTCGTTTCCACCTCGGCCCAGCCGTCCTGCATGGCCTTGACCTCGCCCACGAACTGGCTGCGCCGGGCCTCGGAGCTGCCGGTTTCGTAGTTCTGGTAGTCGTTGGCGGGGCGGCGCTCCAGAAAGCCGGGGGTGTAGCCCCGGTTGGACAGGCCTTCGAGTTCGGTGATGAGCTCGGGGTTGAACGGGCGGCCGGCCACGGCATCGTCGATGGCGCGGCGGTAGATCTGCGCCGTGCGCGAGACGTAGTACTGGCTCTTGGTGCGGCCTTCGATCTTGAGCGAATCGACGCCGATCTCCACCAGGCGCTGCACATGCTCGACGGCGCGCAGGTCCTTGCTGTTCATGATGTAGGTGCCGTGCTCGTCTTCCATGATGGGCATGAGCTGGCCGGGGCGCTCTTTTTCTTCGAGCAGGTACACCTTGTCGGCCAGCGGATGCCGCTCGCCGCCGCCGCACGAGGCGAAGGCGGCGTTGTCGTCCTCCTGCGCCTTGTTGAAGTTGAAGTCGCCCTCCATGCGCACGGCCATGGCCTCGCCGGTGTTCGGGTCCACGGCGGCTTCCTGGGTGGCGTAGTTCCAGCGGCAGGCGTTGGTGCAGGTGCCCTGGTTGGGGTCGCGCCGGTTGAAGTAGCCCGAGAGCAGGCAGCGGCCCGAGTAGGCGATGCACAGCGCGCCGTGCACGAACACCTCCAGCTCCATGTCGGGGCATTCCTGGCGGATTTTGGCGATTTCGTCGAGGCTCAGCTCGCGCGAGAGGATGATGCGCTTGACGCCCACCTTCTGCCAGAACTTCACGGCGGCGTAGTTGGTGGTGTTGGCCTGCACCGAGAGGTGGATTTCCGCCTCGGGCCACTTCTCGCGCACCATCATGATGAGGCCGGGGTCGGCCATGATGAGGGCGTCCGGGCGCATGGCGATGATGGGCTCGATGTCGCGCAGGTAGGTGCGCACCTTGTCGTTGTGCGGCAGCAGGTTGCTGGTCAGGAAGAACTTCTTGCCGCGCGCGTGCGCTTCGCGGATGCCCTGCTCGATCTGCTCCTGGCGGAACTCGTTGTTGCGCGCGCGCAGGGAGTAGCGGGGCTGGCCGGCATAGACGGCGTCGGCGCCGAAGTCGTAGGCGGCGCGCATCTTGTCGAGCGAGCCGGCGGGCAGCAGCAGTTCGGGGCTTTTCAGGGTCATGGTGCGTGATTGTCCGTCAGGGCCTTCCTGCGCGCACGGGGCGGGCAGGAAGCCTGCGGCGGGGGGAGGGGAGATCAGTCTTTCGGGCGGAAACCGATGACCAGCGAGGAAGGCACGCGGCCGTCCACGTCGCGGGGCAGGGTTTCGGTCTTTTGCAGCGCGCGCAGCACGGCGTCATCCCAGGCCTTGTTGCCGCTGGACTGGATGAGCCGGGTGCCGGTGATGGTGCCGTCGGGCGCGGCGCGCACTTCCACCTCGGCGCGCGGGTTGCCCGCCACCGCGTCGGGATAGACGATGTGCGGCTTGACCTTGGCCGCCACGCGGCCGCCGTAGCTGCCCGAGGGGCCTGCGTCGCGCTGGGCCGTGCCCGTGGCGGTTTCGCCGCCCGTGGCACCGGCCAGGCCCTGCATGCGGCGCAGGATCTCCTGGCGCCGGGCCTCGGCGGCCTGGGCGTTGGCCTTCTCGATGGCCTCCTGCCTGCGCTTGTCCTCGGCTTCCTTGCGCTTTTGCGCCTCGGCCAGCTGCCTCTGCTTTTCGAGGCGTTCCTTTTCCTTTTCTTTTTGCAGGCGCTCTTTCTCCTGCGCGCGGCGCTCGGCCTCCTTGCGTTCGCGCTCACGCCTTTCGCGTTCGAGCTGCTGTTCGCGCTCTCTCTTTTCCTTCTCGATGCGCTTTTTCTCGCGTTCGATGGCCAGGTCGGCCTCGCGCGTGTCAGGCTCGGCCTGGCGCGGCGGTGGGGGGGGTGGCGGCGGCGGAGGTGCCTGCACGGGCTCCGGGGGCTGCGGCGGTGTGGGGGCGGGCTCGGGCTGTGGCTCGGGCTCGGCGCGCGGCGCGGCCTGCTGCGGCACGGCGGCCCACAGCTCGGCCTGCACGGCGGGCTGGTCGGCGCTGGACTTCCAGTTCACGCCCCAGGTCAGGGCCACCACCAGCAGCACATGCGCCAGCACCGCCAGCGCAATGGCGCGCAGGCGCGCTGGCGGGCGGGGCGGGGCAAACTGGTCGCGGTCGTCGTGGGCGTGCATGCGGGGAAGGGGGCGTTCAGCCGCCCTGCTTGACGGACAGGCCCACGCGCTGCACGCCGGCCTTCTGCAGCGCATCCATGGCCTTGACCACGGTTTCGTACTGCACGCTTTTCTCGGCGCTGATGACCACGGCGCTGCCCTCGGGCTGGCTGGCCTGCCAGCGCCTGGCGGCCTCGCCGATCTCGCGCAGGCCCAGGGTGCGGACGGCCTCCGGGGTCTTGAACTGCATCTGGCCGTGCTTGTCCACCACGATCTGGGCCACCACCTTGGGCAGGTTCTTGCCTTTGCCCACGCTGGGCACGTCCACCATGCCGGGCGTGAGCATGGGCGCCGTCACCATGAAGATGATGAGCAGCACCAGCATCACGTCGATGAAGGGCACCATGTTGATCTCGTTGATGGTGCGGCGGCGTCCGGCGCCGCGAGAGGCCATGGCGGGCATGGGCGTTCTCCCTCAGTGGCCCGAGGCCGAGGTGGCGGGGTGCGCACCCAGGTTGCGCTGCAGGATGTTGGAGAACTCCTCGATGAAGGTCTCCTGGTGGATGGCCACGCGGTCGATGTCGCGCGCGAAGCGGTTGTAGGCGATCACGGCCGGAATGGCGGCGAACAGGCCCAGGGCGGTGGCCACCAGCGCCTCGGCGATGCCCGGCGCCACGGTGGCCAGCGTGACCTGCTCCATGCCGGCAAAGCCGGTGAAGGCGTGCATGATGCCCCACACCGTGCCAAACAGCCCCACATAGGGCGACACCGAGCCGACCGATGCCAGGAAGGACAGGCTGGACTCGACCACGTCCATCTCGCGCTGGAAGCTGGCGCGCATGGCGCGGCGCGCGCCGTCGAGCAGCGTGCCAGGGTCGGTGATGCGGCGCTCGCGCAGCTTCTGGTATTCGCGCATGCCGCTGGCGAAGATGCGTTCCATGGGGCCGGCGTTCTTGGCGTTCTGCGCGGCGCTGGCGTACAGGTCGTTGAGGCTGGTGCCCGACCAGAAGTCGCGCTCGAATTCGTCGTTGAGCGCTTTGACCCGCTTCAGGCCGAACAGCTTGCGGAAGATGGCGGCCCAGCTGGCGATGGATACGCCCAGCAGCAGCGCCATGACCAGTTGCACCACCCAGCTGGCGTGCAGCACCAGGGTGAGGATGGACATGTCTTGGGAATTCATGAAAGTTGTTCCAGGATGTGTGCGGGGATGCGTGTCGGGCGCAGGGTGGCGCCGTCCACCCAGCCGATGCGGATCGTTCCTTCGCTCAGCAGGACGGGTTCGCCAGGGTTCATGTGCTCTTGATTTAATAGCGCCTGCTGCACGATTGTCAATGATGCGCGGCCTTTTTCTTCCAATTGCGCGGTAACAATGAGTTGGTCGTCCAGGCGTGCCGGGCGCAGGTAGCGCAGGCGGGCATCGGTTACGACAAACATGCCGCCCGTTTGTTCCCGCAGCGCCTGCTGCGACAGGCCGAGCGAGCGCAGCCACTCGGTGCGTGCGCGCTCAAAGAACTTCAGGTAGTTGGCATAGAACACGATGCCGCCGGCGTCGGTGTCCTCCCAGTAAATGCGCACCGGCCACTGAAATGCCATGGCCATCAGCCCAGTACACGTGCCAGCCGCGCCACCGATTCCTGCAGCTGCGCCATGGAGTTGGCGGTGGAGAAGCGCACGAAGCGGCTGGTGTCGGCCGTGCCGAAGTCGCGCCCCGGCGTGATGGCGATGTGGGCGCGGCGCATCAGTTCAAAGGCAAAGTCCCAGCTGCCGCTCACACCCAGGCGCTCGCAGGCAGCGCTGCAGTCGGCCCAGGCGTAGAAAGCGCCGTCAGGCATCACCGGCACCGACAGGCCCAGGCGCTGCAGCTCGGGGATGAAGTAGTCGCGCCGGGCCTTGAATTCGGCGCGGCGGCGTTCGTATTCGGCAATGCTCTCGGCCTCGAAGCAGGCCAGCGCGGCGTGCTGTGCAATGGTGCTGGCGCAGATGAACAGGTTCTGTGCCAGGCGCTCCACCACGGGCACCAGCGCTTCGGGCACCACCATCCAGCCCAGGCGCCAGCCCGTCATGTTGAAGTACTTGCTGAAGCTGTTGATGCTGATGATGTTGTCGTCGATGGCCAGCGCCGTCTGGCCGAAGGCATCGTCGTAGCTCAGGCCCAGATAGATCTCGTCGATCAGGGTGATGCCGCCATGTTCCTGCACCACGCCGTGGATGCGTCGCAGTTCGTCCGGGGCGATCGAGGTGCCCGTGGGGTTGGAGGGCGAGGCCAGCAGCACGCCGCGCGTCCTGGGGGTCCAGGCGGCGCGCACCTTCTCGGCGCTCAGCTGGAAGCGCTCGGTGGCCGTGGTGGGGATCAGCACCGCCGTGCCTTCGGCAGCGCTCACAAAATGCCGGTTGCAGGGGTAGCTCGGGTCGGGCATGAGGATCTCGTCGCCCGCGTCGATCAGCGCCAGGCAGGCGAGCTGCAGCGCGGCCGAGGCGCCGGCCGTGACGACAATGCGCCGTGCGGGCACATCGACGCCAAAGCGCTGCGCATACCAGCCGCTGATGCGTTCGCGCAGCTGCTCCAGCCCGAGCGACTGCGTGTACTGCGTGGCACCGCTCTGCACGGCGCGCTGGGCAGCCTCCTGTACCAGCGGCGGCGCGGTGAAGTCGGGCTCGCCGATGTTCAGGAAGATCATCGGCTCGCGCGTGCTCGCCACCTCGCGCGCCAGCGCCTGCGCGGCCTTGGCCACTTCCATCACATAAAACGGTTCGATGCGGCCGGCGCGGGTGGAGATTTTCATGGGGGAGTGTTCAGGCCCGCGGGTGGCGGGATAAGGGACAGGGCGGGCGGATGGCCCGCCGCGAACAGGGGCTCAGCGCGGTGCGCCGGAAGGTGTGGCCTTGTCGGCCGCCACCTCGTCGGCGCGCAGCCGGGGCGCCAGGCCGCCGAGCACGCCGTTGACGTATTTGTGGCCATCGGTGCCGCCAAACTCCTTGGCCAGCTCGATGCATTCATTGAGCACCACGCGCCAGGGCACGTCCAGGCAGTGCTGGAATTCGTACACGCCCATCCACATCACGGCGCGCTCGATGGGCGAGATCTCGGCCATCTTGCGGTCAAGCAGCGGGGTGATGAGGGCGTCGAGCTCGGCAGCGCTGGCGATGCAGCCATGCAGCAGCGCGTCGTAGTGCGCCGCGTCGGCCTTGTGGAAGCCCGCCAGGTCGCGCGTGAAGGCGTCGATGGCCGTGGCCTCGTTGCGGCCCACCAGGTGCTGGTAGAGCGCCTGCAGGGCGAACTCGCGCGCGCGGCTGCGGTTGGACTTGGAGGCGGCCTTGCGCGCGCCCGTGCTGGTCAGGCCGGTGCGCTTTTGCCGGGGCGTGGCGGGGGTGTGTTCGCTCATGACAGTTCGTCCAGCAGGTTGGCCATTTCCACCGCCACATAGGCGGCGTCGCGCCCCTTCTCCGTCTGGCGCGCGACGGCCTGGTCGAGGTTCTCGGTGGTCAGGATGGCGTTGGCCACGGGCAGGTGGTAGTCCAGCGCGATGCGCGAGACAGCCGCGCCCGACTCGTTGGCCACCAGTTCGAAGTGGTAGGTTTCGCCCCGGATGATGCAGCCCAGCGCGATCAGCGCATCGAACTCGTCGCGCTCGGCCAGGGCCTGCAGCGCCACGGGCACTTCCAGGGCGCCGGGCACCAGCACGTGGGTAATGTGCTTTTCCTGCACGCCCAGGTCCAGCAGCGCGGTGCGGCAGGCGGTCGCCAGGGCGTTGGTGATGCTTTCGTTGAAGCGGGCCTGCACGATGCCGATGTGCAGCTTCTTGCCGTCGAGCCTGTCGCCCGTTCCTTTTTCTGCGCCAAACATGGTCGTTCCTTTTATTCTTTGGGGATGTAGCCGGTGATTTCGAGCCCGTAGCCCGCCATGCTGGGCATGCGCCGAGGCTGGCCCATGAGCTGCATCTTGTGCACGCCGCATTCGCGCAGGATCTGCGCGCCCACGCCGTAGGTGCGCAGGTCCATGCGGCCGCGCTCGGGGGCCTGGGCGGCGCGGGCGGTGCCTTCAAACTGCGCGAGCAGCTGCGCGGCGCTCTCGCCGCAGTTGAGCAGCACGGCCACGCCCTGGCCCTGCTGGGCGATGTAGTGCAGGCTGGTGTCCAGCCCCCACGAGTGCATGGAGCGGTTGAGTTCCAGCGCGTCCAGCACCGACAACGGCTCGTGCACGCGCACGGGCACCACGTCGTCGGCGCTCCACTGGCCTTTGACGAGCGCCAGGTGCACGGCACCGCTGGGCTTGTCGCGGAAGGCGTGGGCGGTGAATTCGCCGTAGGCCGTCTGCAGCGTGCGCTGGCCCACTTTTTCGACCAGCGATTCGGTGCGGCTGCGGTGCTCGATCAGGTCGGCGATGGTGCCGATCTTGATGCCGTGCTCGGCGGCGAAGACCTGCAGGTCGGGCAGGCGCGCCATGGTGCCGTCGTCCTTCATGATCTCGCAGATCACGGCGGAGGGGCTGCAGCCCGCCAGGGCGGCGAGGTCGCAGCCGGCCTCGGTGTGGCCTGCGCGCATGAGCACGCCGCCGTCCACCGCCTGCAGCGGGAAGATGTGGCCGGGCTGCACCAGGTCGCTGGGCTGGCTGCCCGGGGCCACGGCCACTTGCACGGTGCGTGCGCGGTCGGCGGCCGAGATGCCGGTGGTCACGCCCTCGGCGGCTTCAATCGATACGGTGAAGGCCGTGCTGTAGACCGTGCCATTGCGCGTGGCCATGGGCGGGAGCTTGAGGAACTCGCAGCGCTCGCGCGTGAGCGTGAGGCAGATCAGGCCCCGGCCGAAGCGGGCCATGAAGTTGATGGCCTCGGGCGTCACATGGTCGGCGGCCAGCACCAGGTCGCCTTCGTTTTCGCGGTCTTCCTCGTCCACGAGGATGACCATGCGCCCGGCGCGCATCTCGGCCACGATGTCTTGCACCGGCGAGATGGGTGCGGGGGTCAGGGGGGTGTTCATGGGGGCTTTCGTCAGGGGGCCGCAGGGGGCAGCATGCAAGGCAGGTTCCCCGGTGCCGGCGCCTGGCGGGGCCGAGCCCGCTGAGCGTCCCAAAGAACATGCGATGCGGCGCTGCCGCACGTCGGGCCGGTGCGCTGTGCGCTCGCGGCCCAAAGGGTGGCATTTTAGTCCAACGCCCGCCTGCGGGGTGTGCGAACCCGCTGGGTTCGTTCGCGCTTCCTCAGATGGACGGGGCCTGGAGCACCACGTCGGATGCGGGGTAGGCCACGCAGGGCAGCACGCAGCCGCTGGCGCGTTCCTCGGGGGTGAGGCCCGGCCAGTCGATGGCGTAGCGCACCTCGCCTTGCACGAGGTGGCCGATGCAGGTGCGGCAGGTGCCGTTGCGGCAGGAGCTGGGCCAGTCGATGCTGCCTTGCTCCATCGACAGCAGCAGGGGCTGCTCGGGCCAGGCGTCGCATTGCAGACCGCCGGGCTCGACCACGGCGGTGAAAAAGGGGGCGGTGGGTGTGTTCATGGGAAAGGTTCAGGATGGGAAAGGCTGGCGCGCCCAGGCCAGCAACAGGTTGTTGGCGGGCATCGCATGGCGTGCTGCGAGGCGAAGGCCCGCCGCTGCGGCCACCTGGGCCACATCTTCCAGACGGCGAAGGCCCCAGGCCGGGTTGCGTTCGTGCAGGCTGGCGTCAAAGTCCCGGTTGCCGGGCGCGGTGGGCACGCCGTCTTCCAGATAGGGTCCGTAGGTGACGAGAAGTCCGTTGGGAGCCAGGTGGCGCGCCGCGCCCTGCATCAGCCCGGCGCAGCAGGCCCAGGGCGCGATGTGCAGCATGTTGGCGCAGTAGATCAGGTCAAACGGCGTGTTGAACCCGGGCCCGTGGCTCGGCCAGTGGGGTTCCAGCACGTCCAGCATCACGGGCGCATGCACGTTGCGCACCCCGGCTTCGGCGCACCAGGCGGTGATCGATTCCAGGGCTTCCGCCTGCGCGTCGCTGGGCTGCCAGGTCCAGCCCGGCAGGGCGGCGGCAAACCAGGCCACATGCTGCCCGGTGCCGCTGGCCACCTCCAGCGCGCGGCCGGTGGCAGGCAGCAGGGCGCTCAGCACCTGCAGGATGGGCTGGCGGTTGCGCTCGGCGGCGGCACTGTGCAATGCATTAGGCATGAAAAGTGTCTCCAGCGCATATGGGGTAAGCGCTGTAAGCTATCAATTGAATAGTTGTTCGGGGCCGCGGCGGCGGTTGGCAACGCCGCGCCGCATGTGCCTCAAAAACAGGCGGTGCAGGGAAGCTTCAAGAAAATCAAGGACTTGCGGCGCCCATACAGCGCTTGTCCGGATTTATCCACAGGATTGTCCAGCGGCGGCCGGGATAAGTGGTGCGCGCAGCGCAATGACCTGCATAAAAAACGGGCAATGTGCCATGACCCCTTATGAATCAACCACTTGCGCAGCCCATACAGGGCTTGTCCGGAGTTGTCCACATGATTGTCCAGTGCGCGCAGGGATAACCCTGTGTTGCTCAGGCGACCGTCACGCCCTTCCAGAACGCCACGCGGCCACGCACGGCCTCGGCCTCGGGTTTGGGGTCGGCATAGGTCCAGGCGGCCTCTGGGTTGAGCTCGCCGTCCACCAGCAACGAGAAGTAGGTGGCCTGGCCCTTCCAGGGGCACATGGTCTTGTGGTTGCTGAAGGTGAAGAACTCGCGTTTGAGCGCGCTTTCGGGGAAGTAGTGGTTGCCTTCCACGAGCACGGTGTCGTCGCTCTCAGCGACGACCACGCCGTTCCAGATGGCTTTCATGGGGGTGCTCCTTCGTGGGATGTGTTTGCGATGAAATCGGCCCTGAGGCCTGTGTATGAAGCGCAATATGCTACTGATTCAATAGCATTTTGCGGTGCTGGCATGCCCTGCGCTCGCGCAGGGTGGGTGCGTGGGTGCTTGGCGCTACCGTGCTATTGCACCAGAATGGCCGCATGACCACCGCCACCCCCGATTATTCCCAAGGTGCCGCCTATGTGCGCGGCCAGTACGTTCCCATCGGCGAGGCGGCCATTCCCATCACCGACTGGGGTTTCCTGCGCTCGGACGCCACCTACGACGTGGTGACGGTCTGGGACGGCGCGTTCTTCCGGCTCGACGCGCACCTGGAGCGCTTCCTCGCGAGTTGCGCGCGCTTCCGGCTCGACCCCGGTCTGTCGCCCGCGCAGATCACGGCGGTGCTGGAGCAGTGCGTGCGCCTGGCGGGCCTGCGCAGTTCCTATGTGGAGATGATCGTCACGCGCGGCCAGCCGCCCTGGGGCTCGCGCGATCCGCGCCTGGCGGTGAACCAGTTCTACGCCTTCGCCGTCCCCTATGTCTGGATCGCCAACGCCGAGCAGCGCGAGCGCGGCCTGAACCTCGTGGTGAGCGACGTGCAGCGCATCCCCGCCAGCAGCGTGGACCCGCGCGCCAAGAACTACCACTGGAACGACCTGACCATGGGCCTGCTGGGGGCGCTCGATGCCGGTGGCGACACCGTGGTGCTGACCGACGGCGCGGGCCATGTGGTCGAAGGCCCGGGTTTCAACGTGTTCTGCGTGAACCCGCAGGGCCAGATCGTCACGCCGGCCGAGGGCGTGCTGGAGGGCATCACGCGGCGCACCGTGATCGAGATGGCGCAGGCCCTGGGTTTGCCCCTGGAGGTGCGCGCCCTGCCGGTGCAGGAACTGCGCGCGGCGCGCGAGGTGTTCCTGTCCACCTCGGGTGGCGGCGTGCTGCCGGTCACGCGCGTCGATGGCCAGGCCCTGGGCGATGGCGCGGTGGGGCCGGTGACGCGCCAGCTCGTGCAGACCTACTGGGACTGGCACCGCGACCCGCGCTACAGCCGGCCGGTGGACTACGCGGGCGCCGCGCCGTCCGCGCTCAGCTGAACAGCGCCTCGAACCCTTCCTCGGGCAGAAAGCGCCGGGCCTGCTGGCGTAGCCGGGTCGGGCCGGGCATGGCGCGCTCGCGCACGGAGTGCAGCGGGTCGCCGGGGTAGCAGATGGTGCGTGCGCCGTCCTGCTCGTAGGCCTCGGGCAGGATGGTGGGCGGGCGCTGGCGGCGTGCTGCATCCAGCACGTCCTGCACCCTGGCGTGGCGCGCCAGATGGGCCAGGCTCATGATCTGCGGCGGCGCCAGGTCGATGCGGCCTTCGCGGTACTGCTCCAGCGCGGCGCGTGGCGCGACCCACACGCTCTCGGTGGTTTCCTCGTTGTCGTGCAGCGCGGTCTGGCCCTCCGGCGCCTGGGCGACAAAAAAGCGCGTGTCAAAACGCCGCGTGCCCATGGCGGGGGCCAGCGGCGTGATCCAGCGCGACCAGGGCGCGAGCTGGCGCGTCGCCAGGCGCAGGCCGAGCGTGCTGAGCACCCGTGGAAAGGGCTGCCCCTCGCGCAGCATGGCGCGGGCGCGGGGCGCGTCCAGCCGGGCCTGTCCATGGGCGGGCTCGGCCAGCAGCAGGCCGCATTCCTCCAGCGCTTCGCGCAACGCGGCCACGTGCAGGCCGGCGGCAATGGCCGCGAGGGTGTCTGCTTCGCCCAGGCCCTGGTGCAGTGCCTCGGCGCTCTGGTCCAGCAGGGCCGCGCTGGCGGGCTCGCTGTCGGCGTCGTCGAGCTTGCCCCCTGGGAACACAAAGACACCGGCCATGCTGGCCATCTGCGCGTGGCGGCGCAGCAGCAGCGTCTCCAGGCCTGCGGGGGTGTCGCGCAGCAGCAGCACGGTGGCGGCGTCGCGGGGTGTCTCGGGGTGGGTGGGGGCAATGGGCTGCATGGTGGAGGGGTCGGGAGTCGCGGACGGAACTGGCAAGACTCCCTTTGTAGCGTAAAGTGGCGCGCGCAACCGCGCCGGCAGTCCCGCGCGCGACCGAATCTTCAACCATCGAATACAGGAGTGGATGCACCATGGGTATGGATTTCAAGGGCCGCGTGGCCATCGTGACGGGCGCCGGTGGCGGCCTGGGCCGTCAGCATGCGCTGGCGCTGGCCAAGCGCGGCGCCAAGGTGCTGGTCAACGACCTGGGTGGCGCGGTGGACGGCAGCGGCGGCTCGGTGTCGGCGGCGCAGGCGGTGGTCGACGAGATCCGCGCGGCGGGCGGTGAGGCGCTGGCCAATGGCGCGTCGGTCACCGATTTTGCTGCCGTCGAGGCCATGGTGCAGCAGGCCATAGCCGCCTGGGGCCGTGTGGACATCCTGGTGAACAACGCCGGCATCCTGCGCGACAAGTCCTTCGCCAAGATGGACATGGCGGACTTCCGCCTGGTGGTGGACGTGCACCTCATGGGCGCGGCCAACTGCTGCAAGGCCGTGTGGCCGCACATGGTGGCGCAGCAGTATGGGCGCATCGTGATGACGACCTCGTCCACGGGCCTGTACGGCAACTTCGGCCAGAGCAACTACGGCGCGGCCAAGCTGGCGCAGGTGGGCCTGATGCAGACGCTGGCCATCGAAGGCGCGAAGTACAACATCCATGTCAATGCCCTGGCGCCCACGGCGGCCACGCGCATGACCGAATCCCTGTTCCCGCCGCAGATCCTGGACGCCCTCAAGCCCGAGGCCGTGGTGCCCGCCATGCTGGTGCTGGCGCACGAGAGCGCGCCCACGCGCACCATCCTGTGCGCCGGCGGCGGCTCGTTCGAGGCGGCGCACATCACGCTGACGCAGGGCGTGCACATCGGCCTGGGCGACGACGCGCCCGAGCAGCTCGCTGCCCGACTGGCCGAGGTGACCGAGCGCGCGGGCGAGCAGGTACCGCAGAGCGGCGCCGCCCAGGGCACCATCGAGGTGCAGAAGGCCATGGCCGCGCGCGGCTGAGCGGTGGCGGCATGACCTGATACGGGGCAGGCTTGCGCGGAGCATGCTAAGTTCCGTGCCGATCCCGACAGATTGGTACTGAATTTATGACGACATTGCAGGAACGCATCGGCGCGCAGCCCCCCGAGGCCCTGGCGGGCATCCGCCGCGGCATCGAGAAAGAGGGCCTGCGCGTCCTGCCCTCGGGGGCGCTGGCCCTCACGCCGCATCCGTTGGCACTGGGCTCGGCCCTCACGCACCCGCACATCACCACCGACTACAGCGAGTCGCAGATCGAGCTCATCACCGGGGCGCACCGGGGGGTGCAGGATTGCCTGGACGAGCTCACCGAAATCCACCAGTTCGTCTACCAGACGCTGCGGGCCGAGGGCGACGAGATGCTCTGGGTCTCCAGCATGCCCTGCGGCCTGCCCACCGACGAAACCATTCCGCTGGCGCGCTACGGCGGCTCCAACATCGGGCGTGCCAAGAGTGTCTACCGCATGGGGCTGGGCCACCGCTATGGGCGGCGCATGCAGACCATCAGCGGCATCCACTACAACTGGTCGATGCCCGGGGTGGACAGCGAGCAGTATTTCGCGCTGATCCGCAACTTCCGGCGCAACGCCTTTGTGCTGCTCTACCTGTTTGGGGCGTCGCCCGCGCTGTGCCCCTGCTTCGCCCAGGGCCGGCCGCATGCGCTGCAGTCGCTGGGCGGGCAGGCGCTCTACCTGCCGCACGCCACCTCGCTGCGCATGGGGCGCCTGGGCTACCAGAGCGACGCACAGGCCACGCTCGCAGTGAGCTACAACGGCCTGGAGGGCTACGCCAATTCGTTGCACGAAGCCCTCACAAGGCCCTACCCGGCCTACGAGGCCGTGGGTGTGCGCAACCCCGGCGGCGACTACAACCAGCTCGGCACCAGCCTGCTGCAGATCGAGAACGAGTTCTACGGCACCATCCGCCCCAAGCGCACGGTGCGCACCGGCGAGCGTCCGCTGCATGCGCTGCGCGAGCGCGGCGTGGAATATGTCGAGGTGCGGCTGATGGACCTCGACCCCTTCGTGCCGGTGGGCATCACGGCGCAGACCATGCGCCTGCTCGACGTGTTCCTGCTGCACTGTCTGCTCTCCGACAGCCCGCCCGACACGCCCGAAGAGATCACCGAACTCAAGCGCAACCAGCACCTCACGGCCGAGCGCGGGCGCGAGCCCGGCCTGTGCCTGCAGCGCGCAGGCCAGAGCGTGCCCCTGGTGGAATGGGCGGCGCAGATCCTGCAGGAGTGCGTGCCGCTGGCTGCGGCGCTGGACGCCAGCAACGCCACGGGCGATTACAGCGATGCCCTGCGCGCGGCGCAGACCCTGGTGGCCGCGCCGCAGGATACCCCCTCGGCCCGCGTGCTCGCGCGCATGGCCGCCGTGCACGGCAACAACTTCACGGCGTTTTCCACCAGCCAGTCCGCCCTGGCGCGCGAGGCGCTGCTGGCCCTGCCCTGGAGCGAGCAGCAGCAGGCGCGCTGCGAGGTGCAGGCGCGCGAGTCGCTGGCGCAGCAGCAGGCCATCGAGGCGGCCGACACCCTGCCTTTTGAAGAGTGGCGCCAGCAGTACATGTCGGCCCAGGGCCTGGAGTAGGACACCCCCCCTGAGGCCCTGCGGGCCTTCCCCCCGCTCTCGCATCGCTGCGCGATGCGGGCAGGGGGACGCCACCAGTGCGGCGGGGCGGCCCTTGCACGGTGGCTGCAGGCGTGGGCCGCGCGGGTTTCAGGCGCCGTGGGTCAACCTCAGTGCTTGCCCGAAAGCGTCGCCGCCACCAGCCGCTTGAACGGCGGGAAGTTCTGCGCCACGCGCAGCGCCGCGTCGCGCAGCAGGCGGGCGGGCGGGTGGTCGGTGGTGTAGAGGCGGGCGACGAAGGTGGTGGCCAGGTACAGAGGCAGCGTGGCGTGGCGGTGCGCGCGCTCATAGCGTGCCAGCAGGCCGGGCGCCGCGATGCTCTGGCCCGCCGACTGGGCGGTGCGCACTTCGCGGGCCAGGGTTGTGATGCCCAGCAGGCCGAAATTGAACCCGTGCGCCGTGACCGGGTGCATGCCCACCGCCGCGTCGCCCACGCAGGCGAACCGCTGCGCCACCAGGCGGTGCGGCCGCACGCCCACCAGCGGGTACAGGTGGCGCGTGCTGGCCAGCTGCATGGGGCCCAGACGGTGGTCGAAGCGCCGCGTGAGGTCCTGGCCGAAGGCGGCTTCGTCCATGTCGGCCAGCGGTTCGAGTTCGTGGTGCGGCAGGGTCAGCACCACGCAGGAGCGGTGCGCGCCGCTGGCGGGGTTGTCGTTCATGGGCAGCAGGGCCAGCGTCTGGCCGTAGCCGAACCACTCCCAGGCCACATGGTGGTGCGGTTGCTCGTGCGCCATGGTGCACAGCAGCATGGAGCGGCCGAAATCGTGCATGTCGGCGCCAATGCCCAGGGCCCGCCGTGTGCCCGAGAAACGGCTATCGGCCGCCACCAGCAGGTGTGCGCGCAGCTGCCTGCCGCTGGCCAGCGTGGCATGGGCGGCGCTGGCGTCGGTGTGGGCACGGGCCACCTGTTCGCCGGTCAGCAGTTCGATGTCCTGGTGCTGTTGCTGCGCGGCCCGCACCTCCTGGAATGCGGCGCGCCGGATCAGGTGGTTGGAGACCAGCCAGCCCAGCTCGCTGTGCCGCGAGAGCTGGTGGTCGATGACCATGGCGAAGGGCGAGGGGCCGTTCATCACCTTGGCGTCGCGCAGCTGCGCGAAGGCCGTGGGCTCGTCTGCCTCGATGCGCGCCCACAGCCCGAGTTCGCGCATGCTTTGCGCCGATTGCTGCGTGAGCGCGATCTCGCGGCCGTCGTAGGCGGGGTTTTCAATGGCGGCCAGCGGTTGCTGCTCCACCACGCCGATGCGCAGGCCGCAGCCCGAAAGCGCGCGTGCCAGGCACAGGCCTGCGGGGCCTGCGCCGCTGATCAAGATGTCAAAGTCCATGGTGCGAGACCGTAACCCGTGGCGGTGCCGGGCGCATTGACGGCGGTCAAGGCCTGCGTCGGCGTCCGGCGCGGTTCCGGCCTGGCTTCCGGGGTTTAACGGTTTGATGGTCCAATAGGTCTTTGGCGCTTGTCCAACAAGCGCGTCAAGCTATCAAAATAATAGTATTTCGCATTCCGGTTTGCCGGTTGCACGGGAGGATATTGCGCATGTCGATTGCCACATGGAGGGAGGGTGCCGCGCAGCGGCTGGCGCTGGGGCTGCGCATGGCGCGCCCGGGGTTCCTGGTCATCACGGCGGTGGGCTGTCTGGTGGGCATCGCGACGGCGCAAGCCGCCGGGGCTGGCGTGTCCGGGCCAACGGCAGGGGCCACGCTGCTGCTGGCGCTGATGCTGCACGCGGCGGCCAACATGCTCAATGACCATGCGGACGCACTCAATGGCGCCGATGCCGCCAACACGCAGGCGCTGTTCCCGTTCACCGGCGGTTCGCGCCTGGTACAGGGTGGCGTGGTGCAGGCGCGTGACATGCGCAACCTGGCGCTGGCGTTGCTGGCGCTGGCCGTTCCTGGCGGCCTGTGGCTGGCCTGGCACAGCGGCCCGGCACTGATGCTGGTGGGGCTGGCGGGCATGCTGCTGGGCTGGGCGTATTCCATGCCGCCGCTGGCGCTGATGTCGCGCGGCCTGGGCGAGTTGGCCGTGGGGATGGCCTGGGGCCTCATGGTGGTGGGTGCCGACTACGTGCAGCGTGGCTACTTTGCGCTGGCGCCCGTGGCGGCGGGGGCCAGCTATGCGCTGCTCATCGCCAACATCCTGATTGCCAACGGCTTCCCCGATGCGGTGCCCGATGCCCGGGTGGGCAAGCGCACGCTGGTGGTGCGTCTCACGCCGGCGCGGGCCGCCTGGCTGTACCTGGCGCTGGCGCTGCTGGCGCATGGCGGGCTGGCCTGGCTGGTGGTGGCGGGCGTGCTGCCGGTGCCGGTGCTGTGGGCGCTGGCGTCGCTGCCGCTGTCGCTGGCGGGCGGCGCGCTGCTGCTGTGCCATGCCGACAGCCCTGCACGTTTGCGCCCGGCCCTGGTGCTGGGCATTGCGGCGGCCGTGCTGCACGGGCTGGGCCTGACGGCGGGATTCTGGTGGGCGTGAAGGGGACGGCCGCCTAGGCCAGCAGTTCCAGCGCATCCTGGCGCCAATACTCAGCGGCCTGCAAAAAACCCTCCCACACGCAGCCGTTGCAGCCGCGCCCGCAGCAGCTGGTGGGCTCGGGCGGCGGCGGGCGCAGTGCCAGCCCCCGTTCCTGCGCACAGCGCTGCAGGGCCTCGAACAGGGCGAGGGCCGAGGCGCGGTCGGTCGCGCTGCGCAGTGCGATACCCGGGATCATTTCTGCCGCAGCCACTGCAGGGCCGGGCGCGCAAGCAGGGCCACGCCGAGCACCAGCGCGAACCAGCCCACAGCGGCCGCCTGCGCCATCAGGTCGCGCACGCTGGGGGAGCGGGCCACGAGGGGCGCCAGCAAAATGACGATGCCAATCAGCGTGCAGGTGACGCCTTTGAACAGCAGGTCTTTGTCGGCCTGCGGCAGGGGGCGGCGGTCCGGTGCGGGGGGCAGGGGCATGGCAGGTGAAAACGGAGCGAAACGGCGAGAACGGCAGAGCGCGATTATCCTTGCGACCCTGCGCACCCCGCGACGAACACAAGAAAGACCCCCTGCATGGCCATCCAGTGGTTTCCCGGTCACATGCACCTGACCAAAAAAGCGATCACCGAACGCATCAAGGACATCGATGTGGTGATCGAGGTGCTGGACGCACGCCTGCCCGGCTCCAGCGCCAACCCGCTGCTGGCCGAACTGACGGGCCACAAGCCCACGCTCAAGGTGCTGAACAAGCAGGATGTGGCCGACCCCGCGCGCACCGGGCTCTGGCTGGACTGGTACAACGCCCGCACGGACACGCGCGCCGTGGCGCTCGACGCCTCCGAGCCCGCGCCCGCGCGCAAGCTCATCGACGGCTGCCACCAGCTCGCGCCGAACCGGGGCGGCATGGCCAAGCCCATGCGCGTGCTGATCTGCGGCGTGCCCAACGTGGGCAAGTCCACGCTCATCAACACGCTGTCGAACAAGCGCCAGGCCAAGACGGGCGACGAGGCCGGCATCACCAAGCTGGAGCAGCGCATCACGCTGGCCGACGACTTTTACCTGTGGGACACGCCGGGCATGCTGTGGCCGCGCATCAGCGTGGTCGAGAGCGGCTACAACCTCGCCGCCAGCGGCGCCGTGGGCCGCAACGCCTACGACGAGGAATTGGTGGCGTTGGAACTGTTGCGCCGCCTGCAGGCGCACTATGCGCCGCTGCTCGAAGCGCGCTACAAGCTGGGCCTGGCGCCCGACGCCATGGCCGGGATGCGGGACGACGAGCTGCTCGAAGCCATCGGCAAGAAGCGCGGCGCCGTGATGTCCGGCGGCCGCGTGAACCTGCAGAAGGCGGCCGAGATCGTGATGACCGATTTCCGCACCGCCACCCTGGGCCGCATCACGCTGGAGACACCGGCCGAGTTCGAGGCCTGGCAGGCCGCGGCCGAATTGCGCGAGGCCGAGCGCACGGCCAAGAAGCAGGCGCGGGAAGACCGCAAGAAGAAGGGCAGCGGCATCCGTGAGCCGTGAGCCGTGAGCCGTGAGCCGTGAGCCGTGAGCCCGGCGGGGCCTATTCGGGCATGCGGTAGTTTTTCTGCCGCACCAGCCGGGCTATGGCGTCGGCCACTTCGGAGTCGTAGAGCCGGCCCCGGTTCTTGTCGATTTCGGCCAGAGCCACCTCCAGCCCAAGCGCGGGGCGGTAGGGCCGGTGTGCAGCCATGGATTCGACCACGTCGGCCACGGCCAGAACGCGGGCTTCGGGCAGGATTTCGGTGCCCCGCAGGCCGCGTGGGTAGCCGCTGCCGTCCATGCGCTCATGGTGCTGGCGAATGATCTCGGCCACCGGGGCGGCAAATTCCACATCCTTGAGGATGTCGTATCCCGCCTGCGCATGGCATTTGACCAGCTCCAGTTCCAGCGGGCTCAGACGCCCGGGCTTGGACAGGATTTCGGCGGGCACGGCGATCTTGCCGATGTCATGCACCAGGCCCACCAGTTCCAGGTTCTTGCAGCGCTCTGCGTCCCAGCCCATCTCGCGGGCGATGGCCCCCGCGATCAGGCCTACACGGCGCTCATGCCCTGCGGTGTAGGGGTCGCGCAGCTCGACCATGTTGGAGATGGCCCGCAGCGTCCCCTGCATGGCGCCTTCGAGCTGGCGCACATAGCTGGCGATCTGCTCCTCCGTGTGCTTGCGCTCGGTGATGTCCTGTGCCATGACGATGGTGGCGGGCTGACCGTCATCCCAGGTGATATGGGTCGCGTTCAGACCCAGTTCGATCAGGTGGCCATTCTTGCAGCGCAAGGGCGCGCTGTAGGTCACATTGCGCTCCCCGGCGTCGAGCCGCTCCCAGGCCTTGCGTATGCGCTCCAGGTTTTCCGGGGTGGTGGTGGTGAATTGCAGCACGTCCTGCCCCAGCAGCTCGGGCGCGGACCAGCCCACGATTTCGCAGAAGCGCGGGTTCACGTAAATGAACCGGCCCTGGCGGCGCACATAGATGCCGCTGATGGTCTGCTCGATCATGTTGCGAAAGCGCTGCTCGCTCTCGCGCAGAACGGCTTCGTTCTGGCGGATGTCCGTCAGGTCGGTCCAGGCGATGATGGCCTCGTCGTCCACCACCGTCATGGTGCCGCGCGCGGTGCGTTCGCTGCCATCCTTGCAGCGCAGCCGCAACTCGGGGGACTGCACTGTCTGCCCGGCCTGGCCTTGCGGCAGCACGCTTTCCCAGTGCGCCATGATCGCGCCGCGCACCTCGGGGTCGGCGTAGACGCACTCCGCCCACCGGGTGATCGTGGCGATGTCTTCGGGCAGGTAGCCCAGCCATTGCTGCAGCGCCCGGTTGCTGGCGCGCAGCCGGCGTGTGCGGAGCGAGTAGATCAGCATGGGCAGCGGCGAGGCATCGAACACTTCGCGGAACCGGTGCTCCGACAGATGGACCTGCTGCTCGGCCTCGGTCAGGCGCCTTCTGCTGGCCAGGGTGCTGAAGGAGAACGACAGGTCGCAGGCCATTTCGTTGAGCAGGCGCAGCTCATCCGCATCGAACGTCGTCAGCCCGCGAGCGTACAGGCCTGCGACCCCCAGCAACCGGCCTTCGCACACCAGGGGCATCAGGGCGCGTTCCTGGAAGCCTTCTTCGTTCATCAGCAGCAGCCAGGGATCGGCTTCGCCAGCGGACACGGTGCCGATGGCCTGCAGATGGATCTCCCCCTTCTCCAGGCCGGGCAGCAGCGGGTACAGGGCGCTTTGCGGGCTTTCCAGTGCCTGCGTGAGCAGGGGCAGATGCCGGGCGGCGATGCCATGCGTGCGGTGAACCCTTAGCGGAAGCCCGCCGGTTTCGGTGAGCGCGATGAACAGGGCCGGGAACATGCCGTGGGCGATCAGCGCGTTGTAGAGGCTGGCCAGCAGGGTTTCCTGGTCACTGCTGTGCACCACGGCATGGTTGGTGGCGCTCAGCATCTCATAGAGGTTGGACAGCCGCTGCACCTTCTCGGCCGCCTGCATGCGCTCGATGGTGTTGCCGATCTGTTGCACCACGCTGTCGAGCAGCGATGCTTCTTCGGGCAGGAAGGCCGCACCTGCGGCCGGCGGGTACCACACCTGCAGCTGTGCACGGGGTGCGCCATGCACGCAGATGTCCCGCTCCATCCACTGCGCAGGCCGGGATTCGGGGAGCGCTTCACCAAAATGCCCCCAGCCGCCGGAGATGGCCGCCCGGAACTGGGCTGGCTGCATGAATCCGGCCGCCAGGCGCTCTGTTACGCCTTGCAGCAAGTGCGGGAGCCCGAGGCCGGGCGCCTCCACCAGCTGTGCAATGGAGTGCATGCAGCCCAGCTCCTTGAGGCGCTCGCCCAGCGTCTGCACGAGTGCTTCGCGCTCGGATTCCAGCCGGCGCCGGTCGGTGATGTCGCGCACCACCTGAACGTGGGCCTGCAGGTCATCGGGGGAATCGAAGGGCGCCAGGCTGCATTCCACGGCACGGCGGCCCTGCTCGCGGGTGATCTCTGTGCGGAACGCCGCGCCGCGAGCGTGCAGGCGGGAACAGACCGGGCAGTCGGCGACGCTGGCGGCCGCATCATGGAACAGGGCATGGCACGGCTGCCCCACCAGATCCCCTGCCGCCATGCCGGTGTAGAGGGCGGCCGCGGCGTTGGCTTGCAGGATGCGGCCGTCCCCCGCCACGATGAGCGTGGGGTCGGGAACGGCATCGTAGGTGCTGGCCGCGCGCGAGAGCATGCTGAACGGCTCGCGCAAGGTGCTTTGCACCAGCGCCAGATAGACGTACCAGTAGGCGAAGATCTTCAGCAGATGCCCGATCAGGTTGGCCTGTGCGTACACGCTCACGTAGCGTGTGAAGGCGAACTCCGACAGCATCATCAGCACCACGGCCGCCATCAGGTTGGCCAGCAGGCGTGTGGACATGGCGGCCCGGTTGCGCCAGAACAGCAGCAGCGCGCAGCCCAGCAGGCCGATGATGAGGTACTCGGTGTAGATCTTGAAGGCTGTCAGGCCCTGGCCATCCACATAGGCGGCTGGAAAGTGCCCGTTCATGACCAGCAGCAGGGTCAGCAGGGCGGCCGACCCGAAGACCGCGTGGGCGAAGAAGCGGTGCATGCTCCGGTAGAGCAGCAGCGGGGCGCTGACAAGCGCCGCGGCCTGAATGAAGCGGGCAGCGATCCACAGTTGCGTGGGCGGGTTGGCGCTGCCGCCGGGCAGCAGTTGCATGCCCTTGAAGACCAGCGTGTGCACCAGGTCGAGTCCGCCACACCAGCCGATGGCCACGGCGATGTACACAACAAAATGGTTGCGCGTGAATCGCGCCGAAGTGGCGGAAACCACCATGGCCACCAAGGCGATCACGATGGAAAACAGCTCTGCCAGCGTATGAAAGAGAAGGTAATTGGATTGTGCCCCCCACAGGCTCAGACCGGCCATGAGCGATGGAGGAACCATGCTGGCCAGCACCAGCCGCCACCGCTGCACGCTCGCCCGGGTGTTTGCATGGGGTGAATACGGGTTCAAGGGAAGGGGCATCGGAAATGTGGGCTGAACGGTGCGTCGGGGCGGAATGGATCGCCTGCAGCACATTGGCCGGCCAATGCGCATTATGGCCACGCAAATGAACGCCCTGTGCGCCCGTTGGTTCGCCAACCCTGCCGAAATGGAGTGAACACGCTACGATGCCGTCAGCCGTACTGCCTTGCCATGACACAGTCCGCAACCGCCTTCAGCAGCGATTTCGAAGATGTGACCACCCAGCATCTGGTGCGGGTGGCGGGCTGGGGCGTGCTGCTGATCGGCTGTTCCATCGCCATGCTGCTGGCGCTGGACACGCCCGTCCAGACCGGCCGCGTGCTGTTCAACCTGGGGGCCGGGCTGGTGGGCGGTCTGGCACTGGTGCTGGCGCGCTTGCGCCACTGGCGCCTGGCGGCGCATCTGCTCGTGTGGGGGGTCTGGCTGTTCGTGACGCTGGTGGCGGTGCGCAATGGCGGGGTGCATGGCCCCAATCTGCTCAACTACCCGGTCCTGATCGTGCTGGCGGGCTGGATGCTGGGCGGGCGGGCCACCGTGCTGCTGACGGTCCTGACCGGGGTGCTGTTCGCGCTGTTTTTCTGGGCCGATGCGCGCGGCTGGATGCCGCAGGTGCCCGAGGGCAACACCCTGGCCTATGCGGTGTACCTGTGCGGCATTCTGCTGCTGACGGCGGCGGCCACGCTGCTGTCGCGGCGCAACTACCTGGGCCGGGTGGACGACGCGCAGCGCACGGCCTCGCACCTGGCCGCCAGCGAGGCCGAGCTGCGCAAACTGTTGCGCGCCGTGGAGCAAAGCCCCGAGAGCGTCGTCATCACCGACCTGCAGGGGTGCATCGAGTACGTCAACCAGGCCTATCTTCTGCGCACGGGTTATGCCCGGGACGAGGTGCTGGGCCGCAGCTCGGCGGCGTTTTCCAGCAATGGCCTGGCCCCGGCGCAGCGCCAGGGCCTGCAGGAGACGCTGGCGCGCGGCGAGGTGTGGGCAGGCGAGCAGGTCAACCAGCGCAAGGACGGCACATCGCTGGCCGAGGCGGTGGTGGTGGCACCCATCCGCCAGCCCGACGGGCGCATCAGCCATTTCGTGGAACTCAAGCAGGACATCACCGAGCGCAAGCGCGCTGCCGATGAAATCCACCGGCTGGCGCACTACGACGTGCTCACCAGCCTGCCCAACCGGTCCATGCTGGTCGAGCATCTGACCGGGCTGCAGGTGCCGCCGGGCCATGACGGACCGGCCCGTGTGCATGCGCTGCTGCTGCTGGACCTGGACCGCTTCACCACCTTCAACGATGCGCGCGGCAGCGAGATGGGCGACCGGCTGCTGTGCGCCGTGGCCCTGCGCCTGTCGCAGCAGCTTCCGCCCGAGGGCCTGCTGGTGCGCGTGGCGGGGGATGAGTTCGCCATCGTGCTGCACGGCCTGGGCGGCGACATGGCGCAGGCGGGGCGCAATGCGCTGGCGTTCGCGGCCCAGATGCAGGCTGCCCTGGGGCAGCCCCTGCGCCTGCAGGGCGATGCGGCGCCCACGCAGTGGACGGCCAGCACGGGCATCACGCTCTACCCGCAAAGCGGCGAGGACGCGGTGCACGATGCCCTGCGCCGCGCCAGCACCGCGCTGCACCGCGCCAAGGCCCTGGGGGGCGGGCAGGTGGCGTTTTTCGAGCGGGAGATGGGGCAGGCCGCCGAGCTGCGTTTTCGCGTGGAGCGGGAGCTGCGCCATGCCATTGGTGCGGGAGAGCTGCGCCTGTTCCTGCAGTCGCAGGTGGATGTGCAGGGCCAGGTGGTGGGGGCCGAAGTGCTGGTGCGCTGGCAGCATCCGCGCGACGGGCTGGTGTCGCCCGCGGTGTTCATCCCCGTGGCCGAGGCGTCGGACCTGATCGTCCTGCTGGGCCGCTGGGTGCTGGAGCAGTCGTGCCTGCTGCTGGCACGGCCGGCGTTCGCCGGGCAGCGGGTGCGGCTCTCGGTGAACCTGAGCGCGCGCCAGTTCTGCCAGCCAGATTTCGTGGACGAGCTGCGCCAGATGCTCGCGCGCAGCGGTGCCGACCCCACGCGGCTGACGCTGGAAGTGACCGAGGGGCTGGTGATTGACGACTTCGACGACGTCGTCGCCAAGATGCACGAACTCGTGGCGCTGGGCGTGGAGTTTTCGCTCGACGACTTCGGCACCGGCTATTCATCGCTCGCCTACCTCAAGCGCTTGCCGATCCGGGAACTCAAGATCGACCGCAGCTTTGTGCGCGACGCCTCCACGAACGCCGACGATGGCGCGCTGGTCGAGGCCATTTTGTCGGTGGCGCGCCACTTCGGCATGCGCGTGGTGGCCGAAGGGGTGGAAACGCAGGCGCAGGCCGGCTATCTGGTGGCGCACGCGCCCGCCATCGTTTGCCAGGGTTTTCTGTTCAGCCGTCCGGAGCCGCAAGCGGACTGGCTGGCCCGGTGCGCACCGGTGGATGCAGATTTAAACGAAAATAGCCGCTAGCGCTTTGCTGGCAAGCGCTTGCAGCTATTGTTTCAGGAGCGTTTTGCCCGGGTGCCTATTTGTTCTTGTCCTTGCCGCGCGGGATGACTGTGGTGACCGGCGGGGTGGGCCGGTCCGAGCCGCTGCCTTCCTTGGGGGGCGAAGTGTCCTTTTTCGGTTTTTTCGCCATCTTGTTGTTGTGCATCTGTCCTTTGGCCATGGGCCCTCCTGTCAGGTCGCGGAATGGACCTCCAGCGGCGATGGTAAGTCACAACCCGGCCCGCCGGGCAAGGGCTTCCAGGAGAGCTGCCGCATCAAACGCTGCCAGTCGGCTACGTCGGGCGTTGCAGGCGGATGGGCCGGCGCCGCAGCCTCCGGGGGCCAGGCCAGGCCGCTGTGAAACTCCAGCAGCTTCCCGGTGACCGGGTGCGGCACATTGAGTTGCCAGGCGTGCAGCCACAGGCGCTGCTGGCCCAGCAGGGAGGCCCACCAGCGGTTCAGCGGCCCTTTGCCGTGCGTGGCGTCGCCAATGATGGGGTGCGCCAGGTGCTTGAGGTGGCGGCGGATCTGGTGGCGCCGCCCGGTGAGCGGGGTGGCCTGCACCAGCGAGGCGCGGGTGCTGGCAAAGCGCGGGTCGCTGGCCTGGGGCAGTTCCAGGCGTGCCAGGCACCGCAGATGCGTCTGCGCCGATTGCACGGGGGCGTCGGGCGGGGCGTCGTCCGGGCGCAGGGCGTGGTCCACCTCGGCGCTGGCGGGGAACCAGCCGCGCACCAGGGCCAGGTAGCGCTTGTGCACGGCATGGTGTTCGAACGCCTGCGACAGCACGCGCGCCGCATCGGCATGCAGGGCCATCACCAGCACGCCGCAGGTGCCCTTGTCGAGCCGGTGCACCGGGTACACATGCTGGCCCAGCTGGTTGCGCAGCGCCTGCATGACGAAACGGGTTTCGCCCGCATCGAGCCCGGTGCGGTGCACCAGCCAGCCTGCGGGCTTGTACACGGCCACCAGGTGGTCGTCGCGCCAGAGGATGTGCAGGGGGGGCATGGGCGCGCATTGTGACGCAAGCGAAAAACGCAGGCCGCTGCTACGATGCCGCGCGTTGTTCATTCGAAGGAGCCCCCATGTCCGCAGGAGACTGGAAAGACATGTATGCCGCCGCCGTGGAGGGCGACCTGCCCCGTGTGCGCCACCATATTCAGGGGGGTGTGAATCCCAATTACCAGCACCCCGAGATCCAGTGCACACCGCTGGTGGCCAGCCTGATCGAGGGGCATGACGCGGTGGCGCGCTACCTGCTGGACCACGGGGCCGACCCGCAGTTGCTGTCGATCTTTGACGGGCTCACGCCGATGCAGGCGGCCCGCAAGCATGGCCGCACCGCGCTGGCCGAACTGCTGCAGGAGCGCGGGGCGCGGGATGTGCCCGAGGTGCGCGAGCCCTTCTGGAAGCGCTGGCTGCCGGTATAGACGAGCGTCAGGGAAGCCGCGCGTCTTCCTTGGCGCGCAGCTTGGCGGCGATGTACTCGCCGTGCGTCACATGCAGCAGACCCGCCACCTTGTTGATGGCGTGGTTCTCGTGGGCATCCAGGTGGCCGTCGGCATAGGCCACCTGCCACATGGCCTCGACAAGGTGAATTTTCTGCTCGTGCGTGAAGTGGTCGTTCAGCGTGCCGGTGAAGCGGTGGTAGTCATACGCCGCATGGGCCGTGGTGGTGGCCAGTTCCACCAGCCGCGCCTGTTCGTCCGGCGCCAGGCGGAACTTGCGCTGCAGCGCGGCCAGCAGGGCCTGGTGCTCGGCGGGGGAGGTGGAGGCATCGGCGCGCACCACCTCCACCAGCAGCACGGCAGCCGCCAGCTGCACCGCGTGCGTGGTGTCGTGCGGGTTGCTGGCGGGCTGGGTGATGCTGTCGAACAGGTCTTTGAGGGTCTTGAGCATGGGATGTGCAGTGGGTGGGCAGGCGGCCGCGAGCGCGGCGACAATCCTGCCATGAAGACCATTCTCCCTCTCCAGTTGCTGGTGGCTCCCGGCAAGAACGATCCCGATCCCCTGGTTTTGTACCACGGGCGCAGCTGCCCTGACGGTTTTGCCGCGGCCCTGGCGGCCTGGATGTACTACGGCGGGCAGGTGCAGTGCGTGGGGCTGGACCATGGTGATGTGCAGTCGGTGGCCGACCTGCCGCCCCTGGACGGCCGGGCCGTCTATATTCTGGATTTCTCCTTCTCGGCCGACATCCTGCGGGCCATTGAGGAGCGTGCAGCCAAGCTGGTGCTGCTGGATCACCATAAAAGCGCGGCAGAAAAACTCACCGGCTTTGCCTGCCGCTGCGGCGTGGTGCATTTCGACATGAGCAAGTCCGGCGCCCGGCTGGCGTGGGAGTTCTTTCACCCCGAGGCGGCGCTGCCCGCCCTGGTGCGCCATGTCGAAGACCGCGACATCTGGGCCTGGCAGTACCCCGAGAGTGCGGCCTACCTGGCCGCGCTGGACATGGAGCCGTTCGACTTCGCCCGCTGGCGCGACATCGCGGCATTCGATGCGGCCCAGACGGCGGTTTTCATGGCCCGGGGCCAGGCCATGGATGAAAAATTCCACAAGCTGGCGGCTGACATGGCTGAAGGGGCCTTGCCCATCACCTTCAACGGACAGCAGGGCCTGATGCTCAACGCGCCCGGCGCCTTCCACAGCCTGCTGGGCGAGATGCTGTCGCGCCAGAGCGGCACGTTCGCCCTGCTGTGGGCGGCCGGCAAGGGCGGGCTGGTCAAGGTGGGGCTGCGTTCGCAGCGCGGTTTTGACTGCATTCCCCTGGCCGAGAGCATGGGCGGCGGCGGCCATGCACAGGCCTGCGGCTTTCGCATGGGCGTCGAGCGCCTGCCCGAACTGCTCAGCGGGAAGTTCGAGGCCCGCGCCGATTGACCGTGCCGCGTCAGCGCGGGTGTTTGCGCCGGTAATCCCAGGGCGCCTGGGGGCGCGGTTGCGACCACAGCCCGGTGCCGCTGGCCCGGGCCTGGCGTTGCAGCGCCACAAGTTGCGGGTGCTCGCGGGCGGCCGGGGTGTAAACCCAGGCCAGTCCGGCGCGCAACTGCGCGCGCGCCGCGTTCACGCCCCGGCAGTGCACATGGGCCACGGTGCGGCCGTAGGGGTCGCGGCCTACCGGGGTAATGCGGGCCTGCTGCCGAAAGCACAGCCGGGCCAGGTTCTGCCGCGCGCGCTGCCCGAAGGCCTGCCGGTGTTCCGGTGCGTCGATGGCGGCCAGGCGCACCCGTTCCACGCGGTAGGGGCCGGGTGTGCCGCAGCGGATGGAGAGCGTGTCGCCGTCGTGGATGGCGATCACCAGGCAGAGCAATGGGGCAGCGGGCACAGGGGGCGGATGCAGAGGGCAATACGGCACTGTACTGTCTGCCGCCGGGTAGTTTTACGCACGGGTATTTCCTGGGGTGTTAGTGCGACTGTCGCAAGACGCTGCCGTTTTTTACGATAGCGGTGAACTTTTGAGGGCAGAGGAATGGTCGATCTGATTGGTTTTGCACACAGCAAATTTGGCAAGCTCCCCGGTGCCGAGGTGGAGACGCTGATGCGGCAGGTGGCCCAGGAGGCGGTGCAGGACGCCGGGCTGGAGGGGGGCGACATCGATGCGGTGGTTGTCGGGCATTTCAACCCCGGCCTGGTGGCCCAGGGCTTCACGGCCGGGTTGGCGGGCGGTTTGCTGCCCGGGCTGCACATGAAACCGGCGGTGCGCGTGGAAAACGCCTGCGCCACCGGCAGCGCCGCCGTGCACCATGCCGCGCACCTGGTGCAGGCCGGTGCGGCCCGGCGCGTGCTGGTCATCGGGGTCGAGATCATGTCGGGCCTGCCCACGCGCGAGGTCGGCAACGCGCTGCTGCAGGCCTGCTATGTGCGCGAGGAAATCGACACGCCCGCCGGTTTTGCCGGCATGTTTTCGCGCCTGGCCGATGCCTATGCCGAACGCTTTGGCGACCCGCACCCCGCCATGGCCAAGATTGCGGCCAAGAACCACGCCAACGGTGTGCACAACCCGTTGGCTCAGTTGCGCACGGCGGTCGAAGAGTCTTTCTGCGCCACCGAGTCCGAGAAGAACCCGCGCGTGGTCGGACGCCTTTTGCGCAGTGATTGCTCGCCCATTTCCGACGGCGCCGCCGCACTGGTGGTGAGCGCGCGCGGCGCCCACGACCGGCGCGACCAGTGCGTCACCCTGCGGGCCATGGCGCAGACCACCGATCTGATGCCGCTGTCGCAGCGCGACATGAGCGAACTGGCCGGAGCGCGTGCCGCCTGGGGCCAGCTGATGGAGCGCGCCGGCACCACGCTGGCCGACCTGGACCTGCTCGAAACCCATGACTGCTTCACCATTGCCGAGCTGATGCAGTACGAAGCCATCGGCCTGTGCCCGCCCGGCCAGGGCCTGCGCGCGCTGGAAGAGGGCTGGGTGATGCCGGGCGGGCGGCTGCCGGTCAACCTGTCGGGCGGGCTGAAATCCAAGGGGCACCCGGTGGGCGCCACGGGGGTGTCGATGCACGTCCTGGCTGCCTGGCAGCTGCTCGGCCGCTGGCGCAGCGCGCCCCTGCCGCGCGCCCGGCTGGCCGCCATTCTGAACATGGGCGGGGCGGGCGTGGCCAACTACGGCTCGGTGCTGGAGAGGGTGGCGTAAATGAACCTCGCAGTCTGGCTGGAGCGCAGCGCGCAGGCCTATCCCGACCGCCCGGCGATCGCGCACGGGTCGGATGTCTGGTGTGACTATGCAGGTTTTGCGCAGCGCGCCGCCCGCACGGCCGGCTGGCTGCAGGCGCAGGGCGTGCAGGCGGGTGACCGCGTGGCCCTGTTCATGCACAACGCCCCGCACTACCTGCCGCTGATGTGGGGGGCCTGGTGGGCGGGTGCCGTGGTGGTGCCGGTCAACGCCAAGTTGCACCCGCGCGAGGCCGCCTGGATCATCGGGCACAGCGCAAGCCGCATGGCCTTTTGCGATGCAGACGGGCAGGAGGCCCTGCAGTCGGCCGTGGCCGAGCGCGGGCTCGACGTGCGCGTGCAGGCGGACGCCAGTTTCATGGAGGATGCGGCCTCGCCCCTGGCACCCCTGTGCCCCCGGGGAGACGACGACCCCGCCTGGCTGTTCTACACCAGCGGAACCACCGGGCGCCCCAAGGGCGTGGTGCTGTGCGCCCGGCAGCTGCGCTGGTGTGCCGTGGCCTATCTGGCGTCGGTGCAGAGCGTCAGCGCGGGGGATGCGATGCTGCACCCCGCACCGCTCTCGCACGGCGGGGGCATGTACCACCTGCCGTATGTGCTGCAGGCCGGGGTGAACGTGGTGCCGAAGTCCGGCGGTTTTGATGCCGATGAGTGCCTGGACCTGGCGGCCCACTGGAAGAAAGCCTCGTTCTTTGCCGCGCCCACCATGGTGCGCCGCCTGGTGGATGCGGCCCGGGGCCGGGCGTATCCGGGCGCGGGGCTGGAAACCATTGTCTATGGCGGCGGGCCGATGTACCTGGCCGACATCGAGGAAGCCCTGCAGGTGATCGGCCCGCACTTCGCGCAGATTTACGGGCAAGGCGAATGCCCGATGACCATCAGCGTGCTGCCGCGCTGGATGATCAACGACGTGGCCCACCCCCAGTGGCGCGAGCGCCTGGGGTCGGTGGGCGTGCCCCAGGCCATGGTGGAGCTGGTGACGGCCGACGCCGACGGTCAGCCCTTGCCCACGGGCGAGACCGGCGAGATCCTGGTGCGGGGCGATGTGGTGATGGCCGGGTACTGGAACGACGAGACCGCCACGGCCCGTGCGATCCGCGACGGCTGGCTGGCCACGGGCGATGTGGGGCGGCTCGATGCGCAGGGCTTTCTGCACCTGCTCGACCGTTCGAAAGACCTGGTCATCAGCGGCGGCACCAACATCTACCCGCGCGAAGTCGAGGAAGCCCTGCTGACCCACCCGGCCGTGGCCGAGGTCTCGGTGATCGGGCGCCCCGACCCGGAATGGGGTGAGGTGGTGGTGGCCTATGTGGTCGCGCAACCCGCAGGCCCGTCGGCCACGGCGGCCGATCTCGATGCGCATTGCCTGCAGCAGCTCGCCCGGTTCAAGCGGCCCAAGCACTACTGCTTTGTGCCCGAACTGCCCAAGAACAACTACGGCAAGGTGCTGAAGACCGATTTGCGAGCGATGGATGCACAGACCGTGAAAGGACCGGCCCCATGACCACGACAAACTCCCCCCACCGCTGCGCCTTGGTGACCGGGGCCACCCAGGGTATCGGCCTGGCCATTGCCGAGCGGCTGGCGGCGTCCGGGTGCGACCTGGTTCTGCATGGCATCGAGGACGCGGCCGCAGGCACCGGGGTGGCGCGGGCGCTGGCAGCGCAGTATGGCGTGCAGGCCGCCTATGTGCAGGCCGACCTTTTGAACGCGGATGCCGCCGCCGCGCTGGTGGAGCACGCCACGGCGGCCCTGCGCGCGCCCGACATTCTGGTGAACAACGCGGGCATTCAGTACACCTGCCCGGTCGAGAGCTTTCCCCTGGACCGGTGGAACGCCATCCTGGCCGTCAACCTCACGGCGGCTTTTCTGACCATGCGCGCGGCCGTGCCGGGCATGCGCGAACGCGGCTGGGGGCGCATCGTCAACATTGCCTCGGTGCACGGCCTGGTGGCTTCGGTCCACAAGGCGGCCTACCTGGCGGCCAAGCACGGGCTGGTGGGCTTGTCCAAGGGCGTGGCGCTTGAGACGGCGGCGCAGGGCATCACGGTCAACTGCATCTGCCCGGGATGGACGGACACGCCCATCATCGCGCCGCAGATCGAGGCGCGCGCCGCGCTGCACGGCGGCGACCGCGAGGCGGGCATCCGCGACCTGCTGCGCGAGAAGCAGCCCAACCTGACCCTGCTGCCCCCCGCGCGCATCGGCGACGCTGCGGTGTTTCTCTGCAGCGATGCGGCGGCGGGCATCACCGGCGTGTCTCTGCCGGTGGACGGGGGCTGGACGGCGCAATAGCGTTCTGCCCGACCGGTGCGCGCGGGCGCGCCGCCCGGGCCTGCCCGTGGGCCCAGTGGCCGCGCTTCACCGACAATGCCGGTTTTCTGAAAGCCAGTCCGCTGTGTTCAAGGGCATTGTTGCTTCCGTTCTCGCCTCGGTGCTGTTTGGCGCCATTTACTACCTCTCGCCTTTTCTCGCGCCGCTGGGCGGCGAGGAGATTTTTGGCTGGCGCGTGCTGTGCACGCTGCCCTTCACCACCGTGCTGCTGCTGTGGCGCGGCGAAGGCGCGCAGGTGCGGGCCCTGTGGCAGCGTGTGCGCGCGCGCCCGGCGCTGGCCCCGGCCCTGCTGCTGAGCAGCGCCATGCTGGGCGTGCAGCTGTGGCTGTTCATGTGGGCGCCACTGCACGGGCGTGCGCTGCCCGTGTCGCTGGGCTACTTTCTGCTGCCATTGGTGATGGTGCTGGCCGGGTGGGTGCTGTACCGCGAGCGGCTCTCCACCGCGCACCGCTGGGCGGCCGGGCTGGCGCTGGTGGGGGTGGCGTTCGAGCTGGTGCGCGCGGGCGGCGTGTCGTGGGAAACCGCGCTGGTGGCCCTGGGCTACCCCGTCTACTTTGCGCTGCGCCGCAGACTGCGCACAGAGCAGCTCGCGGGCCACTGGCTCGACATGGCCCTCATGCTGCCCGTGGCCTTGTGGTTTGTGTTGCGCGAGCCATCGAGCCTGCCGCTGGTGGCCGGGAGCCCCAGGCTGTGGGTGCTGGTGCCCTTGCTGGGCGTGGTGAGCGCTGTGGCGCTGGCCCTGTACATGGCGGCCAGCCGCCTGCTGCCCATGGGGCTGTTCGGCCTGCTGACCTATGTGGAGCCCGTGCTGCTGGTGCTGGTGGCCTTGGTGTTGGGCGAGAGCGTGGCACCGGGCCAGCAGCCCCTGTACGGGCTGGTGTTTGCCGCAGTGGCCGTGCTGGTGGCCGACGGGGTGGCGCAGGTGCTGCGCGAGCGCCGGGCGGGGCGGTCTGAAAAAATATCAGCGTAAGTGGACTCTGGCGCTTTATGGATAAGCGCTGATAGCTATCAATAAAATAGCGAAAACGCCAGTCCGGGCATTTGGCATTCGGTACACTCGCGCCGCGAGAAGCGCCCGGCAGCACGCCGCCCGCCGGGCCGACATCCAACCAAGAGGAACGCATGCACGCATCGACAATGAACCGTGGTCCCGGCCGCGTCTGGGGGGGGCTGATGGCCGCCCTGGCCCTGCTGGCCCTGTTGCTGGGGGCGCCAGTCCGTGCGCAGGAGGGTGCTGTGGCCTGGGGGCAGCAGCTGGTGGAAACCCAGGAGCTGTCGGCCGAGGGCCTGGCGCGGTTCCTCCAGACGCAGGAAAAAAATGCCCAGCTGCGGCCCGGCACCGACCCCGCCAGCGACACCTGGAGCGGCCGTGACATGAACCTGACGTCGAAAGGCAGCCCCTACACCCTGGTCCTGCGGGCCACGGGGGTGGCGCTGGCCGATGGCGACGCGGGCGTGCGCATGCAGACGGGCTGGGTGTTTGACGGCAAAACCACCCAGTTGCCCATGCCCGGCATGGCCCAGAAAGGCTTGCGCGCGGGCCAGACGGTGGAGCTGGTGGGGGTGTCCACCCCGGTCACCCTGGATGTCGACCGCAAGGGCACGCCGGTGGTGGAGTTCACCGCTGCGGCCAACCTGCGGCTGGAGCGGGTGCAGATCGATGTGTGGTCGGGCCAGCGCCCCTCGCTGCCCCTGGAGCAGGTGATGTCCTGGATGCCCATGCTGTTTGGCGTGATCGCGCTGGGGTTCTTCCTGTGGCTGCGCCGTCAGTAGGCTTGGACGCCCTGGCGATCAGCGGTTGCAGTTTTGTATGAAAATCGGCTCAAACGCTTTCTGGTAAAGCGCTGGAAGCTATCAATTTAAAAGCATGCAGTGGTGTCAGTGTGCGCTGCGTGGTGCGCGCCAGGCCAGCGCGGTACCCGCCGCCAGGCCCACGGCGTCGGCCAGCCAGTCGCCCCATTCGCCATGGCGCCAGCCGGTGGCGGCCTGGGCCAGTTCGATGGCCCCGCCAAACACCAGCAGGCCGGTGATCAGATGCCAGGGGTGGCGTGGGTAGGCCCGCAGGCCCAGCCCGGCCAGGGCTGCAAAGGCCAGCGCGTGCTGCGCCTTGTCCCACAGGCTGAATACCTGGGGCGGCAGGTAGCCGGTGGGCATCAGCGAGAGCACGGCCACGGCCAGCAGCAGGGCCCAGAACGCGTGCCGGGTCATGGGTTGCGGGGTGGCGCGGGCAGGCGTTTTTCGAGCAGCCGCACCAGGGTGTGCAGCATGCGGTTGGTGGGCGTGGGAATGCCCAGTGCCTCGCCCCGGCGCACCACATAACCGTTGAGGTGGTCGATCTCGCTGCGGTGGCCGCGCGCCAGGTCCTGCGCGGTGGACGACACCTGCGTCGCCATGCTGCGCGCCAGCGGCAGCATGGCCTCGGCGGTCCCCTCGGGCAGCTGCACGCCGCAGGCGCGGGCCACGGCCATGCACTCGTGCACGATGTCGTCCATCATGCGCGGCACCTCCAGGCCCGGGCTGTCGACGATCTCGCCGTAGGGCAGCTGCGTGATGGCCGAGAGCGGGTTGTACACACAGTTGAGCACCAGCTTGGCCCACAGGGCACCGGCCACGTTGTCCGAAATCTCCACCGGAATGCCGGCGGCGGCAAAGCTGCGGGCGATGTCGCCGCTGGCGGGCGAGGGGGCAATCACCAGCTCGCCCCGGCCGTGGTGGCGCACATGGCCCGGCCCGGCCATACCGGCGGCCACATACACCACGGCGGGCAGAACGGTGCGTTGCAACAAGGCCTGCAGCCGCTCGGCGTTGTCCACGCCGTTCTGCAGGCTCAGCACCACGGTGTCGGCACCCAGGTGCGGGGCCATGGCCTGGCCCGCACTCTCGGTGTCGGTGGATTTGACACAGAACAGCACGCACTGTGCGCCCTGCACGGCGGCGGGGTCGGTGTCGGCCTGCAGGCGCACCCGCTCCTGGAAAGTCTGGGTGTCCAGCAGCAGGCCGTCCGCGCGGATGGCCGCCACATGCGCGGGCCGTGCCACCAGCACGACCTCATGCCCGGCCCGGGCCAGCATGCCGCCGTAGAAACAGCCCACGGCGCCTGCGCCCATCACGGCGATTTTCATGGCAAGGTCTCCTCGTCAGGGCGGCCCCCGTGGGGCCAGAAGGCGGTTCGCGGCATGTCGGGAGGGGGCGAAGACATGGCCGCAGTGTAATGGGGCCTGCCCGGGCCTGCCGGATACCATCGGGCCATGCCATCCGCCCGCCCGCTCGCCACCGACCGCCTGTGCTGGGCGCTGGATGTCTCCTTGCTGGGCAGCCCCGTCGTGCTGCGCCAGACGGCGGGTGTCTTTCTGGTCACCTTCGTGCTGCTGTCCCTGTTTGTCAGCGCCCTGTTCGCCCTGGAGGGCGACTGGGCAGGCCTGTGGCCCAGCCTGGGGGTGCTGGCTGCGGTGCACCTGGGGCTGGTTGTTGGCGCGCTCGGGGTCATGGGGCTGTATTTCGGCAACCGCATTGCCATGGCCTTCACGCTCGACGCGCGGGGTGTGCTGTCCGAGGTGCAGGAGCCCAGGGCCCGCAAGGCGGCGCAGCTGGCCACGCTGCTCGGGCTGGCCACTGGCAATATCAGCGCCGCCGGGGCGGGTATGCTGGCCTGCAGCGGTGCCCGCAGCTTCGTGGCATGGAAGCAGGTGGAGCGCGTGCGTTTCGATGACGCTCGCCGGACCATCTATCTGGCCCGTGGCTGGCGCACCCTGGCGGCCCTGTTCTGTACGGAGCAGTCGTACCCCGAGGCGCGGGCCTGGGTGGAGCGCGTGTGCAAGCCGTGATCGGCCGGGTCTTTCTGGGCGCGCTGGGCCTGCTGCTGCTGGCGTGGGGGCTGGGCATGCCGCTGGTGGCCGGGCTGGGCGCCGAGGCGCCCGGCACCATCACCCATGTGCGGCGGCAGCTGGGTGACCGGGGCGAGGCGATTCCCAACCGCTACAGCTACGCCATCAGCTACGAGTTCCGTTTGCCCGATGGCCGCCTGGCGCAGGGCAGCACCTACCGGGTGGGGGACTATTTTTCTCCCGGCCTGCTGACCAAGGGCCGCGCCGTGCAGGTGCGCTATCTGCCGGGCCTGCCCGCCATCAGCGTGGTGCAGTGGCACTGGGCAGCGATGCTGGAGCATGGCGTGGTGGCGGCGGTGGGCGGCCTGCTGTGGCATCTGGCCGTCCGCGGGCGCGCTGATCGTGGCAAGCCCCGCCGCAAAAGGCCGGGGCGGGCGCCCCGGTGAGTGGTTCCTCGCAGGGGCGCGCGGGCCTGGGTGGCGGTGCGGACCACGCGAAAACCCTGATGGCGCTCAGCCAGTCTGGCGCGCCGCTGCCGCGATAATTCACGCCCATGGAGCCCGCCGTTCACGATCCGGAAGAAACCAGCCAGTGGAGCGATGGGGCTGGCGACGAGCCGCTGGCCGAGTTGCCTGCCATCGTGGACTTGCTGCGCAGGCGTTGTGCGGTGGATTTCTCGGGCTACAAGATCACCACGCTGTCGCGCCGGGTGCGCCACCGCATGGTGCAGGGCGAGGCGGCCAGTGCGGCGGCCTACCTGCAGCGCCTTGATGGTGACGAGGCCGAGCGTGTGGCGCTGTGCCGTGATCTGCTGATCCATGTCACCGAGTTTTTCCGCGACCCGGCGGTGTTTGCGCAACTGGCCGACGAGGTGCTGCCGGACCTGCTGCGGGGCCGTGACCCCAGCGACGAGCTGCGTATCTGGTCGGCGGGGTGCTCCACGGGTGAGGAAGCCTATGCACTGGCCCTGCTGGCGCTGGATGCCGCCGGGCGCATGGGCTTTCACGGCAACGTCAAGGTGTTTGCGACCGACCTGTCGGGTGATGTGCTGGAGCGGGCATCGCGCGGCCACTACAGTCAGGAGGCGGTGGCGGCGATTCCCGAGGCGCTGGTGCGGCGCTATTTTGTGCGCGACCCCCAGGGGGAAGTGCGGGTCGATACCACCTTGCGCCGCCATGTGGTGTTCGCGCGGCACAACCTGCTGAGCGACCCGCCTTTCACGCGCATCGATCTGGCGGTGTGCCGCAACCTGCTGATCTATCTGAAGCCGCAGGCGCAGGTCAAGGCGCTGTCCCAGCTGCACTTTGCCCTCAAGCCCCATGGGGTTCTGCTGCTCGGGGTCAGCGAGACGGTGGGCGCGCTGCAGGAGCAGGCTTTTGCCTCCATGGACTGCTCCCACAAACTGTTCCGCAAGCAGACCGTGGCGCTGGCGCGCCTGATCGATGCGCCCACTGCGAGCGCCAGGCTGGTGCCGGTGCAGCCCGAGATGGAGCTGCCCGGTGTTTCCGGGCAGTCGCCGGAGTTGCTGGAGGCCGAACTGGTCGCCACGCGCGAACGGCTGCAGGAAATGGTGCTGGAGCTGCAGGCCAGTCATGAGCGGCTGGACCTCGGCAACGAGGAGCTGACGGCCTCCAACGAGGAGCTGCAGAGCACCAACGAGGAGCTCAAGTCGGTCAACGAAGACCTGTACGCCCTCAACCATGAGCTGGAGTGCAAGAACGCGGAACTGGCCGCACTCAACCGCGATTACGACCACCTGCTGGACAGCACCGAGATCGGCATCGTCTTTCTGGACGCCGATCTGCAGCTGCGGCGTTTCAGCCCGGCGGTGAGTGAATTTCTGGCCCTGCGGGCCAGCGACATGGGCCGCCCGGTGCGCGAGATCAGCTACCGGCTCGGGCTGCAGGATGCGTTCATGGCTGATCTGCAGCGCTGCGCGGGCGAGAAGGCGCGGATCGAGCGCGAGATTCAGCTGCCCGGCGGGCGCTGGGTCTACCAGCGCATGCTGCCGTTCAAGGACGACAGCAGCCTCGACGGTGGCGTCGTGCTGACCTGGACCGACATCAGCGAAATCAAGCGCATGCAGTCGCTGGCCGAGCAGCTGGCGGCCGACCGCACGCGCCTGCTGGGCATTCTGGATGCCCTGCCCGACGGGGTCTATATCGTCAGCCAGGGCTTTGACATCGAGTACCTCAATCCGGCGCTGGAGCGGGAGTTCGGGCCCATCCAGGGGCGCAAGTGCTACGAGTATTTTCATGGCCGCTCCTCGCGCTGCGACTGGTGCAAGAACGAGGAGGTCTTTGCCGGACGGACCGTGCACTGGGAATGGACCTCGTCCAAGGGGCGCACCTACGACCTGTTCGACATGCCGTTCCACAACCCGGACGGAACGGTCAGCAAGTTCGAGATTTTTCACGACATCACCGAGGTCAAGGAAGGCAAGCGGCGCATGCAGGAGGCTGCTCAGCTGGCCCAGGTGGGCCACTGGGAGTGGGTGATCGCCACGGGGGAGCTGCAGTGGAGCGATGAAACCTTTGCCTGCTTTGGCTATGCGCCCGGCAGCATCGTGCCGACCTTCGATTTGTTTGCCGGCCACATCGAGCCCCAGGACCGCGCCCGGGTGCAGGACCTGGTGCAGCGCTCGCTGGAGCATGGGACGGACTACCACGCCGAGTTTCACTTCCATCGTGCCGACGGCAGCATGCGCGTGGGCCGTGCCACCGGGCACGTGGAGCGGGACGCCAAGGGCACGCCCGTCACGATGTCGGGGGCCATGCAGGACATCACCGTGCTGCGGTTGACCGAACAGCGCTTTCAGGTGGCCTTCCGGGCCAGCCCGATGGCGGCATCGATTGCCCAGACCTCCAACGGGCTGTTCCTGGAAGTCAATGACAAGTACGAGAAATATTTTGGCTGGACCCGGGAGGACCTGATCGGCAAGACCACCCTGGAGGTGGGCCTGTGGGTGGACCAGGCATCCCGCCGGGCCTGGCTGGACGAATTGCATCGCCAGGGTTCGGTGCTCGACTTCGAGTCGCAATGGCGCTGCAAGTCGGGGGAGATCCGGCAGGTCAGCCTGTCGGCCGAGCTGATCAACATCGATAACGAACCCTTGGTCCTGGCGTTCATCCAGGACATCACCGAGCGCAAGGCGAATGAGGCGCGCATTGATTTCCTGGCGCACCACGACCCGCTGACCGGCCTGCCCAACCGGGTGCTGTTCCGCGACCGGTTTGCGCTGGCCACGGCCTGGTCGGAGCGCAGCGGTGGCAAGGTGGCGCTGCTGTATGTCGACCTGGACCACTTCAAGACCATCAACGACACCCTGGGCCATCCGGTGGGAGACCAGCTGCTGCAGCAGGTGGCGCTGCGCCTGCGCCAGTGCGTGCGCGATACCGACACCATCAGCCGCCAGGGCGGGGACGAGTTTCTCATCGCCCTCACCGGGGTGGACGACCTCGACGCCGTCAGCCAGGTGGCCGACAAGGTGGTTCAAACCCTGTCGGCAGCTTTCCTGATCGAGGGGCATGAACTGGCGGCCACCTTGTCGATGGGCGTGGCGGTGTGGCCCGATGACGGGCAGGATTTCGATGCCCTGCTGCAGCGGGCCGACACCGCCATGTACCAGGCCAAGGCGGCGGGGCGCAACACCTACCGCTTCTATACCGCCGAGATGAACGCGCAAGCGCTGGAGCAGCTCAAGCTGCGCACCGCGTTGCACTGGGCGCTGGACCAGAAGGAATTCGTACTGCATTACCAGCCCCAGATCGATCTGGCCAGCGGACGCGTGGTGGGCGTGGAGGCCCTGCTGCGCTGGCAGCGCGGGCCGGACGAGCTGCTGCTGCCGGGGCGCTTCATCGCGGCGGCCGAGGAGAGCGGCCTGATCGTGCCGATCGGCGAGTGGGTGCTGCGCGAGGCCTGCGCCCAGGCCATGCGCTGGCAAGAGGCCGGGTTGCCCGAGCTGACCATGGCCGTCAACCTTTCGGCGGTGCAGTTCCGCCGGGCCGACCTGCTGCACAGCGTGACCCAGGCGCTGGTGGATTCGGGTCTTGAGCCCTCGCGCCTGGAGCTGGAGCTGACCGAATCGCTCCTGCTCGACGATGCCGAGCAGGTGCTGGAGACGGTGCGGCGCTTCAAGGCGCTGGGCGTGTGCCTGTCGATCGACGACTTTGGCACGGGCTATTCCAGCCTGGCCTACCTCAAGCGCTTCGCCGTGGACAAGCTCAAGATCGACCAGTCTTTCGTGCGCGACATCGTCAGCGACCCCGACGACGCGGCCATCGTGCGCGCCATCATCAGCATGGCGCGCAGCCTCAAGCTCAAGGTCATCGCGGAAGGCGTGGAGACGGCCGAACTGGCCAGTTTCCTGAATCTCTACCATTGCCACGAAGCCCAGGGCTACCACTATGCCCGTCCCATGCCGGCCGACGAACTGGCGAGCTGGCTGCTGCAGTACCAGGCGCGGGGCTGACCGGCGTGCGATGGCATCGTGCGGCAGGAGGCGCCGCAATAGAGCGGAGTCTCCACCGCTCAATCCGGGGGCGCCCGCATTGCGATGCACGGGAATCCTGCCGATACTGAGGCTCTCTCGACTCTCTTGCCTTGTCATGGCCACCAGAAACCCGTCTTCCGAATTCCGCATTCTTTCCCTCAGTGGTGGGGGCTACCTGGGCTTGTACACCGCAGTGGTGCTGGCCGACCTGGAGGCCCGTGCGGGCGAACCGCTGGCGCGCCGCTTCGACCTGATCGCGGGCACCTCGGTCGGCGGGCTTCTGGCCATGGCGCTGGCCTTCGAGGTGCCCATGGCGCAGATCGTCAAGCTGTTCGTCGAACGGGGCGAGGAGGTGTTTTCGTCGCGCCGGTTGCCGGGCAGCACGGTGACCCGGCTGATCGACCTCACACGCTCCGTGCTGGGGCCCAAGTACACCGGCGAGGCGCTGCGCCGCGAACTGACGCACCATTTCGGCCAGCGCACACTCGGCGACGCCCTGCATGCCGTGGTGGTGCCTGCGGTGGATGTTTCCCGCAGCGTCACCAAGGTGTTCAAGACGCCGCACGCCCAGGCATCGCTGGGCGATGAGGCCTTGAGCGCGGTGGACGTGACCCTGGCCACCTGTGCCGCACCGGCGTTTTTCCCATGCGTTAAGGTGGGTGACAGGCTCTATGCGGACGGCGGCCTGTTTGCCGTTGCCCCGGACCAGGTGGCACTGCACGAGGCCGAGCTGTTCATGGGGGCCAAGCCGTCGAAGGTGCGCATGCTGTCGGTGGGCACCGCCACCATGGGCTACCAGCCTGCGGACAGCGTGGAGGCCGATGCCGGTGCCGTGGGCTGGTTGACCGATGGGCGGCTGATTCTGACCATGATCTCCGTGCAGCAGCAGCATGTGCAGGCCATCATGGAGGATCGCCTGGAAGACCGGTATCTGCGCCTGGACGCCCCCTGGCCCGCACAGGCGGGCCTGGGCATCGACATCGCCACCCGCACGGCAGCCGAAACCCTGTCCGCCCTGGGGCGCGACACCCTCCTGCAGACCGACCCGGAGCGCATCCGGGCCTTTCTCTGATGCTCGCCTGAAAATTGACTGAAAATGGCTTCTGGCGCCCTGTTCATGGGCGTGAGATGCTATTTTATTGATAGTATTTTCTGCCCGGTGGCCACAGGTTCGCGCCCGCCTGCGTCTTTACTTTTCACCGTGGTTGCAGGACCATGCGCCCACATGTCCCATCACAGGAGAGAGTCCATGGATGCCATTCAACGGAATCCGGATGCGGCCAGCCGCAACCAGGGCGTATCTGGGCCTGGAGCGGCGCAGGAGGCCCGTGCGGCCGCCTACCGGAGCAATGCCGCCCTGGAGGCGGACGCGCCGGAGCCTGCCGACAGCCAGACCACTGTCACCCTGAGCCGCCAGGCCCAGGAAATGGCTGCACGGCCCGAGCCGGAGTCCCCCAGCGGCGTATCCGGGGCCGAGCGCGCCAGCGCCGAGCAGATGTCGCTGCTCAACGCCCAGTTGCGGCGCACGTACATGGGGGGGTGAGTTCTAAACGATCTCGCAGGGGCTGCGTTGGAGCGCAATCGGGATGAGTGGATGCTTCGGATGCGCCGCATGGGCTTGTGCCCATGCAAGCAGCAGGGGCGTTCCACCACCCGATTTCGCTCCAACCCGAAGGGCAGTGGCCTTTGCGGGCGGTCTGCGGCGTTGCGGCGCTGGTGGATAGCCGGGCTATCCACTGCGCACCGCGCCTTGCATCCCGTCCCGCAAAGACCGCTGCGCGACCCCTGGGAGATCGTAAACACGTTCTAAAGGGACGGGCGGTGGCGTGTCCACGGCCAAGGCGCAGCACCAGCCACCTGCGCCGTGCCCGCGCGCTCCAGCCGTGGCGCGCGCCGGACAGAGCCGGGTGCCGCCGGGTCAGCGGGGCAGAACGTCGCGGATGGTCTGGGCCAGGTCTTCGGCGACAAACTTGGCCACGTAGGCATCGGCGCCCACGCTGCGCACATGGTCTTCGTTGGCCGAACCCGACAGCGACGAATGAATCACCACGGGCAGACCTTCGAAGCGGGCGTCCTGCTTGATGTTGCGTGTCAGCGTGAAGCCGTCCATCTCGGGCATTTCGAGGTCGGTCAGCACCAGGCTGACCTTGTCCAGAATACCCTTGCCCTCGGCCGCCGCCGCATTGGCCAGGGCATTGAGGCGGTCCCAGGCTTCCTTGCCGGATTTGACCATCTCGAAGGGAGCATGCAGCGCCTGCAGTTCCTGCTCGATGAGGGAGCGGGCCACAAACGAGTCGTCGGCCGCCAGGATGATGGTGCCGGGCTTGAGCTTGAGTTTGGCGCCGACCTTCTGGGGGTCCACCTGGTGCTCGTCCGAGGGGGACACCATCTGCAGAATGGCCTCCACATCCAGTACCTGGGCCAGGCGGGTCCCGTCGGTGTTGCCGTCAAGGCGGGCAATGCTGGTGACCAGGTTGTGCGCCGCACCGCTGGTCTCGGCCGAAAGCACCTGCTTCCAGTCCAGGCGAACGATGTCCTCCACAGACTCCACCGCGAACGCCTGCGTGGTGCGCGCGTACTCCGTCACCAGCATGATGTTCAGCCCCGTCTTGGGCTTGCAGCCCACGATGGACGGCAGATCCAGCACCGGGATCACCTGCCCGCGCAGGTTCACCACCCCGAGGGAGTGGGGCGTGGCGCCCACGATGGGGGTGATGGCAGGCATGGCCACGATCTCGCGGATCTTGAACACATTGATGCCGAACAGCTCCGACTGGCCCAAGGCGTTGTCGGCCCCCAGACGGAACAGCAACAGCTCAAACTTGTTGGAGCCGGTGAGATTGGTGCGCTCGTCAATATCTTTCTGGACGGATTTCATGGGGGGCCTCTTTCACGCAGAAACTTGCGCCTCCAAATTCTAGAAGCAGAATCGTTCTGTTACAGCAGAAAATTTTCAGACAGCACCCCCACAGGGGGGGTGCACCGGGCCGGTTCAGTGACCTGGCGATTTGCGGTGCTGCGCATTCGTCTGGTCATGGCGTTCCCGGATGTCCTTGGGCCACTGCGCCTTGATCCAGGAAAGCACCGCGATGATTTCTGCATCGCTCAGCACCCCGTCGTAGACAGGCATGTGGGTCTGGTAGTCAGGCTGTCTGATCTGTTGGGCCAGTCCGTGCTTGGTGATCGCGATCAGTTGTGCGTCGGGGTGGTGCCAGGTGTGACCGCTTTCGTCATGCGGCGGAGCGCGCATGAGCCCATCAGGGCCGGGTTCGCGCCAGTCTGTCTGGCCCTCACCACGGGCTCCGTGGCACGCCGCGCAATGCTGGGCGTATATCTGGGCACCCGTGGCCACTACCTGGGCGTCGTCGGGGCGCAGCAGCCCTGCGGCGGCCTTGCGCTGTGCGCTTCCTGCCCCCAGCGCATAGGCACCAGCGGCAAGCAGCAGTACCAGCAGTCCGCCCAGGCTCCAGGGCAAGAAGCGGGAGCGCGTCGCGGTGCCGGTCACTTCAGTCATCGCTGTCGCTGCTCAGCGGACCCGCGCAGCGATGGGGCATGGTGTCGGGACAGGCGGTAGTCATTGTTTTCCACCAGGGGGCTCCGGGGTCAGCATCTGAATGCGGTCCATCATCATCTGCATCATGGACTCCATCATCTCCATGCGCGCGCCCATCATGCGATGCGACGCGTGCATGTCACACCCCATGGACTTGCGTCCTTGGGGTGCGCCCATGCCTCCGGACGGCCCCATCTTCTGCATCATGCCCATGCCATCCCGCATGGCTTGCATGTGGTCGGCCATCAGGGCGCTGCGTTCTTCGGGGGTGTTGGCGCGCATCATTTTTTCGTGCATGGCCTTCATGGCGTGCATCTGCTTTTGCATGGCGATGTCTTGAGCCTTGGCGCCGCTGTCCCCGGGTGCCTGGGTGGCTGCGGGCCCGTCATGCTGGTGTGCCGAATGGTCTGGATCCACATCGGCCGCCAGGACCGATGTGCCGGCGCATGCCAGGGCGCCTGTCAGCGCAAGCGCGCAAAGGGCGCTGAGCGGGCGGTATGTTGTATGGGTCATGGTGGGATCTCCTGGGGATGGAAGCGAAGGAAGTGCCATGCGCAGAGTCAATGCTTGTGTTTGTGGTGGCCTGCATCGTCCTGCGTGGCTTTGAGCAGCGGAGTGAAGCGTGCGGTTTCCGGAGGTTGGCCTTTGGCCGTGAAGGTGACCACGACCTTCATGTCCGGTGTGGAGGCATACCGCCCCATGCCCCTGAGGCGGTTGTCCCCGTCAGGCACCAGCGCCACGCTGGTCTTGCTTTTCGCTGCCAGGATGATGGCGGTTCCGGTGCTGCCATCGGTGGGGAATTTTTGATCGGCATGGTCGGTGACATACACCACCACGGGTTTGTCCGTTGCTTGCGGGGTTGATTTGTCCACCACCAGTTCCAGGTGGTAGGCGCCTGCCATGCGCAACTGGCCGCCATGGGGTGCCTGTTGTGTATCCAGGTAGGCATCGTCGTGGGCCTGCACGCTGGCCGCCGAGGTGAACAGTGCCAGGGCAATGGCGGGGATGAATCGATTTTTTTTCATGGAGACTCCTTGGTGTGGACCCGGCCTTTCGCAGGGTGCTAGAAACTGTCGGTGGCTTTTTCCTGGTGGTGCAGCGTGAGCAGGCGTTCCAGGGGCTTTTCGCCCCAGCGCCAGAACATCAGCGGCGTCAGCAAGGTGTCGAGCAGCGTGGAGCTGACCAGGCCGCCGAAAATCACCACGGCCACGGGGTGCAGCACTTCCTTGCCGGGGGCATCCGCCGACACCAGCAGCGGCACCAGCGCGAAGGCGGCGACCAGCGCCGTCATCAGCACCGGGGTGAGGCGCTCCAGCGAGCCGCGCACGATGAGTTGCTTGCCAAACTTTTCACCCTCGAATGCGCACAGGTTGATGTAGTGGCTGATCTTGAGGATGCCGTTGCGCGTCGAGATGCCCGTCAGCGTGATGAAGCCCACCAGCGCGGCCACCGACAACGGCTGGCCCGAAACCCACAGCGCCAGCACACTGCCCACCAGGGCCAGGGGAATGTTGCCCATGATGATCAGCGTGAGCACGGTGGAGCGGTAGCGGCTGTAGAGCACGAGGAAGATAAGGGCCAGGGACACCAGCGCCAGCAGTGCAATCAACCGGGCCGCCTGTTCCTGGGCCTGGAACTGGCCTTCGAGCGCGGTGAAATACCCCTCCGGCAAGGGTGTGGCGGCCAGGGTGCTGCGGATATCGCCAATGATGCGCGCCATGTCGCTGCCGTCGGTATTGGCCGACACCACGATGCGCCGGCGTGCGTTCTCCCGGCTGACCTGGTTGGGGCCTTCGCCATCTTCAATGGCGGCCAGCAGGGACAGGGGCACCGCACCCGTGGGGGTTTCGATCAGCAGGCCTTTCAGAGCATGAAGTCCGCGCTGGTCTTCGGGCAGGCGCACCACCAGGTCGAAGCGGCGGTTGCCCTCGATGATCTGGGTAATGTGTTCGCCTTCGATCATCTGCTGCAAGGACCGCAGAACGGCACCGGGCGCGACGCCGTAGCGCGCAGCCTGTTCATAGTCCAGGTGGATCTTGATCTGCGGAATCAGCACCTGTTTTTCGATCTGCAGGTCGGTGATGCCCGGAACGCGCGACAGACGGTCGCGCAGTTCTCCGGCCAGGCCGCGCAGCGTGTCCAGGTCGTCGCCGTACACCTTCAGCGCGATCTGTGCCCGCACGCCCGAGAGCAGGTGGTCCAGCCGGTGCGAAATGGGCTGCCCGACGCTGGTGGCTGCGGGCAGGGTGGCCAGCCGGGCGCGAATGTCCTGCACCACGGCATCGCGGCTGCGCTCGGACACCTTCAGGTCGATGTCCATCTCGGTGTAGTGCACCCCTTCGGCATGCTCGTCCAGCTCCGCGCGGCCGGTTCTGCGGCCCACCTGTGTGACCTCGGGGACTTGCAGCGCCAGTTGCTCGGCCAGTGTTCCGATGCGGTTGGACTCTTCCAGCGAGGTGCCGGGGTTGAGCAACACGTTCACCGTGAGCGTACCTTCGTTGAAGGGCGGCAGGAACGAGCGCGGAAAGAAGGGCACGCTGGCGGCAACGGCCAGAACCATGACCAGTGCAGCCGCCAGCAGGCTGCGCGCATGATCGAACGAGCTGTTCAGCAAGCGGGCGTCCCAGTGCTTGAGCCAGGCTGCCAGCGGGCTGTCGCCCGCGTGCAGTTGCTTCATGCGCGGCAGCAGGTAGTAGCACAGCACAGGGGTGATGGTGACGGCCACCACCATGCTGGCCAGGATGGAGACCACATACGCAATGCCCAGGGGAGTGAACAAGCGGCCTTCGATGCCGGGCAGGGCAAACAAGGGCACAAACACCAGCACCACAACCAGGGTGGCATAGACCACGCCCGTGCGCACCTCCCGGGAGGCAGCTGCAATCACCGTCAGGGCAGGGAGCGGTTGCGGTTTCAGGCGGTTTTCCTTCAGGCGGCGCAGCACGTTTTCGACGTCCACCACCGCGTCGTCCACCAACTCGCCAATGGCGATGGCCAGCCCGCCCAGCGTCATGGTGTTGATCGACAGGCCGAAATAGCGGAACACCAGCGCGGTCACCATCAGCGACAGAGGAATGGCCACCAGCGAGATGACCGTGGTGCGCACATTCAGCAGGAACAGGAACAGCACGACCGCCACCAGAAGGGCGCCATCGCGCAGGGCTTCCTTGACGTTGCCCACGGAGCGCTCGATGAAGTCGGCCTGCTTGAACAAAAACTGCGGCGTTTCGATGCCCTGGGGCAGCGCCTTGTTCAGCGTCGCCATGGCCTGCTCGACGGCCTGGGTGAGCGCCACGCTGTCGGCGCCGGGCTGCTTCTGCACGGACAGGATCACGGCCGGCTGGCCCTTGTAGCTGGCGTCGCCCCGCTTGACGGCCGGGGCCAGCCGAACCTCGGCCACCTGGTGCAGCAGGATGGGCTGCGTGTTCTTCACACCCACCACCACGTTGCGCAGGTCCTCAATGCGGCTGGTGCGACCTACCTGGCGGATCAGGTATTCGCGCCCCTGTGCCTGCAGGAAGCCGCCGCTGGTGTTGGCGCCAAAGTCGCGCAGCGCGGCGTCCACCTGTTCCCGTTCGATACCCAGGGCCTGAAGTCTGGCCGGATCGATCTCCACCCGGTACTGGCGCACCTCTCCGCCAATGGGCGTGACCTGTGCGATGCCCGGGATGGTGAGCAGCCGGGGGCGAACCACCCAGTCGGCATACTCGCGCACCTGCATCGGGCTGACCTTGGCGGGGTCGGCGGGCAGGGCGATCAGCAGAATCTCGCCCATGATGGAAGAAATCGGCCCCATCTGCGGCACGATGCCTTCGGGCAACTGTTCGCGCACCAGGTTCAGGCGCTCGGCAATCTGCTGGCGGTTGCGATAGATGTCGGAGCCCCACTCGAATTCCACATACACGATCGACAGGCCCACGCCCGAGACCGAGCGCACGCGGGTCACCCCGGGCATGCCGTTCATGCCCGACTCGATGGGAAAGCTCACCAGCTGTTCGACTTCTTCCGGGGCCATGCCGCCGGCCTCGGTCATCAGTGTCACCGTGGGTTTGTTCAGGTCGGGAAACACATCGACCGGCATCTGCCGCAAAGTCAGCGCGCCGTAGACCACCAGGAACAGTGACAAGCCCAGCACCATCAGGCGCTGGCGCAGGCTCGTATGGATGATGAAGTCAAACATGTTCAGCGCACCTGCGCCAACAGGCTCGCGCCCTGGGTGACCACGCGCTCGCCCGCGGCAATGCCGGAGGTGACTGCGGCGCTTTCCGCGCTCAGGGCCTGTGTGCGCACCGTGCGGCGTTCGAACTTTTCGGCAGTCGTATGCACCCATACCGCCTGATCACCCCCGGCACCGCGCACCACGGCCGCCTGCGGAACAGAGGCGCCCTTGTGCGTCTGCCGGGTGGTGGCGATCACCTTGACCGACTGGCCCACCGCCAGTGCATGCTGGTCTGATGGAATGCGGAACTGCAGCACCCAGGCCTGCTCGCGCAACTGCCTTCCGCTGCCGACAAACTGCAGTTCGGTGGTGCCGTCGGCCACGCTGGTGCTGGCCGCCGTCACGCCCCGGGCCAGGGCGGGGTCGTAGGCCAGGGCCTCCACGGTCAGCCGCGCGGGGTTGACCACCTCGAACAGCGTTTCTCGCGCATCGACCACCTGGCCCGCCATGGCGTGCACCGCGCTGACCACGCCGGACACCGGTGCACGCAGCGCCTCCGGCGCCTGCAGGCTGGCCTGCAAGGCCAGCCTGCGCTGGCGCAGGGCCTCTGCTTCCAGCCGCGCGGCATCAATGGCCGACTGCGGTACGGCCCCCTGGAGCTGGGTGTAGCGTTCCAGCTTGCGCTGGGCGATGGCCTGCTGTGCATCCAGATCGGCCAGCTGGGCCTGCAGGCTGCCGCGTTCGGTGTTCGACACGGTAGGCCGCACATGGGCCAGCACCTGCCCTTTGCGGACCTGCTGGCCCAGGGTGGGCAAGCCCTGGGCGGGGGCTTCGATGCGCCCCGGCTGGGTGGATTGCACGCGTCCGCCGGCATTGGCGTCGGCCACCACCTTGCCCTGCAATTCGACCGAGGCGGGCAGGTCACGGATGTCTGCCCGCACGGTGCGCAGGCCCCATTGTCTCTGGATGGCCTTGGGGATGAACAGGCTGCCGTCGGCCAAGCGCTGTGGGGCTGTGGTGTCTGCGGCGGGCAGGGCCGCGGCGGCGGGGCCGTGGTCATGGTCTTCGCCCCCGTGGGCGAAGACTGCGCCATGCAAGGCCAGCAGCCATGCGGCAAAAAACGGTGCGAATGTCATGTGGCGGTTCCGGGAGCGGTGGTACGGGGGCGACGGCGCAGGGCCAGCAGGCCCGCGCCCGAGAGCAGCAGGGTGCCGCCCAGTCCCCAGGCCATCCAGGGTTCGGATTTCGGGCCGCTGGTGCTGGCGGCAGGTGGCGCGGTCACCTCCAGCGAGGCGGTCAGAAGATCGGCGGTGTCTTCGGTTTCGATGGTGATGGCCAGCGGGTGCTTGCCCGGCTGGCCAAGCCCGCCCTCGGATATCCAGTACACGCCGGGGGACGATTGCGTGGCCAAGGCCTGCACGGTGCCGGTGTCCACTTCCACCTGGGCGCCCACGACAGGTTCATTGGTGTCGAAACGGTCGATGTACAGCACCAGCCGGTCCTGCTCCAGCGTGGCCACCAGTTCGAAGACATCGGTCTGGGCCTCGGCGCGCGGGCCTTGCGCGGCCATGGGAGCGGCGGCGGCGACGGGGTGGGGCTCGCTGTGATCTTCATCGCCATGGGCCAGGGCGGGCAAGGCCGCCGCAGCCAGGGCGGTGCCCAGAAAAAGGGTTCGTACGGGGTTCATTTCGGAAGGACTCCCAGGGTTTGGTGCATGCGGGACCGGGCGGCCATCAGGGCCACCTGCTGCTGGCCCACCAGGGCCTGGGCTTCCAGCGCCTCGGAGCGTGCACGGAGCAGGGCGGTGAGGTCGGTCTCGCCGAGGGCAAAGGCTTTTTCGGCCAGTTGGAGCGTGTCGGTGTCCAGGGCCAGGCGTTGCTGCGCCTGGTTCCACTGGCGTTGCGTGGCTTCCAGGTGGCGGCGGGCCAGGGCAGCATCGAGCGCCAGCTTGCGTTCCACCTGGTCCATTTCTGCCTGGGCCTGCGCCAGCTCGGCCAATGCGGCCGACTGGGCCTGGCGCACCAGCGGCCCGGACGACAGCGGAATCGTCAGCTTGACTCCCAGGGTGTTCGCATACGCCTGCCCGGCCGCCCCGCGGTCGCGCACCATGCGCAAGGCCAGCTCGGGCGCCGCACGGCGTGTGGCGTCTGCCGACCGCACGCGTGCCTGCGCCTGGGCCAGGGCGGCCGAGGCAGCGGCCCGCAGAGGATGCTCCTGGCCGGGGGTGTCCTGAACAGCGGGGGGCTCCGGGTCCAGTTGCCCGGGTGCGGCGGTGCCGGTGAGCGCGTGATAGGTTTGCTCGGCTTGTAACAGGATGGCGTCGCTATCGGCCAGGGCGCCCTGGGCGGCGAACACTTCGCGCTGGGCCAGATTGGCATCGATGCGTGCCAGCTCTCCTGCGCGGTAGCGGCGCTGCACATTCGCCAGCAGGGCCTGGGCCGTGTCCACGCGCTGCTGCGCCTGGGCACGGGCCTGGCGCGCCGCCGCCACGGCCCACCAGGCCGTGCGCAGCTCGCCCGCCAGTTGCAGGCGCAGCGCATGTTGTTGCGCCACGACCTGGGCCTGACCGCTGGCGGCCTCGGCGCTTTGCGCCGCTTTCTGGCCGGGCAGCCACAGCGGAACGGCCATTTCGACTTCCCATTCGCGCTGGCCCTGGTTGGCGTGAAAGCGGTCACTCGCTGCGCCCAGCGACAGCGTGGCCGGTCCCGGCGTCAGGCTGCTGGCGGCTTCGATGCTTGCTGCGGCCTGTGCGTTGCGTGCGCTGCCCGCCAGGGCCTGGGGGTGCAACTGCCAGGCCTGCTCCAGGGCCTGTGCCAGGGTTTGCGCGGCGGCAGGGGCGGTGGCCAGCATCAGGGTCAGCAGCAACCCGGCGCATCGGCCCGGGCTTCGGTATCGCATGGGGTGTGAAGGCATGGTCCGCATGGTGCTGCGTGCTCCCCAACGGGCAGATTTCCGGAAGATTACAAATCTGTCATCTACGTTCCTGGCGGCGGTGGGGCAGGCACAATCCGGCGCAGCGTCCTGTCGCAGCCCCATATGAAAATCCTCATCGTTGAAGACGAGCCCAAGACGGGCGACTACCTCCAGCAGGGCCTGGCGGAGTCGGGCTTCGTGGTCGAACTGGCGCGCAATGGTGTGGACGGTTTGCACCTGGCGGTCACAGGCGACCATGACCTGCTGGTGCTCGACGTGATGCTGCCAGGCCTGAGCGGCTGGCAGGTGCTGGAAACCCTGCGCCGCAGCGGCAAGGAGATGCCAGTGCTCTTTCTCACCGCGCGCGATCAGGTGGAGGACCGCGTCAGGGGGCTGGAGCTGGGGGCTGACGACTACCTGGTCAAACCGTTCGCGTTTTCCGAGTTCCTGGCGCGCGTGCGCACCCTGCTGCGCCGTGGCCGAAGCGGCATGGAGTCCACCGCGCTGCGTGTCGCCGACCTGGAACTGGACCTGCTGCGCCGCCGCGTGGCGCGTGGCGGGCAGCGCATCGAACTGACGGCCAAGGAATTCGCGCTGTTGGAGCTGCTGATGCGCCGCCAGGGCGAAGTGCTGCCGCGCTCGCTGATCGCATCGCAGGTCTGGGACATGAATTTCGACAGCGACACCAACGTCATCGAGGTGGCCATGCGCCGCCTGCGCGCCAAGGTGGACGATGCCTTCGAGCCCAAGCTCATCCGCACGGTGCGCGGCATGGGCTATGTGCTGGAGGCGCCGTGATCGCGCGCCTTTCGCTGACGGCGCGGCTCACGCTGCTCTTCACCCTGGGTTCGGGCGCCGTGCTGCTGGCGCTGGGCGGATTGGTCGGGGGGGCGATCGAACGCCATTTCGAGGAGCTGGACCGCGCCGAACTCACGGGCAAGCTGCAGCATGCCCAACACCTCATTGCGCAGGTGGACTCCCTGGCGCAACTCGAACGCCTGTCCGTGCCGCTGGGAGACGCCTTCCTGGCGCACCATGATCTGCTGGTGCAGGTCCTGGGACCAGACCAGCAGGTCTTGCTGGCGACGCCCGATGCACAGTTTCCATCGCGGTTGCAGGTGCTGGAAACGGATCTGGCCTTGGCGCCGCTGTGGACATGGTCGCAGGACGGCAAAAACTACCGGGGTCTGGCGGCAACGTTTCCGACGGCCATGGGTACGCAGGTGCAGGTGGCCATGGCCATCGACAGCGAGCACCACGATGCCTTCCTGCGCACCTTGCAGCGCAGCCTGTGGCTGTTCGTGGCCTGCGCGGCCTTGCTCATGGGGCTGCTGGGCTGGTTTGCCGCGCGCCGGGGCCTTGCGCCGCTGCGCTCCATGCGTGAGCAGGCGGCTGCGGTGACGGCACACAGCCTGGACCGGCGCCTGCCCGCGCAGGCCGTGCCTGCCGAGCTGGCCGACCTGGCCGCCACCCTGAACGAAATGCTGGAGCGTCTGGAAGAGGCCTTCCGGCGCCTGTCCGATTTTTCTTCGGATCTGGCCCATGAGCTTCGCACGCCCATCAGCAACCTGATGATGCAGACCCAGGTGGCGCTGAGCCGCCCGCGCGATGCCGATAGCTACCGGGCCATCCTGGAATCGAACGCCGAGGAGTTCGAGCGCCTGGCGCGCATGATTGCCGACATGCTGTTTCTGGCCAAGGCCGAGAACGGCCTGGCCATCGTGCAGGATGAGCCGGTGGACCTGGCGCGCGAGGTGCGCGATCTGTTTGATTTTTACGAGGCGCTGGCTGACGAGCGGCACATCGTTTTGGCGCTCATGGGTGACGGCATGGTGCAGGGTGACCGGCTCATGCTGCGCAGGGCGCTGAACAACCTGTTGTCCAACGCCTTGCGCCACACTCCGCCAGGAGGCCGGGTGACGGTGACCATCGTGCGCCAGGAGGGCCAGTTGTTGCTGCGGGTGGAGAACACGGGCGAGACGATTCCCGCGCAGCATCTGGACCGCTTGTTCGAGCGCTTCTACCGGGTCGATCCTGCGCGCCAGCATGCCGCAGGCGAAGGCACAGGGCTGGGTCTTGCCATCACGCAGGCCATCCTGCGCGCGCACCGGGGCGCGGTGTCCGCCGCATCGGAAAGCGGCCTGACCGTTTTTACCCTGCGCTTTCCCTACTGATTCAAACCGCCCGGGCGCTGGGCCGCTCGGCAATGCGGTCGCGCCAGGCCTGCAGGTGGGCCATGTCCTCGGCGCCGGGCACGAACTTCATCAACCCGCGGGCGAACTCCAGCGCGCAGAAGGTGGTGATGTCGGCAATGGTGAAGCGCTCGCCGGCCACAAAGGGCTGCTGTGCCAGCGTGTTGTCGAGCCAGCGTGCGGCCTCGCGCATCTTGAGGCCTTCGCTCTGGCCGTAGTCGGGGAACTGGGGCTGCTCCAGCGCGGCCAAGCCCGGGTGCGTGTGGCGTATGCAGTGGCCGATGCGCGCGAACAGGTACCACTCCACGCGCCGGTCGGTCATTTCGATGAAGGCGCGCTCCTCGAAGTCCTGGCCCATGAGGTTGGGTTCGGGGTAGCGCCCTTCCAGCCAGGTGCAGATGGCGCGCGTTTCGGTCAGGATGCGGCCGTCGTCCAGCTCCAGCGCGGGCACGGTGGCCAGCGGGCTCTTGGCGCGAAAGGCCTGCGCCTTGTGCTCCTGGGCGTTCAGGTCCACGGGCACCATCGTGATACCGGTGATGCCCTTTTCGGCCATGAACATGGTGACGCGGCGCGGGTTGGGGGCGCGGGGGGCGGTGTAGAGCTTCATTGCAGGTCTCCGGAATGGTGTCTCAGACGTCCGATGGGCGCGACTGGCCCATCTCGACCATCTTGCGTGCTTCCTCGGCAAACTGGCGTTCCTTTTCTTCCCGGTCGGGACCGTTCTCGCGCATCGAGGGTGGCATGAGGATGCCTTTTTGCACGGCAGGGCGCGCGCGGATGGCCTCCACCCACCGCTGCAGGTGGGGCAGGTCGTCGATCGGCACGCCCGACCAGCGGTGCGTGCGCACCCAGGCCCAGTTGGCGATGTCGGCGACGGAGTAGTCGCCCGCCAGGTATTCGTGCTGCTCCAGGTGGGTGTCGAGCACACGGAACAGGCGCTTGGATTCGCCCTGGTAGCGGTCGATGGCGGGCTGGATCTTCTCGGGGAAGTAGCGGAAGAACACGTTGGCCTGGCCCATCATGGGGCCGATGCCGCCCATCTGGAACATGAGCCACTGCACCACGCGCGAGCGGCCCTTGGCGTCCTGGGGCAGCAGTTGTCCGGTCTTTTCGGCCAGATACAGCAGGATGGCGCCGGACTCGAACACCGCGAAGTCCTCGGCGCCACGGTCCACGATGGCGGGAATGCGCCCGTTGGGGTTGATGGCCAGGAACCAGGGTTCCTTCTGGACCCCGCGCGCGAGGTCGAGCACATGCATCTCGTAGGGCAGGCCCAGTTCCTCCAGCGCGATGGAGACCTTGTGCCCGTTGGGCGTGGCGGCGGTGTAAAGGTCGATCATGCGGGCCATTATGCGCAGCGGGGCACAGGCCCGCTGTCGCCCGGGTTCAGGCTGCCAGGGGCAGCCGCTCCCGCATGCCGGCGGCCAGGGTTTTCAGCAGCGCGCGGGTGGCGGCGTCTTGCGGCGCGCACGCCAGGCCCAGATGGCGATCGAAGCCGATGGTGCCCGCCTCCAGGGGACGCACGACCGCGCGACGCGCATGGCGAGTGTGTGACGCCGGAACGATGGCCAGGCCCAATCCCAGTTCCACCATGTGCAGCAGAAGCTCTTCTCGGGCCGCGCTGGCACGCAGGTCCGGCACCACGCCGCGTTCGGCCAGCAGCCGCGCGAAAGCCTGCTGCTGCGGGCAGTAGGGCCGCTCGATCAGGGGCATGCCCTGCAGGTCGTCCAGGCCAAAGCCTTTGCGAAAGCGCAGGGGGTGCGATTCGGGGACAAGCATCACATAGGGCTCGCGCCACAGTGGCACGAAGACATCGGTGGCCCGCTTGCAGCCCTCGGCCACCAGGCCCAGTTGCGCCTCGTCCATGGACGCCGTGATCCGCAGGACGGCACCGGGCAGGTGCTGGCCGAGCAGCGCGATCAGCGGCGCGGCGGTCTGCACGAGCACGTCGTCTTGCAGGTACAGGCCCAGGGTGGTGCGCGGGGTGTCGCGGAAATCGCGCACCATGGCCGTGGACTGGGCCAGCAGGCTGCAGGCGCGCGGGTACAGGCGCTCGCCCGCCGGGGTGGGCGCCAGGCCGCTGCGGCTGCGCTCGAACAGCACCGTGTCCAGTGCTTCTTCCAGCCCCTTGATGGCCATGCTGATCGAGGGCTGGGCCACGAAGCAGCGGCGTGCGGCCGCCGTGACGGACCGTTCCTCGAAGGCGGCCACGAAGTAGCCCAGGGCGCGCAGGTCGAACAGCATGGCAGGTGGAGTCAGGAGGGTGTGGCCGCGAGGGGGGTGATGGTGGATACGGTCTCGCGGAAATAGTCCAATTGGCCGTCCTGCGAGTGGCTCACGATCCAGGTCAGGCTTTCCACCTCGCGCTGCTGTACGGCGTAGAAGAAGCGCTGGTGGAATTGTGTGAGGGCCCAGCCATTGCCCAGTGGGGTGCTGTGCGTGTGCACGATCTGCGTTCCTCTCGGGAAAACCTCCACCGCCAGACGCTGCAGTACCGCCAGCAGGTCGCTTTTGCTGCGCGCTTGCTGCCAGGAGGTGTCGGCCAGGTCGCGGTAGTGGTCGATGCGAAAGTCCACGTCGTCGGCGGTGTGTGCCAGCAGCGTGGGAACGTCGCCTTGGGCGAATGCCGCCAGGACATGGTCGATGGGCAGGCGGGGCGAGGCTGGTGAGGTCATGGTACGGCTCCGGTTGAAAAGCCGCGACTTTAGGGTGCGTAGATGTATTGGTAAATTATCTTATTTATCTGAATGAAGGATAAATCATTGATGGATTATGCCGACACGCCCGGCAGCTCCCGGAAGTAGGCCTGCAGCGCCGCGATAGCCTGGCGCACCTTGGCGGGCTGGGCGTCGCGCTGGGGCGTGACCGCCCAGATGTCGAGCGTGCCGAATGACCAGGCGGGCAGCAGCCGCACCAGGCGCCCGGCCTGCAGCGCCTCCTGCACATCCATGCTGCCCATCAGGGCCAGGCCCAGGCCGGCCTCGCACATCTGCTGGATGGAAAGCTGGTTGTTGCTGGCAATGCGCGGCGCCACGCGCAGTGTGCGTTGCTCGCCTGCGGGGCTGTGCAAGTCCAGCTGCAGGCCCGGGCCTTCGCGGGTGAAGCCGATCCAGTCCTGGGCCAGCAGCGCGTCCGGGTGCTCCGGGGGGGCGTTGCGCGCCAGCCAGTCAGGGCTGGCGCACAGCCACCAGTGCATGGCGCACAGCCGCCGGGCTGCCCAGCTGGAGTCCTGCAGGCGGCCGAAGCGCACGGCCAGATCGATGCGTGCCCCGATCAGATCGATGGCGCTGTCGTCCACCAGCAGGCGCAGGCGCAGGGCCGGGTGTTGTGCCAGCAGCGCCCCCAGTGCGGGCGCCACATGCCGGGCAAAACCCACCGTGGCCGACATGCGCAGTTCGCCGCCGGGAACACCGTGCGCTGCGGCCAGTTCGGCCCGCGCCTGCTCGGCGGCGGCGCACAGGGCCGCGCAGTGTGCGTGGTAGCGCTCGCCCGCCTCGGTGAGCGCGAGCCGGCGCGTGGAGCGGTGCAGCAGCGTGACGCCGCCCGCGCGCTCCAGCAGCCGCACCTGCTGGCTCACGGCCGAGGTGCTCATGCCCAGGGCGCGGGCCGCGCCGCTCATGGATCCGTGCTGCACCACGCTGGCGAATATGGCCATGCGCCGCAGGTCATCCATGGAGGTTTCCCGGGGTAATTGTGAAGTTGTACTTCATTGTGAAGGCAATTTTTTCCATCTACCGCAATGATCGTGCATTTTTTAAGCTTACGGCATTGCAACTTTGGAACCAGGAGTACCCCCATGAACATCGCTCTGATCGGGGCCACCGGCTTTGTCGGCTCGGCCGTGCTCCATGAACTGCTGCAGCGCGGCCACCGCGTGACGGCTCTGGCCCGCGACCCGGCCCGGCTGGCGCCGCGCGCGGGGCTGGCCGTGGTGCAGGCCGATGCGCAGGATGCCGCCCAGGTGGCGCGGGCCGTGGCGGGGCATGAGGCCGTGGTCAGCGCCTACAACCCGGGCTGGGACAACCCGCGCATCCACGACGAGTTCCTGCGCGGCACGCGCGCCATCATCGACGGCACCAGGCAGGCGGGCCTGCGCCGCATTCTGGTCGTGGGCGGTGCAGGCAGCCTGTTTGTGGCGCCTGGTGTGCAACTGGTGGACACGCCGGAGTTTCCGGCCGAGTGGAAGCAGGGCGCGCTGGCCGCGCGCGAGGCGCTGAACCTGATTCGCCAGGAAGAGGCGCTGGAATGGACTTTTCTCTCGCCCCCCATCCTGCTGGAGCCCGGCGAGCGCACGGGCCGCTACCGCCGGGGGCAGGATGCGCCGCTGATGGAGGCCGACGGCCGCCCCGGCGGCATCAGCGTGGCCGACCTGGCCGTGGCGCTGGTGGACGAGCTGGAAGCGCCGCGCCACGTGTGCCAGCGTTTCACGGTGGCGCGCTGAGCCGCGCCGTGCCGTGCGGCTCAGCCAAGCCGCAGGGGCGCGGCCCGGGTCAGGGCAGGGTTGCTGTCCTGGTCCGGCAGCAGCTTGAACACTGCCACGGCCTGCACGAGCTGCTGCGCCTGCTGCTTGAGGCTCTGGGCCGCCGCCGCGCTTTGCTCGACCAGCGCGGCATTTTGCTGGGTGGCCTGGTCCATCTGCGTCACGGCTTCGCCGACCTGGGCCACACCGGCGCTTTGCTCGCTGCTGGCGGCGCTGATTTCTCCCACGATGTCGGTCACGCGCCGGATGGCGCTCACCACTTCGGACATGGTGAGGCCCGCGCGGTCCACCAGCGAGGAGCCCTGTTCCACGCGTTCCACGCTGGTGCCAATCAGCTGCTTGATCTCCTTGGCCGCTTCGGCGCTGCGCCCGGCCAGGCTGCGCACCTCGCTGGCCACCACGGCAAAGCCCCGGCCCTGCTCGCCCGCGCGGGCCGCCTCCACCGCCGCGTTCAGCGCCAGGATGTTGGTCTGGAACGCGATGCCGTCGATCACGCTGATGATGTCCGCGATCTTCTTGCTGCTGTCGTTGATGCCCTTCATGGTGCTGACCACCTCGGCAACCACATCGCCGCCTTGCTGGGCCACGGTGGATGCGCTCATGGCGAGTTGGTTGGCGGTGCGGGCGTTTTCGGCGTTGGCCTGCACGGTGGAGCTGAGCTCCTCCATCGACGCCGAGGTTTCCTCCAGCGCGCTGGCCTGCTGTTCAGTGCGGGCGGAAAGGTCGCTGTTGCCCTGGGCGATCTCGGCGCTGGCCAGGGCCACGCTGTCGGCGTTGTGGCGCACATGGCTGACCACGCGCGACAGGCTGGTCTGCATGCCATGCAGGGCGTTGAGCAGTTGCGCGATCTCGTCCTTGCCCGGCGTGGCCTGGGCCACCGTGAGGTCGCCGCCCGCCACCGCCTGCGAGACGCGCACCGCATTGTCCAGCGGGCGCGTGACCGTGCGGCTGAAAAGCACGGCGCCCGCGATGCCGGCCGCGCACACCGCCAGCATCACCCCCAGGCTGATGGCCGTGGCTCGCCGGGCCGAGGCCTCGGCCAGACCAGCCTCGCTGGCGCTGGCCTTCTGGATCAGCGTGCCGGCCTGGTCGAGCAGCGTGGACGGTTCGCGGTCCATGCCCTGCACAGCCTTGTCGCCAGCCTGCGGGTCGTGGTCGGCGGCCTTGAAAGCCTCCAGCCCTTTGCGGTAGGCCACACCCATGCGCTCGTGGGCCTGCATGAACTGCTGAATCTTGTCGCGGCTTTCACCGGGGGGCAGTGCGGCCAGCAGGGCGCGGGCCTCTTCCTGGATGGCGCGCTCCTGCTTTTCAAACGCGGTCCAGTAGCGTGTGAGCTGGGCCGGGTCCTTGCCGCGCAGCAGCACGTTCTTCCACTCCTGCACCTGCACCTTGAAATCGTTGAGCAGGGCCGACGACTTGCGCTCGTGGTCGTAACTGTGCGCCACAGTGGTCTGGTAGGTTTCGAGTGCCTGGTTCAACCGGCTGATGCCGAACAGGGCCGCAGCAAACAGCAGCAGCAGCGATGCGGTGAAAACCAGGGGGAGCTTGAGGCTGAGCTTCATGGGAACTCCTGTGCATGGGCGGGCTTCGTGCGGCGCGGCATGGAAACGCCACGGTGCTGCCGTGCGCCACCCATTATGGCGATGCACCCGGGTTTGTGCACGGTTGCCTGCAGCGTGCCCGGGCGGTGTTGCCCAAAGAGCAAAGGCGCCTGCCGGACCGCCGGCCCGGAGCCGTCCGCCGCGTTGCAGAAAGTTCGTGTGCTACTGAATCAATAGCTGTAAGCGCTTGTGGTTAAAGCGCTGGAGGCCATTTTTGCTTATCAATGGCAGACGCTGCTCAGGCCGCCCTGCGGTGCTCACACCACGCCACGGCTGCGCAGCTGTGCGATGCGCGCGGCGTCCAGCCCCATCTCGTGCAGCACCTCGGTGGTGTGCTGGCCCAGCGCGGGCGGTGCGTTGCGCAGCACGGGGGGCGTGCTGGACAGGCGCAGCGGGCTGGCCACGCCGGTGATATGTGCCACGCCGTCGCCCGCCTCGCCGTCCTTCCAGCGCGGCAGTGTCACGGCCAGCCCGCGCGCCTTCACCTGGGTGTCGTCGAACGCCTGGGCAATGGTGTTGATGGGGCCGCAAGGCACGGCTTTGTCTTCGAGCAGCGCGATCCACGCGGCCGTGGTGCGCGTGCGGGTCACGGCCTCCATGGCGGGGATCAGCGCGGCACGGTGCTGCACGCGCAGGGTGTTGGTGGCAAAGCGCGCGTCCTGGGCCCACTGCGGCTGCCCGGCGGCCGCGCAAAAGCGCTGGAACTGCCCGTCGTTGCCGATGGCCAGCAGCATGTTGCCGTCCTGCGTGGGAAAGTCCTGGTAGGGCGCCAGGCTCGGGTGGCTGTTGCCCATGCGGCCGGGCGCCTGGCCGGTGGCGAGAAAGCCCGACGCCTGGTTGGCCAGCACGGCCATGCCCACGTCGAGCAGCGCCATGTCAATGTGCTGGCCCTGGCCCGTGCCGTTCACGGCGTTGTCGCGCACGTGCAGCGCGGCCAGGATGGCGTTGCTGGCATAGATGCCGGTGAACAGGTCGATCACCGCCACGCCCACGCGCAGCGGGCCGCCGCCGGGCTCGCTGTCGGCGCGGCCGGTGATGCTCATCATGCCGGTCATGGCCTGCACCATGAGGTCGTAGCCCGCGCGCTCGGCATAGGGCCCGTCCTGGCCGAAGCCGGTGACCGAGCAGTAGATGAGGCGCGGGTTGAGCGCGCGCAGGCTTGCATGGTCCAGCCCGTATTGCTTGAGGCCACCGACCTTGAAGTTCTCCACCACGATGTCGGCCTGAAGCGCCATCTGTTTGATGAGCTGCTGACCCTCGGGCGTGGCCATGTCGATGGTGACCGAGCGCTTGTTGCGGTTGCAGGCGGTGAAGTAGCTGGCCTGGGTGGTGTCGTTGCCCTCGGCGTCCTTCAGGAAGGGCGGGCCCCACTGGCGCGTGTCGTCGCCCACGCCGGGGCGTTCGACCTTGACCACATCGGCCCCCAGGTCGGCCAGCATCTGGGTGCACCAGGGGCCTGCGAGCACGCGGGAGAGGTCGAGCACCTTGATGCCTGCCAGGGCGCCTGCGTTGGATGTGGTCATGGAGTGAATGCTATGAATTGTGTAGCTGCTCGCGCTTTGCCAGAAAGCGCTAGAGGCCAAAAGCCTGCGGAATGGGCATGAGGGGTGGGGCGGCGTGTCTCCAGGCCAGGGACGCCGAGCAAGGGCAGCCCCGCAGCGAGGGCGTCGTCCCCCTTCCCGGCGAAGCCGAGAGAAGGGGGAAGGCGCGCAGCGCCTCAGGGGGATGTCACGAAAACGCTGCAATGCCCGTCTGTGCACGGCCCAGGATGAGCGCGTGCACATCGTGCGTGCCCTCGTAGGTGTTCACCACTTCCAGGTTCACCAGGTGGCGCGCCACGCCGAACTCGTCGCTGATGCCGTTGCCGCCCATCATGTCGCGGGCCATGCGGGCGATGTCCAGCGCCTTGCCGCAGCTGTTGCGCTTGATCAGCGAGGTGATTTCCACCACGTTCTGGTGCTCATCCTTCATGCGGCCCACGCGCAGGCAGGCTTGCAGGCCCAGCGTGATTTCGGTCTGCATGTCGGCCAGCTTTTTCTGGATGAGCTGGTTGGCGGCCAGGGGGCGGCCAAACTGCTTGCGGTCCAGCGTGTACTGGCGCGCGGTGTGCCAGCAGAACTCGGCCGCGCCCAGGGCGCCCCAGGCGATGCCGAAGCGTGCGCTGTTCAGGCAGGTGAAGGGGCCCTTCAAACCCTGCACTTCAGGGAAGGCGTTTTCTTCGGGCACGAACACGTCGTCCATGACGATTTCGCCGGTGACCGAGGCGCGCAGGCCCACCTTGCCGTGGATGGCGGGGGCGGTGAGGCCCTTCATGCCCTTGTCCAGAATGAAGCCGCGGATGGGGCCGACGGTGCCGCCTTCGGACACTTCCTTGGCCCAGACCACGAACACGTCGGCCACCGGGCTGTTGGTGATCCACATCTTGCTGCCCTTGAGCTTGTAGCCGCCATCGACCTTGTAGGCGCGGGTGGCCATGCTTCCGGGGTCGGAGCCGTGATCGGGCTCGGTCAGGCCGAAGCAGCCGATGAATTCACCGCTGGCCAGCTTGGGCAGGTATTTCTGCTTTTGCGCTTCGGTGCCGAATTCGTTGATGGGCACCATCACCAGCGAGCTTTGCACGCTGGCCATGGAGCGGTAGCCCGAGTCCACGCGCTCGATCTCGCGCGCCACCAGGCCGTAGCTCACGTAGTTCAGGCCGGCGCCGCCGTACTGCGTAGGAATGGTGGGGCCCAGCAGGCCCAGTTCGCCCATCTCGCGGAAGATGGTGGTGTCCATCTTCTCGTGGCGGAAGGCTTCGAGCACGCGGGGGGCCAGCTTGTCCTGGCAATAGGCGGCGGCCGCGTCGCGGATGGCGCGCTCATCGTCGGTCAGTTGCTGGTCGAGCAGGAAGGGGTCGTTCCACTGGAAGGCGGCGTGGGCCATGGGGTGTCTCCGATGCAATAAAAGAAGAGGGTGGGCTGGCATGCATGGGATGCATGCGATTGCGTTCGGGTGCCATGGTAGGCGTCAAACGCCATAGGCTGCAAGCGAGTTCTTTTCATCTTGGAATGCGTTATTGGAATATATGGAATACTCCGGCCCGTGTTCATGACCGGGCTGCCCCATGCGCCGCAACATTCCCTCCACCCAGGCCCTGGCCTGTTTTGAAGTGGCCGCCCGGCACGAGAGCTACACGCGCGCCGCGCAGGAGCTGTCGCTCACGCAAAGCGCCGTCTCGCGCCAGATCCTCGCGCTGGAAGAGTTTCTGGGCGTGCAGCTGTTCCGCCGCACGCGCCACGGCGTGGTGCTGACCCCGGCCGGTGCGCACTACGGCCGCCAGGTGGCGCGCTGGCTGCAGGCGGTGGAGCAGGGCACGCTGGACATGATGGCCCACCAGGGGGAGGGCGGCACGCTGTCGCTGGCGGCGGTGCCCACGTTTGCCACGCGCTGGCTCATCCCGCGCCTGCCCCGGCTGGCGCAGCAGCACCCGGACATCGTGGTGCACATCGAAACGCAGACGCGCCCCTTCCTGTTCGCCGACACCACCTTCGACGCGGCCCTGTACGCCGGCACGCCCGAGCAGGTGGCCAACTGGCCCGGCATCCAGGCGCAATGGCTCATGAACGAGGATGTGGTGCCCGTGTGCAGCCCCCGCCTGCTGGAGGCCGCCGCCCAGCGGGGCCGGGGGCGGGCCTACCAGACCGTGCCGCCCGGCGCGCTGGCCAGCCTGCCGCTGCTGCAGCAGAGCACGCGGCCCTATGGCTGGCGCCAGTGGTTCGAGGCCATGGACGTGGAGGCGCCCAAGGCCCTCGACGGCCCGCGTTATGAGCTGTTCTCCATGCTGGCCGAGGCCGCCACCCACGGCATGGGTGTGGCGCTGATCCCGCCCCTGCTGATCGAGGCCGAACTGGCGCGCGGTGAACTGGTGGTGGCCTGCGCGCGCCCGCTGCGCGGCGAGCGCAGCTACTACCTCATCAGCCCGGCGCAACCGCAGCCGCCGGTGCTGGCCGCCTTCAGCGCGTGGCTGGCCGACATGGCCCGCCAGGGCGGGCACCAGCCCGAAATGGCTGACTGACAGGGGTTCTCCCTAGGACGGATGCCGCGCCCTTGTGGGCACCATGGGCGCGTGGGCCGTGCCCGGTTCGCGCCGGTATTGACGTTGCAGTGCCATGGCGCAACCCCCACCGCCTGCATTCATCCACCTGCCTGGAGTCACGCCATGAACACCTACCATGCCCCCCAGTTCGACCCCACCGTGGACGAGCTCGAAACCCTCAAGCAGCTGGAAATGGGCAAGCTGGTGAGCACGCCCCAGGCCCTGAAGGAGCACCTCTCGGGGCGCCTGTACGAGCGTGGCTACATCGGCAAGAACAGTTCGGGCCAGCTGACCATCACCGACATGGGCCGCGCCCTGATCCGGCGCCAGGACAACTGAGGAGCGCCTGCGCACCGCGGGGCCCGTGCCGTGCACGGTGTGTGCCTTATCCTGTGCGGCTGATCAATGGACTAGAAAAAAACCGTGCGCCCCTCGCTTGCCTTTCGCAAGGCCCTGTGCATCGCCACCCTGGCGGTGCTGGGCCTGCTGCTGCAGGGCTGCAGTGCCGTCAGGCTGACCTACAACCAGGTGCCGCACCTGGCGTACTGGCAGCTTCACCGCTACCTCGACCTTTCGGAGCCCCAGAGCGACCGTGCGCTCGGCGAACTGGGCCAGTTGCACCAGTGGCACCGCGAAACCATGTTGCCCCGGCATGCCGAACTGCTGCAGCAGGTGCAGCAGCAACTGGCCGCGCCGGTGTCCCCCGCCCAGGCCTGTCGCACCTACGAAGATGTGCGCGTGCAGCTCGAAGCGGTATGGGCCCAGGCCGAGCACCAGCTGGTGTGGCTGGCATCACAGCTCACCGATGCCCAGATCCGCAACCTTGAAAAGCGGCAGGCGGAAAGCAACGATGGCTGGAAAAAGCAATGGCTCGACCTGACGCCCGAGCAGCTGCGCGAGCAACGCTACAAGCAACTCCTGTCGCGTGCCGAAACCTTCTATGGCACGCTGCCAGAGCCGCCCAGGGCGGCGCTGCGCGCCTTCATCGCCCAGTCCTCCTTCGACCCGCAGCGCAGCTACGCTGAACGCCTGCGCCGGCAGAAGGACCTGGTCCAGGTGCTTCGGCTCATCGCCATGGACCGTGCCGACACCGAGCGCAACCGGGCACTGCTGCGTGGCTACCGCGCGCGCTTCAACGCATCGCCCGACGCGGCCTACCAGCGCTATGCGCAAACCCTGCTGGAACAGAACTGCGAAGGCTTCGCGCGCATGCACAACGCCATGGCGCCAGCGCAGCGCATGAAGGCCGTGCAGTCGCTCAAAGGGTACGAGCAGGACTTTCTGCTGCTGGCCGCGCAGTGATGCGGCTGCCTGATTTTGCGGCAGTGCAACACAAACCCTTGTGCGCCGCGCACTTGCGCAAGGCTTTCCCCCGCAGGCCACGGGTTGTCCACAGGTTTGTCCCTGTGAATTGGGGAGAACCGGTGGCGGGCAAGCTGCAATACCGGGAAAAAGAAAAAGGCCGGAAGCTTGTGGAAGCTACCGGCCTTGTCTGTGGTGCCCGGGGCCGGAATCGAACCGGCACGCCTTGCGGCGGGGGATTTTGAGTCCCACTGCGAAATGGCTCAACCATGCGGGTTTGCGGCCTGTTTTTTCCGCATGGAATCGCCTGCAGTCCACTCTGAGAAACTGGAGTTGCGGAAACGATTTAGCGCACTGCCCGCAGCTTTTCGGCCTTCGTCCGGTAGTGCCGTTCTGTCAGGCGCGTGCTGCTGTGCTGTAGAAGCTTCGTAGCCTCGCCAATATCCCCGGCCAGATCGGCGGCGCGGCTGCGCATGTCGCGCAGGTACATCGCGCGAATCTCCTTCCCAAACGCCGGGTTTCCAGTCTTCTCTGCCTTCAATGCGGCTCGGTCGCGTGCATCGTCCCACCGGCCGCGCAGCATGGCCATGCTGACCTGGCGGCCGGTTTCGGTGGCCAGCAGCATGGTGCAATGCGCCTTGCTGGCCTCCCGCCGCGCCACCAGGGCGGACAGCACGGCAGACTGCGACACGTCAAACTCCACCCACTTCCCCGTCTTCCCGGACTTGTGCCGCAGGGCGCCGCCAATGGGCACCCTCACGGTGCGGGCGTCCGTCAGCCGCATCCCTGTCGCGGTGGCAATGTCCATGCAGTCCCTGAGCACCTGGTCGGCCTCGGCATAGACGGCTGCGAAAAGGGCATCTGTCACCTCGAACTCGCGGGCATTTTCCTGGTTCTTCCAGTTCTTCACACCGGCGGCTGGCCATGGAAGGCGGGTCAACCCCCACAGCAGCGCCTTGCCCCACACGATGGACAGCAGGGAGATTTCGCGGTTTCCCTGCGTCTTGGCTGTGCGCCTATCAAGGTACTCGCGCAGGATTGGCAATGTCACCTCGTCCCAGGTCATGCCGCCAAGCACTGGAGCGATCTTGCGCAGGCTCTTTGCGTAGCCCTTGCGGGTTTCCGCGCTTTCGTACTTTGGGAGTTCCTGCAACTTCCACTTGTCGAAAGCCTCCTGCAGTCGCCCAATGGTGCGCGGCTTTTTATGGTGCAGCTCGTCCCATTGGCGGATGGCTTCCGCATAGTCTTTCCCAAGCTGGATGTCAGGCTTCCCATCTGGCCGCATGTCGTAGGCGTAGTACACGTACACCTGACCGGCTTTCCCACGCCTTACGTGTGTGCGCAGGCGCGGGTATTTCGTGGACTTTGCCATGGTTCTCCTCTATGCGATCTTGGCCCAGTTTGGGCCGTTGCTGCTGATTGTGTGCTTTCCTTCAAGCCATTCGCGGACATGCTCGCGCGACACGATGATGCGGCTGCCGTCCTGCCGGTGGGGGATGCCTTGCTCTTTCAGCCAGGCCGCCTGTTGACCGCATCTGGCGTAGCCGGTGAGCTGGTGCAGCTCCTGGCTGTTCAGGTACTCTGTCATGGGGTATCCCTCCGGTGTTCGCGCGCGGCGCGTCCGTATTTCCCGGCCAGCGTTGAGCCAGCCACTGCATAGTTACGCCCGCCCAGGTGCACCAGGTCGGGCTTTGCCTCTGGCGTCCATTGGCACAGCCCTGTGGCATCGACCACGCCGCCCTGCTGCGCCCATTGGGTGACTGCATCCCAGAATGGCGAGCGCGGTCCCGGCTGGTTGTCCGTGGGGTCGCCACGCTGGTTTGTGACGGCAGGCCCGCAGTACGGGTGCATCTCAAAGTGCCAGATGCGGCCCGTGGTGTCTTTGATGCGCCTGTCTGGGCCTCCGTAGGAGATGTGGATGAGTTTCATGGCGTGGCGCCTTCCTGCTTCATGAAAACAAGCCAGTGGGTCATGCCGCGCCGGCCGCTGACCTGACCGAAAAGAGGCCTCTCGGGCGTTTGGGCCAGCACCTCTGCCAGCTTCACCTGCGTTTCATTCCACTTGAACACCAGCACACCGCCGGGCTCCAGGACGCGGAAGCACTCGGCAAAGCCTTGGCGCATGTCATCGCGCCAGTCCTGGCCCAGCTTCCCATACTTTGCAGCCAGCCAGGAGCGCGGGCCAGCGCGGACAACGTGGGGCGGGTCAAACGCAACCAGCTTGAATGAGTCATCCGGGTAGGGCAGAGCGCGGAAGTCCAGCAGCACATCGGGCTCGATGCGCAGCGTGCGTGTTCCGTCTTCACGGTGCGAGCGGTCGGTGACCGTGAGTGTTTCGCTGCGCCGGTCGCCAAAGATGGCGCGCGGGTCGGCCTTGTTCAGCCACATCATGCGGCTGCCACAACATGGGTCGAGGACGCTCGGATTCGTTTGATTCATGGCTTCTTTCCTCACCCGGGCTTCCCCCAGGTGAAATGCGGGGGCATGCCCGCGGCTTGATAAGCGGCCCACAGCTCCGCGCCTGCCTGGCAGCGGGAGCGGTGGGGGGTTGATGCCAGCTGCACGGCATGTTGCGCAGCTGGTGTGGTGCTGCAGGTATGCCTTGTCGGCGGACTGCCAGTCGTGGGTGGGGGTCATGCGGACACGGGCATGGCCTTCAGGGTGCCGTTCTTGATGCCGCTGGCGTATGGCCGCAACTCGGCCTCGGTGTACTTGCCGGCATCGATGGGGTTGTCCCGATACCCGCAGTAGTTCGGAGCGAAGTAGGCGTCGCCCTTCATGATGTAGAACAGCGGCTCAGGCTTCGGCCACAGGATGTCGCGCAGCACGGCGGCGCGCTCGAAGTTCATGGCCTTGGTGGCGTCTGCCAGCAGGCCCTCCAGGCGCTTGCGGCGCTGGCTCTCGTTCTGCTTGACGCGCGGGTTCTCTGGCGGTGTTGCGCGCAGATCAAAGCAGGCCTTGTTGGTGTAGTCGTAGCGGCCAAGCACAACCCACCACATATTGTTGATGTTGTAGAGAGCTGTACCCTCGACCCAGCGGCCTTTGTGGTCCGTGGTCCACACGCGCTGTCCGTGCTCCAGCACCTGGACGTCGGCTGACTTCGCGTTGTAGCCCGGCAGTCGGTCGTAGCCGTTACGCTTGAGGTAGTCCGCCATATCGCCCCGGAAGTGGCTGCTCTCAGCGTAGTGCTGGTGGATGCGCTCCATGGCAGTGAACTGCAGCGGCTTGCGGTAGATGCTGCGCTTCTCGCTATCGAATTCGTAGCCAGAGAACACCGCGCACAGGTAGTCGCGGATGCGGCGGCGGGTGCGCTCCATTTCCAGGCGCAGCACGTATGGCATGCAGGCTTCCTTGTTCGATTCGTAGCGGCCGCCGTGGTCGGGGCGTGTTGGGCAGTTGATGCCCTGCCACATCTCGAATTTGATGGTTCGGCCGCTGAGGTCGAGCCAGCCTTTCAGGTCGCCCTTGCTGCACTCGCGGCGGTACTCGGCGAACGACCGGCCGTACTGCTTCACGTAGTCCTGCGGCACCACGCACGTCCAGCCAAGGCGGTTCAGCGTCTGTACGATGCGGGCGAACACCTGGCGCTTGAATGCCAGCCCCCAAGCCTTCTCGCCTGCGTAGCCGCCGGCCTTGCGGGCGTCCGCGATTCCTTCTTCCCACACGCTCAGGCTGGCGTCTCCGAAGCTGACGATTCCCGCGCGATTGACATGTCCTTTTGGTGTCAGCATTTTTTCTCCAATAAAAAGCCCCGCTCGATGGCGGGGCTGGTGGTTGGGGCGGTGCGGTCAGTTGCGCACGTCGATTGCGAACACGCGCACCGGCTCGTCGCCGAAGTGCGGATGGGTGACCATGGTTTCCCGGTAGCCGCGCCACGGGCGCACCAGGCGGCGCGCGGTATCGTCGGATGCCGGGTAGCCCAGCGTCAACACGATCCGGTCGAACGAGCGGCCTTCAAGTCGCTTTCGCCAGTAGGGCGTGCAGAGGCGAAATTCCTCCGGCTTCACGCCATCCCGGATTTGCTCGAAGTAGGCCCGCTTGAGCGGCAGCACGAGGTCAGCCATCGCCGTGCTCCTGGGCCAGCTTCGCGGTGCGCCGCACCTGCTTGAAAAGCGCCGCCATCGTGGAGGCGTTGAAGTGGATGCGGTTGCCCTCCCACTCGATCCACAGCTCCGGGTCTTCGCTGTCATCGCCGGGCGGGTAGAACCCGGTGACGAGCGGGCCGGTGAATCGCTCCCCGGTGGAGAGGCTGGTTTCGATGTGGGCGGTGATGACCTCGACGCGGGGGGTGAACTCGCGCACTTCGGTGGTGTGGATGCTGGGCATGGCGCGCTCCTATTCCCAGGGCTTCCAGCCGTTGAACATCGCGGCGGATGCACCCACCGCGACGGCCAGCCAGAACCCAAGCCAGGCGATGCCTTCGCCAATGTGGCGTGCTGCTTCCGGGGCCATCACGCACCGCCTTTCTGTGCTGCCAGGGCTGCGGCCTTGAACGCGCTCGCAGCCCGGCAAGAGGAAAATGCAAGCAGCACGGATTGGTCGCCATGGGCCACAGCGCTGGAAAGGTTGCGTAGTTCGATGTGCAGCGCATTCGCCGCACCCCGTGCAGACCATGCAGCAATCCAGGCAAGGCGCTCATTGCGCAGTAATGGATCGTCCCAGCCGGTATCAAAGTGCCGCTCAAATTGATCGATCATCGCTTCGGCAAATTGATCGCTCTGCGCCGCCCCCGCAGGCGCTGCCTGCTGTGGGGATGGGTGGGTGCAGAGCAGGGCGCCTACCTGAGCATCGCCAATCAAGTGCACAACCTTGCAGCCCGTTTGCCATTTGACGATTGCCACCGGCTCCTGCACTTCCGCTGGCTTCTTCGCCTCCATGCACTCACGCAGCGCTGCAAGCCGTTGCTCCACATGCGCGTCGATGCGCTTGGCGACTCGCTCAAGCAATGGAGCGAAGTCACTGCTGTGGCCGCAGTCCGACAAAATCATTTCAGCCAGTTGGGTGGACTGGTAGCCCGGTTCCCCCGCTGGCTCTGCCAGGGCTTCGCGTAGTTCCTTGATAACTTCAGGGCACCACACAGTTATTGCCTCGACAGTCCCATCATCAGAATCCGTGCATCCCCCTTGCAGTTGCTCTAAAGCCTCCAGCGCCTGCTGCGCTGCCTGTCTCAGTTTGTCGGTCATGGCTGCTCCTTTGATGGCGATGATGCGGCGGCGAGCATTGCGCGCAGTTCTGCGACAAGCTCTGCCGCGATGTGGGCCGCCAGCTTGCCGCGCTCCTTTTGCTCGAATGCGTCCATCACAGCGTCGAGCACAGCCGCAGGCACTTCCGGTGCTGCCTGGGTAGCGAGCATGGCCGCAAGCTCGCACGCGAAGTCCCCCGCGATGTCGTTTCGGATGTAGTCATCGAACACGTTGCTGCCCATGCCTTTGAAGAACTGGGCCACGTAAGCGCGCCCGGCATCGGTGTCTTTCCGAAGGTACGAGGCGCGGCGCTTTGCTATGGCATCGTTCGATGCAAGGGCCGCAGGCACTGCCGGTGCAGTGAAGTTGGGCTTGGCGCTCTGCACCAACAGCACGACACCGTGCTTGTCCGTGATGTCGTCCATGACCTCGGTGACAGTGCCAAAGTACCGGTGACCTTCGTCCGCATCACAGGTGCTGACATCGACAGACACTGCCATCCCTTCGATAAACCTGCGCATCTCGTCGCTCATGCGGGAGGGTGCTGCCGGTGCAGCCTTGGCACCCAGGCCTGCGAGCCATGCGGCAATCTCTACAATCTCGTCCGGCATCGAGATGCTGTTTGCGCCATTGGACACAGCCTGCTCCATTGCCTGATTGAGCAGGCTTCCGATAGCGGCAACGGGCACTGCCGGCGCAGTCCTAGCGCGTGCTGCGCGGTCTGCGTCAACGTAGGCGCGCATCTGTTCAATGCAAAAAAGGTCGCATGTGACTGCGGATTCGCCGTCCGCTTGAGCCTGCGCGCCCTGTCGTCTAAAAGGCTGCGGCAGCGGCGGATACTCGCTCGCAGGCGCCTTGGCCTTCAGGCTCTCAATCTCCAGCCGTGCTGCGTCGTAGCCCGCCTGGAGCGCGGTGTTCTCGGCGTGCAGGCGGCGCAGCTCTGCGGCTGCGGCGCTGATCTTCTTTTGCCGAATGGCAGGCCAGCCGTCAGGCTTGTGGTCGATTGCAAAGCTCTCGAATTCTTCCGCGATCAGCAGCGCATCTGGTTGTCCTGTTGTGCCCATGTCGGCGTCCTGAAAAGAAGAAGCCCGCTCTGGTCGGGCTCTGGGTTACTGCAGCCGGAATGCCGAGACGGCCCGGCGCTGGATCACGGAAACGACCAGTCGCGCACGCGGTTCTCTGAACCACGCATTCACCTTGTTCAGGCTGAGGATCATTTCCGTCTCGACCGCTTCGCGCCCTGGCTCTCCGGTGGGCCAGGTAGTGAGTTGCACAGCGGCCGCAAGGGCGCGCTTGCGCCACTCCTTGCGCTTGCGGATGAGGCGCTTGGTGTTTGGGCTCAGGCGCGGTTTTGTGGGGGGGGTAGCTCTGCCATTGCTCACCCCGCAAGCCGGTGCCGCACAACGGTCGGAAACGGGTTGTTCGCCGTGGGCGTGTCGCTCGGTGCTGGCAGTGCCGTTGTCATGGGCGATTCCAGGAAGTCGCTGCGGTCCGCGCCAGTCGCCTTGATGTAGTCGATCTCCACCTTGGCGCTGTCCACGAGCACAGTTGCCACCTGAGCAACGGCGCGGGCGCGATCGGGCTCCATGGGGTTGTCGCGGTCACGCAGGCTGGTCAGGGTGGCCATGAGTTGGGCGCGCAGTTCGTTGATGTGGGGTGTCGTCATGGGGTTGCTTTCTGTTGGCTTTCGCGGGTGATTCGGTTGACCTGGCGTGTGATGGCGCCTTTGAGCTGGGTGAGCTTCGCCAGCTCCGGGGATCGGCTGGACGGGTGATTGCGGGCCGCGTTCTGCGCGCGGGTGATGCAGATGAGCTTGTCCACAGTGATTTCCTCCAGCACCACGGTGGCAAGCCGTGAGTCTTTGAAAATCACGATGTGCTTTGGAGGGATCTGGCCGTGGTGCTGCTCCCACACCAGCCGCGTGACGGGGATCCATCGCACGCTGTTGGGTCCGGGGCGCTCGTTCGTCTTCTGCTCAAGCCTTGCAATACCCTTTGTCTTGTTGATGCGGTAAGAGCCAACCGGCTGTGTGGTGTGCGGCTTTTGGCCGGGCTTGAACTGCGTTGCGCGGCAGTTTTCGTGCAATCCGGTGGTGCCTGGCTTGCCTTTGTTCCAGGTCGTATGCCCTGGCTTGAACCGTGTTGCCACCATGCGCGGATCGGTGTTGGCTGCTTGTATCCGCCCGCTTGCCCAGCTCTTTTTGAATGCTTCGGATTTGCCGATGCCCAGCTCTCGCGCTTTGGCGTACACGGATTTTTCCGGCCGGCCAATAGCCTGAGCGACGGCTGCGGCTTTCATGTCGGGGTACAGCTTGCGCAGCCCTTCGAGCTGCTGCGGTGTCCATTTGCGGTGATCGGTCATGGTGTCGTTGGCGTGTCTGCGCTTCTTGAGGGCCTGCGCGCCATTGGCACCAGTCCGTCCCACGGGCTTGCTGGCCCCTGGCGTGTGCGCGCCTTGCGGCGGGCGGCCCACTGTGCGCGGTTGCTCAGGTAGTAGCGGCGCTTGCGCTCCAGCTGGTGCTCAGCGCCGAATGTGGGCCGCTTGGCGTCTGCCCCAGGGCCTGCGGCATAGACCGCAGCCTCACGGCCCTGAATGCCGACCTGCTTGCGGTAGCGCACGATGCGAAAAAACTTCCCCGGGTGGTTCTCGCGTGCCGTGGTGATGCACGCATCGACCCGGTTGCGCGACCAGCCCAGGTACTCGACCAGCTCCATGACGCTCATCGGGCCGCACTCTTTCAGCGCGGCGGTGATGGCGTCGCGGGTTATTGGCGGCTTGGGCATGGCTCAGTGCCCGCAGGGGAGCGCGCCGCCCACTGGCGTGCCGTCTGGGTTGATAGGGTGGCGGGCGCCGCAGCCCAGGCAGGTGCGGGGCTGGGGTGCCGTGGGCGTGGGCTGCGGCGTTGGCTGGGTCATTGCAGCACCTCGCGCGCGCCGTTGGCCTGCATCGCACCCACCAAACCAGCCTTCTCCATGTCCTCCAGCAGTCGGTCGGCGCGGTTGTAGCCGATGCGGAGCACGCGCTGCACCAATGAAATGCTGGCCTTGTTTTGCTTTCGCACTACATCCACGGCCTGCTGGTACATAGGGTCTGGGCCGCCGCCTTCATGGTACGGGTCGGGTGGTATTGACTGTTCTGCGGCGCTGCTTGTCGCAAATGCATGCGCTGCCGCGATGGCCGAGCATGCTTCCGACTCGCCGCCCAGCGCCTCGATCAGATCCGGGATCAGCTTCGCCAGCTCGCCAGTGGCGATGGCTACATCGGTGTCAAAGCCGCCATCGTCGGTGGCCTTGCCCTCAACCACGGTGTCGAGAAACGTCAGCTTGCGCAGCTGCAGGCCCTCGGTCAGCACGAAGGAAACCCGGTCGTCCCAGGTCATGGCCAACTTGGTGGGCAGCTTGCCCTGGGCGATGTGCTGCTGCACCTCGGCAATGTCCAGCGGGTGGCGGCCGTACTTCACGACCGCCTTGGTTTCGTCGTTGGCCTTCAGCTCGCATTCGCGGTCCACGGTGAAACCCACCGGGGGCTCCTGCTCCTTGAGCCAGTGCGCCATGCAAGACTGCGGGCTGCTCTGCGTGTGCAGCAGCGATACCGAAAGACCGGGCAGCAGCTCCACCAGCGCCGACACGATTTCATCCGCGCGGGACTGACTGGCCGTGTCCAGCACCAGCAGCCGGGTAGTTGGCTCGATCCACACCAAGGTGCTGGCCTGCTTGGTGAACGCCATGGGCAGGAGATCCAGCTTGGCCTCATCCTTGAGTTCGCGCAGCTCCTTCTTGCCGGGCTTGCGGCCGGTTTCACGCTCGATGCGCGCTGCCTTTTCTTCCACCTTGCGCTTCAGGACATCAGAGGGCACGGCCTTGGTTTCGGCCATCAGGCGGGCAATCCACTGGCCGCCGATGCTTTCCAGCATGGCGCCGTGGGCCTCGCCGCGTGGGGGCACCCAGCCGCAGGACTTCTCTTGTGTGGCGCTGCAATCCATGAAGGGGGCCTTGGCCAGGGCGTCTTCGGCGGCCTGCAGGTCGAGCACTGAGCCCGGGGCGATTCGGTAGATGATCAGGTTCTTGAACATGGGGGCTCCAGAAAAAAGCCACCTCGGCGGGTGGCTTGGGGTTTTGGTCGCAGGGTTTGTCAGGCTGCAGCCTTCGCCTGCACGCCCTCGATGTGACGCACCAGCGCGGCCAGGATCAGCGGCCAGTCAGCCTCGTGGAACAGGCAAGCGCCACGTTCGCGGGCGGCCACTTCAAAGCCCAATCCCTTGAGAAAATCGGCCGTCAGGGAGAAGCCCAGGCGCTCCGCTATTTGCCCCAGCTTGAGCGTCGGCGTGCCAGTGCGCGCTGCGGGCGCTGGATCGTCGCGCAACAGGGGGATGATGTTCTCCAGTGCCGGTGGAGCGGACTGCTGGAGGATTTCTTGCGTAAGCTCGGCATTCACCACATCATCAGAATTGATAGCAACTCGCGCTTGATTGGCATGCGCTGCGGCCTGCTTCGCTTCCGCCTCGCGCTCCAGCTTTGCCGCTTCTTCCCGCCGGATGCGCTCGCGCTCGGCCTCCAGCCTGGCCTGCTCGGCGGCCTGGTGCTCTGCAATCCGCGATTTCACCAGCATGGTCAGGTCGTCGGGCTGCTTGAGCACGATGATGGACGTGTCGGCGAACAGGAAGGCGTGCTGGCTGGCCAGCTCGCGCAGCGTGGTCAGGTTGATCTGGATGCGGTCGGCGATGGCACTGGACTCGATTTTCACCCGGGCTAGCTCGTCGTTCACCGCACTGCGCAGGCTGTCCACGGTGCGCTTGTTCTTGACTGCTCCGGCGAAGTCGCTGGGCACGGTTGGCATGTAGGGCTTGCCCAGGCGAGCGTTCAGGCTGGCGACGTGGTCGGCGAACTCGCGCTGGCCGCGCTGTACCTGCTCCAGCTTGATGCGTTCCTTCTCGGCCGTCAGCAGCTTCTCGGCCGCCAAGCGCGTGTCGCGCGTCAGCTTGTGGAGCATGTCCTTCTGGCGCTTGAATGCAGACAGCATTTCCGCCTGCGACAACGCCTGTTCCTCGGAGGCATCCAGCGCGGCCTCGGCGCCCTTGAGGGACTTGATCTGCAGGTCCAGGTTGGCGAAGTCCTGATCGCTCTCGGGCTTGGTTATGAGGCGGTGCTCAATGAAGTCGCGCAGCGCCACTTCGTATTCGGGCAGGTTGTCCTTCAGCGCTATGCTGCCGGTGACCTGGGCGAACACGGCGGGCAGGGCGGTGACGGCCTCGGCCACGATCTTGGCGGGTGCGGCGTCGGGCGCCACGTAGGCGGCGACTTCCTTCTCCAGTTGGGCCCAGCCGGCCACGATCTCGGCGCGCAGTTCGGCGTCGGGGGTGTACCAGCAGTGGCGTTCTTCCACCAGATGCCAGCCCTCTGGCTGGTCCTCTGGGAAGTCGTGGACACGCTCCCACTTCGAGGCCATGAACAGGATGCGCGTAGCGCCGGACACCATGCACTGCTGCTCCATCTGTACCCGGTAGAGCGGTGGCAGGAAGTCATTGGCGTTGCCGCCCTGTTGACGGAGGCACGCTCGCAGATTGGCATTCATGGTCTTGTGCTCGAATGCGGTGTCCTCCATTAGCGTGAGCCCGTCGAAGCTCGCGCTGTACTTTCCGTTGCTGCCCACCAGGGGTGCCAGCTCTTCGCCGATGATCTTCTCGGCCAGCGGCCGGGCAAGAGCTTCGAAGCGGTGTCCGGCGTCGAAGATGCGCTGCGTTGCGGCATCCACCTCGGGGACGATGCCGGTGGCCAGCTCAGCGATCAGCTGGTCCCGCGTCTTGTACGGGCTGCAGCCCAGCATGGCCGGCGCGTCGCTGGCGTTGAAGTGGTTGCGGCGGTAGGCATGCCACTCTGGGCTGCCTTGGGTCAGTTCGTGTACTTGCATGGGAATCTCCTTGAAATCTGGTCGCGGCGCTTGCCAAACAAGCGCATGACGCTATGTTTCTGATAGCGCTTACTGCGGCGCCAGGGTGGCCGCGCGGGTGTCGTAGATGGTCTCCAGCTCGGCGCGCTGTTGCGGGTCCGCCACTTCTCCGATCAGGTCGGCTGCGGTGTTCAGGGCGTCGATGTCCTGGGCCGCATGCAGCTTCTCGCTGACCTGGGCGAAGGTGATGGCCGGGCCGGCGGCGGCTGGTTCCGGCGCGGAGGATTCACCCTTCGGCTGCACATCGGTGGCCGCAGGGTTCTTCACGGGATTGAAAGCGCGGAGCTTGGCCTTTTGCTCTTCGGTGAAGGGGGTGTTCGGGTTGCGGGACTGGGCGAAGACGATCAGATCCTCAGCGCTCTTGCGGCCTCCCTCGATCACCTTCTGCCACGCGGGCAGGTTGGCTTCAAACTGGTCGGCGGGGTACGGGACGGGCTCGGGCTTCACCTCATCCACCGGGCCCATGAACTTCTCGCCGCCCTTCGCCTCGACGATGCGCTCGGCCTCATCCTGGTCGAATATGCCGCCGAAGCCGAATGCAAGGCGGGCGCCCTGAATGGTCCCCTTGTGGCGCAGAAAGCGCTTCGTGTGCGTTTGCCAGGGTCCGATCACCACGCCGTACTGGCCTTTGAAGGGCTCGCGATACACCTCGTCCAGGTACTCCCGGACAACTGTCGGGCGACTGCGGTCCTTGCGGTAAATCACCGACTCCACCCATTCCGGGGCGTCAACGTTCGCGCCGGGCATGCGCACCATGTTTTCGCTGACTCGAAACTCCATGCCGTCAAATTGCGGGTGCTCGTTGATGATGCGCGACCAACCGTCGACACCGACCACCGGAACGATGCCGTTTTTCTTGTCGGGGAACGCGTAGATTTCCTTCGTCCATGGGTTCAGGCCGTACTGGCCTGCCACGATCAGCAGCGCTGCCAGCTGGGCATCAGATACCTCGCCTTTGTCGCTGCGGAAGGCCGTGGCCTTGAGGATGGAGACGATCTCTTGGGCGTCGCCTTCGATGCCAAAGGATTCGGCCAGCTTCTTGGCCTGGGAAAGAACGATGTTGCTCATGTGGTCCTCAATTGGTGGTTGGTGTAGATGGTTCTTACTGGCCTCTTCAGGCCGTTGTGCTGCCCCACATGCCACTGGCCGCACTCGGCGCAGCGGTAGGGGGCGAGGGGCGTTTCTGTACGGCGCCGGGCGCGCTTGCTGGCGGCCTTGGCGGTCTTGAAGGTGTGCACGGCCTTGCCGGTGGGGCAGTCCATGGCGTCAGGCTCCGTAGATCCGGACCAGGGCCAGGGCGGTGCAAACGACGATCAAGGCGGCCCAGGCGGTGATGGCGGCGGCGAGCTTCATGGAAGCCTCCGAAACTCGACAACCCACACCCATGGGTTAGATGCCCAGCTGGCGGGGCCGTTGATCTGCTCCCACAGCAGCGCGTAGCCATTGCGGTAGGGGTTGGCGGTTTCTTTGAGTGGCCAGTCGATGAGCGCACCGATGTCGTCCTCAATGCCGTCCCAAACGCAACTGTCTGCGCCCTCGGCCTGGGCGTCTTCCTCGCTGATGTCCTGCAGCCGCTCCACGCGCACGCCTGTCACCTCCAGGGTGATGCGGCTGTCTCGGCGGCACATGTGAATGCCCGGTTTCCAGGTGCCGCCGTAGTCCGTGCGGTTGTCTCCCTCGCGGTAGACCACCAGCTCGGTGCCGGGGAAGACATTTGTGCGTGCCCATGTCTCCCGCACCCACAATCGGTCGCCGGGCTGGCCGCAGGGGCATCCCCTGCCTATTCTTTCAAGCTTGTACTTCAGAGCGGATGCAGGGCCATCCCATATCACAATCGTGCGGTTGGTGACCATTTGCGGCTGTGGCTTCACCATCCGCCGCGTCTGCGTCTTCGTGCCAGCCAGCAGCGCGCGCACCATGGCGCCGCTGAAGAGGATCGGGCGCTCTTTCATGGCCTGCCTCCAGCAATCAGGGTTGTTCCCGCAGGATCGCCGCGTGTCGTCAGGCACTCGATGGTCGATTCGTTGATCCAGACGTAAGCCGCCTGCGGCCCGCATGCGTACTGCGCTGCGGCTTCTTTGCGCGCCTGCTGCTCTGCTTCGGTTAAGCGCTGCTCGATCTCTGCGGCCTGCGCGTGCTCTGCGCTGTTGTCCGTCATGTCCAGGTGCTGGGCCGCGAAGAAGGCCGCGAAGATGGCGATCAGCAGCAGGGCGGTGCCGATGTTGGGGCGGGAGTCGTTCATGGTTTTCTCCGGTCAAGGCTCCGCCCGGACTGCCGGTGTGCAGCCGTGGCGGGTTGTGAATGAAATCAGTCTCTAGCGCTTTACCAGAAAGCGCTAGCAGCTATCTATTTGATAGCGTTATGCGGCCAGCCGTGGCGGTGTGCCGCGCTGCTGCAGGCGCTGCATGCAGGCTGCGGCCATGTCGAGCAGTTCGGCGCTGCTGCACATGCACTCGCCGGTTCCTACATCGCGCACCAGGCGGGGCCAGGTGGTGGTGAATGAGCCGTGCTCCAGTTGGCGCACGTAGGCGGGCGAGCCCTTGGCGCTGTCGTCAATGAAGGCCAGCACCCAGCGGCTGTATTTCCATTCGTCATTGCCGGACAGCACGGCGTTGAAAACGGCGGTCTGTACCGATGCTGCGGCCTGGGCGGCTGCGTCGAATGCGGCGCGGGTGCGGTTCATATCGGGCAGGGCCGGTGCCGGGGTCTCGGGCAGCTTGCCCAGCAGGTAATCGCGTGCCTCGTCAAACTTGGCAGCGGGCAGTTCGAGGTAGCTGTTCACGCGGAACTTGCGGTGCAGCCGCGCCCACGTTTCGCCAAAGCCTTGCACCTTGGCATCGACTACGGCGTGCACCAGCTCCTTGAGGTCTTGCGCCTGGGCGGGGCTGATGCGGTCGTAGTCGATGGCGGGGTTGTGCGGGCGCTGGGCGGGCATGAAGTGTTGGGCCAGCACCTCGAAGCATTCCGTCTGGTAGCGGATCAGCTTGGGGCGGATTTCTTCGCGCACGCGGTTGACGTCAACTCCGAACAGCCAGCCATTGAGCATGGACAGCGGCAGGCACAGCATTTCGCGTGTCTTTCCATCTTCGGCAACCATGTCCATAACGGACATAGTTGATTTCAGAACCGGGTTGCGCTGAAGGCGCTTGTATTGCGCCTCCCATTGCAGGCCGATGTTTTCAACCAGCGGCTTCAGCGCCACGTAGGGCTTGCCGTCAATGGCGGATGCGATGATGGATTGACCGTGGAAATCTACGGTAACGATTTGATGTTGCGTCATGGCGCGTGCCTCAGTTGCGGTTTGGTTTACCGCCGCCACGCTCTCAAACGTGGTGGCAGCCCGAAACGGAGGTTGAGAGACCGATGAGGCACCGGCGAGCCTTGCGGCTCCCTCCGCCCGGACCGCCAAACTGTCGGCATGGTCATCAAAACCATGCGGATGAATAGGGCTCAGACGCGAAAAAGCCGCGCTCACTGGTGCAAGTGCGGCTTTTGCCGCCTCATTCGGGCTCTCACCCCCGGCCTCTACTTTGCTGGTAGAGACGCCCGCATCATAGCGCATTCCCTGCGGCATCGGCAAGCGGTGGATTGCAGCGGTCATGCTGGCTCCTGCCTGGCCTTCGCAAGCTCTGCCTTCGCCTGCGATGCGCATGCGCGCAGGTTCCACACGGCCGGGGCGAAGTCCGGGTCGTCGGTGTAGATGTCTGCCTCGGTGGCTTCGATGAGGTCGGCCAGGGCCTGGAGCAGGCTGGATGGGGCTGCGGTCATGCGGGCTCCTGGAATGCTCGGGGGGCACGCAGTGCGGCAAGCTCGATGGCATGCACTTCGTCGCGCGTCAGCCGATCTGTGATGTCAACACCACGCAGGTAGGCCGCGTGCAGCGTCACTTCCTCGGGCCAGCCGCATTCAGGCGCTGCGGGCTCATGCTCGACGTGGCAATCCAGCGCGCCCAGCTCGGGGTGCCGGTACGTGTACGCGAACTGTCCAGCGGGGCAGGGCGGTGCGTCGAAGCTCTTGAGCGCGGCCCGCAGGGTTTCGTTGATGCCCTGCAGGTGCTGCGTTGCGTGCATCACCGGTGCGCTGCGGAAGCCTGGTGGGATGAATCCGGCCAGGGCCTGCTGCATGACGGGGTGGATGTGGTCATTCATGGGCCACCTCCTGTTGGTCGGTTTCTGCAGCTGTATCACAAGTGGATGGCGTCCACAGTCGTGCATGGCACTGAATCAGCTCCAGCGCAGCCGTGTATTCCTGTGCGTGGTTGTTCTCACCGTGTTCCCGGTGCAGCTTTTCCGTGAACTCGGCAACGGACCCGAAGAAGCAACCGGCACTCAGATAGATGCCCTTGTCGGTGATGTACGACGTGAAGTAGTCGCAGCGGGAGCCGATGGGGCCGACGATGAAGACGGGGCGATCACCGAGGAGCTTCGCTCCGCCAAGGTTCGCTCCGCCCAGGTCCGCGCTGCCAAGGTTCGCTCCGCACAGGTTCGCGCCGCCCAGGTACGCTCCGCACAGGTTCGCGCCGCCCAGGTACGCTCCGCACAGGTCCGCGCTGCCAAGGTTCGCTCCGCCCAGGTCCGCGCTGCCAAGGTTCGCTCCGCCAAGGTTCGCGCCGCCAAGGTTCGCGCCGCCAAGGTTCGCGCCGCCAAGGTTCGCGCTGCCAAGGTACGCTCCGCACAGGTCCGCGCTGCCAAGGTTCGCGCCGCCCAGGTACGCTCCGCACAGGTTCGCGCCGCCAAGGTTCGCGCCGCCAGACGCGGCAGCTTCGAGCGCCGCGCGCATGGCCAAGCCGCTGGCCTGTTGATCTTCGGTGGGCTGGTATTCAAAAAGGACCGCGTCGGTGTCGCGGTGCTTGATGACGATCTTTGCCGTTTCTGCCGCAGCGCTGGTCTTGGTGCTTTCGGTGGTCGCTATCGAATCAGCCATGCTGGCTCCTGGTGGGTGGAATAAAAGAGCCCGCGTGGTGCGGGCCGTGATGAAGAAAATGCCGCTGCCCGGGTGCGTCGGGCTGCCAGGGGAATGAGAGAAGGGGAGGGAGGAGAAGCGCCCTGGCGCGGTGGAAAAGGTGCAGGGCTTCCACCTGCTGCGCACACGGCCAGGAAACCCCGACCCGCTCTTGATGGCGCCAGCCGATCTGCCAGGGGCGACTGAACTCCCCGCATCGGTCCCAGGGCTCGCGCGCTGCCGTGACTGGAACTCCGTCAGGCTTTCGCCTTCACCATCACAACTGCCCACGCCAGAACGGCCGTTCTATCCCGAGGGACGCATGGGCATGTGTGATGGCCCCGACGCTTGGCCGGGACGGTGGTTAGGCGTTTTTCCCAGGCCAGTCATGAAGGGTGTTGAGCCCGTCGTGGAAGCGCCAAATGAACGGCTCTATTTGGCCATCGCCGTAGTCCGTCCAGCACAAATTTCCCTCTATCCGTACCGCCTTGGCGGTCCTAGTCGTGCCGTCCCGCTGGGTGTAAGTGATGGTGTCGCCACTGCGTGGTGCGCTCATGCTTCCCTCCTGTTGGAAAAACCACAGCCCTGACCCGCAAGGCTCTGGCTTTGCCCCTGTTTCCAAGGGCTGCTTGCAGCACGTCCTTCCCAGGCCACGGCGCTTTGCCGTGGCGTGTGCTGCTGCTGGCGTCTCCCTGCTGTGCAGGCTCCAGCTTCTCGACTCAAGCGCTACCCCACCCGGGACGCTCGCTGTCTTGATGCCCTTCCGTTTTTGGCTGGCACCGCCTCACCCCTGGTCACGCTTCGGGGCTGCGCCTGCTGTCGTCTTGTGCGAACCGCAGGGAATCGTTTTTTAAGGTTCCGTCTCGGTGGACTGGTCGATGCCTGCTCACCCTGGCCGCTTTGTTGGCGGCATGGGTGGTACTTTAGTGAAAACTAAACTGCAAGTCAAGCAAACGCTAAAGTTTCTTGAAATTTCTTTTACACTCCCCTCACGCCCACGTTGGGCGCGTGTACCCGGCATAGGCTGGGGCGGTTCTTTTGAGATGGGGAAGAAGGAAGTCGAGAAGATGAGTTCAGCGGGGTAGCGGGCCGGATTGCTCCAGCCCGCCCCACTAGGTCACATCAGCATCAGGAGGATTGCCGCGACTGCCCGAAGGCAGCGTGCAACGTCCACGATGATGATCACCTTCACTTGGGTTTTCATAGGTCGCCCTTTGAAATCCCCCGTGGCCACGGGAGGTTGAATCCCGCTCGGACTTATTACGCGCCGTTGCTAGCGCGGCCAGTTGCTTGCCTAGGATGGGCTTCTGGCATCGGCTTCTGCACCTATGGTGAGCATCTTGTGTCCCATATCGCTGGGCTAGCATCTCGCCGGTCGGCGCTTGACCTTCAGCGGCTTAGCGGGCCGCCTGGGCGGCGCAAACGCCCAGTGTCAGTATCTCAGAAGTGACTGCCCCAACCTATGCCGGGCAGGCAACAAAAAACCGCCTCAAGGGCGGTTGGTAGGGAATTGCTGCTGGGCTACTTTGAGCGTGAGAGCGCGGAGCGGGCTGCCGCAACTGCAGTGGCTGAAACCAGGCTGATCTGCAGCCAGGCCACAAGGAGCAGCAAGTCGATCCGCTGTCCACCGCGTTCCAGGTCATCTGGCGACACGGGCTCTACCAGCATTGCCGCGACATTGAATGGGGGAAGGGTCAGCTCCAACAGCAGGTTGACGGCTGGGGCAGAGCCCATGACGGCAGAGCCGTAGATGCCAGCCATCACCAGGGTGCTGATGAGCAGGCCGAGCAGGATGGGTTTGATGAGGCGGTGCATGAGGGGAATGTAGCAGGGCGCCAGCAATGAAAAAGCCACCCGAAGGTGGCTGTGATGTCAGCTGGTGTCAAGACTTCATCGCTGATTCTTTGAGCGCCTTGATCAGCTCCTTCACAACTTCTTGGGCTGGCCAAGATGTCGGTTCGTTCTTTTCTTCCTTGTCCTTCTGCGTTGTTTGGAAGACGGATCGCAGCACCGCGACCATAATGACAGTTGGAGGAATTGTCAGCGCGGCAACCAAAATTGACGAGTGCCAATGAATCGAAGAGTCATGCGCGATCAGCCAGAGCATGCAGCCAGCCATCACAATAGCCGCCACTAAGAGAAGAACGCTCATCGTTATAGCTGCATTGATGGCTGTCTTTTGTGTACCGATTCGATGTGCTGACTCTTCGAGCCCGAGATTGGCTACTGCTCGTTCTTCTACAGGAAGACTATCTTCTGATAAATCAGCCACTTAGTATTCCTAAATTGATCAGCCGATATTTCATTGCAACCTGAGAAACGCCGAAAATCTCGGCTAAACGCTCTATGCTACGAATCTTCTTTTCGTTTACTGCGTACCGAACTACTTTCGCCGGCATAAGCAAGCGAGCTGCGAAGACGTTTGCCTCACGCTCTTCTGGCTTATTGGCTCCAGATGAAAAGTTGCTTGCAGGATCGCGGAACATCTTCGATGCGCCTTCAAGGTGACCAAGTGCAAAATGGCCGATCTCATGCGCAATCGTAAAACGCTGGCGCACACTTGCTTCGGTAGTGTTGTACTTAATGACGGGACTGCCATTAGAGATTTGGATGACGCCGCTTTCACTTATTCCGGTGCTCGGAACCACGCGAATTCCCATTGACGACGCGATTTTTTTCACGTCAACCGGGAGTTTTCCGTCCCAGTAGGTATCAAGAGTTTCTGTGGCGTTTGGCATGTTGGACTCCTGGCCAATAGATGATGGGGCGAGAAGCAAGTGGTAAATTGTACCTTGCTACGCCTCTTTGTGCTCTTGTTGCAATCCCCGCGCTGTATTGAAATGTGGGCAGACTTCCTATCGTCAAGCATTCCACTATGAGCAATTGGCGCTATCGTTTCCGCCACTCCCACGGCGCCACCGCCTCCACGCTCCACAGCCCGCGCCCTGCAGCCCTGGCTTGAGCCTCCAGCTCGCCCAGGTGCACATACCCCTTCCCATACCGCACGTAGTACCAGGCCAGCCCTGAACGCACCTGCTCGGTGGCCACGTCCTGGCCCTGGCACTCCACATCCGCCACGGTTCGCCCGTAGCGGTCTTTTGTCTTGGGGGTGATGGTGGCCTGCTGCTGGAAGCAGAGCTTTGCCAGGTGCTGGCGTGACGCCCGGCCGAAGGGCTGTTTTCTCTCTGGGGCGTCGATGGCCGAGATTCGGACGGTGATTTGCTCATAGCCGCCGGGTTCGCCGCAGCGGGCTTTCAGGGTGTCGCCGTCGGTGATACCGACGACCAGGCAGAGGAGCGTAGCAGATAGCACCGCAATGATTTGTCCATGAAAGACAAAGGGGCGCCGAAGCGCCCCTGGATTTCAGAGAAGAGAGCTTGTCATCGCCGTTCTTCCTGGCTGGTCAACGCTTTCGCGGACCAGACTAGCAGCCCCTTTCGGGAACGCCTCGATTTTATTGCAGGTGCAGCGCTTTAGCAAGCGCCTGCTTTACCTGCATGAGCTCTGGCGTTGATATGTTGATGTTGATCGGAGTCGCCGCAGCGCGTCGCGAGGCCCTGTTCGCCGGCTGAAACCTCAGTGCCATCCCTCTCTCCTACAGCTTCCGCCCGTTCCAGCACCACACCACCCGGCCCAGAATGTCGATGCGGTGATCTCCATTGAGCACGTCCACGGTTTTCACGGTGGCGTTGTCGCTGCTGATTTCGACAACGCCATCCATGCGCTGGCGCACCCGCTTGATGTAAACGCGGTCGTTCGCCGCCATGACATACACCCCGTCGATGGATTTTGGGTCGCGCATGCCGGTGTCCACCAGGAGCACATCGCCATCCTCGAAAGTGGGGTGCATGCTGTCGCCGTAGGCATGGATGAAGCGCAAGGCTTTGGGGCTGGTGGGCTGAAGGCGGCGAGCTACCCACTGCTCTGACAGGGCGATGTGCCCCACAAGCACATCGTCGTGCTGCACCTCGGTGCCAGGCCCCATGCTTCCTGCATTGGCGAGCAGTGGGACGACCACGGCGGGCATGCCGGGTGCTGGGGCGGGGGCCATGGCTGGGGCCGTTGTGGCCGGAATCGTCGCCATCCGTCCGGCGTTGACAAGCAGGCCGCCGTCAATGCGCAGACGGTCTTCCCAGTTCTTTGCGCTCTTTTCGCCAAACGATGCTGTCGAATCCTGCGCAGTTAGCTGCGACAGGTAGCTCGCTTGGGATTGCGTAAGGCCAAACGTCGCGACCACTTTCGCAAACCCGCCGTTGTCTTGCAGGAATTTGCGTAGTGCGGCTTTGCGTGCTTCGGCTGCGTCGGTCATGGTCAAACTTTAATGATTTCTAAACAAGTAATCACTTGACTGTCGCTTTAGTAAACGCTAAAGTCGCAGCCCATGAACCTGAAAACTTGGCTGGAAGAAGAACGCGGGCGCCAGAAGGCGTTGGCGGAGCACCTTGGGCTGACGGCTGGCCGCGTCAGCCAGATGGCGGATGACGGCGTGCCTCCAAAGTACATGCTGTCCGTCCGTGATTTCACTGGAGGCGCTGTCTCTCTGGAGTCGCTTGTGCAAGACCGCACAGCGGAAGCAGGCCCCACCCGCGCCGAAGCGCAGGAGGTGATCCATGGGTGAGCAAATCACATGCAAGCTCGATGGCGTGGACACCGTCATTCGCATCCCAGCCTCGTTTGACCGCCGCGTTCTCGTTGCTGTCGAAGGCGTAGAGAACGTCTTTGCCTCGGGATGGCTTGTCCAGTCTGGTGTTACGGCTGGAATCCCTCTGGCGCTTCTGAATCGACTTTCAGCATCAAGTGCGTCACCGGCTCCCGGGTCATCGGGTCCATGCCTATCGCAAGCGTTCGCTCCGTCACCTGGAACACCCACGTCTGATCGCCCTTGCCGTACAGGACTGTGTCCCCAGTCGCTGGGTGCGCAAGACCAGGCCAGTCGCACTTCGTGAATATGACTGTCGGCGTCTGTATGTCCAACCAAAGTTTCATGTCCGCCCTCCCTGGCGATGGTTGTGTAAGCGACACCCATCGTATCCGGGGATGGGCGGGCTCCATCAAGCCAGAACGCGGATTCCACCCCACAACAACAACCGGAGGCTGACCCATGTACGCCGATCCACGCCACATCCGCAGCAAGCGCGTGAACCTCTCTCTCAACGACGACGAGATGCGCGCTATCGAGGCCATCAGCGCCCTGAACAAGCAGCAGCCATCCGCCTTTTTGCGCGAGCTGATTTTCGATGCATTGAACTCTCAACATGGCATCAATTCTGGGCTCTCCGCTCCTGAAATGCGAGCGTTTCATTCGTAACTTACGAGTGCCTCAGCAGGCACGCTCCACCAACAAATGCGTAACGGAATGAGCACTCGTGCCACCAACTCAACGAACAAAGCCGCTCGATTTGAGCGATGCGGAGCACCGCGCCCTGGAGCAGTACGCACGGGAGCGCGGGATGACAACGGACGAGGCGGCGACTCAGCTCGCCCGCCAGTCCATAGAGCGCAGGTACGTGCGCCGCAAGCAGGCCGCCCAGGTCGTGCAACTCAAGCCAAGGGCGTAAGCCTTTTTGCGTAACGGAAAACGCACAGGAACGTACATGACCAGCCTTTGGAATCCTAGAAAACCACTGAACCAGCCGCCGGGCTTTGGCCGAATTGGACGTCAGTCTGACGACAAGCCCGACGCGACGGCACGCGCAGCAGAGCGCGCAATCCATTCCGCGCAATTTGCGCGAGATCTGGCAGCAGCGCGCGTAGGCGTCCGTCGCGCCGTGGTGACCGGGGAGTGACCATGCAGGCGCATCAGACCGATCTTTTCGGCGGCGCACCAGCTCCGCGCCGGTTCGATCAGGATGCCTTGGGCTTCCTGATTGCCTATGCGCGCAAACACAAGGGCCAGCCCTTCAGTTCCGAGCACGTCACGCTGGCCGCCATGGATGCCGGCATTGCGCCGGAAACAGATTTGAGGGCCTGGGGTGCCGTGTTCACCCAGGCGGCACGCGACGGGCATATCCGCCGCAGCGATGCGCTTTTCCCGCGCTCGATGGGCAATGGTTCGCTTTCTCCGGGGTGGACATCGACATGAGCATTCTTCCATCGCCACTCACCCCGCGCGACTGCGATTTGACCGACTTTCAATACATGGAGTTGGATGTTCGGCGCTTGCGCGACTCGAAATTTGCGTCAACACCCAACGGGGATGCCTTCCGCGCCGGGCTCATGCTGTGGTGTGCTGCTTGGCACCAGATCCCCGCCGCATCGCTTCCTGACGATGACATAGAGCTGGCAAACCTAGCCGGGTACGGCCGCATGCCGGTGTCCGTGAAGGAGTGGAAGAAGGTGCGCGCCGAGGCCCTGTACGGGTTCGTGAAGTGCTCCGATGGCCGCCTGTACCACCCCGTCATTGCGGAGAAGGCCGTATCTGCCTTCGCGTCCAAGAACAAGTACGCCTACGACAAATATTGCGACCGCCTGCGGAAAGAGAACGCGAAGCGCACGAAAGAAGGAAAGCCGCAGTTTGGAATTCCATCGCAGGAGCTGTGGAATTCCGGCGCATACCCGCACGGAATTCCACCTGAAGACGAGCGAATTCCGGCGGAAAACGCTCATCCGCCCACCGGAAAAGCACCGGAAAACGCTCTTAAAGGGAACAGAACAGAACAGAACGGAGAGGGAACAGAACCTTATTCCGTTACTGACGTAACGGGCGGCCCCGCCGCCAAGTCGGCCGCCGAGCTGACGAAGGACGAGCTTTGGAAGGCGGGGAAGTCGCTGCTCAGTCAGTCCGGTCTGCCTGCAGCGCAATGCGGCTCTTTCGTCGGACGGCTGGTGAAGGACTTTGGCGACCAGATCGTGGTGGACGCCGTGCGCGCCGCCGTCGTCACCCGCCCAGCCGACCCGGTGGAGTACCTCAAGGCGACCTGCATGCGTGCTGCCGGGCAGCGGGCTGCACCCAACCGCCAGGAAGAGCTGGAGCAGCGCAATCGCAACGTGGCCAGTACCTGGGCCGCAGAAGGAGCCACCCATGAAACCGTCTGACCGCTCCGCATTCGCGCAGCTCATCACCGACGTGCTGGCGTACTACCGCCAGGACGCCAGCCGCTTCGTGCTCGATCTTTGGTGGACCGCCTGCCAGGGCTTCGACCTGGAGCAGATTCGCTCTGCGATTCAGCGCCATTGCACCGACCCGGAGCGCGGGCAATTCGCGCCGAAGGTGGCCGACCTGGCCCGCGTCCTGCAGGGCACCACCACCGACCGCGCCGCGCTGGCCTGGGGCAAGTGCCTGGAGGCCATGGGCAGCGTTGGCGCCTACACCGATGTGGTTTTCGATGACCCGGCCATCCATGCCGTGGTGGAAGACCTGGGCGGCTGGCCGAAGCTTTGCCGCACCGAAACGAAGGAGCTGGGCTACGTGCAGCACCGCTTTTGCGAAAGCCACCGCGCCTACGCCGGGCGCGGGCAGTTCGACTATCCGCGCCGTCTGATGGGCGACCGCAGCCCGGACAGCGTGTATGCGAAATCCGGCCTGCCACTGCCAAAGCCCGCGCTCGTGGGAGACGCCGCCAGAGCGAAGCAGGTGTACCAGCAGGGCAGCGCAGCGGGCAAGACCGCCATCAGCTTTCAGGCGCTGCAGGCCATCGAGGCGGGTCCGGCTGGGCTGCTGCCGGCCAGCGCAGAAGGGCATGCAGCATGACCCGCGCCCAAGCCAATCGCCTTCTGGACTTCGTGCGCGCCGGAGGTGACGCCCCGGTGTCGGAAATCCTGTTCGCCCTGTGGGTCACTGGCGACCTTTTCAGCGAGGCCCCCCATGCAGGGCGCGCGTGATGTGCGAGTGCTGCGAGCTGGCAAGGGCCAGGCCAGACCCGGGCGAGTACCGAATGCACGACGAGGGCTGCCCCTACTGCGGGGCGAGAGCAATACAGCGCATCCAGCGCCTGTTTGTCATCGGGACGGAGGCCAAGCGGGAGCGCTCGCGCTCGACGCTGGCGGTGTGGATGGGCATGGGGCACGACGAGGCGATGCTTCGCGCGCTGGCCAAGGCCCCGGAGTGGGCGCTGGAGCCGGAGGGCTGCAATGGGAGCCGCGAAAGTGCACCGGCTGCGGCCGGTACTTCACCGCGCGCAACGCAAGGCAAGAAACGTGTTCGGTGAGCTGTTGGATGGCCGCTGCAATGGAGAAGCGCAAGACCGGGGGGCGCTCATGAGCTTGGTTTACAGCTTCACCGTGCCGGGCGATCCGGTGGCAAAGGGCAGGGCGCGCGCATTCGTGCGTGGTGGCCGTGTTGCCCACTACACCCCGGCCAAGACAGAGAACTACGAGGCCCGCGTGGCCGTGTTCGCCAAGCAGGCCATGGTCGGTGCCAAGCCATTCAGCGGCGCAGTGGCGCTGTCGGTGATTGCCCGGTTCAGCATCCCGGCGTCGTGGAGCAAGAAGCGCCGCCAGGCCGCCCTGGATGGGCTGGAGCACGTCACCAAGCGCCCGGATCTGGACAACGTGGTCAAGGCCATCAAGGACGGAATGAACGGCATCGCCTGGGCGGACGACTGCCAGGTAGTGCGCCTGGTGGACTGCCGCAAGGTGTACGCCGAGCAGCCCGGGGTGGATGTGATTGTGGCGGGGCTGGAGGCGGGCCATGGCTGAAATCACCCTGGTGCGCCAAGACCCTGTGCAGATCACTGAGGCCGACAAGGCTGTGGCCCGGCGCGTGATCTTTGGCATCGTGGACGGCCTGGGCGACCGTGGCCGTAAGCAGTGGCGCCGCCTGTGGAACAACATCCTGCGCTTGGAGCCGGGCGAAATGGTGGACATCAAAACCCATCAGGCCCGGGTCGGCTGGTATCACCGCAAGCACATGGCCATGGAGCAGGCGGTGTTCGAGAGCCAGGAGCGATTTGAGAACTTCGCTGGCTTCCGAGACTGGCTGAAAGTCGGGGCAGGGCACTGCCAGTGGTACCCCGGGCCGAAGGGCGGTGTGTTCCCTGTACCCGATTCCACCAGTTACGCCAAGCTGGAGCAGGGCGCCATGGAGCAGTTCCACAACGATGCCGTTGAATTCCTGCGCACCGAGCATGCGGGCAAGACGCTGTGGCGCCATCTGTCGCCAGTTGACCGCATCACGATGATCGAAACCATCCTGCAGGGGTTCAACGAATGACGCCCCGCCAGAAGAAGCGCCTTGCTCGCGCATCAGCCAAGGGCCGCCCGCTGCAGTTCATCAAGTTTCGCGCTGCGACCAAGAATTTCTCAGCCTCTATCGGCGCGGCATTCATGGAGATGATCGAAGGCCAGCGGTGCGCCGCATATGCCATCAGGGACCACATCCGCAGGACGTTCTCTGACATGGTGCTTCGTCCCTTGGTTCGCTCCATCGTCAGGGACGTGGTGAAGGTGGTCCAATGAAGCGCACCGGCTTCCGCGCCCGAGCACCCCGCCACAAGCCACACGACCCCGACCGCGTGCGTGCAATGCCCGCTGTCACGCCCGGAGCTTTCCGCGCGCCGCAGCCGGTGGTGGCCACGCCCGCCGCAGCGCCGAAGGCCCCGCCAATCCGCAGCAAGGCATACCTGCGCCTAGTTGCCCAGCTTCCATGCCTGCACTGTGGCATCTGGGGCTACAGCCAGGCAGCGCACGCAAACACCGGGAAGGGCATGGGCACCAAGGCCTGCGACCTGCAGACCTTCCCTTTGTGTGCCGACCGCCAGGGGCTGCGCGGATGCCACGCCCTTTTCGACCAGGGAGCGCTGTTCAGCAAAGAGGCCCGCCGCCTGATCGAGTCCGCCTGGGTTGCTGACACCCAGCGCCGGATTTGCGCCATGGGTGTCTGGCCCGAGAAACACCCGCTCCCAGCGGCGACCGCGAATTCAATCTGAAAGGGAGACCATGTACCAAGACGACCACCGCACCATTGAAGAGAGCTACGCATCGGCCACGGCCAGCTCAGACCTGCGCTGTGACACACGCGAGGGCGCTCCGCGCTCAGATACTGATCTGCTGATTGCCGCTGGCTGGTCGCCCAGCCGCATAGGTGCAGCGCTGCTGCGCCTGCACACCGAGTGGGATGGGGCCGAACACCTGCGACCGGCAGCCGGGGCAGATTTCAGCCGAGCAGCCCAGCAGCGCCTCGCCGATACCCAGAAGCCGCCGCAGACGCCGGCAGCCGCCCGTGCCCAGGCCGAGAAACTGGCCGCCGAGCACAACAAACAGCAGGCCAAGCTGCTGATGTCTCGCCTGAAGTCCATGCCAGCCGTCCGCGAGCAGCTGACCCTGCAGCTCCTGAAATGGAAGGTGGAAGACGCCGAGCAGGTGGCCTGCGCGCTCCTGCGCTGGTGGATGGCTCCCAACTGCCACGCCTGCCACGGACGCAAGTTTGATGTGATCCCGGACACCGGCCGACTGTCAAGCAAGCAGTGCAAGCCCTGCGGCGCGACGGGAAAGTTACGGATTCCGCACGGGGAGGCCGGGCGCAGGCTGGCAAATTTTATGGACGATTGCGTGCATCGCGCGCGCCAGTCGATCAAGAAACGCTTGCACCATCGGACTGGAGGTTGAAATGCTTGATGCGGGAACCTCACTTTCTGTGACGACCTTGCGAGAGCTTCTTTTTTACCAGCCAGAGACGGGGGCTTTTCAATGGAAGGCCAACTCTGGGCGCGCGATAGCAGGGGCCGCTGCCGGGACCATGAGACACAACGGATACCTTGGTATCACGATTCAGAGACGACGGTTTATGGCGCATCGGTTGGCCTGGCTCTATGTGTATGGAACTTGGCCTAGAGGCCAAATCGATCACATCAACGGGTGTAGGAGCGACAACAGGATCGAGAACCTTCGCGACGTGGATTGGGAGACGAACGCCCAGAACATGCGGCATCCGTCAAAGGCGAGCAGCACCGGCGTCTTAGGCATCTACCCGGTCAGGAACGGGTTCGCCGCAAAAATCAGTGTGGATGGGAAAAGCCAATACCTGGGCAGTTTCCAATCGCACGAAGATGCCAGCGCAGCGTATTTGGACGCAAAAAGGAGGCTGCACCCAGGGTGCACACTGTGATTGTTGACATGTAGCGAGTCATCATTTTAGAATTGCGATGAGGGCCGCAGAGAATGCTTATTCTCTCGCGCCTCGAAGTTCTGCCGGATGCCCGCAGCCACAGCCTGGCCATCGCCTGTAGCGACTGCGGTAGATGCTGATGGCGCAACTCGTCCTGAATTTTTGAAGCCCGCACGGTTTGCCCTGCGGGCTTTTTCGTTTGTCGCGGTGTAGCTCAGCCTGGTAGAGCAGCGGGCTCATACCCCGCGCGTCGTCGGATCGAAGCCGACCACCGCAACCAAGTTCGCGGGCCTGCTGAACATCACTTTCGGACACCGTTCCAAAAAGCAGCGGCGCCCGCAACCTATTCGGCCCCGCTCATTCGGTGAAGCTGACACCGAGCGCACCGGGAAAAGTGCGCTGAATCTCCTGCGGCTGCCCAGCCGTTATCAGCAGAGCGGCGACAGGCAGCAGCCAGCGCTTCGGCGTAAGTCCTATGGAGGCCATGACATGCAGACGTTGAGCATCCAGCAAATCGGCGAAGCCAAGCCACTGCACATCATCGCTTCCTGCGAAGACACCGACACCTGCCCTGGCTGTGGTGCTGGCTATCGTGTTGGGTTGAGCGCCTGCGAGTATTGCCGCAGTCCTATTTCCAGCGCTGGCGAATCTGATTGAAAGAGAGAACATGGCACTGACCGCAAAGCAGCAACGCTTTGTAGCCGAGTACCTGATTGACCTGAACGCAACCCAGGCCGCAATCCGGGCCGGGTACAGCGAGAAGACGGCGGCTGAGCAAGCGAGCCGCCTGTTAACAAATGTCAAGGTTGCGGAGGCCATCCAAGCAGCGATGAAAGCCCGCAGTGAGCGGACTGAGATCAATGCCGACTGGGTGCTCAAGCGCCTGGCGCGCGACGCGACCGCCGACCTTGCCGACCTCTACACCGAGAACGGCGTCCTGAAGCCCGTGCACGAATGGCCGATTGCCTGGCGCACTGGTCTGGTCGCTGGCATTGAGACTGTGCATGAACGCGACGGCGAGGACGCGGAAGGAAAGCCGGTGTACGCCACCGTGCGCAAGGTGAAGCTGCTGGACCGCACCAAGCTGGTTGAGCTGATCGGCAAGCATGTGGAAGTCGGCGCCTTCAAGGAGAAGGTCGAGCACAGCGGCGAGATCAAGACGCCCGAACTGAAGCTGGTGCTCCATGGAACTAAGCCTTCACCCGCAGCAGACTGAGGCGTTTCTTTCCACTGCGACGGAGATCCTGTACGGCGGCGCGGCCGGAGGCGGCAAGAGTCACCTGATGCGCGTGGCGGCGATTTCCTGGTGCACGGACATTCCCGGGCTGCAGGTGTACATCTTCCGGCGCCTGTCGGACGACCTGGCCAAGAACCACATGGAAGGGCCGACCGGGTTCCCGGCGCTGCTGAGCGAGTGGATTGACGCCGGGTATGTGAAGACGAACGACTCGAAGAACTTCATTGAGTTCTGGAACGGTTCGAAGATTCACCTGTGCCACTGCCAGTACGAGAAGAACGTCACCAAGTACCAGGGCGCCGAGATTCACGTCCTGATGATGGACGAGCTGACCCACTTCACGGACAAGATTTACCGCTACCTGCGCGGCCGGTGCCGTCTTGGCGGCCTGAAGCTGCCGAAGAAGTATGTGGGCCTGTTCCCGCGCGTGGTGGCCGGCTCTAACCCCGGCGGCGTGGGCCACAACTGGGTGAAGGCGACATTCATCGACCCAGCGGCGCCCATGCAGATAGTGCAGCAGGAGAAGGCCGAGGGCGGCATGCGCAGGCAGTACATCCCTGCCAAGCTCAGCGACAACCCGACGCTGCAGGAGAACGACCCGGACTATGTTGACCGGCTGGAAGGCCTGGGCAACGCGGCGCTGGTCAAGGCCATGCGGGACGGTGACTGGAACATCGTCGCCGGCGGCATGTTCGATGACGTGTGGGAAGAGGGCAGTCATGTGCTGGTGCCTTTCGCCATCCCCAAGAGCTGGCGCATCGACCGCGCTTTCGACTGGGGCAGCAGCAAGCCATTCAGCGTGGGCTGGTGGGCTGAGTCGGACGGAACGGAAGCCATCATGGCGGACGGCACGAAGCGCACCTTCCCGCGCGGCACGCTGTTCCGCATCGCGGAGTGGTACGGCTGGAACGGCCGCCCGAACGAGGGCCTAAAGTTGAGCGACGCCGGGATTGCCGATGGCATCGTGAAGCACCAGGCCGACCTTGGAATTGCCGATCGTGTGCGCCCAGGGCCTGCCGACAGCAGCATTTTTGACGAGACCAACGGCGACAGCCCGGCCAAGATCCAGGAGCGCCACAAGGTGCGGTGGGAGAAGGCGGACAAGTCTCCGGGAAGTCGAAAGCGTGGCTGGCAGTTGATGCGCGGCCGATTGATGGCGTCCAAGGCCCCGAGGATGGAAGAGCCTGGCCTGTTCGTGTTCAACACCTGCCGCCAGTTCATCCGCACATTCCCCGTCCTGCCACGCAGTGACAAAGACCCAGACGACATCGACACCGATGCAGAAGACCACGTTGCTGACGAATCGCGTTACCGCGTCCTGGCCGTGAAGCGCACGGTATCTGTTGCCCCACTTCGCATGTAGCCATGGCCCAAAAAGTACAGAACCAATCCAGCGAAGTGCAGGCACTGGCCCAGAACTGGCCCATCGCCGAAGCCCTGCTGGGCGGAACTGCGGCCATGCGCAAGGCGGGAACCACATTCCTGCCCAAGTGGCCCGGTGAGGAAAAAGAAAGCTACGAAGCCCGCCTGGCCACGGCCACGCTGTTTCCAGCCTTCGGCCGCACGCTGGGCGTGATGTCCGGAAAGCCTTTCAGCAAGCAGATCACCCTGGGCGAAGACACCCCGGACAAAATCAAGACCTGGTGCGAAGACGTGGACCTGCAGGGCAACAGCCTGCACACGTTCGCCGCGATGATGATGGATGAGGCCCTGGGCTTCGGCCTGGCTGGCATCCTGGTGGACTACCCCCGCGTGTCGGGAGCCCGCACGCTAGCCGACGAGCGAGCCATTGGCGCCCGCCCGTACATGGTGGCCGTCCGTCACAGCCAGATCCTGGGCTGGAAGGCGCAGCGCTCTGGCGGTGCCACGGTGCTGACGCAGCTTCGGCTGGCTGAGACCAAGGAAGAGGACGACGGCGAATTCGGCATCAAGCATGAGCCGCGCGTGCGCGTGCTGACGCCGGGCGCATGGGCTGTCTACATGCCCGGGGCAAAGGCTGAGGATGACTGGGTGCTGGAAGAAGAGGGCACCACAACGCTGCAGGTCATTCCTTTCGCTCCGGTTTACGGCCGCAAGCGCGCTTTCATGGATGGCGTCTCCCCGCTGCTGGATCTGGCCTACCTGAACGTCAAGCACTGGCAGAGCCAGAGCGACCAGGACACCATCCTGCACGTCGCCAGGGTGCCCATCCTGGCGCTGATCGGCGGGGATGATCCTGGAGTAGACGGCACTGGTGGCACGCAGCTCACCGTCGGCGCATCCGCTGCCGTGCGCCTGCCGAAGGACGGCGACCTGAAGTTCGTAGAGCACACGGGCGCAGCCATCGAGGCCGGCGCGAAGTCCCTGGAAGCGCTGGAAGACCAGATGATCCAGACCGGCGCCGAGCTGCTGGTGCAGAAGCCCGGACAGCGCAGCGCCACGGAGGCGGCAAACGACGCCGAGGCCAACAAGTCGGAGCTGCAGCGGATCACCGAGGGGTTCGAGGACTCGCTGGATCAGGCCCTGCAGTTCATGGCGGCCTGGGTCAAAGGGCCGCAGGGCGGCCATGCCAGCCTGTTCAAGGACTTCGGCGCGGCGACGCTGACCGAGGCCGGTGCCCAGCTGGTGATCTCCATGCAGCAGGCAGGGTTCATAACCAAGGCGACGGCCATCAAAGAGCTGCAGCGCCGCGGCATGCTGGCTGCTGACATCGACGCCCTGATGGAGCTGGATGCCGTGCAGGAGGAAGGCCCAGCCTTGGGCACTGTCGGGGCAGACTGATGGAAAGCGTAAACGATTGGCTGCTGTCGGAGAACATTCGGCACGCCGTAGCCCTTCAGCGCTTCACGAACGGGGTAGTCCAGCGGATCATTGGTAAGCTGAATGCGTCTGACCAGCGGCTGTATGCCGAGTTGGTACTGACGCTTGAAGGTGTACAGGGAACACCCTTCAGTGCAGAAAGGCTGGAAAGCATGCTCGGCAGTGTTCGAGCGCTGAACGCAGCAGCTTACGAAGCCATAGGCAGGGAATTGACCGACGAACTGCGGAAGTTCGTGGAGTACGAGACCAGCTACCAGGCGCAGGTTTTGCAGGCGTCACTGCCCGTGCAGGTGAGCGTTGCGTCTGTCAGTCCGGTTCAGGCATTCACGGCTGCCTACGCGCAGCCGTTTCGCATTTCCAAGGATGGCGCAGTGCCGATGGCGCAGTACATGCAAGGGCTGACCGCTGATCGAGCGCGACAGGTGCGCGACGCGGTAAGCCTCGGGTGGCTAGAAGGCGAGACCACAGACACCATCGTGCGGCGCATTCGCGGCACGAAAGCGCGGAATTTTGAGGATGGCTTGATGGAGGGTAGTCGCCGCCACCTTGAGGGCATGGTGCGGACGGCAACAAACCACATGGCGAATGTTGCGCAGCAGAAGACGCTGGAGGCCAATGAGGATGTGGTGAAGGGCTGGCTCTTCCATGCGACCCTTGACGGACGGACCAGCATCACATGCGCTTCGCTGTCGGGGAAGGTTTTTCCAATAGGCAAGGGACCGATTCCGCCAAGGCATATCAATTGCCGCAGCGCGGCGGTGCCGGTGCTCAAGTCATTTCGAGAGATGGGTTTGGATATCCCGGAGATCGTCGTGGAAGGGCGCACAAGAGCCTCTATCGACGGGCAAATCCCCGCTGACACGTCGTTCACTGCGTGGCTGCGGTCGAAGCCTGCGGGTTTTCAGGACGAAGTGCTCGGCAGTACGCGCGGGAAACTGTTCCGGGCCAACGAGATTGAGGTGGACAAGTTCACCAACAATAAGGGCGTGGTTTACACGCTCGACCAGCTGCGCGATAGGGACGCAGCACTGTTTAAAAAAGCAGGGCTTTGACCTAAAATAGGCGAGCCGCCAGGGTGTGGGGACACCAAGGCGGCTCTAACCACAACAACCTGTACTAGAGGTTCTCTTGGCTGGAAAAAAGTCTACCACTGTGCAGCCACAGTGCTGCACACACTGCGGAGCCGTTTTCACTCCGGTGAAGCTGCTACGCCGAAAGTCTGGGCTCAAGTACGTGGCGCATAGCGCGGGCAAGACGTGTTCGCCAGCATGTGAGCATGGGCGAGCGAGGGCCGCAGACCCGAAACGCGGCTTGAAGCGAGAGAAGAATCCCAATTGGAAGGGCGGCACATCGCATCAAGACTTGGGGCACCGAGGGTCGAATTGGGCGAGGCAGCGCAACGCAGCGTTGAAGCGTGACGGCTATGCATGTGTGGACTGCGGAATGCACGACGATGAGTGTGAACGTCGATATGGTAGGCGGCTTGACGTAGACCACATCGTGCCGTTCCATAATTTCTCCTCGTACATGAAGGCGAACGTACTGTCCAATCTCGCCTGCAGATGCGCTTCATGCCATAGGAAGGCCGAGGCGATTCGAGGCATGTGCCAAATGGTCCTCCCTTTGAACGGCAAGAAAGACGGTGGACATCGAGGTGTACTCCGGGGGGAGATGGCAAACGGCGCGAAGCTCACCCAGGGGATCGTGATGGAAATCAGGCGCGCAGCAGACGACGGGATGTTCATCGGCGAGATCGCCCGACGGTTTTCCATTAGCACGTCGCACGCCTGCGACATTGTTTCTGGGAAAGTCTGGCGGGAGCTTCCGTTGGGCAAGACGCACGCGGATAATCGGCGGAAGATGGGTCGGAGAAAGTTCGCGTACGGCGAACAAACGGGTTCATCGCGCTTCACTGAGGCTCAGGTTCTGGAGATGCGCACGCGTGCAGGGCTCGGCGAAAAGACCAGAGCAATTGCCGACAGTATGGGCGAAACCTACCACGCGGTTTACCAAGTCTTATCCGGGCGCGGGTGGAGGCACGTCTTGCCGCCAGCGGTCACGGCACTATGATGCTCGTGTGCCACTGAAGCTTGTCACGCCGAACCAGCCATCGCCCAAACAGGCGGTTCTGACGCGCCTCAAGAAGATACCCAGGCCCGACGGGATGATCCAGTGCGCCCGGTGTGGGTCTAGGACGATCTTGAATACCGTAACAGGCGCATTCGTTAAGAACGGTCGCAAACAGGGCGGAACCAAAACCAATGTGGACATCTGCTACCACTGCCACATGCGGGGCATTTGGTCGCCGATGATTCCGGAGCTGCCACGGCTGGTGAAGGAGCCGAAGCCCAGGCGGACGAAGCCGAAGGCTGTGAAATAGAGGAATTTCAAATGGCCAGAGGGTTTTCGAAAGCAGAAATAAGCCTTCGAGAGTTGGCGGAGTTGACCATGGCAGGCGCAACCGATGGAGAGATTGGAGCCTACGTCCGAGAGAAGCTGATGGCGGTCGGATGCCAGCCGATTGAGGTTGACGGACAATTTTTCAAAACCAAGCGTGAAATGCGATCACACCTTTACCGCAAGAACCAAGCTGTGAAGTAACGAATTCAGGTCGCAAGACCACCCTAACAACCCGCCCAGGCGCAAGTCTCGGCGGGTTTTTCATTTCCGGCTTCTGCGCGCGATGCGCCGTGGCCACCAACTGCCCGAGATGGGCGCATCCCACCGTTCGAGAGGAACGTTTCCAATGCCATTGCCATTTGCCGTCGATTCCATCGACACCGTGCCCGAAGCGCAGCGCAGTCTGTACAAAGAGTCGAACGGGAAGTTCGTGCTCGATGTGGACGGCTACGAAGACCCAGCCGGGCTGAAAAGCGCACTCCAAAAAGAGCGCGAAGCAGCCAAGACCGCCGCCAAGCAGGTGCAAGCCTGGTCGGCCCTGGGCAAGTCGCCTGAGGAAATTCAGGCCCTTGTCGAGGCCCACGCCCAGGCCGAAGCCGAAAAGCTCGGCAAGAGCGGTGAATGGGACAAGCTCAAGCAGCAGATGGCAGACCAGCACAAGGCCGAGCTGTCGAAGAAGGACGAGCGCATCGGGACTCTGACGAAGAGCCTGGAGCGTCGCCTGATCGATGCCGACGCGACTGCAGCCATTGCGGCAGCCAAGGGAATTCCCGCCCTGCTGTTGCCGCATGTGCGCGCATCCGTGAAGGTCATCGAAGAAGACGGTGATTTCAAGGTCCAGGTGGTTGATGCGCAGGGCAACCCGCGTGTCAATGCCAAGGGCGAATTCCTCTCCATTGCGGATTTGGTCGGCGAGATGCGCCAGTCCGATGTGTATGGCCGTGCTTTCGAGCCCACTGGCACCACGGGAGGTGGTGCGCAAGGCGGCGCAGGCGGCGGCGCGAAAGTGATCAAGCAGGCGGCATTCGACGCGCTTCCACCGAAGCAGCGCGCGGCCAAGATGGCCGAGGGCTACACCGTCGTCGAGTAATCCGCCAAACCACAGCATCGAAGCCCGCCCAGCGCGGGCTTTTCCATTTCTGAAAGGCCTACACCATGGCAAACGTATTCACCGCCCTGCAGCCCACGCTATTCAGCGCCGCTCAGGAGGTTTCCAACGAACCTTTCGGCGTGATCAGCGCAATCAATGCCAACTTCGACGACAAGGGCGTCGCTGTTGGTGACTCCGTGAAGGTGCCCGTGGCGCCTATCCGCGCTGTCAAGTCGTTCACCCCATCCATGGCAATGCCTACGGGGGACGATGCGACCGCTGACGGCGTGTCGGTGACCATCACCAACACCGATTACGTGGACTGGAACCTGACCGGCGAGCAGACCCGCAGCCTGGAAAACGCCAACTCCGACAAGGAATGGGTGCGCCAGATGATCGCCCAGGGCATGCGCGCGCTGCGGAACAAGGCCGAGGTCGCTGCGTGCACCGCCATCAAGGTTGGCGCTTCGCGCGCTGTCGGCACTGCTGGCACGAACCCCTTTGCATCGGACATCAACATCATTCCCGATGTGCGTAAGGTGCTGTTCGACAACGGCGCTCCCATGGCCGACCTGCAGCTGTGCATTGACTCCGCTGCTGGCACTTCCGCCCGCAAGCTGGGCATCATCCAGCAGGCCTACCAGGCGGGCAACGACCAAGAACGCCGCTCCGGCGACCTGCTGCGCCAGTTCGGCTTCTCGATCCGCGAATCCGCTGGCATCACCGCGCACACCAAGGGCACTGGCGCCAGCTACGTGACCTCGGGCAGCACGGCGGCCGGCGTGCGCGATGTGGCGCTGGTTACCGGCACCGGAACGGTGTTGGCTGGTGACGTGGTGACCTTCGCCGCTGATTCGACCAACAAGTACGTGGTGAACAACGGCGTGGCGGCTCCCGGCACGATCACACTGGGCCGCCCCGGCGCCCGCATGACCATCCCAACAGCCAACGCGCTGACGGTGGGCAACAACTACACGGCCAACCTCGCCTTCGAGCGTTCCGCTGTCGTGGGTGTGATGCGCGCTCCCATCATCCCGCCCAACCCGATCATCCAACAGACGCTGATCAGCGATCAGTTCGGCATGACCTATCTGCTGCTGCAGATCGCGGGCTACGGCATGACCACCTGGCAGCTGCACATCGCCTACGGCTTCAAGGTCGTGCAGGGCGAGCACGTCGCCATCGTGATGGGTTGATCAACAGCCGGGGGCTTTGACCCCTGGCACTTCCTGCGAATAGGGAAATGACATGACCGAAATCGAACTGACCCCAGTGACCAAGGATGGCGAGTACATCGAGGTGAACCCCGCCACCCTGGCTGAACACAAGGCTCTTGGCTGGGTGCAGTGCGCCCGCCAAGAACCCAGCGACAACGAGCCCGACGGCGCCAAGAAGGCCCCCACGGTGCCCGAGATCAAGGCCACCCTGGAAGGCGCTGGCGTCACGGTGCCCGACGGCGCCAAGAAGGCCCCCACGGTGCCCGAGATCAAGGCCACCCTGGAAGGCGCTGGCGTCACGGTGCCCGACGGCGCCAAGAAGGCCGACCTGGTTGCTCTGCTGGCCGCCTTTGAGCGCTCCGGCCTGTCCGGCGCCGACTGGAACAACCTGGCTGACGAAGACCGCGCAAACCGCGTCTCCTACTGATCCATGGCCCTGATCGTCGCCCCCGCCGCTGGCGCGGAGTCCTATATCTCCGTCGCCAACACCGACGCCTACCACGCAGCCCGTGGCAATGCCGCCTGGGCGCTCCTGACCACCGAGGCCAAGGAGCAGGCCCTGCGCAAAGCAACGGACTACATGGGCGCTTACTCCGGCCGTTGGAAGGGCGCGCGCGTCAGCTCCGGCCAGGCGCTGGACTGGCCTCGTGCTGGTGTCGTGGTGGACGGCTACGAGATCGACTGGGAAACGGTGCCTGCCGCCATTGCCAATGCCTGCGCCGTCTTGGCGCTCAAGGCATCGGCAGGCGACATCTCGCCCGACATGGGCCCGCAGAAGCAGAGCGTGAAGGTGGGGCCGATTGAGACCACCTACGCCACCGGCACGCGGCAGGTGACGCGCTACCAGTCGGCCGAAACGCTGCTGGCGCCGTATCTTGCGGGCAGTGCAGGGCAGGTGAGGGTGGTGCGGGCGTGAAGACGAAATGGCTTGATCGTCGCGTGGCCGCCCCTGGTCCGTTCCTCTGCCTGGTGCTGAGCCAGGCCGAGTGCGACGCAGCCATGAAGGCCTGCCGACAGCCGTCCACCCCCTATCTGTCCACGCCGCGCGCTGACGCCACCACGCACCTGCTCTGCAACGACAAGGGAGAGTCGGTGGCCATCGTGGCGCTGGGCAACACATCGGGCCGCTCAAGTATCGAGATCGCTGGCTTGCTGGTCCATGAGGCGGTGCACGTTTGGCAAGAGCACTGCGCCAACATCGGCGAGCGCCGCTGCGGATCGGAGCAGGAGGCCTACGGCATTCAGGGCATCGCCCAGACGCTGCTGGAAGAGTACGCCCGGAGGATTGCATGACCATCGATTACCAGGGGATCGCGCGAGACGCTGATGAGGCCCTGCGCGAAGCTGGCGCCGCTGGAACACTCACCTACAAGACCCGCAGCGGGGAATACGACACAGAGCTGGGCGACTACCCCGAGGTGGAGATGACGCAGGCGTGCACCGCCGTGGTTTTCCCCGTCGAAGAAAAGCTGGTGAACGGCACTACGGTGCTGGCTACCGACGAACAGGCGTACCTGTCGGCCGTCGGCCTGAGCATCCCGGAGCCCACACACGTCCTGACGCTGGGCGGCGTGGCCCGCACGGTGGTCAGCGTGAAGAAACTGGCCCCGGCCGGCACCTCTGTGCTTGTCGAGCTGATCGTTCGGAGGTGAGCATGGGATTCGCCGCCGACCTCAACAAGCTCTGCGAGCGCGCTGGGGACAAGGCCGCGCTGTTGGTGCGCCGCGCTGCTCTGGAGTTGCAGAGCGGGATGATTGAGAAAAGCCCAGTGGACACAGGGCGGTTCCGCTCAAATTTCCAGTGCGGCATCGGTGCCATGAACTCGGACACGTCTGCCGCGCCAGAAAAGAGCGGTTCGTCTGCTCTGGGCCGCACAGAAACCACCCTGCAAGGCTGGAAGCCTGGGCAGACCATCTGGCTCACAAATTCATTGCCCTATGCGGCGCGAATTGAGCGGGGTTGGTCACAGCAGGCGCCCACTGGAGTCGTCCGCTTGACGGTGCAGGACTACCGCCAGGCCCTGGCCCGCGCCGTGGAGAGCATCAAGTGACCATCGCCCTGATCGAAGCCGCGCTGGAAGATCGCCTGCTGGCCATCACGCCCGCCATCGCCACCGCGTTCGAGAACAAGACCTTCACGCCAGTGGTTGGCACCGAGTACCAACGCATCAACCACCTGACGAACACCCCGGTGGATCACGCCGTTACGCTGGACGTGACCGAAGACCGGGGAATCCTGCAGGTGTCCCTGTTCTACCCACTGGACAAGGGCCGGGTTCCTGCGAAGACGCGGGCCCAGTTGATCCGCGACCAGTTCAACCCCCCCCTGACGCTCACCAAGGGCTCAGGGAAGGTCGAAATCACCAGGACGCCAAGCATCGGTAGCGGGTTCGCCGACGGGGACCGCTACATGGTGCCGGTGTCCATCTACTGGCAGTCGTTCGGTTGAAGACATGAAACCAGCAACAAAAGCACTTCACGAATCCCTGATCCGCCTTGCCAAAGGCGCCATCACGGCCTGGGAGCAGTGGCTGCAGAAGCAGTCCTGACCCGCATCAATCACCCTGCCTCGCGGCAGTCCTCGCCTTCGGGCCTCGACGCCATGCGCCTCGCAGAAATCCGCCCCTTACCGGGGCTTTTTCTACGAAAGGCCCATCATGGCATCCGTACCAACCGGCACTATCTTCTCGATTGCCACCGCATTCGCCACGGCAAAGACTGTCACTGGAATTTCCAACGCAGCAGAGGCCGTCGTCTCCTGCACCGCCCATGGCTACTCTGTCGGCGACGTCGTTCAGCTCTACTCTGGCTGGGGCCGCCTGAATCGCCGCGCCGCCCGGGTCAAGAGCGTGACGACTGACACGTTCGTGGCCGAAGGCATCAACACGACCAATACCGAGTTCTTCCCGAGCGGATCAGGCGGCGGCACGGTGCGCAAGGTAACTACCTTCCAGCAGATCAACAAGATCCTGAACCCGAATAACAGCGGCGGTGAAGCCAAGAACATCGCCGTGAAGTTTCTGGAAAGCGACGTCGAAGAGAACATTAACGACGGCTTCACGGCCATCACCGAGACGTTCGACATTGATGCGGACGAATTCGGGCAGGCCAGCTATGCCGCGCTGGTGACGCTGACCGAAGTCCAGACCGACACCGTGCTGAAGAAGACGCTGAAGTCCGGCTCGCTGATCTTCACGCCGTGCCGCGTGGCCATCAACGAGAACGTGAAGATGGCCGATGGCTCGATCATGACCAACGCCGTCTCAATCAACGGCAACGGCCGCATCACTCGCTACAACGCGGCCTGACCAACGGCCCTCCGCGCGAGAGCCTTTCTGTTTCTGGCGCAAGCCACCACCAGCACCGACGCATCCACGTTCGTTCCTTCGCAGGGACGGCGTGGGTGCGCACGGGCAATTTCAACCCTGCGAAAGAACCACCATGGCAAAACTCATCATCGGCGATTCCCCCGACAGCTTCCCCCTGTCTGTCGAAATTCCAACCCCCAACGGGCCCGCAACAGTCGAACTCACGGCCAAGCATTTGCTGGCCACCGAGTGGGCGGAAATGCGAGAAGCAAACACCGACAAGGTGAATACTGAAATCAAGGCTCTTTTCGACAAGGCCCGAGCAGCAGCAGAGGATGAGTATGCGGCGTCGATGAAGAAGGTGAAAAAGCAGGCGAAGCCTTCCGAAGAACCTCACTCCACCGAGGAAGCAGAGGCTGCAAAAGAGACAGCAATTCTTGCCATGATCAAGCCTGTCAAAGACAGCGACATCAAGCGCTTGGTTGTGTCCAATGCGGCCCAGATGATCCTGAACATCGCAACCGGGTGGGATCTGGATGACGCCTTTACCCAGAAGGTGCTTGAGAAGATGTGCAACAAGTACCAGGGCGCGCACTCTGCCATCTTCGCCGCCTACAACGAAAAGCTGGAAGGCCGCCGCCTGGGAAACTGAAAGAGGCCATCACGGCCTACTTTGATCGCCCTCCTTCCCTTGAGGAGATGAGAGCCTCTGGCTATGAGCCAGAAGACTTCGAGGGCGATGACTTTGCAGTGTGGCCGGAGAACTGGCCGGTGATTCGGCTTTTCACCGCCGTGCAAACCCAGTGGCGCATGTCCGGGATGGGCGGACCTACCGGGTTGGACTATCCGGCCGTATTTGCCACCATGGATCGGCTGCTCAGGAATGAAACGCAGGAGCGCAAGGATGCGCTCTTTGCTGATCTGCAGGTGGTAGAGCGCGCGGCTCTGGAAGAGATGGCGAAGAAGCGGTGATCCGCTACCATGGGGCCTTCATTTGGAGGGGTCCATGCGTATTTTTGTGATGGTCGGCGCAGTCGTTGGGCTGCTGGTTTTGGTGCTCGGCGTTCTGGTTTCGAAGGGTGCGCCGCAAGAAGCTGCAATGGCTGCGATAGCGTGCGCGTGCGCCGTGATCCCATATGTTGGCTGGCGCGCCTCCCAGATAGACGACAGCGAGCGCGAAGAGCGCAAGTTCCGCAAGGAACTACTTGACAGACTGGAAGCGCTGGAGAAATCCCGGCACACGTAAACACACCCGCTTCGGCGGGCTTCTTGTTTCTGGGGGGGTCATGGAGCATCAAATCATCCCGAAAGACGCGGCTTCCGAAGTGATACGCGGAGAGGACTTCAGCCTCTTAAACGAAGTTGCGCCGAGCCTTATGAGGTCGCTTGCAAGTTGCGCAGGCAAGTCGATTGGCGAACTTCGCAAGATGGCCGCCGATGGAGCGCTCACATCGAGCGCGCTGATTGGCCGCCTCACGATCGGATAGCATGGCCTCTTCATTTGGAGGGGCTATGGAGATCTTTCTAATCTGGGTTGTATTTGCCGTCATCGTTGCCGTGGCCGCATCGGGCCGTGGTCGCAGCGGGTTTGGCTGGTTTCTGCTTTCAGCGGTTATTTCCCCGTTGCTGTCGTTCATCTTGCTTATGGTTTTGCCAAAGGTTGGGGCCGCTGGGCTCCAGAAAGATGAAACTGGAGCAGCAATTACTCCAGAGACACACGTCAGATGCCCGGATTGCCGGGAGCTGGTGCGAAACGACGCGCGTAAGTGCAAACACTGCGGGACCGCGCTAGTCCCGCAGTGACTACGTAGCACCACACACAGAACCCGCATCGTGCGGGTTTTTTCATTTCTAGGCTCGCCATTCGGCGGGCCTTTTTCGTTTAAGGCCGCCAATGAGCACAGAAGACATCGCAGCGATCGGCATTGCGCTCGAAACCGATGGTGTTGAGAAGGGCATTCGCGCCCTTGATGTGTTGGCAAGCAAGGGGCCTGCCGTTGAAAAGTCCATGGGGCAGGTGGAGGGGGCCGCCAAGCGCACGGGAAAGAGCCTGGAGACGCTTGGGCGCGGCACGGCACTGGACGGCCTTGCCCAAACCAGCGCAACGGCAGCCGCAGGCATGGAGAAGTTGGGGGCATCAAGCGGCAAGGCGCAGGCAGCGTTGAGTGGGCAGGCGACGGCAGCAAAGAGTGCCGTATCGTCTTTCGATTCGCTCAAGACGGCGGTCTCCGGGTTCACGCAGTCCGAAAGTCAGTACATCCAAAAACTGGTTGACGAAGCAAAACAGCTTGGCATGACGCGCTCAGAGCGCGAGCGTTACATCGCTCAGAGCCGCGGGATGTCCGAGAGCGCCCAACAAGTGGCCGCTGCCATTGGGGCAAAAATCGACGCCTACAAGCGCGAACAGACGGAGCTTGGCAAGACAGCAGGTGCCGCCAAAGACTCTGCGCAGTCCATGCTTTCACTTGCGCGCACTGGCGTTTCGGCCGTGCTTGGTGGCGCTGTGGTGCAAGGCGCAATGGCTGCATCAAAAGCAATGTTCGATGCCAGCGCGAACGCAGAACGGCTGCGCACGATGCTGGATTTCTCGACGGGCGGAAACAGCGCGCGCGAGATTGAATACCTACGCGGCGTCACCTATCGCCTCGGCCTGGAGTTCAGCAGCACTGCAAAGGCATACGGCCAGTTCCGGGCCGCAGCCAAGGGCACCGCACTGGAAGGCGATAAGGCGCGCGCCGTGTTCGAGAGCGTGGCGAAGGCCAGCGCAGTCATGGGCCTGAGCGCGGACCAGTCGAGCGGCGTACTCCTGGCGCTGCAGCAGATGATTTCCAAGGGCACGGTGCAGGCTGAAGAACTGCGCGGGCAGTTGGGTGAGCGTTTGCCAGGCGCGTTCCAGATCGCAGCCAAGGCCATGGGCGTGACCACGGCAGAGCTTGGCAAGATGCTTGAGCAGGGGCAGGTTATTGCCGACGACTTTCTTCCGAAATTTGCCGCTGCGCTCGAGAAGAACCTGGGAGACGCTGCTGAAAAGGCTGCAGGACGGTTGGATGCGTCGGTCAACCGTGTTGCAAGCGCATGGGAGCGCCTGAAACAAAACGCTGGCGACAGCGGCGTAAGTAGGGCTGTGGCTGGTGAGCTGGAGGCCATCACGCGCGACCTCACCGCAGTATCAGACGCCATGGAGAACACGCGCAAGGCTGGCGGCGGCATGTTCTCGCAGTTGGCCGCTGGTGGCGGTGTGGCTGTGGGCCGCACGGTGTTCTCTACCCTGAATCTGGCCGCGAACACACTGAACGGCACGATCAATGCGCTCACCGGCAGCGTGTTTGGGCTGCGTACCGACTTGGCGCTTCTGCCAGACGTGTTCAAGACGAACGATCAGCAAACAAAGGCGCTTGCTGCCAACCTGAAGCAGGCCGAAGCCGAATTTGCCGCCCTGCAAGCTCGTGGTGCAGCCAATACCAAGAACATTTACCTGCAAAGCTCCTACTTCCAGTTGCAGGAGTACATCAAAGAACTGAAGGCCGCGCAGGATGAACAAGCCAAACTGACGGGAGGCGCTGCAGCCAACCAGAACATGAACGCAGGCGTCACCGCAAGCGGCCAGGCGCGCGAGCGATTCGAGAAGCAGCGCGCGGCGGATGTTGAATCGGCCAACGCCTTCCGCCTCAACCAGTCCGGGGTGCCTCCGTCCTACCTGAAGGACATGCAGGAGCTGATCCGCCTGAACCAGGCCGGTGTGCTGGTTGGCAAGGAGTACACCGACGCGCTCGCCAAGCAGCAAACCATCCTGCTGCAAAAAACCGGCGTCACAAAGAACTCTGCCGCCGCTGCCAACGCGGAGCAAAACGCCTACGAATCGCTGATTGCCAGCATTCGCGCCAAGATCGAAGAAGACCGCCTCGAACTGGCGGGCGGAGAGGCGCTGACGGAAAGCCAGCGGATGCGCATCAAGCTCGACCAGGACCTACTGGCTGGGCGCATCAAGCTGGGTTCGGCTCGCGAGGCGGATGTACGCGCAGCGATTCAGGAGAAAGCCGAATCAGAAGCGCAGGTGGCCGCCATGCGCGTGCTCAACAAGGCCAACCTCGAAGCCGCCCAGACCCGCGACAAGTACCTCGCATCCCTGAGCACCGGCACCGAGAAAATCCGCGCCGACATCCTGGCCCAAGAAGAAGCCACCGCCCGCATGGGCTTGTCCCGCGAAGCTATCGCAGACCTCGACGCCGCCAAGCTGGACATGCTTGCCACCGACACAGAGCTGCAGGCCATCAAGGCGCTGGACCGCAACCTCGACCAGCAGACCTACGACTCCCTGAAAGAACAGGCCAAGCTGTACCGCGACCTGGCTGCAGCCAAGCGCGTTGGCGCAGCCAAGGAAACGGCGCTGGAGATCGAGAAGGCCAACGAAGAAGCGGCCCGAAAGGCAGCCGAGGACTGGCAGCGCACGGCCGACGACATCAACCGCAGCCTGACCGACGCTTTGATGCGCGGCTTTGAGTCCGGCAAGGATTTCGCCCGCAACCTGCGCGACACCATCGTCAACATGTTCAAGACGCTTGTCTTGCGGCCCGTCATCAGCGCCATCGTCAACCCTGTTGCGGGTGCCGTCACCGGGGCGCTTGGGCTGGCTGGTGCTGCGAATGCGGGGCAGTCTGCCTTGTCCACCGTCGGTAGCATCGGCAGCATCGGCAGCGGCTTCAGCCTGCTCGCCGGGCTGGGAAACTTCGGTGGCGGGCTGGCGGGCGGCTTAAGCGGGCTCATGGGCTCGCTGGGGCTGTCGGCTACTGGCGCCACCATCGGCGGTGCCATGTCTGCGGGCGGCATCGCCCTGCAGGCAGGCAACATCGCTGGCGGCCTGGGCACCATTGCGGGGGCTCTTGGCCCCATCGCCATCGGCATTGCGCTGCTGTCGAGCTTCATCAAAAAGAGCACGCCCCACATGGGAGCGGCCAGCAGCTACAGCGCCGCTGGCGGCCTGACGTCTGGCGTGGACGTGTACCGCGCATCCGGCCTTGCCGACACGCGCACGTACAGCGCCGAGGCTGAGGCCGTCACTGCCCCCATTGCGCGCAGCATTGGCATGGCGCTGGACTCGGTGGCGACCACCTTCGGCAAGAAGGCGGGCTACGAAATCAGCACCGCCTTTGCCGACGACAAGAGTAAAGACGGCGCCTGGGGTTCGCTCGTCATCAAGCGAGGCGGCGAAAGCATCATCGACTGGCGGGACGACCAGACCAGCAAATGGGCGCCGCGTGAATTTGCGGACGGTGAAGCGGGCGCCAAGGAATACCAAAAAGCCATCGCCCTGAGCGCCCGCGATGCCCTCAAGGACGCCATCGGCGAAGTCGATTGGGCCACCGACATGCTCGATGCGCTGGGCGACAGCCCGGCGCTGGAGGGCCTGGCGCAAACGGTTGACCAGATCAACGCCATCCAGCTCGCTTTTGGGCAGTTCGGCAAGCTCATGCCCCAGTTTGCGGATCTTTCGCAAAAGGCGCTGAGCAAGCTGACGGAAACCGTAGGCGGCGCTGGCACGCTGGCACGCTCCATGGACGTGTTCTCGCGCGACTACTTCAGCGAGGCCGAGCGTCAAGCCGTAGTGCGGGCCGACCTCACGGCCGAGTTCGGCAAGCTGGGTTTCAGCCTGCCGCGCACACGCGACGAACTCAAGGCCCTGATCCAGGCGCAGTGGGCGATGGGCGAGGGCGGCGCAGAGACTGCGGGCAAGCTGCTGCAGCTCACGGAGGCATTCTCCAGCGTCACGCAGTCCGCTGAAGAGGCCGCCGAAATGGCGCGTGCCAGCGCAGAGAAGGCGCGCAGCAACGCACTGGCCCAGCTTGACGCCAGCGCCCAGCGCGAACGTGCCCTGTGGACGGCGCAGGCAGATGCCGCAGCCAGCCTGCGCAACGAAGTGCAGGGCATTTTTGACACCCTGGCCGCCAACATCCGCGAGCTGCGAAACGAGGGCATGGGCGCGGCCCTGTCTGCTGCGCAAGGGCGCGCATTCATCGCCAGTGCGCAGGTGGCAGTGCAGGCGGGCGCGGGCCTGCCGGACAAAGACGCCCTGGCCGATGCCATTGCCGCAGCCCGTGGCGGCATCACGGCCAGCGGGGTCTACGGCAACAGCATCGAACGCGAATTCGCCGCACTGGCCCTGGCCGGTGAACTGGCCGTTCTGCAAGAAGCCGCAGGCGAACAGCTCAGTACCGCCGAACTGCAACTGCGCGCCGCCGAGAGCCAGATTGAGCAGCTCGACGAAACGCTGGGCTATTGGCGCAAGCTGCTCGACGGAACAAAGGCTGGCATTGACGCCACCCTGAGCGTGGCCGATGCAGTCCGCAGCCTGCAGGCCCTGATGTTCCCGGAAGCCGATAAGCCCGCAGCGCCAGAGTCTGGCAGCGGTGGATTTGTCATCGGCGGTGGCGGCGGTGGTGGTGGTGGCGCTCCCGCGCCGTCCCCAGCGACGCTCAGCCGCCTGGGCAATATCTACCTCGGGGCGGGCGGCACGGCAATTGTCGATCGCGACTACATCGACCGTTTCGACAGCATCAACCAGTTCGTCAACACGCTCGACTTCAGCGTGAGCGGGGCTGCTGCAAGCATTGCCGCGCTCACCGGCGCTGCGCAGGAGCACGGGGTCAGTGCCAACGAGATCGCCATCGCCACAGGCTACCGCCTGGAGGACGTGGAGGCCTTGTTGCCCGGCATCCCGCGCTACAAGCGCGGCACAAACTTTGTGCCCGAAGACGGCCTGGCCTGGCTGCACAAGGGCGAACAGGTGCTGCCCGTTGCACCGCAGGGCGCGCCCTACCAGCCCCCCATGGCGGACAACGGCCAGGTGGTAGCCCTGTTGCAGCAAATCGCCGAGCGCGTTGCGGCGCTTGAAAGCCATGCATCCACCAGCGCAGACGCCAACACCCAGACCGCTGACGTGCTCACCCGCGCCAGCCAGGGCGACGCACTGACCACTGCAGCCGCGCCCACCATCGCTTAAAGACCGCCCATGTACTACATCGAGCGCATCCCGCCCACCGACGCCACCTGGCAGGCGGGCACCATTGCCGAGCCATCGCCGCGCGAAACCGCATGGAGCGGCGCCACCGTGGCCTACACCGTGGGGCAGGAGGTGGTGCGCGCCACCACGCACCGCGTGTACCGCTGCGCCGTGGCCCACACAAGCGCTGCCAGCCCGTTGCCCGAGAACGACCCCACCCGGTGGAAGGAAATGCGCCCCACCGACCGCTGGCAGCCATTCGGCCCGTGGACAAACGCCGCAGGCCAGACCATCTACAGCGGCCTGGCCGTGGAGAGCACCACCGGCAACCTGGTGTGGCGCATGGCGCTGCGCTACGCCAATGGCGTGGCCCTGTTCGGCCTGCGCGGCGCCACCCTGCGTGCGCAGGTGTACGACACGCCCGGCGGCACGCTGGCACAAGAGCGGGCCATCAGCCTCAAGCGGCCTGCCAGCGGCTATTGGGACTTGATCTATGGGCAGCGCAGCTACCGCGACCGCCTGCTCATTGAAGGCCTGCCCATGTACCCCAATGCCGAGCTTGTGCTGACCGTTGAAGGCAGCGGCAGCCAACTGCGCCGCGTCACGCAGATCGAGGTGGGCAAGCTGCGCCAGATCCACGGCGCGAATTTTGGCGGCATCGAATACGGCCTCAGCAACACCCCCCGCGCCCGCATGTTCCGCGAGCAAGACGACGACGGCACAGAAAAAGTACTGATGTTCGGCGTAAGCCAGGACATGGACGCCACCGTGGTCATGCACGCAGACCGCGAAAACACCGCCCTGACCGCTTTGCGCGGCCTGGCCGGGCGTGGCGTGGCCCTGCTGCCCAGCCTGGGCGCGGGGTACGAGCAGCGCCTGACGTTTGGCGTGATTGATGGCGCCCCCGTCACCCGCACCCACTACGGCATCACCCAGGCCCGCTTTAGCGTGCGCGGCCTGCCCGTCGATTAACCCAAAACCCGAAAGGATACGCATGGCCACACCAGCCCCCACGCCACCAGACGGCCCGCCCGCGCTGCCCGTCAGTACAGACGCGGAGAGCACCTTCGACACACTCTGGGACAGCTTCAATGCCTGGCTTAAAAACAACCTGTGGCCCTATCTGGGCGCGGTAGCGGACAGCACGGCAGCCAACGCGACCGAGGCAGAGACGGCGGCGGCCACCGCCACGGCCCAGGCTGGTGCAGCGGTGGCTGCTGCGGGCGCGGTGCTGTGGGTAGGTGACACCAACTATGCAGCAGGCGCAGCGGTTTACAGCCCAACCACCCTGGCCAGCTACCGCACTGCCACCGCTGGTATCAGCAGCATAGACCCCGCGCTGGACACCGCCCGCTGGGTGCGCCTGGGATCAGCCGGTGCCCCCGATTTTCTTCTCCAATCTCAAGGGATCATCTAAATGACCACATCAGCACAATACGCATCGACCCCGGCAACCGCCGTGGGTCAAGTCTCGGCCGCAAACACCAACCGCGACGGCACCGGCACCATCGTCACAGTGCTGACTGCTGGTGCGTCCGGCACCCGGGTGGATGACATCACCGTGACGGCCACCGGCACCACCACGGCGGGTATGGTGCGGCTGTATCTCAACGACGGCACAAACAGTCGTCTGTGGCGAGAGATCGCCGTGTCTGCCATCACCCCGAGCGGCACGGTGGCGGCGTTCACTGCGGCCCTGTCGAACCTGGGGCTGGTGCTTAAAACAGGCTGGAGCCTGCGGGCAAGCACGCACAACGCTGAGGCATTCAACGTTGCGGTGACCCGCGCCGGAGATTTCTGATGAACGCCGGAATGTTTGGTATGCCCAGCGCGCGGTCGACGGGAGCGCGCAAGGTCGTCGCATCTGCAGTGGGGAGGGCCAGCACTGCGGTGGTTGGCGCAACTGCGGCAATTGGCGCATCGAGCAGCGTCGTCGGGATGACATTGGGCGTGCGTCAGCGCATGTTGTCGATTTCCGGGGGGGGCGCTCTGCGTGCTACGGCCATCAATCAAGCGACAGGCGGCGCGCAGTCGCTGCGCCTGGAAGTGTGGGTGGACGGTGTGGCTGTTGCGGACGTGTCAAACGCATCCGTTGCCAGCGGGAGCGGGCTCATCGCTGTAGGCTTCGCAGTCGCAAGTGGGACGCCATTGTGGGACTGGATACCGTTCGACAGCTCTCTTGAGATCTGGGCGACGATGGGTGCATCTGCGGGTCTGTCTTTTGGCGCTGTTTACGACATCCATCAGTGAGGCCCCCATGACGACAACCACCTACAACATCGGCGGCGCTCAGGTCACTGTGATGGGCTCTCCTGCGCCATCGATTCCAGAGCCGAGGCACATCACCGTCCTTGCATTCCGCCGCCGCTTCACCAAAGCCGAGCGTGCTGCTATCGAATGGGCCGCAGTGGACCGATCCGACCTGACTGTGGAGCAGCGACAGCAGGCCGCCGCGTTGCGCTCCGACCTCAAAGACCAGGCGCAAGCGCAGTACATTGATCTGGACGACCCCGAGGTCATCGAAGGTGTGCAGGCGTTAGAGGCCATTGGGCTGATTGATGCTGACCGCGCGCTGGAGATACTTGGCGCGCCAGTGCAGCCCGAGGAAGTGCCATGAGCTTGCGCAAAACGCTGTGCAAACTCTTGGGCTGCAATGCGCCGCAGGCGAATGGTGTGCCGCTTGTGGGCTTCTACGGCGACAGCCTCACGGCTGGCACTATCGAGGGCACGCCCAACAACACCATGGCCGTGCCGCCTGTGCGGCGCCTGAACGAGCTGGCAGGCGGCGCCATCTACGGCATCAGCTACGCCCGCCCAGGCGCCACCGTGGCCCTGGCGTTGGAGGGTGGCCACGCCATGCCCTACGGCCCCTGGGCCAGCCATGTGCAGCGCGCCCCAGAGCACTGGATGGTGCTGCGCTTTGGCGGTGCCGACTACGTGGTGGGCACGCCGGGCGATACGCTGCGCCCCCAGGTCACCACCCTGGTGGATCAAGCCCGCGCGGCTGGCAAGCAGCCCATTCTGGTGGGCGTGCCCAACCTGCTGCCCGGCATCCAAGGGGTGGACGACCTCCTGCGCGACCTGGCCGCGCAGATGGCTGTGCCCTTCATCGAGCTGGCGCATGTGGCCGTAGGCCCAGGCGACCAGCCAGACGGCATCCACCCCAGCCAGGCCCTGTCTGACCGCATCGCGGCCGAAATGGTGCGGCAGCTTTTGCCCATCGTGCGGGAGGGCTGACCCATGCGCACAGCCTTCTATCAATCCACCCGCCTGGGGCCCAACGGCCTGGCGGCGGTGCTGCTGAGCTTTTACCCACAACCACAAGAGCAGGGAGGGGCCGCATGCCCGAGCCAACGTCTACATCCGGCCTGAGCCTGGCCGCCGTCTCCATCGCGTTGCTGGGGCCGATGGCGGGGCCTTACGCCCTGATTGTGTTTGCCGCGCTGGCGGGCGCCCTGTGGCCGCTGAGCGCGTCAGAGACGATCAGCAAAGCGGCCGGCGCCAAGCTGCTGCTGCGCTGCACGCTCACGGCCGTGGCGCTCACGTCCGCGCTGGCCCTGGTGTTGCAGAGCAAGTGGCAGATCCCGGCGACGGAGGCGCTGTCGCCCGTGGCCTTCCTGATCGGCGCGCTGGGCAACGGCTGGCGGCCGGTGTTCGATGCCGTGGGCGCGGCTTTGTCGGGGGTCGTTTCGCGCATCGGCGGCCAGCCGCCTGGAGGGCCAAAACCATGAATGCACTACTCATTGCCCACGAACTGGCCTGCGCGGCCCTGTTCTTCTCGGTGTTCTGCCGCCTGCTCAAAACCAGCACCCGCACCCGCGTGCTGGTGCGCCTGGCCTTCTGGGTGCTGGGCGTGGTGGCCGTGGCGGGCATGGCCTGGCCGGTGCTGGGCTGGCCGCTGCCGTGGTTCGGCGTGCTGCTGTGCCTTGCCATCGTGCTGGTGCAGGGCGTGACGGCTTTTTACTGGTCCCGGGGCGTGCCCCGGCCATTCATTGTCCGGGAGGATTCGCATGCTCACTGAACGCCAGCTTCGCTCCGCCACCGGCTGCACCTCCGATCGGGCAGAGGCCTGGCTGCCACACATCACCCGCGCGTGCGAGATTTTCGGCATCAACACGCCCGCCCGGCTTGCCGCCTTCCTGGCGCAAATCGGCCACGAGTCTGGCCGCCTGGCCTACGTGCGCGAAATCTGGGGCCCCACCCCCGCCCAGGCGCGCTACGAAGGCCGCAAAGACCTGGGCAACTCCCAGCCCGGTGACGGCAAGCGCTACATGGGCCGTGGGCTGATTCAGACCACCGGCCGGGCCAACTACCGCGCCACCCGCGACGGCCTGGCCGCCTTCGTGCCCAATGTGCCAGACTTCGAGGCCGTGCCCGCCCTGTTGGAGCGGCCCGACCTGGCCGCCCTGAGCGCAGCGTGGTACTGGCACAGCCGGGGGCTCAACGCGCTGGCCGACGCGGGCGACTTTGTGGCCATCACCCGCCGCATCAACGGCGGCACCAACGGCCTGGCAGACCGGCAGGCGCTGCACGGCGCCGCGTGCGCCGCGCTGGGGGTGTTGGCATGATCCCCGGCCTCTACACCTACGTGGCCACGGCGCTGGTGGCTGGCGCCGTGGCGGCCACCGGCGCCTGGCAGGTGCAGGCATGGCGGTGGGGTGCAGCCGATGCCGACCGCCTGCGCGCCGAACAGATCGCGCAGGAAGCCCGCGAAACCGACGCCCGCCAGCAGCGCCACTTTGCCGACCAGGCTGCAGGTCGCCACGCCAGGCAGCTCGCCACCATCACCAACCAACTCGGAGACGCCCGTGCCCACATCGCCCGCCTGTCTGATCGCCCTTGCCTCAGTGCTGGCACTGTCGGCATGCTCAACAACCTCGGGGCCAGTGGTATCGGGGTGCGAGCCCCTGCCAGCCAGCTTGCGCACGCGGCCGGAGCCGCTGCCGCCCCTGCGCCTGACGATGCCGCAGGCTACGCCACCGAGCGCGACACTGCCGACCACATCGCCATCTGCCGCGCTCGCTACGCGGCCGTGAGCGACCAGCTCAACCAGATCCTCGACATCGAGGACCGCATGCAGCAGAGCCGTGAACCCGCGCTACCCTGACCAGGATGTAGGCGCCGCCCAGCGCAGCAGGCGCCTGGAAAAACAGCGCACCGACCGCCAGCGCCGCGCTACCCGTGGCTGCGCCAGTTGCGCGCTGGGAGCAGGGCAAGGCGCCGCGCGTGCCCCCTGATATGGTCAATGCTGAAATCGTGGGTGAAACCTATACCGTGCTCCCAAGCGGCCGGGTGACAGTCTGCGAGCTGACCCTGAAAAACGGGTTCACTGTGCGCGGCGAGTCGGGCGTGGTGTTCATCGAGAACAACATCCCTGAATACGGCCGTCAAGTTGCCCGTGAGGCTGCAGCGCGCGAAATCTGGCCGCTGCTGGGCTTCCGGCTGCGGGACCAGCTTGGCAGCGCATAAGTTCCCAGATCTGGCGCGCAAAAAAAAGGCCCCGACGCACGATGCGGCAGGGCCTTTTTTACGTTTTTGCGGAAATGACTGCGGAAACGATGCGGAAAACGCATCAAAAACCATAGCATGAAACCTATGGTGCCCGGGGCCGGAATCGAACCGGCACGCCTTGCGGCGGGGGATTTTGAGTCCCCTGCGTCTACCAATTTCACCACCCGGGCGGGAATTCGTGAAGACCCAAATTATGGCACAGTAGGGTGCATGAACTATCCGACGATTGAAGATGCAGTGGGCCACACGCCGCTGGTCGCACTGCAGCGCATCGGCGCGCGCGACAACGCCGAGCGAGGCAACGTCATCCTGGGCAAGCTCGAAGGCAACAACCCCGCCGGTTCGGTGAAGGACCGGCCCGCGCTGTCCATGATCCGGCGCGCCGAGGAGCGCGGCGACATCCAGCCGGGCGACACGCTGATCGAGGCCACCTCGGGCAACACCGGCATCGCGCTGGCCATGGCGGCCGCCATCAAGGGCTACCGCATGGTGCTGGTCATGCCCGAAGACCTCTCCATTGAACGCGCCCAGACCATGAAGGCCTTTGGCGCCGAGCTGATGCTGACCCCCAAGAGCGGCGGCATGGAACTGGCCCGCGACCTGGCCGAGGCCATGCAGAAGCGCGGCGAGGGCAAGGTGCTCGACCAGTTCGCCAACCAGGACAACCCGCGCATTCACTACGAGACCACCGGCCCCGAGATCTGGGAGCAGACGGGCGGGCGCATCACGCACTTCGTCAGCGCCATGGGCACCACGGGCACCATCACCGGCGTCTCGCGCTACCTCAAGGAAAAGAACCCCAACGTGCTGGTGATCGGCGCGCAGCCGCAGGAGGGCTCGCGCATTCCGGGTATCCGCAAGTGGCCCGAGGAATACCTGCCCGCCATCTACGACCCCAAGGCGGTGGACGAACTGGTGCTGGTGAGCCAGGACGATGCCGAGGACATGTGCCGCCGCATGGCGCGCGAAGAGGGCATCTTTGCCGGCATCTCGGCCGCGGGCGCCTGCTGGGTGGCGCAGCAGATCGCCGCGCGCGAGCGCGACGCCTGCATCGTCTTCGTGGTGTGCGACCGGGGCGACCGCTACCTGTCCACCGGCGTCTTCCCGGCCTGAAGCAAAATTGGCCTCTGGCGCCCTATCCATTAGCGCTAGAAGCTATCAAAAAACTAGCAATGCAGTACGAAACCCGCTTTTGCAGCCACTGCGCCACGCCGCTGGCACTGATCACCCAGACGGAAGACAGCGGCGACGTGCAGCGCCTGCGTTGCCCCGCCTGCGGCTGGACGCACTGGAACAACCCCACCCCGGTGCTGGCCGCCATCGTCGAGGTGGGCGGCAAGGTGCTGCTGGCGCGCAACGCGGCCTGGCCGGTGAAGATGTTCGCGCTCATCACCGGCTTCATGGAGGCGGGCGAGTCGCCGCAGGAAGGCATTGCCCGCGAAGTGAAGGAAGAGACCAGCCTGGATGTGGTGTCGTGCGCGCTCGTGGGGGCCTATGAATTCCTGCGCATGAACCAGGTCATCATTGCCTACCATGTGGTGGCCGAGGGCGAGGTGCGGCTCTCACCCGAGCTGGTGGACTACCGCCTGTTCGACCTGCACGAACTCAAATGCTGGCCCGCAGGCACCGGCTATGCGCTGGCCGACTGGCTGCGCACCCGGGGCCACGAACCGGTGTTCTTCACGGCAGAGGAAAATGCCGAACGCCGCCGGGGCCTCGACCAGCCCGCCGCAAAGGACTGACACCATGCAAACCCACAAAGAAATCGACACCCGGGGCCTGAACTGCCCCCTGCCCATCCTCAAGGCCAAGAAGGCCCTGGCCGACATGGAAAGCGGCGAACTGCTCAAGGTGCTGGCCACCGACGCCGGCTCGCTGCGCGACTTCCAGGCGTTTGCCAAGCAGACGGGGAATGAGCTGGTGGAGCAGCAGACGGTGGGCGAGGAATACATCCACGTCCTGCGCCGCCGCTGAGGGCAGGGCCGCTTTGCTACTGCGCGGGCCGATCCCGCGCAGCAATTCAAAGACTCAAGGTCTTGAGGTACTCCCGGAACGACGCCCCCACCTCCGGGTGCTGCAACGCCAGCTCCACCGTGGCCTCCAAAAAGCCTTCCTTGCTGCCGCAGTCGTAGCGCTTGCCTGCGTACTGGAAGGCGTACACGGCCTCGTGTTCCATGAGGCGGGCGATGGCGTCGGTGAGCTGGATCTCTCCGCCTGCGCCCTTGGGCTGCTGGCGGATCTGCTCGAAGATGGCGGGGGTGAGGATGTAGCGGCCGGCCACGCCCATGCGCGAGGGCGCGACCTCGGGCGCGGGCTTTTCCACGATGCGCTGCACGCGCAGCAGCGGGCCGCCAGCGGGCTCGCCGGCCACGATGCCGTAGCGGCGCACCTGGTCCTGCGGCACCTCCTGCACGGCCAGCAGCGAGCGGCCTTGCTGGCGGAAGGCCTGGGCCATCTGCGCGAGCACGGGCGTGCCGCCGGGCGGGCCCATCATCAGGTCGTCGGCCAGCAGCACGGCGAAGGGTTCGTGGCCCACCAGCGCCTCGGCGCACAGCACGGCGTGGCCCAGGCCCAGGCTGCGTGGCTGGCGCACGTAGGCGCAATCCATGTCGTCGGGCTGCACCGAGCGCACCAGGGCCAGCAGTTCCTGCTTGCCCGCCGCTTCCAGTTCGCTCTCCAGCTCGTAGGCGGTGTCGAAATGGTCCTCGATGGCGCGCTTGCTGCGGCCGGTGACGAAGATCATGTGGCGGATGCCAGCGGCGTAGGCCTCTTCCACGGCGTACTGGATCAGCGGCTTGTCCACCACGGGCAGCATCTCCTTGGGCGATGCCTTGGTGGCGGGCAGGAAGCGCGTGCCCAGCCCCGCGACGGGGAAGACGGCCTTGCGAACGGGGGGCTGCTGCATGTGGAGTGCTCCTAAATAAGGAGCTGCTGGCGCTTCTATTGATTGATTTTCAGATGGTTTTTATTCTGAAACCCAATGGGAAAAAGCGCTGGCAGCTATCTTTTTTGATGTCAACCCAGGCGGGCGAGTTGGTCGCGCAGGCGGGTGAGCGTGGCGCTGAAATCGGCCACGCGCTTCTTCTCCTGCTCCAGCACGGCGGCTGGCGCCTTGGCGACGAAGGCCTCGTTGGACAGCTTGCCGTTGGCCTTGGTGATCTCGCCCTCGATGCGTGCCACTTCCTTGGACAGGCGGGCCTTCTCGGCGGCCACGTCGATCTCCATGTGCAGGCACAGGCGGGCCTCGCCGACCACGGCCACGGGCGCGGCCTGGGCGGCCTGGCTCCAGGCGGCCTCGTCGTCGAACACCTTGACCTCGCTGAGCTTGGCCAGGGCCTGCAGCACGGGTGCCGCGCCGCGCATGAATTCGGCGTCGCCCACCACGAACAAGGGCAGGCGCGTGGCGGGCGAGACGTTCATCTCGCCACGCAGCGTGCGGCAGGCGTCCACCACCGACTTGAGGCGCGCCATGTGGGCCTCGGCCACCTCGTCGATGCGCTCGGGCTGCGATTCGGGGTAGGCCGCGATGCTGACCGAGGGGCCGCTGCGGCCGGCCACGGGCGCCACCTTCTGCCACAGCTCTTCGGTGATGAAGGGCGTGATCGGGTGCGCCAGGCGCAGGATGGTCTCCAGCGTGCGGATCAGCGTGCGGCGCGTGCCGCGCTGCTGGGCCTCGTTGCCGGTCTGGATCTGCACCTTGGCGATTTCCAGGTACCAGTCGCAGAACTCGTTCCAGACGAAGTCGTAGATCGCGTTGGCCACGTTGTCGAGGCGGTAGTCCTCGAAGCCCTTGGCCACCTCGGCCTCCACGCGCTGCAGGCGTGAGGCGATCCAGCGGTCGGCCTGGGTGAAGTGCAAGAAACCGTCGTTGCAACTGCCGCCGCCCTGCGGAGCGTTGATGCCGCAGTCCTGGCCCTCGCAGTTCATCAGCACGAAGCGGCTGGCGTTCCAGAGCTTGTTGCAGAAGTTGCGGTAGCCCTCGCAGCGCTTGCTGTCGAAGTTGATGCTGCGGCCCAGCGAGGCCAGCGCGGCGAAGGTGAAGCGCAGCGCGTCGGCGCCGTAGGCCGGAATGCCCTCGGGGAATTCCTTCTGCGTGTTCTTGCGCACCTGGGGGGCAGTCTCGGGCTTGCGCAGGCCCTGGGTGCGTTTGTCGAGCAGCGGTTCGAGCGCGATGCCGTCGATCAGGTCCACCGGGTCGAGCACGTTGCCCTCGGACTTGCTCATCTTCTTGCCCTGCGCGTCGCGCACCAGGCCGTGGATGTAGACATGCTTGAACGGCACGCGGCCGGTGAAGTGCGTGGTCATCATGATCATCCGTGCGACCCAGAAGAAGATGATGTCGTAGCCCGTGACGAGCACGGAGGAGGGCAGGTAGAGGTTGTAGTCGTCGGTGGCCGTGTCGCCCTGGTTCGGCCAGCCCATGGTGCTGAACGGCACGAGGGCGCTGGAGTACCAGGTGTCGAGCACGTCCTCGTCGCGCTTGAGCGTTTTGCCGGGGGCTTGGGCCTGCGCCTCGGCCTCGTCGCGCGCCACGTAGACCTTGCCGTCCTCGTCATACCAGGCCGGAATCTGGTGGCCCCACCAGAGCTGGCGCGAGATACACCAGTCCTGGATGTTGTTCATCCACTGGTTGTAGGTGTTGACCCAGTTCTCGGGCACGAAGCTCACCTGGCCGCCGGCCACGGCGTCGATGGCCTTCTGTGCGATGGACTTGCCCGTGGCGTCGCCTTCGCCCACCTTGTTCATGGCGACAAACCACTGGTCGGTCAGCATGGGCTCGATCACCTGGCCGGTGCGGGTGCAAATCGGCACCATGAGCTTGTGCTTCTTGGTCTCGACCAGCAGGCCCAGGGCTTCGAGGTCGGCCACCACGGCCTTGCGGGCCACGAAGCGGTCCAGCCCACGGTATTTGGCCGGGGCGTTGTCGTTCACCGTGGCCTGCAGCGTGAGCACGCAGATCATCGGCAGCTTGTGGCGCTGGCCCACGGCATAGTCGTTCTGGTCGTGCGCGGGCGTGACCTTGACCACGCCGGTGCCGAATTCGCGGTCCACGTACTCGTCGGCGATCACCGGGATCTGGCGGTCGCACAGCGGCAGGTTGACCATCTTTCCGATCAGGGCACGATAGCGCTCATCCTCGGGGTGCACCATCACGGCCACGTCGCCCAGCATGGTCTCGGGGCGCGTGGTGGCCACGACGAGCTGGCCCGAGCCGTCGGCCAGCGGGTAGGCGATATGCCACAGCGAGCCGTCCTTCTCCTCGTTCTCGACTTCCAGGTCGGACACGGCGGATTGCAGCTTGGGGTCCCAGTTGACGAGGCGCTTGCCACGGTAGATCAGGCCCTGCTGGTACAGGCGCACGAAGGTCTCGGTGACCACCTTGGAGAGCTTGTCGTCCATGGTGAAGTACTCGCGGCTCCAGTCCACGCTGTCGCCCATGCGGCGCATCTGCGTGGTGATGGTGTTGCCCGACTTTTCCTTCCACTCCCACACCTTGGCGACGAAATTCTTGCGTCCCAGGTCGTGGCGGCTCACGCCCTGCTCCTGCAGCTGGCGCTCCACCACGATCTGCGTGGCGATACCCGCATGGTCGGTGCCCGGTACCCAGGTCGTGTTGAAGCCCTTCATGCGGTGGTAGCGCGTGAGGCTGTCCATGATGGTCTGGTTGAAGGCATGGCCCATGTGCAGCGTGCCCGTCACGTTGGGCGGCGGCAACTGGATGCAGAACGCGGGCTGGCCCGCCTCGGGCGTGCCGGTGCCCCGGAAACCCGCGACCCCGTAGCCGCGCTTTTCCCATTCAGGCCCCCAATGGGCTTCCAGAGCGGCGGGCTCGAAGGATTTGGAGAGGGATTGCAGGCCGGGTTGCTGGACGGAGTCGTTCATGGGTGCGCAGGTCTGTAAAGAGCAACGGCATCCCTGGGGATGCCGTTGGGCCACCGGGCGTGGCGGGATAGGGAACCGATGATTTTATGCCATCAGGCTCCGTCGCACCGTTTGCTTACTGCTTGACGGCCTCGACCTGCACCACCAGGCGCACGTTCTTGGCAAAGCCCCATTCCACACCGTAGTTCATGCCCCATTGGGTGCGGTCGATGGTGGCTTCAAAGTCGCCGCCGCAGACTTCACGCTTGAGCATGGGGCTCTGGTAGCAGTTGAACTGGTTGGCCTTGAGCGTGATGGGGGCGGTCTTGCCCAGCAGCGTGAGCTGGCCGCTCACTTCGCTGACCTTGTCGCCGTTGAAGACGAACTTGTCGGAAACGAAGCTGATCTTGGGGTGCTGGGCCGCATTGAACAGGTCGGCGCTCTGCAGGTGCTTGTCGAAGGCCGGGGTGCCGGTGTTGATCGAGGTCGCGTCGAAGCTGATCTCCACCTTGCCGGCCTTGCCCGCGCGGTCGAACTGCACGCTGCCTTCCTTCTTGTCGAACCGGCCACGGTTCATGGCGGCACCAAAGTGGCTGATCTCGAAGGTCACGAAGGTGTGCGTCGGGTCGATGCTGTAGCCAGCCATTTCGGCATGGGCGATGCCGGTGGACAGTGCAGCGGCGGCGGCCAGGGCGATGAGGGAAGTGTGCATGGAAGAGCTCCTGTGGAAAAAGAACGATGAAAAAGAAACGCAGGGGGAAAACAGCAGGGCGGCCGGATCAGAGCTTGCCCACGCCCGTGAGCGCGAGCTTGAACTTCACCTGCACTTCGTCGGCCACCATGGAGGTGTCGGCCCATTCGCCGTCGCCGATCTTGAAGGCCAGGCGCTTGATGGGCAGCACGCCGGTGGCAGTGGTGGTGGCGCCCGATTGGGTCAGCGCCACAGGCACCGACACATTGACCGACGTGCCCTTGATGGTGAGCTTGCCCGCCACATCGAACTTGCCACCGCCCAGGGCCTTGATGGTGCTGGACTCGAACGTGGCTTGCGGGAACTGCGCCACGTTGAACCACACCGGCTTGGGCAGTTCGGCGTCGGTTTCGCGGGCGCCCATGGTGGCACTGCCGGTGTCCACGCTGAAGCGGATGCGGCTGCTTTCGGGCTTGGCGGGGTCAAAGTTCAGTTGCGCATCGAACTTGCGGAAATGGCCTTGCATGGGCACGCCCATTTGCTTGGCGGCGAATTCGATGCTGCTCTGGGCGGGCACCAGTTGCTGCTGGGCCTGGGCGGAAACAGCCACCAGCAAGCCGGCGGCCAGGGTCAGGGAGGGGAGGGTGCGCAAAGTCAGCATAGGACCTCGGAAGTTGTCTGCAAAAAAACGGGTGGAAGGGTCAGCCGCGGCCGGGCAACATGCGGGACATCAGGCCGTCGCCGTCCACGAAGTGGTGTTTGAGTGCGGCGGCCACATGCACCAGCACCAGCAGCGCCAGCCCCATGGCCAGTACGTTGTGGCCCAGCTTGAAGTTGTCGGCCAGGGCCTGGCTGATGGGTACGAAGTCGGGCAGGGCAATGCGGCCGAACCACAGCACCCGGAACCCTGAAGCCGAGCTGTAGGCCCAGCCGGTCAGGGGCACGGCAAAGAACAGCAGGTACATCAGGCCGTGCGTGCCATGGTGTGCCAGGCGCTGCCAGCCCGGCATGGCCAGCAGCATGGTTTGCGGCAGCGGGGGCGGACGCTTCCACAGGCGCCACAGCAGGCGCACCAGGGCCAGGGCCAGCACGGTGATGCCAGCCCATTTATGCCAGTTGTAGAGCTTGAGCCGCGCGGGGGAGACCGGCAGATCCACCATGTAGACGCCCACACCGAACAGCCCGATCAACACCAGTGCCATCAGCCAGTGCAGGCCCATGGCGACAAGGCTGTAGCGGACCGGAGCGGCGGCAAGGGAAGAGCTTGTCATGGCGTTGTGAGCGTGCTGTGGAGAAGGAGGTTCCACGGCCGGTGGGCCGTGGCATGTGAAAGTGTAGGAAGCGCGGCCTTCTTGCGGTTTCAACGCAATTGACGCCTTCGTTCGAATGATTTGAATGGACGGAGTTCCGCGCCAGCGCGCGCGCGGGGGGCTCTGAGCGGCGCAGCCGCTCAGGCGGGGTCAGGCCAGAGCCGCGTTTTTCCAGGCCTGCGCGGCGGCTGGTGCATCACCGCGCTGTTCGGCCAGTTCGGCCAGGTGCTGCCAGGCCCTGCGGCGCAGGCTGGCGTCGCGCAGGTGGGGTGCAGCCTGCGTGAGCAGTTGCTGGGCCTTGCCCCAGAGCTGGCGCTGCAGGCAGGCCCGTCCGGCAAGGTACTGCAGGCGCGTGTCACGCGGGTTGGCCTGCTGCGCGGCTTCGATGCGCGCCAGCCAGGCGGCGTCGATGTCGTCCAGTCCGGCCTCCAGGGCGTCGATCAGCTTGAGGGCATGCAGGTCGGACAGCGCGCCGGGCTGGTCTGCCATCTGTTGCCACACCGGCAGCAGCCACTGGCGCACCTGCTGCGCGCTGCCGCCCAGCCGTGCCAGCTGTTGCGCGGCGTGGATGGCAAGCTCGGGCATGGCGCGGTCGGCGGCCTCAAACGATTGCCAGGTGGCCTGCAGCTGTGAGGGGTCGTGGGCCTGGTTGATCAGCTCGATGGCCAGGCCGCGCACGATGCTGCGGGCCGCATCGGCCGAGAAGGCGCGGTGCTTGCCCAGCAGCCGCGCGGTGTCGAGGGCCTCGCGTGTGCGGCCCGCCAGGCGTGTGGCCTTGAGCCGGATGCGCAGCGCCAGCGTGCGCCGCGCGGCGCCCTGGGGCAGGCTGGCGAGGCGCTCCAGGGCGGCATCGGCCTCGCGGTCGTCGAGGGACCAGCGGGCTGCGCGCATGTGGGCCCCTTCGCGCAATTCCAGGGCCTGCGCGGCGCGGCGCGGCATGGCGCCCTCAAGCGCCTGCTGCAGGTGGGCTTCGCGCTGCGCACGGTCTTGCAGTGCGTGCGAGGTCTCGGCGGCCACCATGTGCGCCAGGGCACGCAGCTGGTTGCCGTGGGGTGCGGGGGCGCCTGCCTTGTCCAGGGCATTTTCCTGCTCCAGTGCTGCCAGCGCTGCCTTGCGTGAGCGCAGGAACCGGCCCGCCAGCAGCTGCGTGAGGGCATCGAGCAGGGCGGCATGCATCGCACGTTCCTTTTGCTGCAGACGCCAGTGGCGGGCCTGGTGGGGCAGCTCCAGCAGGGCGGCCAGCGCACGCAGCGCGGCATAGAGCGTGACAAAGCCCAGCACCAGAGCCAGCACCACCATGTTGAGCGAGAGGTCCACCCGGTACGGGGGCCAGAACAGTGTGACGGTGCCCTGGTTGTTGCCCGCGAACAGGGCGGCGGCCACCGCCACGCCAAACAACGCCAGAAGCCAGAGTGCTGCGCGCATCGCGGGGTGTCCTCGGGCGTTTCAGCGGCCCGCAGCCGCGGTGGCCAGGGCGGAGAGGGTTTCATCCAGGCGGGGCAGCTCGGACGCCCTCATGTGCGCCTGCGCCTGCTGCAGCACCGTGGCGGCACTCTGGGTGCGCCGCGAGGCGGGGTCGAAATACTTGTTGAGCGCTGCGCTGGTGGCGGCCAGGTCGGCGCGGGCCGAATCGAACTGGCGCGCCAGCACGCCCAGGCGGGCGTTGAGCAGCTTGAGTTTGAGGTTTTCGCGCAGGAAGAACGCCTGGTCGGGTGCCAGCAGCACGGCGTCGGGCTGGTCGATGCGGCTCACGCGCACCAGGCCGCGCGCTTCGTCGCGCACCACTTCCCAGCCGCGCTGCAGCGCGGCCTGCCACCAGGGCATGTCGGCCGGCGGCGGCGCCGATGCGTCGCCGGCCGCGGCGCGGGCGTTCATGCGGCGCGTGGCGGCGGCCTGGGCCACGGCGTTTTGCAGGGGAAGCTCATCCACCTGGCGCACCAGGTCGTCCAGGCGTGCCAGCAGGCCGGCGGTGTCGGCCACGCTGGCGCTGGTGACACGCTCCAGATCGCGGGCAATGGCCCGTTGCACCGGTGCCAGGCGCGGCTGGGCCGCGCGTTCGATGCGTTGCTGGGCGGTCTTGAGGGTGGCCACCAGGGGTTCGAGGCTGCCGGTGAGCTGGGCCTGCTGCTGGGCCAGGCGCAAGGCGGATTCGATGTCCACCACGAGGTTTTCGTCGCGGGTGCGCGAGAGGCTTTGCATCAGCTCTTCGAGCTGGCTGCGCTGCAGCGCGACCTCGTTGACGCGGGTTTCCTGCACGGTCAGCCGGGCGCTGGTCTCCACGGTCAGCTCCTGGGCCTGGCGGGCAATGGTGCGCGCTTCGATGGCCTGGGCGCTGGCGTCCTGGCTCTGGCGGGCCAGGGCCTCCTGGATGGTGCTGAGTTTCTGCCACAGCAGGCCGTTGCCGGCCAGTGCCAGCACCGCGATGGCGCCCAGCACATACACCGGGGCCTTGCTGCTGTGCGCCAGCGGCGCGCCGCCCGGCCCAGGCACTGCGGGGCTGGCGGACGGGTCGGTGGGGGGGGCGGAGCTCATGCCGCCGATTCTATCGAGGCGGCCACATCATCGAGGGCGGGCCGGCATTCGCGCACGGCGCCAAAGCCCGCAGCGTGGGCTGCCTGGGCGATGCGCGGGTGCGTGGCCAGGGCGCGGGCCTGGCTCCAGTCCTGGCCGGGCAGGGCGGCGCAAAGGTTGTCCACGGCCTGCGAGCTGCTCAGCAGCCACAGCGAGCCGTCCGCGGCGGCCGCGCGGGCGCGGGCCTGTTGCTCCGCGTTCCAGCCGGGAGCGCCGCGCGTGTAGGCGACGACGAAGTCCACCTGACCACCGGCGGCCTCGATCTGCCGGGCCAGCCAGTCGCGCCCGGTGCCCTGTTCGGTGGCGCCGGCCTCGGTGCCGCGCACGATGAGCACGCGGTCGCCGGGGCCGATCTGCCCATGCACCACGGCCCAGAGCGATTCGGAGTCGAACTGCGTGGCGTCCAGCGCCGGAATGTCGATGCTGGCAGCATGAACGCCCAGCGCCTGCAGCGCGCGGGCCGTGCCCGGGCCGGGCGACCATACTCTTGTTTTGATAGCTGCTGGCGCTTGATCAGCAAGCGGTTGAGCCGTTTTTTGATCAAAAAAATGCTGCGCGGCGTTGCTGCTCACCACCATGATGGCGCGGTAGCTGGTGGCGCGCGCGCGTGCTGCTTCCAGCGCTTCGGCGTCGGCCGGCGGGGTGATGGCGATCAGGGGCAGGGCCTGCGCGTCAATGCCACGCGCCTGCAGCGAGGCGACCCACTGCAGGGCCTCGCGCTCGGGCCGGGTGACGATGACGCGGGGCATGGGAACCTGTCGCAAACAGGTGCTCAACCCGTGGCGCCGCCCGCGCGCAGCTGCGCGGCCACAGCCACGCCCAGTGCGTCGGCTTGTTCCAGCATGCTGGCAGCGCCGCTGGCGCTGGCGCGCACCAGGGGGATGCGGCTTTCCGGGTCGCCCCAGGCGGCGTCGATGTGCAGTTGGCCGCCTTCGAGGCGGGCGTGCGCGGCCAGCGGCATGGAGCAGCTGCCACCCATGCTGCGGCTCACGGCGCGCTCGGCGGTGACGATGAGCCAGGTGGGCATGTGGGCCAGGGGCGCCAGCGCGTCCACCAGGTCCTGGCGGTCGGCGCGCACCTCGATGCCCAGGGCGCCCTGGCCAGCGGCGGGCAGCATCTCGGTGGTCGAGAATTCGGTGCGGATGCGCTCGCCCAGGCCCAGGCGCTTGAGGCCGGCGGCCGCGAGCACGATGGCGTCGTACTGGCCTTCGTCGAGCTTGCGCAGGCGCGTGTCGAGGTTGCCGCGCAGCGGCTCGATCTTCAGGTCTGGCCGCAGGGCGTGCAGCAGCACCTGGCGGCGCAGGCTGGAGGTGCCGACCACGGCGCCCTGGGGCAGGTCCTGCAGGCGCGCGTAGCGCGGCGAGACGAAGGCGTCGCGCGGGTCTTCGCGCTCCATCACGCAGGCCAGGGCGAAGCCCTCGGGCAGCACCATGGGCACGTCCTTGAGCGAGTGCACGGCGATGTGGGCGCGGCCGTCTTCCAGCGCGGTTTCGAGTTCCTTGACGAACAGGCCCTTGCCGCCGACCTTGCTCAAGGACCGGTCGAGGATCTGGTCGCCCAGCGTGGTCATGCCCAGCAGGTTGACCGTGTGGCCGCGCGCGCGCAGCAGGGCCTGCACATGCTCGGCCTGCCACAGGGCCAGGCGGCTCTCGCGCGTGGCGATGGTGATGGGGGGAAGGGCGGTGCGCTCGGTCGTCATGCTTTTGCAGGGAAAGATCTAACACGGGATGCTAGCATGCGGCGCCGCAGCAGCCTGCCTTGCGAGGAGACAACCCGTGACCGCGAAGAAGACCGACAAAGACCTTCCCTTGATCCAGGACATCCGCCTGCTCGGGCGCATCCTGGGCGACGTGATCCGCGAGCAGGAGGGCGTGGCCGCGTTCGAGCTGATCGAGCAGGTGCGCAAGCTTTCGGTGGCCTTCCGGCGTGACGCCGACCACGAGGCCGACAAGGCGCTGAAGAAGCTGCTCAAGGGCCTGAGCGCCGACCAGACGGTGAGCGTGATCCGCGCCTTCACCTATTTTTCACACTTGGCCAACCTGGCCGAGGACCGGCACCACATCCGCCGCCGCACCATCCGCGAGCGCGCGGGCGACACGCAGGAGGGCAGCATCGAGGTGGCGCTCTCGCGCCTGCGCTGGGCCGGCATCGCGCCGGGCACCGTGGCGCAGGCGCTGGCCGGCAGCTATGTGGCGCCGGTGCTCACGGCCCACCCCACCGAGGTGCAGCGCAAGAGCATCCTGGATGCCGAGCGCGACATTGCCCAGCTGCTGACCGCGCGCGACGACATCGCCGAGCGCGCCCAGCTCTACAACGCCGCGCGTGACGCGCTCACGCCGCGCGAGCTGGCCGCCAACGAGGCGCAGCTGCGCGCCCGCGTGGCCCAGCTCTGGCAGACGCGCCTGCTGCGCTACAGCAAGCTCACCGTGGCCGACGAGATCGAGAACGCGCTGAGCTATTACGAGGCGACCTTCCTGCGCGAGATTCCCAAGATCTACGCCGACCTGGAGCGCGAGCTGGGCCAGCAGAAGGTGCACAGCTTCCTGCGCATGGGGCAGTGGATCGGCGGCGACCGCGACGGCAACCCCAACGTGAGCGCCGGCACGCTGGCCCAGGCCCTGCGCCGCCAGAGCGAGGTGGCGCTGCGCCACTACCTGACCGAGGTGCACCTGCTGGGCGGCGAGCTGTCGCTGTCGGCGCGGCTGGTCGATGTCACGCCCGAGATGCAGGCGCTGGCGAACAGCTCGCCCGACACCAACGAGCACCGCCAGGACGAGCCCTACCGCCGCGCGCTCACCGGTATCTACGCGCGCCTGGCCGCCACGCTGCAGGAACTGAGCGGCGGCGTGGCCGCGCGCCACGCGGTGGCGCCACAGAACCCCTACGCCAGCGCCGCCGATTTCCTGGCCGAGCTGCGCACCATCGAGGCTTCGCTCCAGGCGCACCACGGCGCGCCGCTGGCCGCCCAGCGCCTGCACCCGTTGCTGCGCGCCGTGGAGGTGTTCGGTTTCCACCTCGCCACGGTGGACCTGCGCCAGAGCTCCGACCAGCATGAGCGCGTGGTGGCCGAGCTGCTGGCCGTGGCGCGCGTCGAGCCCGACTACGCCGCGCTGTCCGAGGAGGCGCGCCGGGAAACGCTGCTGCGCCTGCTGCAGGACGCGCGCCCGCTGCGCGTCATGGGCGCCGCGTATTCCGAGCACACGCGCGGCGAACTGGCCATCTTCGAGGCCGCGCTGCGCATGCGCCAGCGCTACGGCCAGGATGCCATCCGCCACTACATCATCAGCCACACGGAAACGGTGAGCGACCTGCTCGAAGTGCTGCTGCTGCAGAAGGAGGCTGGACTGGTGCGCGGCACCCTGGACGCCGAGGCCACGGCCGACCTGATCGTGGTGCCACTGTTCGAGACCATCGAGGACCTGCGCAACGCCGCGCCCATCATGCGCGCCTTCTACCAGCTGCCGGGCGTGGCCGCGCTGGTGCGCCGCTCGGGCGCCGAGCAGGACATCATGCTGGGCTACTCCGACAGCAACAAGGACGGAGGCATCTTCACCAGCAACTGGGAGCTGTACCGCGCCGAGATCGCGCTGGTGGATTTGTTCGACGAGTTGTCCACCGGCGTGGGCGCCACGCCCATCCGCCTGCGCATGTTCCATGGCCGGGGCGGCACGGTGGGTCGCGGCGGCGGCCCGAGCTACCAGGCCATCCTGGCGCAGCCGCCGGGCACGGTGCGCGGCCAGATCCGCCTGACCGAGCAGGGCGAGGTGATTGCCTCCAAGTACGCCAACCCCGAGATCGGCCGGCGCAACCTCGAAACCCTGGTGGCCGCCACGCTGGAGGCCACGCTGCTGCAGCCCACCAAGCCGGCGACGGGCGTGTTCCTGGACGCGGCGGCCCAGCTCTCGCAGGCCAGCATGGTGGCCTACCGCGCGCTGGTGTACGAGACCCCGGGCTTCACCGACTACTTCTTCAACTCCACGCCGATCCGCGAGATCGCCGAGCTCAACATCGGCTCGCGCCCGGCCTCGCGCAAGCCGAGCCAGAAGATCGAGGACCTGCGCGCTATTCCCTGGGGCTTCAGCTGGGGCCAGTGCCGTCTCACGCTGCCGGGCTGGTACGGCTTCGGCACGGCGGTGGAGGCCTTCTTGGCCGCTCCCGGCAAGGACGCCAAGGCCCAGCTGGCGCTGCTGCGCAAGATGCACCGCCAGTGGCCGTTCTTCAGCACGCTGCTGTCGAACATGGACATGGTGCTGGCCAAGAGCGATCTGGCGCTGGCCTCGCGCTACAGCGAGCTGGTGCAGGACGCGCGCCTGCGCAAGAAGGTGTTCACCGCCATCGAGCAGGAGTGGCACCGCACGGCCGAGGCGCTCACGCGCATCACTGGCGACAAGCAGCGCCTGGCGCACAACACGGCGCTGGCACGCTCGATCCGCCACCGCTTCCCGTACATCGACCCGCTGCACCACCTGCAGGTGGAGTTGGTGCGCCGCTGGCGCGCGGGCCAGGACGACGAGCGCGTGCAGACGGGTATCCACATCTCGATCAACGGCATCGCGGCCGGTTTGCGCAACACCGGCTGAGGCCGGCTGCCCGGTGTTGCCGGGTTTTGCTATAAAAATAATAGCTTCTAGCGCCCGTTAAATGGGCGTTAGAAGCTATTTTTATTGAAGAGCCGCCTCAGCCGGCTGCCAGCAGTGCCGGCTGGCGGCCGGCCAGGGGGCGCGGCGCAGGCTGGGGCACGATGCGCTGCGCGGGGGATGCCGCGCCCGCGAGCTTGAAAACCGCCACATGGGCCACCAGGTCTTCCGCCTGGGCATTGAGGCTGTTCGCGGCGGCGGCCATTTCCTCGACCAGGGCGGCGTTCTGCTGCGTGACCTGGTCCATCTGCGAAACCGCCGCGCCGACCTCGGCCACGCCCTGGGCCTGCTCGTGGCTGGCGGAGCTGATCTCGCCCATGATGCGGGTCACGCGGGTGATGGCGTCGACCACGCCGGTCATCGTCGTGCCGGCCTGGTCCACCAGGGCCGAGCCGTGCTCCACGCGCTCGACGCTGGTGCTGATGAGGTCCTTGATCTCGCGGGCGGCGGCGGCCGAGCGGCCCGCCAGCGAGCGCACCTCGGAGGCCACCACGGCGAAGCCCCGGCCCTGCTCGCCCGCGCGGGCCGCCTCGACGGCGGCGTTGAGCGCGAGGATGTTGGTCTGGAAGGCGATGCCGTCGATCACCTGGATGATGTCGGCGATCCTGCGCGAGGACTCGTTGATCTCCTTCATGGTGTGCACCACCTGCGACACCACGGTGCCGCCCTGCGTGGCCACGGACGAGGCGTCCACGGCGAGCTGGTTGGCCTCGCGCGCGCTTTCGGCGTTCTGTTTGACGGTGGCGCTGAGCTGCTCCATCGACGAGGCCGTCTGCTCCAGCGCGCTGGCCTGGGATTCAGTGCGGCTGCTCAGGTCCTGGTTGCCCGAGGCGATCTGGGCGCTGGCCGTGGCCACGCTCTCGGAATCCCGGCGCACCGAGGTCACCACCGAGGCGAACTGCGCCTGCATGGTCGCCATGGATTGCAGCAGCACGGCGATCTCGTCCTTGCCGTGGATGTGGATCGGCACGGTGAGATCGCCGTGGGCCATGGCGTCGACCACCTCGACCGTGTAGCGCACGCCGCGCGCGATGGTGGAGGAGATGGCAAAAGCGATCCAGCCCACGATGAGCAGCACCGCGCCCACCCCGGCCGCCACCTTGGCGGCGTTGGCGAGGAAGTCGTCGCGCAGGTCGTCGATGTAGAGGCCCGAGGCCACCACCCAGCCCCAGGGCTCGAAGCCCTGGACGAAGGAAATCTTGCCCACGGCCTGGTCCTTGCCGGGCTTGGACCAGATGTAGTTCAGGAATCCCTTGCCGCTGCTGCGCACGGTCTTGGCGGCCTCCTGCGTCACCAGAAAGCCATTGGGGTCGCGTACGGCGTCGGGCCCCTTGCCCACCAGGTCGGGCCTGATCGGGTGCATGAGCATGTGGCCCTGCAGGTCGTTGATCCAGAAATATTCGTTGTTGCCGTAGCGCATCTTGGCCACCGTGGCCTTGGCCAGCTCCTGGGCCTGCTCGCGCGGCATCTTGCCCTCGGCCTCCTGTTGCTGGGCCCAGGCGAGCACGCCGCTGGCCGTCTCCACCGCGTGCTGGACCTGCGTCTGTCGCTCGCGCAAGCTCTGGTTGTATTGGCCGTACACCAGGAACAGGGCCACCACCAGCATGCCGGTGACGCTGACCAGGGTCAGCAAGCCCAACTTCACGCGCATCGAGAGCTGGTCCAGAAAGTTCTTCATTCGCTGCCTCAAATTCACATTACAAGAATTTACAAATATAGGAAGGGTGAGGCTGGGGAATTAGAGCTAGATCAATCTTTTGCTGAACACTGATAGGTTCAGCCAATATTTGGGTAAACCCTGATCTATCGGTGCCTGCCCACCGTGGCGGCGACGCAGGCCGGTGCGAGAATCCGCCCATGCAGTGGATGGCCTTCCCCCCGGACCTCGGCGCGGCGCAGCAGGCGCGCGTGGCGTCCCTGCACGCGGGCCAGCAGCGCCGACGCTTCGGCGCCAATTCGCTGGCCAAGCACGCCCCCCCGGCGGCCTTCGCCCACTGACCCTTTGGGGCGTCCGCCCCGATCTCCCCAGCCCTTTCCGTGCCCGCCCTGGCGCGCGCGCGCCCTTGCGGGGTGCGCCGTGCCGTGGCGGCCCGTGAGGGCAGGCGTTATCCCTGCAAAAACACCAACCCCCCAACCATGGACACCCCTCTCCAGTTCTACCCCCGCAACCCCGCCGCGCCCGTGGCGGACGCCGCCTGCGCCACCGGCCCCATCGTGGGCAACCGCGTCGAGTTGCAGCTGCTCACCACGCTCAAGTGCAACCTCAAGTGCAGCTACTGCTCGCTGGGTGTGGGCGATGTGCTTGGCTCCCAGGTGCATGTCGAATACAGCATGGACCAGCTCGTGGCCTTTGCCGAGCGGCACCTGGTCGGCAAGGAGGTCTACGTCACCTTCTACGGTGGCGAGCCCACGCTCAACCGGCCCATGATGATCGAGGTGATGCAGCGCTTTCCGCACTGGCGCTTCCAGCTGCAGACCAATGGCACGCTGCTCGACGATCTGCCCGACTGGGTGCTGGCCAAGCTCTCGAACGTGCTCATCTCCATTGACGGTGGTGAGGCCACGACCGACGGCTACCGCGGCCGTGGCATCTACCGCCAGGTGCTCAAGAACCTGCGCCAGACGCGCGAGCAGATCGGCGGCAGCGTGACGGCGCGCGTCACCTGGGGCAACCCGGCCACCACCTTCGATGAACTCGACGGCCTGGTGGAGGACGACTCGCCGTTTGACTACCTCTACTGGCAGTTCGTGGCCGACGAGATGTACGAGGGTGATTCGGTGGAGCGCCGCAAGGCCGTGCTGGTGCAGCTCATCGACCGCTTCTTCGCCCGCACCGACAAGCTCTACCCGCTGATCCCGCTCATGGGCATGGTGCGCAACAAGGTGCTGCCGAACCGAGCCCAGGAGCTGTACGCCGGGCGCACGCAGTGCCGCGTGTCCTCGCACCTCATCAACGTCATGCCCAACGGCCAGATCTACCCCTGCCCCGACATGATGTACGTGCCCACCATGCTCATGGGCAGCGTGCAGGACAACTGGCTCAAACCCAGCCCGCTGCAGCAGGCGCCCAGCATGCCCTGCGGCAGCTGCGAGGCCTATGCGTGGTGCCGGGGCAACTGCATGAAGAACATGTACCTGGGCTACGTGAAGAACGACCTGCGCTACCGCGCCAACGTGGTCGAGCCCATCTGCGACCTGCTGCGCTTCATAGGCCGCGAGATCGACCGCCACGACCCGCAGGCCTGGTTCAGCAAGCTGAGCCTGCCGGTGCGCCGCCAGATCACGGACTGCGAGGTGTATGAGTACGTGGAGGTCATGCCGTGACAAGAAGCGGGAAGGCGTGCACGCCTTCCCGCTGTGGGGCAGGCTCAGCCCGCACCTTTCAGCAGGCGGGCAAGGTGCGGCCTGCGTTGAGCGCGTCCACCGTGCCCAGCAGCTTGGTCCAGTAGCTGGGCAGCGCGGTGGCGCTGCGGTTGGTGGTCTGGTCGGTGGCGAACACCAGACCGGTGTTCAGACGCGCCAGGTTGGCGTACTTCACGGTTTCCTGCATGGCCGTGCAGGTGTCGGCGCTGTGGGTCAGCATGGCCTGGGCGGTGTTGGCCTGGCTGTAGACCCAGGTGTTGGATGACTGCTGGGGATCCAGGGCCTGGTATCCCGCCGCCGAGCCTTCGAACGTGACCAGCGCATCTGCTGCGCCCGTGTAGGCCGGGTCGGGGAAGATGCCCGGATTGCCGATCACCACGAAGGCTGCATTCTTGCCCTTGATGTAGCTGTAGATGGTCTCGTAATGGGCCAGGCGGTTGATGCCCGAGGCCATTTCGTCGATGAAGAAGCCCTCAAGGCCGGGGTACAGCTCGATGTACTTGTCGATCGTCGTCTTGACGTCGGCCTCCGAGCGTGCGCCGTTGCCATACAGCGTGGACACATAGCCGATCACCTTGCGGTGGGTGCTCTTGAAGGCGGTGATGGCGGTGACGAGATCGGTGTTCGCGGTGGTCGTCGCGGTGAGCACGCCGTTGTTCGGATTGGCGATGGCCGTGATCTTCACGTTCGGGTAGCTGTTGCCGCCCGCCGTGAGACTGGTCCAGGGCGAGCTGGTGCCAGCGGCGAAATAGGCCGGCACCAGCAACTCCAGCGGCTGGTACGCCGGGCGGATGTAGAGCTTGAGGCTCTCGTTGGCGGTGTTGGCCGTGCTGGTAACCGTGGCGTTCACCACCACCGGGCCGGTGATGGTGCTCGTGAGGGTGGATGTAGCGGCTCCGCCAGATGTGGTGGGTGCCACGGGGGCGAGGCTGACCGAGGGGACCGTGGTGAGTGTGACCGGAGTGCCGTTGGCCGCAGGGTTGCCGTTGACCGTCACGGACACTTGCAGAGGCACGGAGGTGCCGACATCGTGCACATTGTTGGTTGCCACGGGGCTGGAGAATGTGATGGCGATGGGCCCGGGCGGCACGGTGACCGGCGGATTGGTGGCTGGTTCCTTGTCCGTGGCGCCGCCGCAGCCTGTGAGCAGCGCGCTCAGCACCATCAGGGACGAGGCGATGTGGGTGTAGGGTCGGGCACTGCTGCGCATGCGATCTCCAGGGTGAACGGTGATGGAATAGGGGTTGATTGTCGATCCGGAGCGCTGGTGGCAAGCCCCGTTCTGGCTGGGAAAAGCCGTTTTTTTGTGCAGATCGGAGCCAACGGCCGAACGTACCATGGTGTGCATGCGAACGACGATCCTCCCCCTTGCTGCCATTGTGGCGGTGGCGCTGCTGGCGGGCTGCGGCACGCTCGACAAGCCGCGTGCCGACAATTATCCCGCCACCGGGCAGAAGAAGGCGCGCGCCGTGCACCATTGGGATGTGCTGGCGGGCGACGTGGCCGCGCGCGTGGCCGAAAAGATTGCCGCCTGGCCCGCAGGCGAGCACCCCATCCATGTCACCGTGGCGGATGGCTCCAGTTTCAACCAGGGCTTCCTCAAGCTGCTGCGCGTGCAGTTGCTGGATCGTGGAATTCCGCTGTCCACCGGTCCGGCCGCCGTGGAGCTGGAGGTACAGACGCAGGTGGTGCAGCATGAGGCGATGGTTTCGGGCATTCCACCGATTCCTCTGCCCCTGACCATCCTGGGCACGGGCGTGGGCGTGTGGCGTGACTGGCATGTGCATTACTCCAATCGCAACCTGCTGCCCGGTGTGGCCACGGCCCTGGGCGTGGGGGCGGGTCTGGCCCTCGATATGGTGCGCACCCATACCCAGGGCGCTGCGGCGGGCGGGCCCACGCACACGGAAGTGCTCATCACCACCGCACTCAAGACGCAGGACCGCTACCTCGCGGGTTCGGCGGACATGTACTACATCGAGCGCGAAGATGCCGTGCTGTACCAGCCGCCGCTGCCGTCGCCGCCTCCCACGCCGGTCAAGCAATGGAAGGTGGTGGCACCATGAGGCGCCGCACCGCCTTGACCGTGCTGCTGGCTGTTGGCGCCACGGCCCTCACGGGCTGCGCTGGCTATTACTACGGCGAGAACTACGGCCCCACGCTGGGCAGCATGGTGCGCGGCAGCCTGGTGCAGGCCAGCCACGGCGCCATCGATCGCCTGTTGCAGGAGGCCGTGCTGGACCCGCGCCATCCCGTGCTGGTGGGCACGCTGGTGAACGTGGACCGGCTCGGCGAATCCTCCCGCTTCGGGCGCATCGTGTCCGAGCAGATGGCCGGGCGCATGACGCAGCGCGGCATGCGCGTGGTCGAGCTCAAGCTGCGCGACAGCGTGGCCATGCGCAGCGAACTGGGCGAGCTGCTGCTGTCGCGCGAACTGCGCGAAGTGAGCCAGGCACACCATGCGCAGGCCGTGCTGGTGGGCACCTACGCGGTGTCTGCGCGCCAGGTGTACGTGAGCCTCAAGCTGGTGTTGCCCGAGGGCAATACCGTGGTGGCGGCGCACGACTATGCCGTGGCCCTGGACGAGGATGTGCGCAGCCTGCTCGCTGCACGCTGATTTTGCTATCGATTAAATAGCTGATGGCGCTTGATGAGAAAGCGCTGCAGCCTGATTTTGCTTGAATTCTTCATCGCGCGCGGCATGTGCACCGGGTGCTGCCCAGGCCAGCGGCCACCGCGCAAGGGCCACCCCGCTGCTACAGCACCATAGGGGGTTGCACCTCTCTCTTCAGTGCAGCATCAGCGACCCCGCCGCCTTGCTCTTGCCCGCGCGCGCCGGCGGGTTGCACAGGCCGCAGGTGTAGTGGCGGTTCTCGTACAGCTCGGTGACGAACTGGCCGCCGCACTGGCTGCAC